>Ga0207677_10000157_pt1 | contig 53946 bp, 48 predicted proteins | sample KBSMisM42_FD_184311 | JGI IMG/M metagenome (GOLD analysis project Ga0207677, IMG submission 184311) | Miscanthus rhizosphere microbial communities from Kellogg Biological Station, Michigan, USA - KBS Miscanthus M4-2 (SPAdes) (version 2) | ecosystem: Host-associated > Plants > Roots >...
GATAGTGGTCGCACGCGACGTCGCCGGTGTCGCCGTCGCGGACCATGTTCGGCGTGTGGCAAAAGCGCTGCCAGATGCTCGGGCCGGCGCCGTCGGCGAGCGGCGAGCCTTCGACCTGGTAGGCGGAAGTAGCGCCGCCCCACAGAAAGTCCGCCGGAAATTCGATTCGTCTGCTCATGGGCGTTCCGTTTTCTTGTTGGTAGTCATCGTCCGTCGATCAGCACGCGGGCGGGCACCGCGCCAACGTGCAATTCTGCACCGGAAAAAGTCGCCGGCTTGCCGTTGATGGTCGCCGACCGTGGCGGCTTGTCGCCCGGCCAGACGAAGATAAAGCCGCCCGGCGGCATTCCAGACCCTGCCGCCAGGCGCAATGTCACCCGATCGCCGTCACGGCGCAGCGTATAGCTCAAGCGTCCGTACGGCGTGCGCAGGTTCTGCAGCGCAACGCCGCCTTGGTCGAGCCAATCGGGCGCGATGCCCGCGGCGAGCACGACGGCATGGTCGGCGTCACGCTCGTACGCGAACAGATCCAGCGTCGCGCGAATGAAATCGGAGGCTACCCAGGCGTGCGGCATGTCGCCGACGAAGCGCGGCTGACGCGGATCGCGGCCGACGACCTCGGGCCACTGGTTCCACGCCAGCGGGCGCCGGTCGGCGAGAAAGAACGCGAGCAGCGCCTGCGCGCGGTCTCGCCAGCCTAGCCGTACCAAGGTCCCGACGATGCGCATCTCGTAAGGCGTGTACACATCCCACGCCGTTTTGCCGTCGCGGCGGTCGGTGAACTCGCGCCAGTAGCGCTCGTAAGTGGCTCGCACCAGATCGGACGGCAGCGCGCGCGTGTCGCCTCGCGGCGCGAACGCGATGGCGGTCGATGTCGGATCGAAATCGCCAAGCTCGGCCGCTCCCGGAAGGTATTGGATGCCGCGCGCGGCGACGGCGGCGCGCAGCGAGTCGCTGAGGTCATGGCGAAAGGTATCGCGCTCTCCGCGCAAGCGGTCTGCTTCCGCGTCGTGGCCCAGCGCGGTCGCGATATCGATCGCGCCGTCGTACCCCTTCAATGCCCAGAAGTCGTCCCAATACGAATGCATCGGCTTTTCCGAGTATCCCTCGTGGCTGATCGATGCCGGCAGCAACCCGTAAAAGCCGCGCCTGTCCGGCCCGAGATTCGCGGCGATGCTCTCGGAACGCCGCAAGGCGTCGAGGTAGCCCGCGGCTGCCTTCACGTGCGGCCACATCGCCGCGATCAGCGCGCGATCGCGCGTGTAGCGATAGATCTCGGCAACTAGAAAGATGAATTCGCCGGCGCTGTCGTTTTCCGGGACCGGATCTGCACCGCGCTGGTCGACGCAGCAAGGGATCTTGCCGCTGGCAAATTGATGCGGCGCGTACCAGCGCAGATACTCGGCGGCCACATCCGCGTCACCGAGACGCAGTAGCGATTCGGCGATCATAGCGCCGTCGCGTATCCAGGACCTTGCGTAGGATCTCGTTCCCGGACGCAGCATCGGGCCATCGCGCGTCATCAGAATATGCCCGAGCGAGGTGCGGACCGCGTCGACCAGTGGCTGCGCGGCCGGCGGAACCTTGAGTGAAACACGATTGAGTTTTTCGCGCCATGCGGCCGCGACGGCGCGCTGCTCGCGCGCCACCCAGGCCTCTCCCGAGATGCCGCGCAGATCGGGCCGCGCCGCGCTGCCGGACAATGGAACGACCAGATCGATGGTCCGGCTGCCATGCGGCGGGAGGTCGAGCTTGTAGCCGAGCGCGCCTGAGGCATAGCCGAAAGCGTCGTGTGCGCGATTCGCTTCGGCCCAGGCCGAACGCGCCAGCAGCTTGGGCAGCGCGACTGGGTCCGAAGAGAATGCGCCGATCCCGTCGGGTCGCTGCAGCGCGTAAACTTTGCGCTGGTCGTTCACGGTGAACGCCGCTCCGTCCCAGGCGATGTCGCGAATCGCACTGACTCCGCCGACGGTGTTGAGGAATTGCGTCGGCGGGTTGACCTGGAAAGGCCGGAGGGCAAGCACGAGCTCGAGCGGCAGCCGGTTCTCTGTCCTATTGATGATTTCGTACCGGGCGACGAGCCAAGACGATCCGCGCGCACCCGATACGAACGACGAGACGCTGAGCTCCCACTGCGGCTGCCGCCATCGCACACCGGGCATCGGCAAATAGTCTTCGGGGAGGAACGGATGCGGGTCGACGTCGGCCCAGGTGGTCAGCTTGCCGCCGGCGACGACGAACGGCTCGATCGAGAAACCGCCCTGCCCGGCCTCGAGCGCACCGTCGGTCGACAACAGAGCGTTGTCACTGCCGCCATCGATGCCGACCAGCGTCCAGTAGGCCTGCTCACCGGAAAAGCCGCGGGGAAAATAGCCGCGCGGCGAATTGCGCGCGACCACCTCGATGAACGCGTTGGCCGATTCGCCGAAATCCGGGCCCTTGATTTCGACTTCGGCGAGACCGTAGGCCCCGGCAGGGCCGTCTTGCAGCGACAGCCGCAAATAGCGGCTCTCGGCTTCCGGCAGCGCCAGCGCATCGCTGCCGCCGCTGCCCTCGCTGACGCTGCGCAGCGTCCGCCATTGCGCGCCGTCATCGGAAGCCTGCACGTCGTAGCGCGATGCGAATTCCTTGTCCAGCCAATGCAAGACGATGCCGCCGAATTCGCGCCGCTGCCCGAAATCGAGCGTGATGCTTTGCGCCGGTCCTCCTCCCGGATCACTGCGCCATGCGGTCGCCAGCTGGCCGTCGACCGCAAAGGCCGGACCGGCGCCGGCTCGATCGGACGAGGCGCGCGCGACAGGCATCGGCCATATCGCCGGCACCGGTGGGAGCTCGCGCACCGTCAGCCGGCTGAACCGGACCGACCCTGCGCCGCCGCCGCGTCCCGCGGCGACGACGAACTCCAGTCGAGCCGCATGCCTGAGCGTGCGATCGGTCGTCGGCCCCCAGGCGAATTCGATCTGACGCTTGCGAATCCTGATCTCTCGCCATTCTTGAGGAAAGGTGAAATTCGGGCGATTCAACCACCAGACGTTGTCGCCACTCGCGTCGGTCAGCTTAAACTGGAAATTGTTGACGGGCGCGTCGGCGCGCACGTAGAACGAGATCTCGTAATTGGCGGGCAGGTCGATCGGCAGCGCGCGATCGGCAATCGCGTAGCCCGCGGTGCCGGCGAGATCGAAATCGAGCTGCAGCGCGCCGCCATCGATGCCGTCGGCAGCATGGATCGATGCCCGCACGCCGTCGGACGCGCCGGCATGCCAGGCCGAAAGGTCGGCGAAATCGTCGAGCAGCCGCGGTGGCGCCGAGAGCACCTGCGCGGCGAGCGGCGCCACCACGAGCGCGAGCGCAGCGGCTAGCGCGATCGCGGCGATCGCAGGCAGGGCCCGCCCGTGCCGCCGCGGGCCAGGGTCAACGAGCGGTCTCACCCCTTGACGCTTCCCGCCAGCAATCCTTGCATGTAGTAGCGCTGCAAGGCAAGGAACACCAGCAGCACCGGCAGCGTCGTCAACACCGAGCCTGCCATCATCAGCTCGTTATCCTGCACATGCTCGCGCGAAAGACTGGCCAGCGCGACCGGCAATGTATAAAGGTCCTTGTCGGTGAGGACGATCAACGGCCACATGAAATCGTTCCAGGTTCCGAGCAGCGTGAATACCGCCAGAGTAACGATGATCGGTTTGAGCGCCGGGACGACGATGGCGCCGAAGATGCGAAACTCGCTGGCGCCGTCGATGCGCGCTGCTTCTAGCAGTTCGTCGGGAATCGACAGCGCGTACTGCCGCACCAGAAAAATGCCGAAGATCCCTGCCATCGCAGGCACGATGACGCCACCGTAGCTGTTGACCAGCCCCATCTGCTTGAGCAGCAGGAACAGCGGAATCATCGCGACCTGGCCGGGAATGACCAGCGCACCGAGCAGGAGCTTGAAGATGCGATCCCGCCCGGCAAAGCGAAGCTTGGCGAACGCATAGCCGGCTGCAACGTTGAACACCAGCGACACCGCGGTTACCGCGGCCGCGAGAAAAACGCTGTTGACCAGATAGCGGCCGACGCCGGCATGGCCGAACAGCTCCCGATAATTGCCCAGCGTCGGGCGCTGCGGAACCAGTGGCGGCGGATAGTTGCTGGCTTCGCCCGGCGACATCAGCGATACGGAAACCATCCACAACAGCGGGAACAGCGTGAGCCCCGCGGCGGCCAGCAACAGACCGTTCACCAGCGGCGCCTGGAGGCGGCGTGCTACTCGCCGATCCATCTTTTCCCGCGAAGCTGCAGCGCGGTAACGGCAAAGATCAGCAGAAACAGGACGAACGCGACTGCCGAGGCGGAACCGAGGTTCCACCACTTGAATCCTTCCTCGTACATGAAATACAGCACGCTGACCGTGCTCTGCAGAGGTCCGCCCTGCGTCATCACATAGGGCTCGGCGAACAGCTGGAAGTAGCCGGCTATCGTCAGGATGCCGACCAGCATGACGACCGGCGAGAGCATCGGCAGCGTGACCGAAGCGAACTGTCGCCACACCGAGGCGCCGTCGATGCGCGCCGCCTCGTAGAGCTCCTCCGGAATGCTCTGCAGCCCCGCGAGAAAGATGATCATGTTGTAGCCGAAATTCTTCCATACGGCAAAAAGAATGATCGCCGGCATCGCCCAATGCGGATCGCCGAGCCAATCGATCGGATCGATGCCGAGCCCGCCCAGCGCATAGTTGAGCAAACCATAACGGGTGTTTAACAGATAGCGCCAGATGACGGCGACAGCTACCAGCGTCGTCACCACCGGCGCGAACAGCGCAGTGCGAAAAAACGGCTTGAATCGCGTCAGCCGCGAATGCAGCAGCAGCGCGGCGCCGAGCGACGCGCCGATCGACAAGGGCACGCCGGCGGCGACGAAGTACAGCGTGTTGCCCAGCGCCTGCCAGAACGACGGGGTCTGCAGTAGCTTCAGATAGTTGCCAAAGCCGACGAAACGCAGATTGGCCAGATCGGCGAGAGCGTAGATGTCGAAATCGGTCAGGCTGATCAGAAGCGCGGCAACGATCGGCAGGAAAAAGAATACGGCGATGACCAGCAAAGCCGGCGCGACAAACCACCAGGCGGCGCGATCGAATCTCAATGCGGTTCCCCGCGCGCGAGCATCCAGCGCCGCTTTTCGAGAATATCGTTGGCGCGCGCGTCGAGCTCCTTCGCCGCCTCGTCGACCGACAGCTGGCCGGACACCACGCGCTCGGCCACCAGTCTCATCTGGTTGGCGATGCGCTCCCACTCGGCGACCTGGGGCGTGGGCTTCACGCGCTCCAGCTGGTCGCGAAACGCACGCGCATAGACGTCGTCGGCGAGGGGCGGGTCGCGCCACGGTTCGCGCCGCGGCGGCAGATCGCCGGTCAGCTCATGGAACCGGCGCTGAACGTCGGGGCGGGCAAGGTATTCGATCAACTGCCACGCCGCAGCCTTCGACCGCGAGGCGCGGAACAACACCAGGCTCGACCCGCCCGCGATCGACGCGCCCGGAGCATTCGGGCCGGGCAAGGGCGCCGTCGCCCATTCGCCTTGCACGCTCGCCGGCAGGCGTCGCTTGAACTCGGCGATATTCCACGGACCGGAGATGTAAAACGCGAAATATCCGCGCCCGAACTCGTTCCATACGTTGGAGACATCGATGCCGGTCGAGGCCGGTGCGAAGCCGGCACGGAATGCATCGACATAGAATTGCAATGCGCGGCGGAATCCGGGGCTGTCGAAATTGCCCCAACGGCCATCGTCGCGCAGCAGCGGCTCGTCCTGCTGCAGCGCCAGCGCCAGCAGCGGCTCGAATTCGTTCAGCGGCAGCAGGATCGCGTAACGATCGGGGCCGGCACGCTGCTTGACGGCGACCATCGTCCGCGTCCATTCCGGCCACGACGTTGGCGGCGACGCATAACCGGCCTGGCCGAGCAGGTCGCGCCGGTAGAACAACAGCCGCGTGTCGACATACCAGGGCACGCCATACAGCGCACCCCCGACGATATTGGTCTGCCAGATGCCGCTGAAATAGTCGGCGGGATCGACCACCGGCGAATCGGCGACGTAACGGTCCAGCTGCGCGATGGCGCCTAGCGCCACGAATTCCGGAATCCAGGTATTACCGAGCTGGCAGATGTCCGGCGTTGCATCGCCGGCAAAGGCGGTCAGCAGCTTTTCATGCGCCGCGGTCCACGGCAGCTGCTGGACGTCGACGCGGATGCCCGGATGCGTGCGCTCGAACTCGGGCAGCAGCTGGACGACCACTTCGCCCTCGCGGCCCATCGCCCAGAACTTCAATACGGTTTCGCCGGCGGGGGGCGAGCGGGCGCAGGACGACGCCAGCGATATGGCGGCGAAGGCGAAAAAGAGCACCGCCGCGCGCGAGCGCGCGCGCGTGCCCGGGCAATTCATCGCGACGCGGTGAGCCAGCCGCCGGAGAAGCCGGCACGTTGCAAGCCGGTCCGGACGTAAGGATTGGTGTGCATCACCCGCCAGATCATGTCGCTGCGGTAATTCTCGATCATCGTGAAGATCGCCCCCTGGTCGATGCCGAGGTAGTCGCCATCGACCCAGCCGAATCCGGGAATGCAGCGGCCATGCGCCAGAGGTCCGTCGAAATTGAAGTTCAGGTTGAACGCGTCGAGAAAGCCGTACTTCGCGTAGATATAGTTACCGAAGCGCTTGTTCATTTCGAGCACGGCGGGGATCGCAAGTTCCGGCGCGAAGGGCAGCGAGGCCACCGCCGCAGTCGGCGCCAGCGTGCAGTCGTCGTGGGTGCCCGCGCCCATGCCGCCAATTCCGCGTGCCGCGTAGCTGCGGTAAAGCCGCATGACTCCCGCGACTTCGAGCTCCATGTCCGCCGGCCCATCGCTCGCCGTCAGGCCCCAGATCATCGCGCCATAGTCCTTGCATTGCCGCGGATTGGCGACTGCGTATGCCTGTTGGGCGTAAATCGCACGCCGCGTGTTCTGGAAGTAGTCGAGGCCGCGCCGCCGCATATAGGCATCCTGGACGTCGCGGAAGTCGAGCCACACATGCGTGTACTGGTGGCCGAACAGCGGGGCGAAGCCCAGGTATTCCTGGCCGAACTGCTTGCCCCAGGACTGGTCGTAGGTGCTGGTCCATGCCGCCCACGCCTCAGGCCCGACCGGGTGCGTCGGCGAGCCGAGCGCCAGCAGGTAGACCAGCATCGCTTCGTTGTAGCCGCGCCAGTCGTATTCGAGGAACCCCTCTTCGGGCGACCAGCCGAGGCTGATCGCCGGCGCCCTCGGCTGCGCCCATGTCCAGTCGACGCGCCGGTAGATGCTGTCGACCAGCGAGCGGATTTCGACTTCCTCCGCGTCCGATCCGTCGAAGTACGATTGGCAGAACAAGGCGCCGGCCAGCAGGATCGCGGTGTCGACGGTGGAAAGCTCGCTGTCGGCGAAGCGCTCCCCGGTCTTCATGTCCAGGAAATGATAGAAAAAGCCCTTGTACCCGGCGACGCCCCGGGCATGGGGGCTCTGCGGGGCGTTGTTGAAGAAGCGCAGTGTCGCCAGGACACGCTGCCGCGCTGCCTTGCGCGTCACATAGCCGCGATCGACGCCGACCGGGTAGGCGGTCAGCGCAAAGCCGACCGCGGCGACGCTCGAGAACGAGGGCGTCGGATAGCGATCCGGCACCAAGCCGTTCTTCGGATTGGCGGTATCCCAGAAAAACCGGAATGTCCGCTCCTGCAGATCGATCAGGAAGGGATCGACGACCGGACTCGCCTTGCGCAATCCCAGTGCGTCGAATCCGAATTTCGGCGCTTCGCTGCCGTGGACCATCGTCACGACCGCGGCCACCATCGCTATCGTCGCGACGAGACGAGCCCAGCGCCCGACGGACATCGCCACTTCCTTGCGCACTATTCGATGTCCCGGTTCTGCACTGTCAGAGGACTCCTCTCAAACCCTGGAACCTTGCCCGCTCGCGTCCGCGGTCGCAACACCCGACCGCTCTCGATCCGCCCGCGGTAGGATAGCGGAATGCCTGCCACCAGCGAAGGGGCATGGCGGTTCGGCCCGACGAGACCAAGCTTCCGGCCGACGAATGCCGTCCGCGGCCCGCTTCGACTGTCACTTGCGACCATAGTTCTCAGGCGCGCCAGTGTCGGAAGCGCCGATCGCGGCTCGGTCACAGCGGCGGCCTATCGTTCGATTAGAATGTCGGTGCGAGCGACGTATGCTCGGATTGTCAAAGACATACGACCGAATGGACACCACCGCTCTCCCGTCGATCCGCCTGACCGAATTCAGTCATGGCGGTGGCTGCGGCTGCAAGATCGCGCCGGGCGTGTTGCGGGAGTTGATCGCCAAATCGTCGCCGGGCTTGTTGCCGAAAGAGCTGCTGGTCGGCATCGAAACGTCGGACGATGCGGCCGTGTACCGGCTCAACGACGGCCAGGCGATTGTCGCCACGACCGATTTTTTCACGCCCATTGTCGACGATCCGTTCGCCTTCGGCGCTATCGCCGCGACCAACGCGCTGTCGGACATCTATGCGATGGGCGCGACGCCGCTCTTTGCGCTTGCACTGGTCGCGATGCCGCTCGACCGGCTTCCGCTTGCGACCATCCGCGCCATCCTCGCCGGTGGCGAGGCCACTTGCGCCAGGGCGGGCATTCCTTTGGCGGGCGGACATACGATCGATTCGGTCGAGCCGATCTACGGACTGGTCGCGATCGGGACCGTCGATCCGCTCCGGGTCAAGCGCAACGTCGGGGCAATGTCAGGAGACGTGCTGGTGCTCGGCAAACCGCTCGGCATCGGCATTTGCGGGGCCGCACTGAAAAAAGAGCAACTCGGCGCCGAGCAGTACACCGCGATGGTCGCGCAGGCGACGCAGCTCAACACGCCGGGCGTGGCGTTCGGCAGCCTGGACGGCGTGCATGCACTGACCGACGTCACCGGCTTCGGCTTGCTCGGCCACCTGCTGGAAATCTGCCGCGGCTCCGACGTCGGCGCGCGGCTTCTCTTCGACCGCGTGCCCCTGCTTCCGGGCGTCCTGGCGCTGGCTCGGACCGGCATGATCACCGGCGGATCGGGTCGCAACTGGGCGGGCTACGGCGCCGAGGTGACCTGGCGCGCGCGTGGTGACGTCGCCGCGCAGGCCTTGCTGACGGATCCGCAAACGTCCGGCGGACTGCTCGCCGCATGCGCGCCGTCTGCAGTCGAGCAGGTCCTGGCGATCTTCGGCCGCGAGGGTTTCGAGCACGCCGCCGTTATCGGCGAGATCACCGCGGGCGTCCCGCATGTCGTCGTCGACTGAACTCCGGCCGCCGAAGCCGCATCGTAGTAGAGCCCGCCAGCGCAAGGACCCTGACATGACCGAACGATCGCATCTGCGCACGATCCCGCCAGCCAGGGCGAGGACACACGAAGGTTCGCTGCCCGACCGGTATCGCAGGGTTCGCGCCGCCACCGAGGCGTTGGCCGCGGTCCTGTCGGACGAGGACTGCGCGATTCAGTCGATGCCCGACGCAAGCCCGGTCAAATGGCATCTCGCGCATACCAGCTGGTTTTTCGAGACCTTTCTGCTCGATGCCGCGCTTGCCGGCTATCGTTCGTACGATCCGGCCTTCCGGATCCTTTTCAATTCGTACTACAACGCAGTCGGCGACAAGCATCCGCGGTCGCAGCGGGGTCTGATTTCGCGTCCGTCGCGCCGCGACATCGTCGCCTATCGCGCGCACGTCGACCAGGCGATGCAGCGACTGCTGGCACGGCACGATGCCGGCAACACCGAGCTTGCCGATTTGATCGAGCTCGGTATGCAACACGAGCAGCAGCACCAGGAGCTGATCCTGACCGACGTGCTGCATATGCTGTCGTGCAATCCGCTGCAGCCGGCCTACCTCGCTCTGGCCGGCGGCGGCGACGGCCGCGCCGCGAGCGACGCGGCCGCGCCGGCCTGGATCGAGTTCGACGGCGGCTTGGCCGAGATCGGGCACGAGGGCGTCGGATTTGCCTTCGACAATGAAATGCCCCGCCATCGAGAGTTTCTGGCGCCGTTCGCGCTGGCGAGCAGGCCGGTCAGCAACAGCGACTACCTGGCATTCATCGGCGACGGAGGCTATCGCCGGCCCGAGCTCTGGCTATCGGAGGGCTGGGACTGGCTCAACGCCGGGGGCATAGGCTCGCCGCTTTATTGGCGCCTCGACGCAGGCGGCTGGCGCCGCTTTACCTTGCGCGGCACCCTGCCGATCGACCCCGCCGCGCCCGTGTGCCACGTCAGCCTGTTCGAGGCCGATGCCTACGCGCGGTGGGCGGGCGCGCGGTTGCCGACCGAATCGGAATGGGAGCTAGCGGCCGCACGCGCTCCGGTCGACGGCTCGTTTGTCGAGGACGGAGCGCTGGTGCCAAGGCCTTCGGCTGCCGCTGCCGGCACGCTGACGCAGATGTTCGGAGAGGTCTGGCAATGGACGCAAAGCGACTATGCGCCGTATCCGGGGTTTCGCGCGGCGTCCGGCGCAATCGGCGAATACAACGGAAAGTTCATGTGCAACCAGTACGTGTTGCGCGGCGGCTCGTGCGTGACACCGCGTTCGCACATCCGCGCGACCTACCGGAATTTTTTCCCGGCCGCTGCGCGCTGGCAGTTTTCCGGCTTCCGCCTCGCGCGGGATTTGAGCCGGCGCAGCTGACCTTGACGACCGGTTGCTCGAGCGATGCCTGAGCGGCCATCGGCAGCGCCGACAACTCCTTTGCAACCTGGCAGACGCATGATCGCCAGCAGTTCGATGCCGATCGGAAGGCCACGGGATGGCAGGCGCCCGGTTCGACCGTTTGCGGCACTGCTCGCCGCCGCGACGTTGCTGCTGGCCCCGCTTGCGACCGGCTTCGGCTTCGACGACGTCGGGAAAATCGCCGCGCAGCGCGCCGCGACCTCGTACAAGGCTCGCACCGACAAGCTGCCGGATGCGCTGGCCAAACTCGACTACGATCATTTCCGCGACATCCGCTTCAAGCCGGATCGCTCGCTCTGGCATCCCGAAGGGCTCCCGTTCGAGGTCGCATTCTTTCACGAGGGGCAGAACTTCAAGGACCCGGTCAAGATCAACGAGCTGGTCGGCGACCTCGTGCGCGAAGTGCGATTCAATCCCGAGCTGTTCGACTACGGCGCCAATGTCATCGATCCCCGCGACTTGCGCGGGCTCGGGTTCGCGGGATTTCGCGTGCATTACCCGATTAATTCGCCGAAGTACAAGGACGAGGTCGTCGTGTTTCTCGGCGCCAGTTATTTTCGCGCGCTCGGCAAAGGCCAGCGCTACGGGCTATCGGCGCGCGGCCTTGCCGTCGACACGGCGCTCGGCTCGGGCGAGGAGTTTCCGCAGTTCGTCGAGTTCTGGCTCAGACGACCGACACCCGGTGCGACCGAGCTCACGATTTTTGCGCTGCTCGACTCCCGGCGCATGACCGGCGCCTACAGCTTCGTCGTCAAGCCCGGTATCGATACCGCAGTCGATGTCAAGGCTCGGCTCTTCCTGCGCGAATTCGTCAGCAAGCCCGGCTTTGCACCGCTGACGACGATGTATTTCTTCGGCGAAAACCAGCACGCAGCCCGCGACGACTACCGCCCCGAAGTCCATGACTCGGACGGCCTGTCGGTCGCATCGGGAACCGGAGAATGGATCTGGCGGCCGCTGGTCAATCCCAAGCGGCTGCTGGTCACGTCGTTTGCGACGGCGAACCCGTCCGGATTCGGCATCATGCAGCGCGACCGCGACTTTGAGCATTACGAGGATCTGGAGGCGCGTTACGACCTTCGCCCCAGCGCATGGATCGAGCCGAAAGGCCTTTGGGGAACCGGCAGAGTCGAGCTGGTGCAGATTCCCAGCCCCGACGAGACCAATGACAACATCGTCGCTTACTGGGTGCCGGACAGGACGCCTGCACCGCAACAGCCGTACAACATCGAATACCGCATCCTGTGGCAGAAGGACGCCTGGGCACGCCCGCCGACTTCGTGGGTGACCCAGACCCGGCGGGGTCGCGGCTACGTCCGTAATGACGACGGCAGCATCGGCTTTGTCATCGACTTCGACGGTCCCGCGCTGCGCAAGCTGCCGGCCGATGCGAAGATCGAGGGCATCGCCTCGGCGGACGCTAACGGCGAGGTGGTCGAGCTGATCGGCCACCGCAACGATGCAGAAGGCGGCTGGCGCCTGGCATTGCGCGTCAAACGGCGCGATACGAGCAAGCCGGTCGAACTGCGCGCATATTTGCGCGGCGGCAACAACGCGGTGTCGGAAACGTGGAGCTACATCCTTCCTCCCGAGTAGCCGGCGCTGACGCTGACGACGACGCCGACGCCTGCATCCGCTACCTGGATCGATTGCCGCTCGCGCCCGAGCAGCGCGCTGCACTGCTGCGGCGCATCGCGGCCGACGTCGGAACGGTCGCCGACTCGGTTCGCGCGAAGATGCTGCGCCTGCACGAGGCTCTGGCCGGCGGCGACGTCGATCCCGACAATCCCGGCCTGGCGTCGATCCGCCAGCGTCTCGAGCTCGCGTACGCGGCGAGCGACGCCATCCATCCGCCACCGCTGACGCATGATGCCCTCGGACGCGACCGCCTGGTTACGGCTCCTCCGCTGACGCGAACCTCGATGGTGCCGCACGCCTGGCCGCGCGGGTTGCTGGCACGGTGGTTCCTGCGCTTTGTACGCCACGACGAGCCGCGCGCGGGCGACGCTGGCGGACCGGGCGACGCCTGCGATCCGATTCAGCGCGCGCCGAAACATCGCGAGCGATGGCGTCGCGCCGCGACGCTCCGGCGCATCGTCCTGATGGGCCTGATCGTGTCGCAAACCTATATCGCGAGCAATTTCATGGTCGCCGTGCTGCCGTATCACGGCCGCCAGCCACTGGAAATCGCGATCCTCATACTCTTCGCAATTCTCTTCGGCTGGATTTCGGCGGGTTTCTGGACTGCAATGGCCGGCTTCGTCCTGCTGGTGTTCGGCAGCGATCGCTACGCGATCACCGATGGCACGCCCCGCAATACTGCGATCGATCCCAAAGCCCGGGTCGCGATCATCATGCCGATCTGCAACGAAAACGTGTCGCGGGTCTTCGCGGGGCTGGCTGCCAGCTACGAATCGCTGGCCCGCACCGGAGACCTGAAGCATTTCGATTTTTTCGTGCTCTCCGACACCAGCAAGCCGGACATACGCGTCGCGGAGCTCGATGCGTGGCTGGCGCTGTGCCGCGCGATAAACGGCTTCGACCGGGTGTTTTACCGGTGGCGGCAGCATCGGATCAAGCGCAAGAGCGGCAACATCGCCGATTTCTGCCGGCGCTGGGGGAACCGCTACCGCTACATGGTCGTGCTCGACGCCGACAGCATCATGAGCGGAGCTTGCCTCACCGCGCTGTTGCGGCTGAGCGAATCGAACCCCGATGTCGGCATCATCCAGACTGCGCCGCATGCGGCCGGACGCGAAACGCTATATGCCCGCGTCCAGCAGTTCGCTACCAGCGTTTATGGGCCGCTGTTCACCGCCGGCCTGCACTTCTGGCAGCTCGGCGAATCGCATTATTGGGGGCACAACGCGATCATTCGCGTCGCTCCGTTCATGCGGCATTGCGCGCTCGGTCGTCTGCCGGGCCACGGCACGCTGTCCGGAGAAATCCTTTCGCACGATTTCGTCGAGGCGGCACTGATGCGACGGGCCGGATGGCAGGTCATGATCGCCTACGATCTCGACGGCAGCTACGAGGAAATGCCGCCGAACCTGGTCGACGAGCTTACGCGCGACCGGCGCTGGTGCCGTGGCAATCTGATGAATTTCCGCCTGTTCCTGATGCGCGGCCTTCACGCCGCCCACCGCGCGGTCTTCATGAGCGGCGTCATGGCCTACCTTTCCGCCCTGCTGTGGTTTCTTTCGCTGATCCTGTCGACGGCCCTGCTGGCGGTTCACGCTCTGAGCGCGCCCAAGTATTTCGTGCGGCCCTTCCAGCTCTTTCCGCTTTGGCCGGAGTGGCATCCGGAATGGGCCATCGCGCTCTTTTCGGCGACGGCGATTCTGCTGTTTCTGCCGAAGGTGCTCGGCGCCCTGCTCATCGTCGTGCGCGGCGCAGCCGAGTACGGAGGGCGCGCGCGCCTGTGCTTGAGTCTGCTCGGAGAGATGCTGATATCGGCGATGCTCGCGCCGATACGGATGCTGTTCCACTCGCAGTTCGTCGTCGGCGCTTTTGCCGGGTGGGCAATCCACTGGCAGTCGCCGACGCGCGAGGACGCCGAAACCACGTGGCGTGAAGCGCTGCGCCGACACGGGGCGCACACGCTGCTGGGCACGCTCTGGGCCGCTGGCGTGTATTGGCTCAATCCGTCGTTCCTCTGGTGGTTGCTGCCCATCGTCGGTGCGCTGATGCTTTCGATACCGCTTTCCGTCTATACGAGCCGACTCCGCCTCGGGCGCCGACTGCGCGCGGCCGGGCTGTTCCTGATTCCGGAAGAAGCGCGGCCGCCGGCAGAGATACGCGCGATGATGCAGGCGGTTGCCTCCGCGCCGATGCCACCGGGCTTTGTCGATGCGGTCGTCGACCCCGCTACCAACGCACTGGCCTGTGCCGCCGCCGTCGCCCGATTTACGCGAACAGCCCTGGTCCAGAACCAGCGGATGCAAAAGGTCGACGTGGCGCTGGTCGAAGGACCTGACGGCTTGAGCGCATCCTCGAAACTCCGCTTGCTCGGCGACCCGATCGCGCTGTCGCGTCTGCATTGGCGCGTATGGACCTCGCCCGATGCCCATGTCGTGTGGCGGGACGCTATCGCGTCTGCGCGCCGCACGGCTGTCGTCGTCGCAACGCCGGCACACCGCCTGGTCCGCGCCGACCTGCGATCGCCAGCCAGGGTCTGGTCATGACCGGTCGCCCGACGCAGGAGCCTGGCGACGGCAACATCGGTCTTTATCGCGCCGCCGACTTCCGGCTCACCGACGGGCGCTGCGCTGATTGCGCCGCAATACCGCAGGCGCTGTGGTATTTCCGCGATGAGGCGATCGCCGTACCGCGACCCGGGCTACCTGTTGCAGGATTCACCCGCGGCGCAAGCACGTTCGACGACGTCGCGCGCTGGGCGGCGAGCCATGCGCCGGGAACCGCGCCCGATTATCCGACGCTGATCTGGGTCGCCTCGCCGGCGGTGCTGCGCGGCGCGCGACTCGACGCAGCGGGTGCGCACATTGCGGTCGCAGGCACGACGACGGCGTTCGAGGTCGTGCCCAAGATCCCGCTCAATCGGTCGTATTACAACGCAGCCTCGGTCGCTTATTTCACCGGCAGGACGCTCAAGATGCGCGGCGAAATCGCCGAAGGCAAGTTCACCGCCCGCTCGATATGGCCGGAGGATTTCCGGCTCGACGTGAATGACGCCGCCGCGTCGTCGCCCGAGGCTGCCGCAGACCCATCGCCCGAGGCGGTGCGGAAGCTTTTGCGCGCCGAGCCGCGGGGCGGCGCGACCAGCGGGTTCGCCGCAATCACCTTGTGGGAGCGCACGCCGGGCGCGGCGCGCCGCTGTGTGGGCAAGCCGGTGCTCGCCGCGATGCTCAACGGCGCTCAGGGCGACGACGACGAAGCCCACGGCGGCCACTTCGCGATCGTCACCGGCCGCGTCGGCGCCGACGGCGGGATCGACGACTGGATGGCAAACAATTTCTATACGCTCGATCTGTTCAGCGAAAAAGGCATCATCGCCGCCGCAGTGCCGCTCGACCGCTACCTGGCCGACCTGAACAGCGGCCAGGCTTGGTACCGGCCCTCGCATCTGCTGGTCGCGGTTCTCAGCCGCGACCGGACGGCAAGTCACGTGCAAGGCGCGATCAACCGCGTCTACAACCAGTTCTACCGGCATCAGCTCATCTACGGCAATGTGACGATGAACTGCGCCGGCATCAGCATCGACGCGCTGCGCGCCCTCGGCTGGAAGGTCCATGCGCGCAAGCCCGTCAGCCGCGTGCTGGCCTGGCTCGCGGTGCCCTGGGTCGCACTTCTCGAGCGGAGCATCGCCAGCGCGCAGCGAGCGTTCGATTATCTGAGCGAGGATGGCACGCGCATGTTTCCCGCGGCGGCGTTCGAAGAGACCGCAGCCGATCTGTTGCGACTGGCGACGCGACCGAATTCGCGCGAGCTCACGCCGTTCGAAACGATGCTCGCCGAAGACATCGAGGCGCTGGTCTGGCTGCGCGTGCCGCAGCTTCCGTCGAGCCGCGCCTGGGGCGACTATGCCGTCGTCACCAAGCGCGAGTACGAAGCGCGGCTTCCCGCCGATCGCAGCCAGGCCAAGATCATTCCTGTGCCCCCCCGTCTCTTTCCGCCGGAACTGGGCGACCGCGATCTCCTTCCACTGCCGCCGAGCCGCAGCGCCTTGGCGGTGGTCCTGTGGACCGTCGTTTCGCTGGCCGGCATACCCTGGTTGCTCTGGCGCTGGCGGCAAAGTCAGAAAACAGGAGAGAAGCTGTTGACATAGATCCTTTATTTCCATTATTCTGGAAATATGGAAACATTATCCGTGCTGCGTGCCTTGGCTGCGTTGGCCCAGGAAACCCGCCTACGCGTATTCCGCTTGCTGGTCGAGCACGGACCTCTGGGCCTTCCCGCGGGCGAGATCGGCCGCCGGCTCGGCTTGCCGCCCGCAACCCTGTCGTTCCACATCAAGGAGTTGGCCACGGCGGGACTGGTTTCGGCGCAGCAGCAGGGTCGGTCTATCCGTTACGCGACTGACTTTTCCGCGATGCGCAGCCTGGTCGCCTACCTCAGCGAGAACTGTTGCCGCGCCGCCCTTGGCGACGACGACGGTCAGCAGACCGCCTGCACCTCCGATTGCTCGCCGCGGCCCGCGACCGAGCGACCGGTGTTCACCATGCCCAAGCCGATGGTACGACCCAAAATGAGAACCCTATGAAACGATTTCATGTCCACGTGTCGGTACCGGATCTCGCAGCGAGCATTCGGTTCTATTCCGCGTTGTTCGCCGCCGAGCCCACGCTGCGCAAGGACGATTACGCCAAATGGATGCTGGACGATCCACGCGTCAACTTTGCCATATCGACCCGCGGCGGCAGCGCGGGCGTCAATCATCTCGGCTTCCAGGTTGAAAGCTCGACCGAGCTCGACGCGATGGAGGCTCAGCTCCTGGCAGCGGATCGGCGCCTCGTTGCGGAAAAGAATGCCGACTGCTGCTATGTGCGCTCCGACAAATACTGGGTGACCGACCCTGCCGGCGTCGCGTGGGAAACCTTTCATACACTGAGCGGCGTCCCTGTTGTCGGTGGCGCGGACGCTGCGCCGGTCGAGACAGCGCGAAGCGGCTGCGGCTGCGGCTGCGCTCCGGGCGCCGTCGCGGGCGCCAAGTCCTGCTGCAATTGACGAACGCGCGCCGATCGAGCGCGACGCGATTCGCGACGCTATGACGGCAATGCCCGCGCTTCTCACCGACCAGACCTTCTGGGTCAACGTTTTTTTTGCCGCCGAATGGGCGGTGCGCATTGCGATGATCGTCGTGGTTCCATTCCGGCGCTCGCCCGAAGCGGCCAAGGGCTGGCTGCTGCTGATCTTCTTCGAGCCGGCGGTCGGCATCGCGCTGTACTTGCTCATCGGCCGGCCGACTCCGCCGGCCTGGCGCCTGCAGCGTCATGTCGAGTTCATGGAGCTGGCCAAGCCAGTGTATGAGCGACTCGGCCGCGACCCGAACATCTTCCATCCGCAGCTCGGCCCGACGCTCGATCATGCAGTGACGTTGGCCGAAAATCTCGGACGGCTTCCGATACTGGGCGGCAATACCGCGGAAATCCTCGCCGACTATGATGGGACGATCGACCGGCTGATCGCCGACATCGATATGGCGCACGACCACGTGCACCTGCTTTTCTACATTGTTGCCGACGACGCCACGACGGCGCGCGTCGTCGATGCACTGCAACGGGCCGTCGACCGCGGCGTCGTCTGCCGCCTGCTCGCCGATTCGCTGGGGTCGCGTCCGGATTTTGGACGGATGCTGCCGCGGCTGCGGGCGGCGGGAATCCTGGCAGAGGAGACGATGGGTGTCGGGTTCTTTCGCCGCCGCACCGGCCGCATCGATCTGCGCAACCACCGCAAGATCGCGGTGATCGACGGACGCGTCGCGTATGTCGGATCGCAAAACCTGGTCGACGCGACATTCAAGCGCGGCCTCACCTACGAGGAGCTCAACGTGCGTCTTAGCGGGCCGATCGCACTCGAGCTGCAGGCGGTCTTTGTCGAGGATTGGTACGCCGAAACGTCCGAGGGTCTGGGCGATCTGCGCTACTTTCCGGAGCCGAGGATCACCGGCGACGTGACGGTGCAAGCGCTGCCGAGCGGCCCCGGTTACCCGCGCGAGAACAACCAGCGCCTGATCGTCTCGCTGATCCACGCGGCGGCAAGCCGCGTCGTCATCACGATGCCTTACCTCGTTCCCGACGAAGCATTGCTGCAAGCGCTGCAGACGGCCGTTTTGCGCGGCATCGACGTGACACTGGTCGTGCCGTTGCAGATGGATCAGATCCTCGTGCACCTGGCGCAGCGTTCCTACTACGACGAGCTTTTGGACTCGGGTGTCCGTATCTGCCGCTATGGCACGCGGTTCCTGCACGCCAAGCATGTCACGATCGACGACCGGATCGCCTGGATCGGATCGTCGAATCTCGACGTGCGCTCGTTCGCGCTCAACGCCGAGATAGTCGTCCTGCTCTACGACGCCAGCGTGTGCGCCAGCCTGGCACGCGAACAGGCACGGTACCTTCGCGACGGACAGATGCTCGACCCGGCCGGTTGGTCGAAGCGTCCCGGGGCAATGAAGGTGGCAGAGAATATGGCGCGGCTGCTGACCCCGCTGCTTTGATCAACCCAGGCGTGCCCGCGCCGTCCGGAAGGGCGTGAGACCAGACCTAGCGGTGCTTGAACTCGGGCTTGCGCTTTTCGACGAACGCGCGCATGCCTTCCTTCTGATCGTCGAGTGCGAAAGTCGCGTGAAACTCGCGGCGCTCGGACATCAGGCCCTCGGACAGCGATGACTCATACGCGCGATTGATCGCTTCCTTGATCTTCAGCACGACAGGCAGCGAATAGCCGGCGATCTTGGCCGCCACCGCCAGCGCTTCGTCGAACAGCTTGTCGGCGGGCACGACCCGCGCGACCAGCCCCGAGCGCTCGGCTTCCTGCGCATCGATCATGCGACCGGTCAGGCACCAGTCCATCGCCTTGGCCTTGCCTACCGCACGCGGCAAGCGCTGCGTCCCGCCCATGCCGGGCATCGTTCCTATGGTTATCTCCGGCTGACCGAATTTCGCCGTATCGGCGGCAATGATCAGATCGCACATCATCGCCAGCTCGCATCCTCCGCCGAGCGCATAGCCGGCGACCGCGGCGATTACCGGCTTGCGCGTGCCGCGCATCGACTCCCAGCTCATGATGTAGTTGTCGGCATAGACCTTCTGGTAATCCCACTCGGCCATCGCGCCGATGTCGGCGCCTGCGGCAAAAGCCTTTTCGTTGCCGGTGATGACGATCGCGCCTATCGCGGCGTCGCTGTCGAACGCGGCGAGCGCGCGGCCGAGCTCGCTGGCCAGCGCCTCGTTGAGCGCGTTCATGCGCTGCGGCCGGTTGAGACGGATGATGCCGACGCGGTCCCGCGTTTCGACGACGATGTTCTCGTAGGAGTCGCTCATCGGGCCTTTCAGGGTTTGTCCGGATCGAAATGGCTGGCTAGCGTCGCCCAGCAGCGGTAATACTCGGGTTGGCGCTGCGCCGATTCCAGCGCGAATCGCGTCGGGTGGATGACCGCGCGCGTCTCGAACATGAACGCCATGGTGTCGGATACGCGCTGCGGCTTCGACACATCGGCTGCCGACGCGCGCGCGAAAGTCTCGGCGTCAGGCCCGTGGCCGCTCATGCAGTTGTGCAGGCTCGCGCCGCCCGGCAGGAATCCTTCGGCCTTGGCGTCGTAGACGCCTTCGATCAGGCCCATGAACTCGCTGGCGACGTTGCGGTGAAACCACGGCGGGCGGAACGTGTGTTCCATGACCAGCCAGCGCGGCGGGAAAATGACAAAGTCGATCATGTCGACGCCGGCTGTGTCGCTGGGCGACTGCAGCACCAGGAAGATCGACGGATCCGGATGATCGAAGCTGGTCGACCCGATCGTGTTGAAGCGCCTGAGGTCGTACTTGTACGGCGCGTAGTTGCCGTGCCAGGCAACGACGTCCAGCGGCGAATGATCGATCGCGGCCGTCCAGAGATTGCCCATGAACTTGGCGATCAGCTCGAAGCTGCCACTGCGGTCCTCGTACGATGCCGCGGGCGCCAGGAAGTCGCGCGGATTGGCGAGTCCGTTGGAGCCGATCGGGCCCAGGTCCGGTAGCTTGAACGGCGCGCCGAAGTTCTCGCACACATAGCCGCGCGCCTCGGCATCGAGGAGCTCCACCCGGAAGCGCACGCCGCGAGGAATCACGACGATCTCCTGCGGCGCCGCGGCGATGCGCCCGAGCTCGGTGTCGAAGCGCAGCCTGCCTTGCTGCGGAACGATCAGCAGCTCGCCGTCGGCATCGTAGAAAAAGCGGTCGTGCATCGATCGATTCGCCGCGTACAGGTGAATGCCGCAACCGTTGTGCGCGGCCGGTGCGCCGTTGCCGGCCATCGTCACCAGGCCATCGATAAAGTCGGTCGGCGCCGCGGCGGACGGCATCGGCAGCGGGTCCCAGCGCAGCTGGTCGGGCGGCGTCGGCAATTGGTCGAAGCGGCTTTCGATGCGACCGTTGTCGATCCGGCGAAAAGGCTCGTGCACGGCGGCCGGCCGGATGCGGTACAACCAGGCGCGACGATTGACGGCGCGCGGCGCGGTGAACGCCGTACCCGATAGTTGCTCGGCGTAGAGACCGTACGGCGGGCGCTGCGGCGAGTTCTGGCCTTCGGGCAACGCGCCGGGCAGCGCTTCGGTCGCGAACTCGTTGCCGAACCCGGATTGGTAGCTCAACGCCGCATCCGCGATCGGGCTTTCCGCGGCCCGCGCCGTGCCGCTTGCGCCGCGTCGGCGCTCGGTCGTCTTGATCGTCATGGGGTCTCGACGCGGCGGATCGTGCCGCAGAAGCTCATTTTACCGCCCCCAGGTCCTCGCGTGCCGCGGCGAGCGCCTCGCGCAGCACCGCGAGGTCGCCGACGTGGTTGGCCAGCAACAGGATCAAGCGCGCGTTGAGCAGCGCGCTTTGCGCCTCGGTAAGATCGCGGTGCGCATCGATCAATTCCTGATAGAAGTCGTCGGGCGCCGCAAGATTGGCCTCGGTGTTGAGTGCCGTCACGCCGCCGCCTTCGCTGCCTGGGCGGGCTGGGCGGAAGCACGCGCAATCGCCGCGCGCACGGCGCCGAGCTCGAACGCGCGCCAGCGCGCGCAGACATGCTGGTCGGGACGCAGCAGGTAGCAGGTGCCCGGCCTCGCGTCATAGCGTTTGAACGCGAGGCCTTCACTGTCCTCGATCAGGCAGGCGCCGTTCGCAGGTGCACCGCCGACTTGCACGACCGTGCACGCGATGCCGTCCCGGGCAAGCGAACGCACTGCCTCGGCGGGCACGGAGCTTCCGAAGCACAGCAGGGCAAAGCCGGCATCGAGATAACCGAGCAACCAGCCGCCGCGCGGACCGGCGACCGGCGCGTCGATCGCGACGGCACCCGGAACCGGCCCGCTGCCGAAAGCGCCCGCGCTGTCCGGCGAATTGAGCGACGATCCGGAAAGGGTGGTCGGCAGCGACAGCCGGCCGCTGTTGACCAGCGCTCGCGCGAACGGGTAGCGCTTGGCGAGGCCCAGCACGGCGTCGCGAAATGTGTGGCTGACGGCGCTTTTCGGTGTAATGAAATCGGTGCTGCGGGTCGAGTGCCGGATGTTCTCGTCGGCCGCGTAAGCACGCTCGGCGCCGTAGCTGTCGAGCAAACGCTCGGGCGCCTGCCCGGCGAGCACCAGATCGAGCTTCCACGCCAGATTGTCGGCGTCCTGGATGCCGGAGTTCGCGCCCCTCGCGCCGAACGGCGACACCAGGTGCGCGGCGTCGCCAGCGAACAGGACGCGGCCGTGCCGGAACGAACGCAAGCGCCGGCACTGGAACGTATAGACGCTCGACCATTCGATCTCGAACTGCGCATCGGCACCGAGCATCGCGCGGATCCGGGGAACGATGCGCTCCGGTTTTTTTTCTTCCTCCGGATCGGCGTCCCAGCCGAGCTGGAAGTCGACCCGCCAGACATCATCGGCCTGGCGATGCAGCAGCGCCGACTGGTGGCGGTGAAACGGTGGGTCGAACCAGAAACGGCGCTCGGCTGGAAAGCCGGAGTGCATTGCAATATCGGCGATCAGGAACCGATCGTGGAAGACCTGTCCTTCGCATTCGACCCCGAGCATGCTGCGAATCGGACTGCGCGCGCCGTCGGCGGCGATCAGCCAGTCGGCATGCACCGTGTATTCGCCATCGGGCGCGGCGATCCGAACCGCGACGCGGTCGGCTTCCTCTTTGACGCCGACGACCTTGCTGCGCCAGCGGAGGTCGGCCTGCGCCAGCTCGCTCAGGCGCTCGACCAGAAACTGTTCGACCCAGTACTGCTGCAGGTTGATGAACGCCGGCCGGCGGTGACCCTCGCCGGACAGCAGGTTGAATTCGTAGACTTGCTCGTCGCGAAAGAAAACCCGGCCGACGCTCCAGCCGACGCCCTTTTTCACCATTCGCTCGGCGCAGCCCAGGCGATCGAGAATCTCGAGCGTGCGTTTCGACCAGCAAATCGCGCGGGAGCCGACGCTGACCGTGTCGTCCTCGTCGACCAGCAACACATCGATCCCGCGCAGCGCGAGATCGATCGCGGCGGTCAGGCCCACCGGGCCGGCGCCGGCGACGACCACCGGCCAGTGTCGCGTCGTTCCGCCCAGCTCGGCGGGCCGGACATAGGCGTAGACCGGATGGGTATAGGTCTTCAACGGGACGGCGCTCAGTGCCTAACCTTCGAGCGACTGCCACATTTCCTTGTCGCGCTGCGCCGTCCAGATGCGCGGATCGCGGTATCTGGTCGCCTCGTCGTAGGCGCGCGTCACGTCGAACGGCAGGCAATGATCGAATATGACCCAGTTGCCGAACCTGGGTTTCAACGCTGCGTAGGTTTCCTTGTATACGGTGCGCAAGTCCTTCCCCTGCGCCGCGCCCGCCTTCACCGCGCCGAACATCTCGGTGATGAACGCGCGTGTGCCGTCGAGGCCCGCAGCGACCTGGGCTTCGTTTTGCAATGCGGCACCGCGGCCGGGCACGAGCTTCGCCGGCTTCAGCGCTGCTATGGCGTCGAGCGTCGCCGGCCAGTCGCTCAAATAAGCATCTCCTGTGTACGGTGTCGTCTGATATTCGACCAGGTCGCCGGAAAAGAGGATGCGCTCCTGCGGCAGCCAGACGACAGTGTCGCCCTTCGTATGGCCGCGTCCGATCTGCATGATCTCGACCTGCAGCTTCCCGACCCAGAGCGTCATCCGCTTTTCGAATACCAAGGTCGGCCAAGTCAGCCCGGGCACCGATTCGACCGCCTGGAACAGTCGCGGAAAACGCTCGATCTCGCTTTTCATGTCGGCTTCGCCGCGCTCGACGATCAGATCGTAGGTGTCGCGGCTGGCGATGACGTGCTGCGCCCCGTAGCCGGACGCGCCGAGCACGCGCACCGCGTGATAGTGCGAAAGCACGACATAGCGGATCGGCTTATCGCTGACCGTACGGATGTGGCGGATGACGTCCTGAGCCATCACCGGCGTGGCCTGCGTGTCGATGACCATGATCGCATCATCACCGACGACGACGCCGGTGTTCGGATCGCCCTCGGCGGTGTACGCATAGGCGTGGTCGGACAGCTTGTCGAAGCTCACCTTCTTGGCTTCCAGGTCAGCCTGGGAAGCGAATTTCTTGTCGTTCATCGCAAATGTCCTGTGCATCAAACGGGCGCCGCGGCGGCGGCGATGGCCCATTGTAGGAGGGATTGCCGCGGGCCGCACAACGCGGTGCTACGACGGGTAGAGGCCCTGCACTCTCGCCTGCAGCCGCGCCATTCCCAGCAGCGCATCGAGCGCCGGCGTGGCGACCTCTACCCGCTCGCCGATTTCACGCACGGCGCTCAATAACACGTCGATCTCGACCTGCCTGTGCGCCTCGACGTCCTGCAGCATCGACGTTTTGACCGCGCCCAACCGGCGCGTCACGGCGATCCGGTCCTCGCCGCTTTGTTCGATCGGACAGCCGATCCTCGCGCCGATCGCCGCGGCCTCACTCATCGCAGCAAGACAGAACCTCTTCACGAGCTCGTCGTCGAGGATGCGGTCCATTGTCGCGCCGGTCAATGCGGAAATCGGATTCATCGTCATGTTGCCCCACAGCTTGTACCAGATGTCGCGCTGGATGCACCTCGAGACTTCGACGTCGAATCCGGCAGCAGTCAGTTGCGCGGCAATCGCGTGGGTGCGCGCCGCCGGCTCGCCAGCCGGCTCACCGACGATTAGGCGCTGGCCGCCGTGATGCCGTACCAGGCCGGGCTCGGGGGTCGAGCACGACGCATGGACGACGCAACCGATGATCCGTCGCGCCGGCAGCGCGGCGTCGATGCGGCCGCCGGGATCGACCGAGCGTAGCTGCAAGTCGCGATACGCGGTGCCAAAACCGTGAAAGAACCACCAGGGCACGCCGTTCATCGCCGTGAGCACCGCCGTATCGGGGCCGAGCAGCGGAGCGATGCTCGTCGCAACGCTGGCCAGCGATGGACCCTTGACCGCCACGATGACCAGATCCTGCGGACCGAGCGTCGACGGAGTCTCGGCGACGTTCGCCAGTGCGCTGATCAATCCTTGCTGCGTTTGCAGCCGCCAGCCGCGCGCGCGCAGCGCGGCGGCCGTCGTGCCACGGGCGAGCACCGCGACGTTGGCACCAGCGCGCGCCAGCCGCGTGCCGATGAATCCACCGATGGCCCCGGCGCCGACGATGCAGATCTTCAGCGCTGGTCCTTAATCGCGGGCGATCGACTGCCGTCGAAGCTCAAAGCTTCGGCCTCTTGTCGACGACGCGTTTCGCCTTGCCCAGCGAGCGTTCAATCCCGCCGCTTTGCACGACCCGCACCCCGGCACTGACGCCGATCAGGCTCTTGATGTGGTGCGCGAGCTTCACGCCGGCGGCCTCCCCGTCGGCGCCGCCAGCGCCCGGGGCACGTTCGACCAGCACGGTAAGCTCGTCGAGCGCTTTGGGGCGCGTGATCTCGAGCTGGTAATGCGGCGCCAGCGCTTCCTGCTTCAGAATCAGCTCCTCGACCTGCGTCGGAAACAGGTTGACGCCGCGAATGATGATCATGTCGTCGGAACGCCCGGTGATCTTTTCCATTCTGCGCATCGAGCGCGCCGTCGCGGGCAGGAGCCGGGTGAGATCGCGCGTGCGATAACGGATGATAGGCAGCGCTTCCTTGGTGAGCGAGGTGAAGACCAGCTCGCCCTTTTCCCCGTCCGGCAACACGCGGCCGGTCTCCGGATCGATGATTTCGGGGTAGAAATGGTCCTCCCAGATCGTCAGGCCATCCTTGGTCTCGATGCACTCCTGCGCGACACCGGGACCCATTACTTCCGATAGGCCGTAGATATCGATCGCGTCCATGTCGACCTTCGCCTCGATCGCATCGCGCATCGTCGCCGTCCATGGCTCGGCGCCGAAAATACCAATTTCGAGCGATGTCTTCCTCGGGTCGATGTTCTGGCGCTCCATTTCCTCGGCGATCGCCAGCATGTACGACGGCGTTACCATGATGATGTTGGGCTTGAAATCCTGGATCAGCTGCACCTGCTTTTCGGTCTGGCCCCCCGACATGGGGATGACCGTTGCGCCCAGCCTCTCCGCGCCATAGTGGGCGCCCAGCCCACCGGTGAACAGGCCGTACCCGTAGGAGACGTGAATGATGTCGCCGGCGCGCCCGCCCGCGGCGCGAATCGAGCGGGCCATTACGTTCGCCCAGGTATCGATGTCGGAGCGCGTGTAGCCGACAACCGTCGGTTTGCCGGTCGTACCCGAGGAGGCATGGATGCGAACGACCTGTTCGCGCGGTACCGCGAACATCCCGAATGGGTAGTTGTCGCGAAGGTCGGATTTGACGGTAAACGGAAAGCGCGCGAGGTCGGCGAGCGAGCGGCAATCGCGCGGATGCACGCCGGCGTGGTCAAACGCGTTGCGGTAATGCGGGACGTGGTCGTAGGCGTGCGCAAGCGACCATTGCAGGCGCTGCAACTGCAATGACTGCAACTCGTCGCGACTGGCGGTCTCAATCGGCTCGAGATCCCCGGGGGCTGGCTTCCTGACGGCCATTAATCTCCTCCTGCTCCTGCGCCGGCGCGGACTAGGCGGTCCTGTCGGCGCCGTCGAGCACGTGACCCTTGATCCGATACGACTTGCCACGGAAAAAAGCGATCGCGGCGCCGTCCTGGTTGTTCACCTCGATATCGTATACGCCGGTGCGGCCGCTGACGCTGCGCTCCTGGGCGACCGCGGTGAGTACGTCGTTCTCGCGCGCCGGTGCGACGAATTCGATCGTGCAACCGGAAGCGACCGTCGTCAGGTTGTAGCTGTTGCAAGCGAAGGCGAATGCGCTGTCGGCCAGCGAAAAAATGAATCCGCCGTGGCAGGTGAGGTGGCCGTTGAGCATGTCGGCGCGCACGCGCATCGAAAGCTCGGCATGACCAGCGCCGACGCGCACGATGTGCATGCCCAGCGCTTGCGAAGCCCGGTCACGCTCGTACATCGCCGACGCCACGCGCTCGGCCAGCGCCTGCGCCTCGGCGGGACTCGCGGCCGGATGATGCTCGCCCATCGACGCCAGGCCCTCCGCTATTTTCCGACGAACTGCGGCGGACGCTTCGCCGCGAACGCGGCGACGCCTTCGCGATAGTCGGCGCTTGTGCCGAGCTCGCGCTGCAGATCGCGCTCGAGGTCAAGCTGCGCTTCGAGCGTGTTGCCGGGCGCAGCATAAATCGCCTGCTTGGTCGCGGCGAGCCCGCGCGTCGGCGCGCTCGCCAATTGCTTCAATATCGCGTCGACGGCCGCCGGCAACTCTGCGTCGTCGACGCAGCGCCAGATCAGTCCCCAGCTCGCCGCCTGCTCGGCCGGGAGCTTGTCGCCGAACACCGCGAGCCCCATCGCCCGCGCGGTTCCGATGAGCCGCGGCAGCAGATATGTTCCGCCGGAATCCGGGATCAAGCCGATCTTGCTGAACGCCTGCACGAAACTCGCCGATTTCGCGGCGATGACAATGTCGCAGGCGAGTGCGATATTGGCTCCCGCGCCGGCGGCGACGCCGTTGACCGCGCAAACGACCGGCAACGGCAGCGCGCGCAGCGCCAGCACCAGCGGTTTGTAATTGCGATCGATCGACGCGCCCAGATCGACCGGGTCGGCGCCGGGCGCCACTGCGCGGTCGCCGAGGTCCTGCCCGGCGCAAAAACCGCGTCCCGCGCCGGTCAGCAGCAGCACCCGCACCGACGGATCCGCGCGGACGCGGCCGACCGCGTCGCGCACCTCGGCGTGCATCGCATCGTTGAAGCTGTTGAGCCGATCGGGCCGATTGAGCGTCAGGCGCGCGATGCCGCCGGCGAGCTCGAACAGTATGTTACCGTAGCTCATTGCGGTGCCGCCGCGACGTGCTTCCGGTGCTGCACGACCCGGAATCGTCCGGCGACGAACGCCGAATCGGTCAGCGCGGCATTGGCGGCCGGATTGGCGCCGGTGCCGTGATAGTCGGAGAAAGCCGCCGACTGATTGACGAACACTCCACCGGTCAGGTTGATCGACAAGGCGACGCCGGCGTCTTCGGCCAGCGCAATCGTGTTCTCGATCACATCCGGCCGGTTCGAGTAGAGCGACAAGGTCAGCGCGCCATGGTCGACGACCGCGCGACGCGCAATGCCTAGACTCTGAGCGGTGTCGTCGGTGGCGATGACGAACGCGATCGGACCGAACCATTCCTTCAGATATTTGGCTCCGTCGGTGGCGTCGAGCTTGACCAGCAGCGGCGTCACGATGCGAGCGTCGGGGAACTGCGGATGAACCAGCGACTGGCTGTCGTGCACGACCGCACCCAGCGAGCGCGCGGCGTGGATCCGCTCGACGACGCCGTCGTTGACCACTGCCCCCAGAATCTCCACCGCGCGCGTCGGATCGCCGACCAGCTTCTGCACCGCAGCGCCCAGACCTTGCGCGACATGGTCGAACGACAGGTGCCCGTCCCCAGTCTCGATGCCGTCGCGCGGAACGTAGATATTCTGCGGCGCCGTGCACATCTGGCCGGTGTATAGCGCCAGCGAAAAAGCGATGTTGCGCGCCGCGCCGGCAAAATCATCGGCCGAGTCGATGATGATCTGGTTGACGCCCGCCTTTTCGGCGTACACCTGCGCCTGCTGCGCGTTTCTCTCGAGCCAGGTTCCGTGCGCGCTGCTTCCGGTGAAATCGATCAATTTGACCTCGGGACGCAACGCAAGCGCTTGCGCGGTGTCGTCGTCCACCCGGTGCGCGACCAGCGTCACGACGTTCGGATCGAAGCCCGCCTCCGCCAGCACTTCGCGTGCGATCGCTACGGTGATCGCGAGGGGCAGGACAGCGTTCGGATGCGGCTTGACGATGACCGCGTTGCCGGTCGCCAGGCTCGCGAACATGCCCGGGTAGCCGTTCCAGGTCGGGAACGTGTTGCAACCGATGACCAATGCGATGCCGCGCGGTACGATCGCATACCGCTTTTCCATTTTCAGCGGCTCGTTCTTACCTTGCGGCTTTTCCCAGTAGGCGCTGGCCGGGATACGCCGCATCTCGTCCCACGCGTAGGCGACAGCCTCCAGCCCACGGTCCTGCGCATGCGGGCCGCCGGCCTGGAACGACATCACGAACGCCTGTCCGGTCGTATGCATGATGGCGTGTGCGATCTCGAAGCTGCGCTTGTTGATACGCGAGAGAATCTCGAGGCAGACGCCGACCCAGGCTTCGGGACCGGCCCTGCGCCACGACTTTTCCGCGACGGCGATCGCGGCAAAGAGTTGGTCGAGGTCGACGCGCGGATAGGTAACGCCGAGCGCGATCCCATACGGCGAGCGCTCGCCGCCCACGGTGCCGACCGTTCCGGGCAGATCGATCGGAAACGGCTTGTTGGCCAGCGCGTCGAACGCCGCCTTGCCGGCGTCGGCGGAACCTTCGCCGTAAACCTTCGGGCTCGGCGACTCGGGGAACGCCGACCAGTAGCCGCGCTCGGCGATTGCCTTCAGCGCCTGGTCCAGCAACGCGCGGTGGCGCTCGAATAACGGATGGGACACGGCGTGCTCTCCTGACTCTGGTTCAACGATAGCAACGGTTGCGTAGCTGCGGCGCCCGCGGCAAGCTCATGCGCCCTGATCGAAGTCGACGACGACCTTGTCGGTGACCGGATAACTCTGGCAGCACAGAATGAACCCGCGCGCGACCTCGTAGTCCTCGAGCGCGAAATTGACATCCATGTCGACTTCGCCCTCGACCAGCTTGGCGCGGCAAGTCGAACAGACGCCGCCCTTGCACGAGTACGGCAGCTCGATACCGCGCTGCAACGCCGCGTCGAGGATGTTCTCCTTGGTTTTCTCGAGCGTATATTGTCGCACTGATCCGTCGATGATGACGGTCACCTCGCATTCGGCATGGCCGGGATCGGGAGCGGGCTGGGCTTTGCGCTCGTGCTTCGGAATGCTGGCCGCGAACAGCTCGATCTTGATGCGCGACTTGGGCATGCCGTGCGCCTGCAGCGACTCGGATACCGCCTGCATCATGCCGTCGGGCCCGCAGATGAACGCGGTGTCGATGCCGGCGAGGTCGACCCAGTGCTCGATCAGCGCGTCGGCCTTTTTGCGGTCGATGCGGCCGTTCAGAATGTCGATGTCCTGCGGCTCGCGGCTCATGACATAGATCAGGCTGAAGCGCTCGAGGAAGCGATCCTTGAGGTCGGCCAATTCCTCGCGGAACATGACCGCGCTCGACGAGCGATTGCCGTAGAACAGCGTGAACCGGCTGTGCGGCTCGGTCAGCAAGGTCGTCTTGATAATCGAAAGCAGCGGCGTGATGCCGCTGCCGGCGGCGAACCCCAGGTAGTGCTTGCGATTGGCGGCGGCCAGCGGCACGTTGAAGTGACCCAGCGGCGGCATGACCTCGATCGTCTGCCCGGGCGCGATATGCTCGTTGGCCCAGGTCGAGAACACGCCGCCGGGCGCTTTTTTCACCGCCACCCGCAGCGTGCCGTCCTGTACTGCCGAACAGATCGAATACGAGCGCCGCACGTCGTCGGCGCCTATGGTCGTGCGCAAGGTCAGATGCTGGCCGGGCTCGAAGCGGAACGCATCGCGCAACGCGGCAGGCACGTCGAAGGTCAGCGCGATCGCGTCACGCGTCTCGCGCGCCACCGAGGCGATCGTCAGCGGATGGAATTTACTCAACGCGGAACCCGGATTGCCGTGCGCTCGATCGACTCTGCCGAATCAATGCGGCTTGAAGTAGTCGAAAGGCTCGAGACAGTCTTCGCAGCGATGCTGCGCCTTGCATGGCGTCGACCCGAAACGTGACAGCTCGCGGGTCCGGGTCGACCCGCAGCGCGGGCACGGCACCAGCGGTTCGCGGCGGCGCAAGCCGCCGATGTCGATCGCCTGCACGGCCGCGCGAACCCCCGGAGGCGCGATGCCGTATTCGGCCAGCCGCGTTTTCGCCGCGGGTGCGATCCAGTCGGTCGTCCAGGGCGGGGAAAGACGCGTCTCGATCCGCGCGCCGACGATGCCGGCGCCGGCCAAGGCCGCGGCAACATCGGCAGCGATCACCTCGGTCGCCGGGCAGCCCGAATAAGTCGGCGTCAAGGTGACGACGAGCTGGTCGTCGCGCCAGACGACGTCGCGCACGACACCCAGCTCGACCAGCGAGATCACCGGAATCTCGGGATCGGGAATCGCCGCGAGCGCGGCCCAGATGACGTCAATCGCCGGACGGGTTTCGGTCGCGCCGCGAATCGCGTTCACCATTGCGCCCCCGGGTAGGCGCGCTGCAGCCATTGCATCTGCGCGAGCATCGGGCCGATGTGCTCGGTATGCACGCCCTGCTTTCCGCCGCGGCCGCCGCTTCCCTGCATCCAGACGCCTGCTGGCACCGTCAGCGTGGCCTCGGAGAAGATCGCGTCGACGCGCTGCCGCCACGGCGCGGCGAGCGTGCCGGCGTCGCACGCGACGCCGGCATCGATCAGCGCGAGCTCGATCGCGTCGACTTCGAACATCTCGCCGGTGTACATCCACAGATCGTCGACCGCCGCCTGCATCCTGCGATGGCTCTCTTCGGTGCCGTCGCCCAGGCGGATCACCCAGTCGGCGCTGCGCTCAGTGTGATAGCGCACTTCCTTCAGTGCCTTGGCGGCGATTTCGGCGATGCGCGCATCGGCTGAGGCCGTCAGGCCGCGCAGCGACAGTTCGTGCCAGACGTCGAAGTAGAACTGCCGCGCCATCGTTACCGCATAGTCCCCGTTAGGTTGCTCGACCAGCATCAGGTTGCGGAATTCAGCGGCATCGCGCAGGAACGCGAGCTGGTCTTCGCTTCGTCCGGCACCGTTATTGAAACCCGCTTCGACTTCGCCCGCGTAGGCGAACCAGAGGCGCGACTGGCCGAGCAGATCGAGGCCAACATTCGTCGTCGCGATGTCTTCCTCCAGCACCGGCCCATGGCCGACCCATTCACCAAGGCGCTGCGCCAGGACCAGGTCGCTGTCGGCACGCCGCAGCAGATAGTCGAACAGCGTCCGCTGGTCGTTCATGTTCAGATGTGCTTGACTTCGTCGGGCATCGGAAAGAACGTCGGATGGCGATACACCTTGCTCGACGCCGGCTCGAACATCGGTTCCTTGTCGCCGGGCGAGCTGGCGACGATGTCCGAGGACCTCACCGCCCAGATGCTGACGCCTTCGTTGCGCCGCGTGTAAACGTCGCGCGCATTCTTGATCGCCATTTCGGCGTCGGGCGCGTGCAGGCTGCCGACGTGCTTGTGCGCGAGACCGTGCTGGCTCCGGATGAAGACTTCCCACAACGGCCATTCGTTCATTCCGGTAACCCCTTTCGATGTAGATTCCATCACGCCGCCTTCGCTTCGCGCGCCGCGCGCTTTTCGGCATGGGCGAGTGCCGCCTCGCGCACCCACGCTCCGTCGTTCCAGGCGTCGACGCGGGCCCGCAGTCGCTCGCGGTTGCACGGGCCATTGCCCTTGACGACTTCGTACAGTTCGTTCCAGTCAATTGCGCCGAAATCGTAGTGGCCGCGTTCGGCGTTCCATTTCAGGTCGGGATCGGGCATGCGAATACCGAGAAAGTCCGCCTGCGGTACCGTCTGGTCGATGAAGCGCTGGCGCAGCTCGTCGTTCGACAGGATCTTGATCTTCCATTGCGCCGACTGCGCGCTGTGCACCGAGCTCGCGTCAGGCGGACCGAACATCATCAGTGACGGCCACCACCAGCGATCGAGCGCGTCCTGCGCCATCGCCTTCTGCTCGGGCGTTCCCCGGCAGAGCTTGATCATGATGTCGAAACCCTGCCGCTGGTGAAAGCTCTCTTCCTTGCAGACGCGGATCATCGCGCGCGAATACGGGCCGAACGAGCAGCGGCAAAGCGGAATCTGGTTCATGATCGCCGCGCCGTCCACGAGCCAGCCGATCGCGCCGATATCGGCCCAGGTCAGCGTCGGATAGTTGAAGATGCTCGAATACTTGGCCTTGCCGGAATGCAGGTCGGCGACCATCTGGTCGCGCGACACGCCGAGGGTCTCGGCCGCGCAGTACAGATACAGTCCGTGGCCTGCCTCGTCCTGGACCTTGGCCATCAGGATCGCCTTGCGCTGCAAGGTCGGCGCGCGCGTGATCCAGTTGCCTTCGGGCAGCATGCCGACGATCTCCGAGTGCGCATGCTGCGAGATCTGCCTGATCAGCGTCTTGCGATAGGCCTCGGGCATCCAGTCCTTCGGCTCGATCTTGATGTCGGCGTCGACTCTCGCCTGGAAGGCGCGTTCTTCCGGCGTCATCTCCTCGACCGAACGGAGCTTCTTGGCACCCGTGTCGACCATCTGCGCATACATCGCCTGTCCTCCTCGCCGCGTCGGACCCGCTACTGGCCGCCGGCAATATAAAACGATACACTTTTGAGATGATAATGGCAATTTCTGTATCGGATGAGGGCGGAGACTGGCGGCGGTGAAAAGCCGTTCGCATGCGTCGGTCGCGCGCTGGATCCGGCGCGAGCTGGATACGGCGCCGCCGCGGGCCAAGTCGCTGGTCGTGACCGTCTGGGGCGACGCGCTGGCCCCGCACGGAGGCGCGGTCTGGCTGTCGGGGCTGATTCGCCTTCTGGCGCCGCTTGGACTCAACGAGCGGCTGGTGCGTACCAGCGTCTATCGGCTCGCCCGGGACGGATGGCTCGCCAGCCGCCAAGCTGGACGGCGCAGTCTCTACCGGCTGACGGCGCAGGGGCGGCGCCGCTTCGAAAGCGCCTATCGGCGGATCTATGCCGCACCGTCGGACGCCTGGGACGGCCACTGGGACCTGATCGTCTCCCGGTCGCCAAGCGGCGGGACGCGCCGCGACAAGTTTCGCCGCGAGCTGGCTTGGGATGGATTCGGCGCGATCGCCGCTGGCGTCTATGCGCGACCGGCACGCCCCGGCCAGACGGCGCCAGCTGAAATCGTCGGCGCGCTGGAGCGCTCGCTGGAAGTCGTGCTGCTTCGCGGGAAGGAAGCGGCGCCCGGCGCGGTGCCACTCGAGTTGCTGCTGCGGCAGTACTGGGACCTGGCGAGCGTCGATGCCGGTTACCGGCGTTTCATCGGCCGCTTTCGCCGGGTCGTCGAGCTCTTCCGCGACGACCCGCTTCCCGACCCTGGCCAGTGTTTTGTCGTGCGAACCTTGCTGATTCACGAATATCGGCGGGTGACGCTGCACGATCCGCAGTTGCCGCCGGCCATGCTGCCGGCGCGATGGCACGCGAGCGATGCCTATGCGCTGTGCCGGGACTTTTATCGCCTGACGCATCGCTGCGCCGAGCAGCATCTGGCGGCGACGCTGGAAGCCGGCAGCGGACCGTTGCCGCCGGCGGCGCCGTACTTCTACCAACGCTTCGGCGGCCTGGAAGCAACGCCGGACGCGCGTCGAGGCGTCAGCCGAACGGGCTAGCGGCCGCGCCCTGCCGCTTTGCCCTGCCAGCCCGAACGCGGCTGCGTTCCCTGCCCGCGCGAATCGCGCGCGTACGTGCGGGGGCCGCCGTTGTTGCGCGGTCTTGCGCGGGAAGGCGCCGCGTCGTGCACGCCGCGGTTGCGGTTCCGCGGCTCGAGCCCCGGGATCACATGCGCGGCGATCGCGGCGCCGGTATGGCGCTCGATCTGACGCAGCGTCCCGCGGTCGGCGAAGGAGGCGAGCGAGATCGCGATGCCGGTCGCGCCCGCGCGGCCGGTGCGTCCAATGCGGTGAACGTAGTCGTCGGCCTGGCGGGGCAAATCGAAATTGATTACATGGCTGATGCCGGCGACGTCGAGCCCGCGTGCGGCGACGTCGGTCGCGACCAGCGTACGCACGCGGCCGCGGCGCATCTCCTGCAGCGTGTAGGTGCGTTCACGCTGGCGCATGTCGCCATGCAGCGCGGCGGCGGCATGGCCTTCGCCGCGCAGCCGTATGGCCAGCGTTTCGGCATCGCGCTTGGTCGCGATGAACACGATGCTCTGCGTCATCGTGATGTCGGTCAACAGATGATCGAGGATCCGGTGCTTGTGTGCGTGATCGTCGGTGAAATGCACGCGCTGCTCGATTGCAATCGGGGCAGCCTTGCCGGCGGCGACTTCGATACGCACCGGATCGCGCAACAACTTGCCGGCCAGGCGTCCGATCGCGCCGTCGAGCGTCGCCGAGAACAGCACCGTCTGACGCTTTGCCGGCGTGCGCGCAGCAATGCGCTCGACGTCCTCGATGAAGCCCATGTCGAGCATTCTGTCCGCCTCGTCCAGCACCAGCATGTCGATCTGCGACAAGTCGATGCGGCCGCGTTCCATGTGATCGATCAGCCGGCCCGGCGTTGCCACCAGGATGTCGACGCCACGCGCGAGCTGCTTGTTCTGCACCGGATACGGGGCCCCGCCGTAGATACACACCGTCTTGACGCGCAAATGCGCTCCGTAGCGCATCGCCTGTTCGGCGACTTGCTGCGCCAGTTCTCGCGTGGGTGCCAGCACCAGAACGCGCGGGCCATGGCCGAACGGACGCTTGGCCGGGGCCGCTCCGTTGGAGTCGACAAAGCGCTGCAAGGCGGGGAGCACGAATGCCGCAGTCTTGCCGGTGCCGGTTTGCGCCGATCCGACGACGTCTCGGCCCTGCAACAGCGGCGGGATAGTCTGCGCCTGGATTGGCGTCGGCTCGGTATAGCCGCAATCGGCCAGCGCGCGCAGCAGCTCCGGCGCCAATTGCAATGATTCGAAATTCATCCTTCGTCCGATCAATGAGTATCGCGCCGCCTTACGAGGCGTCGCGAAAAAACAGGCCGCGCCGGCAAAAGCGCCGGGGTCAGCTCAAATTCCGGAAACGCGGAAATGGCGCCAGGTCGTCACGCTCCGGCCAGGGCCGGGCAGACGTCACCGTGCGCAAACGGCCGCAACCGGGTCGAGAAACCATCATCTCTAACCGGGAAGTGCCGCTCGGAAAAACGAAGGAGCGAGGGATTAGAAACCGATGATCGGATTGCCTGAATTCCGTGCGGAAATGTGCTTTCCGAAACGCGGCGGGCAATCGTACGCCAGAGCAAAAGCAGCTGGCGTCACGCCATACACCCGATACTATAGCACGAAACGCGCGTCCGCGACGCCGGCCGACGCGTCGCCTCGCGAGGCCCACTGCTTGTCGGCTTCGTCGTCGTCATCCTCATCGTCGTCGAGATCTTCATCGTCATCCGGATCGATGTTTCCGCCCTTGCCTCCGCCTTTGCTATCGTCTTCCTCGTCGTCGTCGTCATCGTCGACCGGCGGAATCGGCCCGGGGGTATGCAGCAGCAACGGTGACGGCACCGCGTCGCTGAGCGATTCTGGCGGCCGGAACGGCAAACTGTCGGGCGTATCGGGTGAAGTCGTTGGCGCACGCATCGCGAGCCTCCTGTAATCGGGCGGCAACGGGTATTATCGCAGGCGGCGCTATGCGGTAACCCGCTTCGCCCCGTCCGCCGGCGCGCGGACGCTTCGATTATCTCAAACCTCTCGATCGCAATGCCATCCTCAGCGCTCGTCGCCCTGCCCTCCGACTGGAAGACGTCGACCTTGCTCGGTCGCGCCTGGCTTCCCGGCAATCCGGCCGGGCCGGCGCCGATCACCGTGCGGCCCGACGGCGCGGTCATCGATCTGTCGGGAATCGCGCCGACGGCCAGCGCATGGCTCGAACGCGACGACCTCGCGGCGGCGATGCGTGCCGCGGCCGGACCCTCGGCGGGCCGGATCGATGCGCTTCTGGCCAACAGTCGCAGCGATTTCGACGCCGGTGCGCCGCGCCTGCTCGCCCCCTGCGATCTGCAGGCGATCAAGGCGGCAGGCGTGACTTTTGTCGCAAGCACGCTCGAGCGCGTGATCGAAGAGCAGGCGCGCGGTGATGCGAGCCGCGCCGACGCGATACGCGCTCGCCTGCAAGGCATACTCGGCGATGACCTGGCGAGTGTCCGCCCCGGATCGGCCGATGCGATGCGCATCAAGCAGATCCTGGTCGAGCAAGGCGCCTGGTCGCAGTACCTGGAAGTAGGCATCGGTCCAGACGCGGAAATCTTCACCAAGACGCAGCCGATGGCTGCGGTTGGCCTGGGTTCGCTGATCGGCGTCCACCCGAATTCGACCTGGAACAATCCCGAGCCCGAGATCGTGCTGGCCGTCGACTCGCGCGGCAGGATCCGCGGCGCTACCCTGGGCAACGACGTCAACCTGCGGGATTTCGAGGGGCGCAGTGCACTGTTGCTCGGCAAGGCCAAGGACAACAACGCCTCGTGCGCGATCGGTCCATTCATCCGGGTGTTCGACGATGGCTTCTCGCTGGATGACGTGCGAAACGCCGAGATCACGCTCGATGTGTACGGCCCCGAAGGCTATCACCTGCGCGGCGCGAGCTCGATGACCAAGATCAGCCGCGATCCCGAGGACCTGGTCGCGCAGGCGATCGGCGCGAACCACCAGTATCCCGACGGTTTCATGCTGTTCCTTGGCACGATGTTCGCGCCGGTCGAGGATCGCGGCGCGCCGGGCATGGGCTTCACGCACAAGTCCGGAGATCGCGTCGTCATCGCGGCGGCGCGCCTGGGCGCGCTCGAGAATCAGGTGACGACCAGCGACAAGGCGCCGCCCTGGACATTCGGCACCGGCGAATTGATGCGCAACCTTTCGGCGCGCGGACTGCTGCGCGCCGGATGACCACGAGGAACCATGATGAACGACCTGCACCGCAACTACATCGCCGGCGAATGGGCACCCGGTGCCGAAACCGCCAACAACATCAATCCGTCCGACTTGAGCGACGTCATCGGCGTCTATGCGCGCGCCGACCGGACCCAGGCCGACGCGGCGATCGGCGCCGCCCGCGCGGCGTTTCCTGCGTGGGCCGCATCCTCGGTGCAGGATCGCTTCAACTGGCTCGACACGATCGGCAACACGATCCTCGCGCGCAAGGACGAGCTCGGGCGCCTGTTGTCACGCGAGGAAGGCAAGACGCTGGCCGAGGGCGTCGGTGAAGCAGCGCGCGCCGGTCAGATCTTCAAGTTCTTCGCCGGCGAAACGCTGCGCCTGGCCGGCGAAAAGATTCCTTCGGTCCGTCCCGGCATCGACGTCGAGATCACCCGCGAGCCGATCGGCGTCGTCGGCATTATCACGCCGTGGAACTTTCCGATCGCAATTCCCGCCTGGAAAATCGCGCCGGCTCTCGCTTACGGCAATTGCGTCGTGTTCAAGCCGGCCGAGCTCGTGCCCGGATCGGCGTGGGCGCTCGCCGAAATCATCGTCAACGCTGGCGTGCCCAAAGGCGTATTCAACCTCGTCATGGGACGCGGCAGCATCGTCGGCGAGGCGATGATCAACGACCGCCGCGTCGACGGCATCAGCTTCACCGGCTCCGTCGCGACCGGCCACGCGATCGCGGCAAAAGCGATAAAGCGCATGGCCAAGCTGCAGCTCGAAATGGGCGGCAAGAATCCGCTGGTCGTCCTGGACGACGCCGACCTGGGTGTGGCGGTCAATTGCGCGATCAATGGGGCTTTCTTTTCGACCGGGCAGCGCTGCACGGCCTCGTCGCGTCTGATCGTCGGCGCGGGCATCCACGACCGTTTCGTTTCCGCGCTGTCCGAACGGCTGAGCAAGCTCAAGGTCGACGATGCGCTTGCGCCGGGAACCGATATCGGGCCGGTTGTCGACGAGACACAACTCAAGCAGGACCTCGAATACATCGGCATCGGCCAGAAGGAAGGAGCGAAGCTAGTGGCCGGCGGCGAAGTTCTCCAGCGCAGCAAGAAAGGGCATTACCTGGCGCCGGCGCTGCTGACCGAGGCGACCAACGCGATGCGCACGTCTCGAGAAGAAATCTTCGGACCGGTCGCGAGCGTGATCCGCGTCAGGGACTACGAAGAAGCTCTTTCTGTAGCCAACGACACCGACTTCGGTCTTTCCGCCGGCATCGTGACCACATCGCTGAAGCACGCCTCGCATTTCAAGCGCAGCAGCGAGGCCGGCATGGTGATGGTCAACCTGCCGACCGCCGGGGTCGACTACCACGTCCCATTCGGCGGCCGCAAAGGCTCGAGCTACGGTCCGCGCGAGCAGGGACGCTACGCCCGGGAATTCTTTACCGTGGTCAAGACCGCCTATACGCTGCCGTGATCGAAGCCCGGTCGCGTCCAACGCCGGACTTAGTGTCGACAATTCTTACGAACTGCTGGACCTTATTCTCGGCCTTGCGCGCTAAGCGATTGTAATCATTGCACTTGCGCTCATCGGTACGGTTGTTGCGTACAACGTGTCGCCAAGTAACTCGTCAGCGTTAGCGGGGGTCCGATGCCTTTCCAGCCCAAGTCCAGAATTTTGAGCGTGTTGCGGTGGGCCACAGCCGTTGCCGCACTCTTTCTATGGGCGGCGTCAGCGGCCGGCGCTCCGTTCTTTTTCAGCACTGGAGATCCGGATGGGCTGATCGCGACAGCGTCTCGTCCCGAGAGCGCCGGAAAGATCGAAATCGAATCGGCCGACGACTTTGTTCTTGCCAGTGCGACGAATATCACCGGCGCAACATTCACCGGACTCGTGCCGCTGGGTTCCACGGCCATCGACGTCACCATCGAGATCTACCGGGTCTTTCCCAAAGACTCGACCGTTCCGCCCAGCGGTCAGGTACCGACGCGCGTGAACTCACCTTCCGACGTGGCCTTCGACAGCCGCGACTTCCCTGGACAGCTGAATTTCTCGACCGCATTGCTCAGTCCCAGTTTCACCGCGGGCAACAGCGTCGTAAACGGAATCAACCCGTCGCCCAACCAGACGACCGGTGGCGAAGGTCCGGTCACCGGCCAGGAAGTTTTGTTCAGCGTGAGCTTTCTCACGCCGTTCAGCCTGCCGGCCGACCATTACTTTTTCGTCCCTCAGGTAATGCTGGACACTGGCGACTTCCTGTGGCTGTCGGCGCCGAAACCGATCGTGCCGCCCGGGACACCTTTTTCTCCCGACCTGCAGAGTTGGATCCGCAACGCCGACCTTGATCCCGATTGGCTGCGCATCGGCACCGACATTGTCGGCCCGTCATCGATCGCCCCGGCGCCGACGTTCAACGCGGCCTTTACGCTGGTCGGACAGGTTCCCGAGCCGGCAACCCTGCTACTGCTCGCCGTGGGCCTGATCGTGCTCTGGTGGGGGCTGAAGAAGCGCAAGCCCTGACCGACTCGCGCCGAGCGGCGAAACGCGCTTCAGCGGCCGACCATCGCCAGCACGTCGGCCTTGAGAAAGCGCTCGACGACCAGCATGAATCCGATCGACGGGATCAGCAGCAACAGCGCGGTGATCGACGCGATCTGGTAATTGCCGCCCATGCTGGCGTTGAACATCAGCAGCGGCAAGGTCGTCACATCCGGGACGCCGACAAAGTAAGTCCCGGTAAATTCGTCCAGCGATTCGAGAAATACGAAAATCGCGCTGGCAATCAGACCGGGGGCGGCGATCGGAAGCGTGACCGTGCGAAAGCACGTCCAGGCCGAAGCGCCAAGGTTGCGCGCGGCCTCTTCGAGCGAAACGTCGACCGAGGCGAACGCTGCCGACGCGATCCAGACTGCCAGTACCAGCCCGTGCGAGGCATGCACGAGCACCACGCCGAGAATCGTCCCGTTGAGGCCGATCTGATAGAACACCTGCGCGATGTTGACGTAGACCGGCAGGTTGGGCACCGCCTGCGGCAGCAGAAATGCGAGCAGGATCCCGCTGCGCCACGGCAGCCTTAGCCGGGCCAGAGCATATCCGGCCGGCACCGCGACGGCGAGGCTCAGAAAGACCGTCAGCACGGCAATCCATATGCTGGTGCCGAGCGAAGCCAGCGCGTTGCCGCGCGGCTGAAAAACGCGGTACCAGAAGGTCAGCCCGTACTCGAGCGGCAGCTTGCTCGGGAAGTACCAGCGTTCGGCGAACGCCCACAGGAACAGGTTGAGCAGCGGGCCGAAAATCGCAAACGCGAACAGAGCCAGCAGCACGGCGCGCAGCAGGGACCGCAGCGGCGAAGGGAGCGTCATCGCATTCATGAGTCCCCCGCTCCGTCGCTCATGCGGTGGCCTCGATCTTCTTCGACGCGTGCCGCAGATAGAACCAAGCCCCGCCTGCGGCAAGTACGAGCGACAACAGGCACAACGCGTTGGCGACCGGATAATCGGCGAAGGTATTGATCCGATAGGCAACGTCGACGGTGACCATCGTCGGCGAATTCGGATTGATCATCAGCGGCACCGACAGCACCGAGAGCATCGTCACGAACGAAAGGACCAGCCCGACCAGCAAAGTGCCGCGCACCTGTGGCAGTACGATGTCGATCAGCACGCGCAGCCGCCGCGCGCCGAGGTTGCGTGCCGCCTCGATGTGCTGCGACTCGAGCGACGCCATCGCGCCGGCCAATAACAGAGTTACGAACGGGGCCTGCTTCCACACGAATGCGACGACGATGCCGCGCCAGTCGAGCATGCTTTGCGCTGACAGAGGCTCGATCAGCCCGCTGCCGATCAGGACATGATTCAGCATCCCGTTCTTGGCCAGGAAGGTCCGCATCACCTGTCCGGCGACAACGAATGGAATGAACAGCGGCCAGCGGTAAAGCCAGCGCAGCATTGCGACGGCGCGCGGATTCTCGCCGAGGGTCAGATAGCCTGCGATCGCGATCGACAACAGGCCGATCAACACCGTCGACAGCAGCACGATCGCAAGCGTGAACAGCAGGTCGGTCGTGTAGAGGTCGAAGGCCTTGCTGAAATGCTCGAGGGTAAAGCCGCCGCCCTTGCTGCGAAAGGCGACGATCGCCGACATCGCCAGCGGCGCGATGAAGAACGCGCCGACGACAGCGAGCGCCGGCGCGGCGAGGGCGACCCCCGTCCAGCGATCAGCAGGCCGTCTCGCTGCGGCCAACCGAGGGCCCTCTCGCCGCAGCCCTGAATCGCTACTTCAGGACAACCCGCTCGTAGCCTTCGACGATTTCCTTGAAGTAAGGCGACAACGGAAACGGGCGGCCATACTTGGCCAGATCCTGCGGCGAGACATCGGTGAACAGCTTGTTCCACGCCGCCTGATCGAGCTTGGGCTGCACGTACTGCGGATCAATGCCCGGATACCAGTTGAACTGCTTGATGATGCCGTCGGCCTGGACCTCAGGGCTTTCCGCGAGCTCGATGAATTTCTTGGCGAGCTGCGCATGCGCCGCCTTGGCGGGAATCACGTAGTACATCGGCTGGCCGGGAAGTCCCGGCGACGGCAGCGCCAGCTTCATCTTGGGACTCATACGCCCGTCGGCCTGCCAGGTGTAGAACATGTCGACCCAGACGGGGCCGATCGCGATCTCGCCGCGGTTCAGCATATCCAGCGTGCCCGCGTTGCCCGGCGTCATCACGACGTACTGGTTGAAATCCTTCAGGCCGGCCAGCGCCTTGTCGATCGCCGGTCCCGAAGAGGCATCGAACGGGCCCTTTTCCAGCTTGTCGCCGATGCCGCTGTATGCCGACACCCAGCCGGTGACGAAGCCCACGCCCGACATCCCGCCCTTGACGCCGTTGTAGCCGAATTGTTTCGGGTTCTTTTTCACCCACTCGGTCAATTCGGCGAACGATCTCGGCGGCGCCTTCACGAGCTCGGGGTTGTAGGCGAACACGATCTGGCTGTGGAACATTGGCATCACATACCCGTCGACGTTCGCGCCCAGCGCGTTCTTGGCCGTGTCTCGCGAGACCAGCTTGCCGGCACTGATGTCGTTGCGATACGGCATCAACAGCTTCTCGTTGACCATCGTCGCCGACGCGAGCTGGTGGATCACCGCCACGTCGACATCCCATTCGGCGGTACCCGCCTTCTGCTGTGCCGACAGCTTTTCATAGATCTTCTGCGAACCCGAATCACCGGGGCCGGTGCCCACGGCGCGCACTTTGACGCCGGGGTTCGCCGCCTCGAATTTCGGCGCCAGGTAGTTGTTGACGTAGTCGACCATGTTCTGGTCGCCCGCGGTGACGACGTTCAGCGTGGTTTGCGCGAACGCCGCGCCGGCGAAGGCGAGCGCGGAAGCGAATGCAATCAGGCGAGATTTCATCGAACCCTCCTATTTTGTTCCGGCGGCGATTCTCGTGGCAGATGTCGCTCGCGCAAACGGCGCATCCGCCCGCACCGCCGCGGCAGTGCAGTCACAATTGACGACAATACCCCAAATCGTCCGCAACCGACATCGGCGCCCGGCTATGCCGCCGGACGCATTGCGCCCGCGGCGGCCTTGTCCGCCTTGTCCTGGTCGCGCGGAAAAAGCAGCACCGCTTCGCGCGGAACGATGACGCAGGCGGCGGTCCCTTCGGGCAGGCGGTCCGGCGCATGGACCCACACATCGCCGCCGGCGGTGCGCACGCGGTAACGATAGCCCTGGCCGACATACACGGCCTGCGCAATCGTCCCCGAGAGAACCAGGCTGCCATCCGTCGACGCCGTCGCGGTCCCCAGTCGAGCCGAATCGCTGCGGAAATGCGCGCGCACGCGCCGGTCCGATCCGGCGTCCGACGCCGCGATCAGCGCGCCGTCGTCGTGCTGAGCGACATCGATCGCGTTGTCCGCTCCCATGAAGCCGGCCACGAACGCCGACGTCGGTCGATGAAAGATTTCCTCGGGCGCACCAACCTGGACGATGCGGCCGGCGTCGATGACCGCGATCCGGTCAGACAAGGTCAGCGCTTCCTCCCGATCATGCGTGACATAGACCGCCGTTATGCCGATGCGCTGCTGCAGCGCGCGCAGCTCATGGCGCAGCTCCAGGCGCACCTTGTAGTCGAGGTTCGACATCGGCTCGTCGAGCAGCAAGAGGTGCGGGTCGATCGCCAGTGCGCGCCCGAGAGCGACGCGCTGACGCTGGCCGCCGGACAGTTGCGTCACCGGCCTCGGCCCGAAGCCGTCGAGTTGCAACAGCTTCAGCATGTCCGCGACCCGGCCGGCAATCGCGGCTTTCGTCCAGCCGCGCATGCGCAAACCGTAGGCAATATTGTCGGCGACGTTCATGTGCGGCCACAGCGCATAGGACTGGAACATCATCGCCGTCCCGCGCGCTTCGGGCGGCAGGCCGGTGATGTCCTTGCCGGCGACCCGGATCGCGCCCGATTCCGGCCGCACGAATCCGGCGATCGCGCGCAACAACGTGGTCTTTCCGCAGCCGGAGCTGCCCAGGAGCGCGATCATCTCGCCGCGGTCGACTCCCAGGCTGACGTGGTCGAGTACTCGCGTCGCGCCGTACGAGACGGTCAGCGCTTCGATCGAAAGATACGGTGGGTTTGCGTTCAATGTGTCACTGCGTCACGCAGCGTCCGACGCAGCAGGAAATGCGCTCGAATATGGCGGTCGGTGCATCGGCGATTGTGGCGTAATTGCAGATGGCGTTCAAGGTGTTCAGTTCAGCTGGAACGAGAGTTGCATAGGCTTGGATGATTGCGACGATCGTGCTCCTTCCGCCCGTTGAGCGACTGATCGCTCGGCGTGATGGTGCCGATCGGGTGACGCGCTGCGTCGCAAAGCGCCGCGCCGTGTCGCGTTCGCGCGACCCGGTAATGACGATGTCATGACAACGGGTGTTTGGCGGTTGGGCGTATGCTTTTTCGGGGCCGCGGCGACAAGCCGCCAACAGGCGCACGCGGCCCGGAATGATCAGGGGAATCACGCATGACGACGATGAACATTTTGCGCAGGATGTCGATCTTGGTGGCGGCGTTTGCGCTCATTGCACCGCGCGCAGTGGCCGCGGATTTCGTTTTTTCGATCACCGAGGGCGTCACCTACTATCAGACCAACCGCGAAATCCAGGCGCGGTTCCAGCCGTTGTCGGACCTGCTGGCGAAAGCGCTGAAGCGGCCGGTGCGCATGGTGGTAGTCAGCCCCTACAACGACCTGCGCGAAGGTCTTGCCAAGCAGGAATACGACTTATCGTTCATCCATCCCGCGCACGTTTCTCTCGCTGCGATCAAGTCGGGCCAGTATCATTCGGTCGCGTGGACGACCGGCTTCACCGACTACTCGGTATTTCTGCTGATCAACAAGGATCAGTCGTACACCAAGTTCGATGATCTGAAGGGCCAGACGGTCGTCAGTCCCGATCCGGATTCGATCACCGCAGCAATGTTGCGGGCGATGCTGCGCGACCAGAAGTTCGGCTCGACCGACGTCAAGGTGATCACCACGCGCTACCAGGACGCGGTGCCGTTTTACGTCGAGTACGGTTTTGCGCAAGCCGGCGCGACTGCGGCCAAGTCGGTGGCGAAGTCGTGGACCTCGAAGGGTGGCAAGATCCTGCTGACCTCGCGGCCGACGCCGATCAAGCAGTTCATTGCCTCGTCCAGGCTGTCCGCCGACGACGACGAGAAAGTGCGCGCGGTGCTCACGACGTTGGGGCAGAGCGACGGTGGCAAGCACGCTCTTACCACACTCGGTTACCAGGGATTCGTAGCACCGAATCGTGACGACGAACTGAAGGCGATCGCCTGGCTCGGCCTGTGAGACGGCGGGCCCCCGGGCCGCCGCCGATGTACCGCGTCGCCGCCGTATTGATCGCCCGACGCTAAGAATGGCGCCTGGACGCGCGAGGCGGCCGTACACGGTCCGGTCATCTCCCACGCACGGCCGGGGCGCATTCGCGACCCGGACGATAAGGAAAGGCGCCCGCATCGTCGAGTACCGTGGCGCTCGCTCGAGTTGGGATGTGGCTTGCGAGCGCCCTCCGAGCGATCCCTCCGACCCCTACCACACACTGCTGTTCGAGCTTGCCGATGGCAGCGTGATCGACGCGGGCGTGCGTGGCAACGCGGCGCGCTGGATCAACCACGGCTGCGAGCCGAACTGCGAGGCGATCGAATACGACGACGGTCGGGTCTTCATTCACGCCAGGCGTACGATACGCGCCGGAGAAGAGCTGACTTACGATTACCGCCTGAGCTTCGTCGGCCCGATCAGCAGGCGGGCGCGTGAAGCGCTGCGCTGCCACTGCGGCGCGAAGCGCTGCCGTGGCACCCTGTTGCTGAAACCGCCGGCCAGGATGAAACGGCGCGCGCGGCCGGGCTGATCGCGATCAGTGCTTGGCGAGCTCCAGCTTGCCGATCTGGTTGCGATGCACTTCGTCGGGTCCGTCGGCCAGGCGCAAGGTCCGGGCGTGCGCATACGCCTGCGCAAGGCCGAAGTCGTCGCAGACACCTGCGGCGCCATGCGCCTGGATCGCCCAATCCAGGATCCGGCAAGCCATCGCGGGCGCTGCGACCTTGATCATCGCGATCTCGGCCCTCGCGGCCTTGTTGCCCACTGTATCCATCATGTAGGCTGCCTTGAGCGTCAGCAGCCGCGCCTGGTCGATCATGATGCGCGACTCCGCGATCCTCTCCAGGGTCACCGTGCGTTCTGCCACCGGCTTGCCGAACGTCGTTCGTGACTTGACCCGCAGGCACATCTTTTCCAGTGCCCGCTCGGCCAGCCCGATCAGGCGCATGCAGTGGTGAATGCGGCCGGGTCCCAGCCGCCCCTGCGCGATCTCGAACCCCCTGCCCTCGCCGAGCAGCATGCTGGACTGCGGGACGCGCACGTTCTCGAACTCGATTTCCATGTGGCCGTGCGGCGCATCGTCATAGCCGAACACCGGCAGATGACGCAGGATTTTCACGCCGGGTGCGTCGCGCGGCACCAACAGCATCGACTGCTGCGCGTGACGCGGCGCTTGTCGGTCGCTCTTGCCCATCACGATAAAGATGCGACAGCGCGGATCGCCCGCACCCGACGACCACCACTTGCGCCCGTTGACGACATAATGGTCGCCGTCGCGCATGATCGAGCTTTCGATGTTGGTCGCATCCGACGATGCGACGTCGGGCTCGGTCATGCAGAACGCCGAGCGGATCGTTCCCGCCAGCAGCGGCTCGAGCCATTGCGCCTTTTGCGCGGGCGTGCCGTAGCGCTCGAGCACTTCCATGTTGCCCGTGTCAGGCGCCGAACAATTGAAGACTTCGGGCGCCCAGAGCACGCGCCCCATGATTTCGCACAGCGGGGCGTACTCGATGTTGGTCAGGCCCGCGCCGCGAGCCGACGCCGGAAGAAACAGATTCCACAGGCCGGCTGATCGGGCCGCCGACTTGAGCTCTTCGACCAGCTCCGTCGGCTGCCAGCGATCGCCGGCGGCCACTTCCTGGTAATAGCGCTGCTCATTGGGATAGACGAACTCGTCGAAGAATGCGTTGAGGCGAGCCTGCCATTGGACAACCGCAGGCGAGTAATCGAAGTCCATCGTCATCCTTTCGTGGCGCGCATCTCGCCGTTTCAGCCGCGCCGCGTTTCCTGCGCGCGGCTTCGCTCCTCGACCTGTTTCCACGCGAGCTCGGCCAGCGGCCGGGCGCGCCGCCCGGCCTCCAGCGCTTGCTCGCTTGCGGCGTTGCCAGCCAGGGCGCGGCGCAGAACGCCCTGAAGTATGCCCGCCATGCGAAACATGTTGTACGCCATGTAAAAATCCCAGGCCTGCCCGTCCGGTTGCTCGAGCGTCGGATTGTCGCGCAGATACATCGCGACGTATTCGGCCTCGGTTGGAATCCCGAGTGCCGCGAAATCGCAGCCGCGCAGGCCGCGAAACTCGTTCGGCGCGAGCCGCCAGGTCATCAGGTGATAGGCGAAGTCCGCCAGCGGATCACCCAGCGTAGACAATTCCCAGTCGAGCACCGCCAGCACCCTGGGCTCGTGCTTGTCGAAGATCATGTTGTCCAGGCGGAAGTCGCCGTGGACCAGCGACGTTCGCTCGCCCGGCGGAATGTGCCGCGGCAGCCATTCGATCAGGCGATCCATCGAGTCGATGGTTTCGGTCGCCGACGCCTGGTATTGGCGGCTCCATCGGTCGATCTGCCGCGCGAGATAATTGCCGGGGCGCCCGTAATCGGCAAGACCGATCGCGGCGAAGTCGATGCGATGCAATGCGGCGATGACCCGATTCATCTCGGCGTAAATCGCGCCGCGCTCCTCGCGCGCCATTCCCGGCAGCAGCGGATCCCAGAGGATCCGGCCGTCGACAAAGTCCATCAGATAGAAAGGCGTGCCGATCACCGTCTCGTCCAGGCACAGGCAGTGCGTGCGCGCGACCGGCACCGCGCTCCCGGCGAGTGCGCGGATCACCCGATATTCGCGATCGATCGCGTGCGCCGATGGGAGCAGCTTGCCCGGCGGCTTGCGGCGCAGCACGTACGACTTTCCGCCGGCGGTGAGCTTGTAAGTCGGATTTGACTGCCCACCTTTGAACTGCACGACGTCGAGCGGGCCGGCGAAACCCACGATATTGGCTTCGAGATATCGCTCGAGCGCAGTGACGTCGAAGCGAAGGGCGTCGGCGACCGGACGCGTACCTGCGAACTGACGGTAATCGCTCATCTACGTGTGGCCGGCATGCTCTAGACGGCGGTGACGCCGCCATCGACCGCTACGATCTGGCCGGTGATGAACGCGCCCGCGTCGGAGGCCAGCAGCACGGTCAGACCCTTCAGGTCTTCCGGACCGCCGACCCGCTTCAGCGGCGCCCTGGCCGCGACCGCGTCGCCCATCATCTCCAGCACGCCCTTGGTCATCTTGGTCGGGAAAAAACCGGGCGCGATCGCGTTGACATTGATGTTGTACTGCGCCCATTCGGCCGCGAGTGAGCGCGTGAAATTGACCACCCCGCCCTTGGTCGTGTTGTACGCTAGGGTCGCGGGCCGGCCAGGGTCGCCGCCGCCGACGAGTCCGAGTATCGATGCGATGTTGATGATCTTGCCCTGCCGCCGAGGAAGCATCGACCGGCGGCCGACTTCCTGGCATACGACGAACATCGAGGTCAGATTGAGATCGACGACTTTCTGCCACGCCTCGAGCGGATGCTCGATCGTGGCCGCGCCCCAGGTGGTCCCGGCGTTGTTGATCAGCACGTCGATCGGTCCGAGCGCGGCAATCGCCCGCTCGACGACCGGGCCGATCGCGGCCGGTTTCGACAGATCGGCAACCAGGGTAACGACGTCGGCGTCCCATTGCGCGCGCAGCTCGGCCGCGGCCTCGTCGAGCTCGTCTCCTTTGCGGGCAACGAGGGCGAGCCTAGCACCCATCTCCGCCAGCGCCTCGGCCATCTGCAATCCCAGTCCCCGCGAACCTCCGGTGACCAGCGCCGCCTTTCCGGTAAGATCGAATCGTTGCTTGACGCTCATGGTCGTCCCGCCGCCCTTTTTTGTACGTCGATCGTGCGATTGGCACCGGCTAGCCGTGCGTCCGCGCACCGCCGAGACCGCCGCATTCAGGTTAACATTGTCCGCCAACGCGGGATCGGTTGCGTCGGTCGACGGGGTCTTCCGCCTTCCGAATTGACGCCATCATCCCCGACGCGCCGAGGTTGCCCGATGACTGCAAACAACAGGCAGGTCCTGCTGGCCAGCCGTCCGCGCGACCAGGTCAGCGAGGACAATTTTCGCATCGTCGAAACGCCGATCGCGCAGCCGGGCGACGGCGAGGTGCTGGTCAGAAACGAATGGCTGTCGCTCGATCCCTACATGCGCGGCCGGATGAACGATGTCAAATCCTATGTGCCGCCGGTACAACTTGGCGCGGTGATGGTCGGCCAGACCGTCGGCGAAGTTGTCCAATCCCGTGATGCGGCTTTCCGTCCTGGCGACAAGGTCCTGACCTCGCTTGGCTGGCAGCTGTACGGGGTCGCCAAAGCGCGCGACCTGGCCCGGATCGATGCGACACGCGCACCCGCATCGACTTACCTGGGCCCGCTCGGCATGCCCGGCATCACCGCGTGGTTCGGCCTGCACGAAATCGGTCAGCCCAAACCCGGCGACACCGTCGTGGTGTCGGCGGCATCGGGCGCGGTCGGCAGCGTCGTCGGGCAGCTGGCGAAGATCAGCGGCTGCCGCGCCGTCGGCATCGCCGGCGGCAGCGCCAAATGCCGGTACGTGGTCGAGGATCTCGGATTCGATGCATGCGTCGATTACAAGGCGGGCAGCCTGGAACACGACCTGAGCGAAAGCTGTCCCGACGGCATCGACGTCAATTTCGAGAATGTCGGCGGCGAACTGCTCGACACGGTCCTGCGCTTGATGAATCCGCACTCGCGCGTGGTCCTGTGCGGACTGATCGCCGAATACTGTGCCACCGAACCGTATCGCTACAAATCGCTGCGCGCGATCCTGGTCAAGCGCATCAAGATGCAAGGGATGATCGTGTTCGACTGGAAGGACCGCTACGGCGAGGCACTGCAGCAGCTGGTGGCGCTTTTCGCGGCCGGTAAACTCAAGTACCGCGAGTCGATCGTGGAAGGCATCGACAATGCGCCGCGCGGTCTGATCGGCCTGCTCAAGGGCGAAAACTTCGGCAAGCAGCTGGTCAGGCTAGCCTAGGCAGGTTATCGATGCCGCCGAGTATTTCCGCTGTACCCACACGGCACATGCGCCGCGACGCGGCAGTCACCGCCGCGCCGGCCCGCTTGATCCCGTCGGCCGCGCGGCGTATGGTCGCATCATGATCGGGACCGCGAACGCGTGTCTTGCGAAAGCGACTTGTCGAACGTCGACAGGCGCTCAACGACAGGAGGAATGACGATGAAAAGGGTGATGATAGCGATCGTCACATTGGTGGTGTCAGCAGGCATGCTGACAGTCGGCGCCGCCGACCTCAAAAAGGAAGTCACGGTCGAGATTCAGAGCGCAGCGTCTCATGCCGACATGGCGCCGGGGATGTATGTCTGCGCGGAAGGCCACCTGCATATCAAGGGCACCGTGCAGAACCTCACCGAGGCGCCGGTCGGTCCGATCAAGGTCGCCGGCAAGGTGTTCGATGCCAACGGAAAGGTGCTCGGAACCGCGACCGCATCGACCAAGCGTCCGGTGCTGAACCCTAACGACACGGCGGACGTCAATCTGGAATTCCTCACCGTCACAGGCCCGCTGATCAAGCAGGTGAAGAATCAGACGCTTGAGGTCATCGCCGTCGCGCCCAAGCCGTAATTCAGGTCGAGCGTACTTTGGGCGCTGGCCTGCGCCGGCGATCCTGAGCCGTCTCCGCATGCCGGTGCCCGTGGCCTCGTGGGGAAGAGGCGGGGCTTCGGCCACCGCTGCGCCGCCGCAGTTACAAGCTAGTCCGCCCGTCGTTCAGATCGTATGGTTGACCTTGAACCGCGTTTCGATCGGCTTTGCCGCAGGTCGCGTGATGGTGACCCGGATCGAGTACTCGCCGGACCAGCCGAACACGAAAAGTTCGCTGTAGTCGGGAAAGCCGCCTGACTGCGTGTGCAACAACGCTTTCTTGTCGACGCGGCCGTGAGGATCGGTCACTTCTACTGCCACCTCCGCATCGCCGATACGCGCGCCGCTTTTCTCGTCGTCCAGCGTGATCAGAAAATGCTGCGAGCCCCCGGGGGGATGCAACGGATGCGCATCGCGATGGCCATCGGCACGCAAGGCGATCTCGGCGGGCATCAGGCCGAAATTGATGATTAGCCCGCCGACCGTTTTGCTCTGCTGCGCAGCCACCGGCGTCCAGCCGAACGCCATTCCCAATGCGGTTGCTGCGATCAACCAGGTGCGCGACATAGAAGATTTCATCCAGATGCACGATATGCCTTTCCATGGTGGGACGATTGATCTGCGTCAAACGTTGGCCGGAACCCTATCGGACACTTCGGCGCTGGTTGGGGTCGCAACCGCGGGCGACTTCGCGTAGGGTTGGCAAGCGCAAATCCTCGTTCGCCTCCGCCCATGAGTGATGTCCTCAGCCCCTTCGACGACGCGGCCACCGCAGCGGCCGTCATCACGTCGACGCAGCGCTGGCTGGAGCGGGCCGTCATCGGGCTCAACTTGTGTCCGTTCGCCAAGGCCGTCTACGTCAAGCGGCAGATCCGGTACGCGGTCACCGCGGCGACAACGGCTAAAGCCTTGCTCGCGGAACTTCGGCACGAGATCGAGCTATTGGGAAAGGCGGATCCGGAACAAATCGATACGACGCTGCTGATCCATCCGCAGGCGCTGAACGACTTCATCGACTATCACAGGTTCCTGAAGCAGGCCGATGTCGCAATCAGGAACCTTGGACAGGAAGGAAGCCTGCAGATTGCGAGCTTCCACCCGTCCTACGAGTTCGCCGGCAGCGCACCCGACGACATCGCGAACTTCACTAACCGTTCACCGTACCCAATGCTGCATCTGTTGCGCGAGGCCAGCATCGACCGCGCCGTGGCGGCGTTTCCCGACGCCGCCACGATCTACGAGCGCAATATCGACACGCTGCGCCGGCTCGGCCACGAGGGATGGCGGCGGTTGTGGACGGCCGACCAGGCATGAGACGGCGGACCTACGCCCCCGGGCGCACCCACGCTTGGCCGACGGCGACGGATGTGCCGCGACTGATGCCGACGATGGCCGAGGCCGGCGGTCGGCAACAAGAGGTACGGACGGACGCGCCAAGTTTACGTCGCCGGGCGCGCCTACGTCGATCGCTGCGGGGCTGACCGCGTCGCATCGGTCGGAGCGCCCTCGCCCACCCTGGCGCCCTGCACCATCTCGGTCATCCAGTTCACCAGCAACGACGTGTACGAACGCTGCGAGGCTTCGTCGGACAAGCCGTGATCCGCGCCTTGAATCATCCGATAGGTAAGCGAATGGGCTCGCGTGCACGCCTCCACGTAGCTGGTGATCACGGTGTGCGGGATCACGCCGTCGTTTTCCGACTCGATCACCAGCACGTCGCCCTGAAACTCCAGACATGCGCGCAGCGCCCGATTTTCGGCCGGCGGAATCAGCTTCTTCCGATACGCGACCAGATCGTGGTCGCGGTGCAATTGCAGCTTGGGCAATTCCCAGCCAGTATCGAGATAAAGCGCCGGTGCGCGCAGCGCCAGCCATTTGACGGCGCGCATCGACGTAAGAACGGCGGCCAAGTAACCGCCGTAACTGCTGCCCACCACTGCGATGGCGGAGCTGTCGACATTGGGGTTGCCGGCGATCACATCGTAGGCCGCCGCGACATCGGCCAGATTCTGCTCCCGCGAGACGGCTTCGTATTGGACCCGCGTTTCCGCGTGGCCGCGCAAGTCGAAGGTCAGGCAAGCGCATCCCAGCGCGGAGACCTCGCGCGCCCGCGCCAGGTATTGTTGCTGGCTGCCGCCCCAACCGTGCACGAACAGTACGCCGGGAATTCGGGTCCCCGGCATGATCAGCGTTCCGGCGACGTGGCCGTCGCCGATCGCGACTTCGATCGCCTGGTCACGGGTTGGCATAGCGCTCGATACGCACGTACTTGGTCATGGCCCCCGCGTGCTCGTCGACGCCGCGAAAATACACGTGCGCATCGGCGGGGATCGACCCGGTAGAATACACTTCGGTGGTCGCGGCGCGGACGACCTCGAGCGATCGGTCGGCACGGAAAGCCTCAAGCGCCGCCACTTCCGCCGCGCTCGCGCCGCCAGCGCGCCAGGATTGCTCAAGCACGCCCGAGCGCCACTGTCCCCGGTCATCGATACCCTGGACGACATCATAGTTGCAGCGCGATGCGAACATGCCGCGAAACGACGCCATCGCGGCTGTGTGATAGCCGCGGGCCTGGTGGATGGCGGTCTCGACTTCGCTGGCCAGCGCGAGCTTGATCAACCGGTCGAAGCCGCCGCGTGCAATGGTCAGGTCGGAACCTCCGTACACCTGCTCGCCGTGATGATTGGTCGTGAGCCGCTGCACGCCGCAGTAGCTTGCGCGCATATCGTCCACGCAGACCTGTCCGACGCTGTGCGTAACCACGTCCGCCAGGTCCTGTTCGAGCACGAGGCCCTCGCGCGACAGTGCGGCGTCATCGAGGGACCCGAGCTCTCCATCGAGCGCCCGTTCATCTTCGACGATCGACTGCCCAAGGCCACCTATCCCCGTAGGAAGCTTCAGGCGAACGCGTCCCAGTTCGAGCAGTCGCATCCCGGCGACGCGAGCATCGCGCCGCGCAAACGCCGAGTAACCCGAAACCACCAGGTCGCGAACGCGATCCGCGAATTCCGGAGACCATCCCTCCGGTGAGTGCGACTCGGCATCGGGCAATGGATGGGTGATCGTCTTCGTGGCGGTGAATGCGAAGGGCACGACACCGCC
>Ga0207677_10000161_pt1 | contig 53405 bp, 45 predicted proteins | sample KBSMisM42_FD_184311 | JGI IMG/M metagenome (GOLD analysis project Ga0207677, IMG submission 184311) | Miscanthus rhizosphere microbial communities from Kellogg Biological Station, Michigan, USA - KBS Miscanthus M4-2 (SPAdes) (version 2) | ecosystem: Host-associated > Plants > Roots >...
TGGAGATTGATGTGCCCCGTCGACTCCAGGAGGCGAGCGTTCCGCCGATGATGCTGCCGACCCTTGTCGAGAATGCCGTCAAGCACGGTATCGCTCCGGCCCCCAAAGGAGGAACCGTGCATATCCGCGCCGAACAAATGGGGACACGCTTGCGTGTAGCGGTCTCGGACGACGGAGCCGGCTTTCGCCAGACATCGGGGGCAGGCGTCGGACTCGCCAATCTGCGCGCGCGCCTCGCGACGCTCTTCGGAACTGACGCAAGCCTGGACGTCGTCGCCAATGTCGATGCGGGCGTCACGGCAACGCTCGAACTGCCTCTCCGCGCTGTGCAACGGCCGCACGGTCCCGCCTGATGGGCTCCACGAGCGACCTTTCGACGATGGCTCCTGCGGTTGCGCGCGCAAACGCGGGCCGTTTCCGGGTGGCCTTCAACGATGCCTGGCGCGGAGTCACGCCCAAGGAAATCGCATGGACCCTGGCCATCGGACTTATGTTTACCGTTGCCCATGCCTTCACTTATGCGTCCGAGGGACGGAGCTGGCCTATGCCGGTCCGCTCCTGGGAGTGGACTCAAGCTCCTGCCTGCCTGCTCTTTCTCGTTGCCTTTCGAATGGCAGAGCACCCGCAACTCGCTGCGATCCCGCGATCGGTGCGTTACGTCATCGTCACTCCTCCCGCGGCGTTACTGTACTTCCTGGTCTTGGCCGGTGTCTGGGCCGCCACCTTGTCCGAACCGGTTCCCGACCCTGATCTGGCGATGCACCTGACATGGACCGCCGTTCAGGCGGTGCTCATGAGTGTCATCGTTGCCATCGTTTACTCGAGCCTGATGCGCTCGCGGCGGTCGCAGGCGGCGTTCGATGCGGCTGCCCTTCAGCGTGCGGCCACCGGCCGCCGCGTCGCGGCGGCCCGGCTCGCGACGCTACAGGCGCAGATCGATCCTGCGCTCCTTTTCAGCACGCTGGAGCTCGTCGAGACGCTCTACGAGCGCGATCCCGACGCGGCCGAACGCACGCTCTCCGAGCTGATCGATTTCCTCCGGACCGCCTTGCCCAGGGTGGGCGAGGAAGGCTCGACGCTCGGTCGCGAGGTGCACCTCGCGCGCGCCTATCTCGGAATCGTGCGCGCACGCATGGGCAGCCGCCTCGATGCTCGCTTCGATATCCCGGGCGAACTCGACGGGGCGTCGTTTCCGGCGATGGTCCTCGTTCCGCTGGTCGAGCACGGCGTACGGCACGGGCTCGAGCCGCTCACGCACGGCGGCAGGCTCGAGATCCGGGCGGCGAAAGAAGCCGACGCCCTCGAGGTGACCGTCGCTTACAGCGGCGCGGACGATCGCAACACGACGTGGCTCGATCCTCTGCGCGAGCGCCTCGACGGCCTCTACGGTGACGGAGCCCGACTGAGCGTCGCCACCGCCGTGCACGGCCCCGTTGTAACGGTTGAAGTGCCGTATGAAGCGACGCCGGCGGAATCTCCGACAATTCCCGCCGCCACGACCACAGCGCCCTTGCAATGAAGAAGCAAGGGCAGCAAAAATCCTTCGGCCGACTCGTTGCGCTCGCGTGCGCGAGCGCGGTGACGGTGACCGCGCAATGGGCATCTGCGCAGGATACTTTGCCGGTCATCAAGCTGGAGAAGGTTCAAGTCACCGGGTCGCATATTCTGCAACCCGAGATCGAATCGGCGCTGCCCTTGCAGATCATCACGCGCGAGGACATCGACCGCAGCGGCGCGACGACGGTCAGCGAGCTGATGGCGAGAGTCTCCGCCAACATCCTGGGCGCAAACGACCGGACGAGCCAATTCAGCGACCAACCGGGTCTGTCGAGCATCAACCTGCGCGGCATCGGCAGCGGGTCCACACTCGTGCTGCTCAATGGCCGCCGCGTGGCGAACTACGCTTTCGACGGCGGCGCGGTCGACGTGAACTCGATTCCTCTGTCGGTAGTTGATCGCGTCGAGATCCTCAAGGACGGCGCTTCCGCCATCTACGGCACCGATGCGATCGCCGGCGTCGTCAACATCATCCTCCGGCGCGATTTCCGCGGCATCGAGTTGACCGGCTACGGAGGCTGGACCGAGCACGGTGGCGGCAACCAGAAACAAGTGAGTCTGATCGCGGGTTACGGCGATCTTGCCAAGGACGGGTTCAACGCGTTCGTCACCGCAAGCTATCAGAAGGACGATGCGCTCGCGGCTATCGCCCGACCGTTCTCGCGGACCGGCTACCTGCCAGACCAGGGTGTACTCGGGATCAACCCGGTGGGGACGTTCCCGGCCAACATTTTCAGCTTCGAGACTGGGGGCCTGTACAACCCGGGCTATGCGAGTGGGTGCGCGCCTCCGTCCTCTCTTCCAGCGACATTCGATTTCGGAAGCGGGCCGTTCCCCGCGTGCGGGTTCGATTTCGCGCCGTTTACTAACACGATTCCGCAGGCCGAGCGTGGGGGTGCGTTCGGCCGCGTTGCGCTAAGGCTCGGCGCCGACCATCTGCTGTTCACGGAAATCGGCTATCAGCGCAATACATTCGCGATCCAATTTGCGCCGACCCCGGCGTCGTTCTTCACGACCCCGGCCGGTATTTCGTTCTACTATCCCGCGAGCGGCCCGTACTACCCGACCGACTTCGCCGCAGCCAACGGCCTCTCTGGCAACCTCGAACTCTTTTACCGAATGGTTCCGCTCGGCCCGCGCATCGAGGACGTCACCACCTCTGCGTGGCGCGCCGTCGTCGGGGCCGAAGGTCTTCTCGACGGGTGGAACTACGCAGCCGGGCTGGCCTACAGCCGCAACCAGCAGAACGAGGTGCTGAAAAGCGGATTCGTTTCGGCGCAGGGGCTCGTCGACGCGATGGCCACCGGACTCATCAATCCGTTCGGCGCTTCGGGACCGGAAGGCGATGCGCTGCTCGCAAGCACGGAACTGTCTGGAAGAGCGCACTGGTCGAAGGGAACGACGCTCGACTTCGACCTCAAGGGATCGAAGGAAGTCTATGCGCTCCCGGCCGGGCCGCTCGCGATCGCGCTGGGGATCGACGCGCGGCGCGAGAGATTCGAGAACCGATTTGCGGATTTCGTCGCTGCAGGCGACGTGATGGGGCTCAGTTTCGCGAACCAGGCGGTGGCCGGCAGTCGCAACGTCCAGTCGGCATTCGTCGAAGCGATCGTGCCGATCGTCCAATCCTTCGAGGCGCAGGTCGCAGCGCGCTACGACCACTACAGCGACTTTGGCGACACCACAAATCCGAAGATCGCGCTGCGCTGGCAGCCGCTGAAGATGCTGCTGCTGCGCGGCTCCTGGGGAACGGGATTTCGCGCGCCGACGCTCTACGATCTTTTCACCCCGCAGCAGCAGGGCGGCGTCACGAGTGACCCGCATGACGATCCGGTGCGCTGTCCGGTCACGAAGTCGCCGCAGGACTGCAGCGTGTTCTACCCGAGGGTCGTTGGCGGCAATCCGACGCTGCAACCCGAGACCTCGGAGCAGGTCAACGCCGGCATCGTAATGGAACCGGTGAAAGGACTTTCATTCGAAGTCGATTACTGGAAGATCAACAAGAACCAGTACATCGGAACCATCGACGCGAACACCGTCTTCGACAACTTCGCGCACTGGGCCCCGACCAACATCGTGCGCGGCCCGGTCGACCCCGCCTACCCCGATCTCCCGGGGCCGATCAAGCAAGTCGTCCTCGTGAACCAGAACCTCGGCCATCTGCGCACCTGGGGCATCGATGTCGGCGTGAAATGGCGCGGCCCCGCCACGCCGATCGGTCGCTTCGGTTTCGCGCTCGACGGGACGTACCTCATCGAATGGAAGCTCCAGCCGGATGGGTTGACCTATGTTTCGGGCGTGGGCGCCGCGAACCCGTTGCTCCCCGCCGGGCCGTTTCCGCGCTGGAGGCACCACGCCTCACTCGACTGGGACTACGGTCGCTGGGGAGCAACGCTCGCGCAAACGTACCAGTCGGGCTACGGGGACTCCAACGAGATTCCTCCGGAGATTCCGCCGAACAGGGTGTCGAGCTACGACGTCTGGGATGTGCAGGCCCGATACTCGGGCTTCAAGAACATGGCCATCGCGCTTGGCGTGAAGAACCTGATGGACCGCGCGCCGCCCTTTACCAACGCGGCGCCGACGGGCTGGGATCCACAATACGCGGACCCGCGCGGTCGGATGTTCTACGCGCGGCTGACCTACGCGTTCGAGTAGACAACGGTCACCGACGCTCTCTGTCAGCCCGCGATCTCCTTCGCTCTTTTTGTACCGCGTCTCTGTCCCACGTGACCGGTGCGCTACACGAATCATCGCCGCGAATCCGTCGCGCGTGCACCGGTATTCGCACGGCGATCAGCCGGTTTCGTCGCAAATCGATTCCCGGTCTCAGCGAGCCGTGCTTTATTGCTATCGCGCGCGAATACCGCGCGACCCCGCATCCAACTTCAGGAGAACTGATCATGAATGCAAACTCGAACTGGAAGCGCGCGCCTCGCAGGTGTGCACTCGTGCTCGCTCTGGGCAGCCTCGCGTCGCTGAGTGCCGGACCGGCGATGGCCGGGTGCGGCCTCTACAACCCGGCGGTTCCGCCGGCCCAGCGGGTCGCGCCCATGCAGGAGGGCCCGAAGCTCATTGCCGCCGTCTACCGCCCAGGTGCCGAGGGCTTCATCCCCGTCGGGCACGAAACGAGCGTGCCGAACAGCGGCATCGTGGGGCTCTGGATGGTGTCGTTCGTTTCCGACGGGATGCCTCCCAACCCTGTCCCGGCGGGAGTGATCGTCGATTTCGGCACGGTGCAGTGGCATGACGATGGCACCGAGCTCATGATCTCCGGCGGTCGCGCGCCGAGCGAAGGCGACGTCTGCATGGGGGTCTGGGAACAAATCGGGCCGTTCACCTACAAGCTCAAGCATCTCGCTCTTGCCTGGGTCAGCGAGGACACTCCTCCCTCCATGGGAGGACCTGGACCCTCGCCCGCGCAGTTCTTGGGGCCGGCCACCATCAGTGAAGCCGTCACGCTGAACAAGTCGAGAGCCAGCTACCAGGGCCCTTTCACGATTGACCAATATAACGCCGACCAAAGCCAGCTCCTTGTGCACATCAGCGGTACTGTCACGGGAACGCGTATCACCGTGGATTGAGCGGATCTGTCGAGACAAAATCCGCCGTATACCCGAAGGTCACAAGGCTCAATCCTGTCGCCGCAACCAACAAACCAAGGGCCTAGCGTTTGCTAGGCCCTTTTCGTTTTCCCCTGGGTAGCGCAGGGGCAGCGCAACTTTCGAAGTTCAGCGCGAGTCGTCAGACGCGGGGTTCGCCTTGCGCATTGACGAGGATGGTTCTACCCGGCGGGCTCGTGGTCTGCACATGATGCTCGTACCCGCGGAAGGTGTACGTGACGTCCCAGTAGTCGAGCGGTACGCCCGTAGCCACGTTCTCGCACCGCTGCACATCCTGCGTATAAACTGTGCCGGACGCGTCACGACCCACGTTCGCTCCCACTACCGCGCCGCCGACTGCGCCGATGCCCGTCGCAAGATCTTGTCCGCGGCCACCTCCGATCTGATGACCGAGGATGCCGCCCACGACGCCCCCAACGATCGCGCCCGGGACATTAATACCCGATGAGCCGGTGTCCACAACCTGACGCTCTACCCAGCAGCGCTGCTGCGGTGGCCCGACCACTGCGCGCACCGAGGTCACGGGCGCCTCGTATAACGGCTCGTTCTCTCGGCGTCGGTAGTCATAAGTTGCCGGGGGGGCAGCCGCGAGAATCCGTGCCTGATCGGCCTGCCGCTGCGCTTCCGCCGCTTGTAACTGTGCTGCTGCGGCCTGTTGCGTGGTGACGTCGGCCTGGATACGCGCATTCGTTGCCGTGCGCTGCGCGACGAGCGCCGCCTGTTCGCTACGAAGGCGGGCCACGTTCTGCGCCGTCGTGGCACGCTGGTTCGCCAGTACGGCGAGCTGGTGTACGTCGTTAAACGTCCCACCGCTTGCCGCGAGGTCGTCAGCTTGGCGGAGTGTCACCGCCGCTTGATCGAACTCGGCGGATGCATACATCGCAACCTGAGGATTGCGTCGCGCTGCATCCAGCGATAGTCGCGCGTCGTCCAGTGCAGGGTCGCGGCCAGGAAAGGTTGCACATCCTGAAGCGGCGAGGATTGCGAGGGCGACAGCGAACGTTGCAGATTTTCCGAACATGATAGCCTCCAACCTTCTTATTTGCCGACGCGGCACGAAGCATCGTGGACCCCCGGCCTTCTTGACCGTGGCCCTTGGCAAATATGCTAGGTGCGATACGTGTGCAAAAGAAATCGGACGCCGTCTGATTCCATTGTCGGCGCAACCTACATTCGGGCGCCGCTTAGCCTCCCTCCGCTGTAGGAGTGTCGTACCCGGGCCCTAATTCGCGGATTGGTGGCCGCCCTTCCCGGCGCTTCGCGCCGCACCCTTGGCCTTTAGGTCTACTGCCACTCGGCGATGTTAACTTCGTCGATTTGCGCAGGGTGCAGGAAGCGCTCGGCGTAACGACGGTACACTCCGGAAGTCAGGAACAGTTCGAATAGCTCGCTGTCGATGTGCCTCTCACGCCGCATCCGCGCCATGATCTCGATTGCCTCCGACAACGTCTTACCCCTCTTGTACGGACGGTCTCGCGCGGTCAACGCTTCGAAGATGTCTGCAATCGCCATCATCCGCGCCTGGAGACTGAGTTCCTCTCCGCGCAGCCGCTTTGGATAACCCGTGCCGTCCAATCTCTCGTGGTGGCCGCCGGCAATCTCCGGCACGTCCCTGAGATGCTTGGGGAATGGCAGCTGCGACAGCATCCTTATTGTTTGGACGACGTGGTCATTGATGGCGTAGCGCTCCTCGTCGGTCAGCGTGCCGCGGCCAATGCATAGATTGTAGATCTCCCCATTGTTGCGCTTGTAACGGGGTGCCTGCATCTGCAATCCTAGCCGATCTTCCTCAGGCATTCGATCCGCCGTACTCCACTCGGTCCGGTGCTCCAATTTGTCGGCGAGAAGTTGTTCGACAACCGGCAGTGGCTGCGCTGGTGTATTTGCCGTCCGGGCCCGCTCCTCCGCAGACAGCCCGACCCGGTCGTCGAGCGTCCGCAACCAGGTGCGACGGGCGATCTGCCTGATCCGCCCAATCTTCTCGGGGTCCATGAACTCGCCGCCTTGGTTACACGTTGCGACGAAGGCAAAGTCGGCGTCGAGCGCGCTGCATTTCGTCGCCAGCTCCGCCTGCAATGAGGCCGGATCGCCTCCTTCTGCGACCCGACGCCAATAGTCGATTTCGGCATCACGCTTGAGTACTTCGAAGCGCATGCGCACCTCGTGCAATCGATCGTAGATGGTCTGGAGCTTGGTCGCCTTGTCGATGACGTATTCCGGCGTGGTTACCTTGCCGCAGTCGTGCAGCCAAGCGGCGATGTGCAACGCCTCCCATTCATCGTCGTTCATGGCGAAGTCGCGGAACGGGCCGTCCTTCGCGTCGCAGGCGGCCCGAGCAAGCATCGTGGCGAGCTCGGGGACGCGTTGACAGTGTCCACCGGTGTAGGGCGATTTGGCGTCGATCGCTCCCGCGACCAGCCTGATGAACGAATCGAGCAACGCCTTCTGGGCTCGCAGCAGGCCCTGATTCTCGATGGAGATCGCCGCAGTGCCCGATAGCGCTTCGACGAAGGATACGAGCTCCCGCGGCAGAACACCTTTCGCTCGATCGTTCAACAGGCACAGGACCCCGATGATCTCGTTGTCCCGGTTGCGCAGCGGCACCGCGATCGCGATGTGCGCGCTGGCGTCGGCTGCGCCTTCCGTCCGTCCGATCAGCCGAATCAGATCGTCGCAGCCCGGTTCGAGCGGGACAACGACCGTCTTCCCTTCCTCGATCGCGCGCCACGCCGGGTGGTCGTCACGCGCCTTGCCGATGTCGGCGATCGACGGTGGGCCGGCGACACCGGCGTGCGTGCGTGTAGCTGCACTCCTGAGTACCTGCTCGTCCTCGTCGAAGAGATAGATTGCTCCGGCACTGCTGCCAGCCACCGAGAGCGTCTCCGTCAATACTCGCTCGAGCAGGCGCGAAAAGTTGTGCTCGGCGGAAATCGTGGCCGCGATGTTGAGGAATTGCCGGATGGTGACCTTCATCGCATCCATCGTTGTGGCGAGCTCATCGACTTCGGCAACGAATGATTGCGTCGAGATCGGCGTCGCGAAGTCGAACTCCCTGACGGCCCGCGCCTCGCGGGCCAGCGAGCGCAGTGGCTTGGCGATCAGGCGTGATAGCAGCCACGCCACCGGGATGCTCAAGAGAACAATCATCAAGGTGAGCCATAGCGTTTCGCGGGCGATACGGCCGGCTTCCCTGAGCAGCTCATCTTCCGGCGAGAGCACTGCAAGATAGACGCCGCCGGGTTCTCCTTGGACCTGTAACCTGGAAATCGTGCCCTGCCACTCTTGTCCGGCAACATCCAGCACAACCCTGGTGGTGCCGGTTTCGGCGCGCGGTATTGCCATCAGGCGTGAAAGCACCGGCGAACCGAGTTCGGAGACCTTCGCAAGACGTGGGTCGCTCCGATTCCCGCGATCGAGTGCCATTCGTTCTGGCTTGTCATAAGCGAGCACCACGCCGTCGGGGTTGAACAGGACCAGCTCGGACGATGGAGTCAGTTTCTCTTCTTGAAGGGCGCGAGACAGATCGCGAAGGGTCAGATCCGCACCCACGACAGCGTCGCCGCCGTCGAACCGGCGCGCAAATGTGACGCCGGCCTCGCCCGTGCTGAAGAAAACATAGGGTGCGGTCTTGACCTGCTGCGACGTCGCGAGAGCCTGTTGGTACCATCCCCTCGTACGAGGATCGAACGCATAGTCTGGAACCTCTCGCCGCTCGATGGTGGTCAGCGTGTTGTCGAGGAAGACATAGCCACCGCGCAGTGAGGCGCCGGCACCTCGCTCGATGCTTTGCACGAGGTAGGCAGCGTTTTCCGGAGCCTTGAACTGTGCGCGCACTACGGCGTTATGGCGCAACGACCGCAGAAGAAAGAAATCTCCGCTGTCGTAGCCGATGTAGAGCGCGGAGAGTGATGGACTGTGCTCCAGCGCGTTCGCAAGGTAGCCGACGCTCTCCATGCGGTCGGCGAGGGTGCGCGCCTGATGAAGGCGCTGATGTGCCAACATGTCGATCAGCAGCTCCACCGGCTGGTAGATCGCCTCGAAACCAGTGGCCGTTTTGCCACCGATGGCCTGCACGAGCTCCTGCGACGCCGAAATAATCAGTTCGCGGTTCTGGATATGGTTGTGCCATCCGATTGCGCCGCCCGCACCAATGATGAGCAGGCTGAAAAGCGTGGCGATGTGGACGTGGAACGGAAGCCGTCGTTGGCGACTGCCGATGAATGGCCATCCTGCAATGTTGCCAGCTGGGACGGAGTCGGAACCGGATACCATAGGGAGTCCTTCGCCAGACAGGGCGGGTGCAACAATTCTAACTAAGGACACGACATAGTGGAGAACGTCCTATGCAACGTCGGCCTTGCAGAAGTCCGCTGACGGCTTTGGATCGTTAGCAGCCGTCTTGGATTAGACGAGCGGGATAGGAATCACAGCTCCGCGAAGTGATAGAGTACCGGCTCGAAGTCCAAATGAAAGGAATGGTGAACATGCTGGATAACTTCTCGGTCGTCTCTGTGAAAACGTGGGGAAGGGCGTTTGCCGTCTTGGCATTCTCCGCACCGCTTTCAGGCCTCGCTCAGGATGTTCCGGCGCACAATCCCGACGGTATGATTTCAATCAGCGGAACGGTCGAGCGCGTCTCCGCCGGCGAACTTGCGATCAAGCCTCGGACGGGAAGCGATATCATGACGGTGAAACTGGTGCAGCCCTTCCATCTTTATGCCCGCGTTCCCGGTGATCTGTCTCATCTAAAGGACACGAGCTTTGTCGGCGTAACGTCGGTGAAGCAACCTGACGGGACGGAACGGGCATCCGCGATCGGCATTCTCCCGGAGGAATTGCGGGGCGTGGCAGAAGGAAGCTACATGATGAATACGCCCGCCGGTGCCACGCCGAGCCGGATGACGAATGGGGCGGTGTCTCAATCCAGAATGTCGAATGGCATCGCCAAGCGCGAGGAGGCATTAACGCTGACGGTGCAGTATCAAGGCGGTGTCCAGAAAATCACAGTCCCTGCAGATACGCCCGTTAACGAGTATCAACTCACTGCAACCGAGCCGGTCGTCGGGGACAGGGTATTTGTATTGGCACGGAAAGCCTCTGACGGATCATTGTCTTCAAGCGCGGGAATTCTGTCTGGTAAATAGGATGGGGGTCATGCGACTGCTTGCCTTCTCAGTCTTGTTGTGCTCCACCGCCGCCGTCGCCGGCCTCAAGGAAGGCTACGAGGCGCTGAGCAAAAAGGATTACGTCACCGCCGCCAACGAGTATCGCCCGCTGGCGGAACGCGGCGACCCCGAGGCCCAATACCGCATCGGGCGGATGTACGAATTCGGCAACGGGTATCCGCAGGACAAGGCGCAGGGCATCGCGTGGATCCGCAAGGCCGCGGCGCAAGGCCACGCCGACGCGGAACAGGAGCTCGGGGTCATCTACGCGACGGGCGACGGCGTAAAGCAGGACAACGTGCAAGCCGTCGCGTGGTTCAGAAAAGCGGCCGAGCAAGGCGATGCGACGGCGCAGTACAACCTGGGACTGTTATACGCCAAGGGCCAGGGTGTAGCGAGGGACTATGCGCAGGCATTCGATTGGTGGCGCAAGTCCGCGGTCCAGGGAAATGCCGACGCGCAGTTCAAGCTGGCGGTCGTTTACCATAACGGGCAGGGCGCGGCCCAGGATGATGTCTTCGCACTCGCCAACGCCACGATCGCCGCGCGCAACGGCGACAAGGAGAACATCGACTACCGGAACGAAATCGCGAAGGGGCTCACGCCGGAACAAAGGCGTCGCGCCACCGCGTTGGCGAATGCCTGGAAGGTCGGCCAGCCGATGCCGGGAAGTGATGCCACGTCGGGTTCGGCGTCGGGCGCGACGGCAGCATGGACCACTGCGCCGGTGAAGACGCGGTGTTGGGCGACCGGATCGATGGGTGGCGAGAAGTTTACGGCCACCAACTGCGTGGCGTCGCTGTACGGCGATCAGCACAGCGTTGCGATCTGGTTCAACGAAGACGCGATTACGCAGCAGGAAGCGGAGAGCTTCCAGATGTCGTCGTATGCCGATGGCGCGAAGGGCGGCAAGCAGCGCACCATGGCCATCATCATGTTCTGCCCCGGCGGCGGCAAGGAGACGGCCTCCGCGGCGGCCGTCAAATCGATCGACCTGAACACCAACCATGCCAGGTCGCCGATGGCGGGCATCCAGCGCGTAGTTCAGGCGCCCAAGGACTTCAAGGTCGAGAAGATGATCGGAGAATTGAAGCCCGGCGGCGCGCTATCGGGCAAGATTGCAGGCAACCTCGACAAGACGACGTTTACGTTCGACTTCGAACTGAATTTGCCCGCCAAGGACGCAGCAGCGGGGATGGACTGCGTCAAGTAGCGATCATCTAAAACTCGCCTGCCGCAACCGACAAATGAGGTGGCGGCGTTTACGTCACCCGCGGTCCGCCTGTTCCATTGCCGCTTCGGCTAACAGGCTTTCAATGTCCCGGTAGATCGACGCGACGGCAAGAACGCGCCCACCGCGTTTATACCGCAGGACGCAGTCGCGCGACGCGATATCACCATCGATCGACAGCTCGTCCCACGCCTCGGCGTGGCCAACGTAGTTGATTGGCACGTCGTAGTGCTGGCTCCAGAAGAAGGGCACGGTGTCGAACTTCTTGAGAGCCCCGAGCATGTTCAGTGCAGCGGTCTGCCCTTGCCGCTGCGCGACGACCCAGTGCTCGACGCGGATCGCGCTACCGCTGTGCGGATCGGGCCAGCGTGCGATGTCGCCCGCCGCGAAGATCCCCGGTGCACTGGTCTCCAGAAACTCGGTGACCGTCACCCCGCGATCGATCGCAAGGCCGGCCTTCTCGGCGAGGCTCAGCCGCGGCCGCACACCGACGCCGACGACAACGAGGTCTGCCGCAATCGTGCCGCCGCCTTTCAGCGACACCTGGCGCTCGTCAATTGCAGTCGGAGCATCTTCGAGGTGGAAGACGACACCGTGCTCCTCGTGTAGGGCGCGCACGAAGTCTCCCATTTCAGGGCCGAGCACACGCTCCATCGGCCGCTTGTCCGGCGCCACGACGTGCACCTCGATCGCACGCGCGCGCAATGATGCCGCGACTTCGAGACCGATGAAGCTCGCGCCGATGACGACTGCGCGTCGTGCCGTCGCGGCGGCCTTGATGATCGCGCGGCTATCGGCGAGCGTTCGCAGGGTGTGTACGTGCGGAAGGTCCATCCCGGGCAGCGGCAATCGCAGGGCTTCAGCGCCGGTCGCAAGCAGCAATCGGTCGAAAGGAACATTGTTGCCATTGCCGAGGACCACCTTGCGCGCGCTTACGTCGATTTCGGCGACCTTCGTTTTCAGGCGCAAGTCGATGCCGTGCTCGGTGTAAAACCCCTCATCCCGCAAGGGCACCCATTCCTCGGGCGCCGTGCCGGCGAGATAATCCTTGGACAGGTTCGGCCTGTCCACCGGAGGGGCATCGTCGTCGCTCAACATCGTGATGTCGCCGTCGAAACCCTGGCGGCGGAGCATCTCGGTGGCGGCGAATCCCGCGGCACCGCCGCCGATCACCACGATTCTTCGAGGAGACCCGACGCCCGCCGCGACTAGCTTTTTCGCGGGCCTCGCGACCTTCTGACGCACATAGACCTTGCCCTCGCGCAATTCTGTCGACCAGCACGCAACGGGGCTCAGAGCAGGTGCTCGCAGCGCTTCTCCCGTTCGCAAGCTGAAGCAGGCATGGTGCCAGGGACACCGGACGGTGTCGTCCACGATGAGCCCTTCGGCGAGCGGGCCGTTGTAGTGGGTGCAGGTTGCACCGATCGCGAAGAATTCGTCGCCGTGTCGCGCGAGCAGCACCGAATCATCCCCGACATGGCCCGCCAGTGATGCGCCATCGGCAAGTGCGTCGATGGAGACACCCAATGTCAGATCGGGACCGGTCTTCTCGGCGCCTGGCGCACTCATGGTCATCTCCAATCGGCGAACTACAACACTTGAATCTGCATCCTCGACAGCATTTCCCGCCGCTTCCGGCGCTACTTCAGGAACCCGCTCATGCGGGTGGTCTCTGAGCTCAGCCGGTCGTTCTCGGCATCGTCGAGAGCGAGCACCCGACGCTGTGACGGTGTCAGTGCCGCCACGGTTTCCGGACGCAACAGCGCCTTCTGATACTGCTGCTGCGGCTTGTCGGTGCGCGTGTAGAACCCATGCAGCGCCCGGCGGCAGCGGTCGGTGCGGTTGGCCGTTCCGCCGTGCCACATGTGGGTATTCATGACGACGACGGTCCCGGCATTCCCGGTCACCAGCTCTTCGCCGGGGACGGAGTCGGTGACGCCCGGGTCGGGCAGACGGCGCCAGGCGTGGGAACGAGGAATCATCCGCGTGGCGCCGTTCTCCGCAGTGAAGTCGTCGAGCATCCAAATCGTATTGCATACCCAGTAGCCGGACTCATCGGCTACGGCGCCGGCATCAACGTGCAGTGGTTGCGATTCTGCGTTGTGCGGATTGGCTGAACGCGCGTTGAGACTGCTTAGCTTGTAGTTGGGTCCGATAACGTGCTCGATGCACTCGAGGATCTCCGGCATGGCGACCAGTTCGGCGAAGACCGCACCCTTGTCGACCAGATTCGCCAGGCGGCGGGCGCCTGGCTCAGGCCGGAACTCGGACCCCGCCTCGTCGCCTTCCAGTTCCCATAGTGTCTCCACGCGCACGCGAAGGTCGGCGAGCAGCGGCGGCGGGACGAAGCCGGGCAGTACGAGATAGCCCAGCTCATCGAGCTGCCGCCTCTGGCTTGCTACGAGCATATGCTTCCGCTCAGTCGACGAAGGTGGTGTCGTCCGGCGCCTGGGGCGGAATCTTGATGGCGATCGCCTTCACCGGTCCGCTGGTGACGATCTGGCCCTGATGTGGCGTGCCCCGAGGGATGATGAGCAGCGTCCCCGCCTTGAAGTCCTTGCGTTCGTTGCCCAGCCACATCGAGCCGCTTCCTTCGATGATGTACTGGATCTCATCAGCGTTGCGGTGGATGTGCTTGGCGACGTTGCCCGTCTGGATCGCGAGTGTTGCGTTGTCGGTCACGATCAGCGTTTTCGAATGCTGTTCGGGATTGGGCGTTGCTGGAAGATCGGCGTGCTTGAGGGCCGCCAGATCGATGACCGCCGGGGTGAGAGGCGCGGCCGCGGCGTGCGCATCGGGGATCGCACGGTGCACCAGCGGCGACACCACGATTCCTGTGGCGAACGCCACCGTGATGGCCAGGCCGAGAGTGGTTTTGGTGTTACGCATGGCTGCTCCTTTCCGTGGTTGCGAAGCGTTGGCACAGCAGGTACGACCTGATCCGTCTCATTCGAAGCATACAACACTCGGGTAGTCGCAGAAGCGCATATATCTCATTGATTTACATACAGAGGTCCTGCGAGGAGGTAGCTGTTCGCCGCTACCTGAAGTACACTACAGGCCGTTTCCCACAGCGACGAGAATCGTGCCATGCGCCACGTAAATCCCCGACTATCGGCGGCAAGCGAATGCCTCAACGCCCTGCGCCTGACGCGCGATGCAGTTCGATTGAAAGCAGCGCCAACGTCTGAACTCGCCAGTGCAGCGGCGGCGTGCGCGAAGGCGTTGGTCGGTGTGGCCGTGCTACCCGAAGAGCTCAAACAGCGCGCCTCGGCCTTTCATGTGATCGAACGTGCCGAACGTTTGCTTGAGCGGGAAATGCGCAGGCGTGGGCCCGAATAAGGAGCATTGATTCAACTAGAGGTTTATTGCTTCAGACGACGTTGCACGCGCTTTCGACGAACGACGCAACGTCCGCGGGCTTGGTATTCCAGCCGGCAACCAGCCGGATAACCCCGCCACCCCGGCGGTAGAACTGAAAGCCTTGCGCCTCGAGGCTCTCGAGCGTGTTTTCCGGAAGCCGAACGAAGACTTCGTTGGCGTCAACCGGATACAGAAGTTCCGACCCCCCCCCGACACGCGCAAGTCCATCCGCCAATTCTGCCGCCCGCGCATTCGCCGTGCGTGCCATATCGAGCCACAGTCCGTCGGCGAGATAGGCGTTGAATTGGATGCCGAGAAAGCGGTGCTTGGAAAACATCAGGCCTCCGCGTTTCAGCCGGGCGCGCAGGCCCTCGGCGAGAGCAGGGTCGAACACCAGCACCGCCTCGGCGGCCATGGCCCCGTTCTTGGTGGCGCCAAACGAGAGCACGTCGACACCGGCGCGCCAACTCATCTCCGCCGGCTGACACCCGAGATGCACCAGGGCATTGGCGAAACGGGCGCCATCCATGTGCATCCGCACGCCGTGGCGCCGGCAGACGGCGGAAATCTCGCCGAGATGTTGGAGGCTGTAGACCGTGCCCAATTCGCTTGCCTGGGTGACACTCACTACGGCGGGCTTGCAAAGCAGATGCGTCGGATCGAAATCGGCCAGCGCGCGCTCCAGATCGCCGGGATCGATCAGGCCTTTACGTCCATCGATGCCGATTATCCTCGCACCATTCGTGTACATCAGCGGAGCGCCTGCCTCGTTGTTCAGCAAGTGCGCTCCGGAGCGGCAGAAGATTGCCGAGATGGGAGAGGCGACGAGGCTGAGCGCCAAGGCGTTGGCTCCCGTGCCTGTTGCCATCATCGCTACCGCGAGCTCGCGCTCAAAAATCTCGCAAAAGCGCGCTTCCGCGCGCCGGGTGTGAGGGTCCTCCCCATAGGGCATGACGTCACCGTCATTGCCCGCAATCAGCGCGTCGAGGATACGGGGATGAATTCCGCTGACATTGTCGCTGCAGAAGTTCATGCGCGTCCGCGGTTCATTCCTGGTTCAACAACGGTTCGATGATGGTTTTGCCCGCCTTGAATCGGCTGGGCGAAAGTTGGGCGAGAACCGGATCGGTGACGCCATCCAGCACGAGTGACGCCATCATTCGTCCCACGGCCGGAGACGTCATGAAGCCGCGATAGGCCGATACAGCGACGTAAAGTCCTTCGATCTCCGTTTCCCCAAGGATCGGCTGCATGTCCGGCGTGACGCTCGAAACGCAACCCCAGGTCCGCAGCACCGCGACCTCGGCAACGCCGGGCAACAGGTCGATGATCTTCGGCGCGGCCCAGCTCAGGAAGCCGGAAGTCGATTCGATGGTCGAGCCTTCCCGCGCGCGCGTCGGAACGAAGACGATCGACCCGCGGGTGAGTTGATTGACGGATATGTGGTGTTCCAGTGAGATCAGGATCGGCTTCACCCGCGGGGTGCAAGGAACCGTGACGATGGCCTCCTTCGGCAAGCTCGTCACGGGCAGCTCGACACCCAGGGGTTGCAGCAGCTGCGGCACCGCCCAGTCGGTACAAAGGAGCACCTGATTGGCTTCGATCACCCCGTCTTTGGTCGATGCCGTGAACACGCCGTTGCGCTTCTCGATGCGCTCGACCCGAGTGCCGTAGCGAACTTCTACCTGTTCGCGGCGAGACGCGATCAGAAGCGCGTCGAGCAGACGGAAAGGCGACGCAGTGCCATCCTTAGCGCAGTAGGTGCCTCCGACGAGGCGCTTGCGATTCAGGGCGGGGACCATCTTCATACACGCATCGGCATCGAGCAATTCACTCGGCACCTGATATCGATGCTGGATCGCGATGCTCGCGTTGAGCCTGTCCAGCGCATTTTGGCTGTGCGCCAATACCAGGTAACCATCCTGCTTGAGCTCGATGCCGCGCGGATAGTCGAGCAGCTCCGCGGCATTCTCGAAGAACGCCGTACTCTCCTTGGACAACAGGATGTTGAGGTCGAGACCCCATTGCATGCGGAAGCCCGCTCCGTTTCGGCCGGACGCACCGCTGGCGAATTCTCCCTCGTCGACGACCAGGATGCGCGCCCCGGATCGAAGTTGTTTCATCCGCCACGCGCTGGAAAGGCCATAGAAGCCCGCGCCTACGACAAGAACGTCGGTGGTAACCGCGGTCATGGTGCTACGGTGCGCTTTTGCTGTGCCAAGGCGGCAAACGAGACGGGACGCGCCATGGGGCGAGGCGTCATCATTTTTCCTGGCGCCACGCCGGCGTGCAATTCAGCGAGAACGGCGACCGAATGCAAGCACATGCGCCCGCCGCACCAGCCCATGCCTGGCCGCGCATGACGCTTGATCGCGTTGAGCGAATGGTGGCCGCTATCGAGCGCGGAGCGAAGCTCAGACAGCAGCACGTTTTCGCAGCGGCAAACGACGGTATCGTCGGTAGCAGTGCGCCACAGCGCCACAGGCACCGTCAACGTCTCGCGCACGACGCGCGCAAAGCGACTGTATCGTCTGCGTGCTGCAATCGCATCGGTCAGTGCATCCGATGTCGCCACTGTCCGCACAGCACTCGCCGCGGCTGCGCCGACAATCGTTCCCTCGCTCTCGGCAACCAGCGCTCCGCGAAGGCCGGCCGTGTCGCCCGCTGCGAAAAGCCAGGGCAGCGACGTGCGACCTTCCTGATCCGTCTCGGGCAGCCAGAATCCGCCATCCGGATCGTGCCGGATGCGGACGCCCGCCATCGCGGCCAACTCGCTATTCGCAATGAAGCCATAGTTGACGGCCAAAAGATCGCAGGCGATTTCGCGCACGGTCCCAGGCACCACGTGACCTTGCTCGTCGACGCGCGCCAACTGCACCGCTTCGAGCCGCTCGTTGCCGAGTGCCCGAATGGGGACGTACCCAGTCAGGCGCGCAACGCCGGCGTTGAGCAGCGAGCTTCCATAACGCAGACCCTCGCGCATGATGTCGCGGCCGTGCCACACGCCGCCCGGGGAGCGCAGAATCGCCAGCGGTGAACGCAGACTCGCCAGCGCTGCGACCTTGGTTCCGGCGCGTGTCAATTGTGACGCCACGACGATCGGCAGCGGTCCGCATCCCGCCACTACCGCTATGCGGCCTGGCGATGTGCGCTGCGCCTTGAGGATCGCCTGGGCCCCGCCGGCAAACATCACGCCGGGCAAGGTCCAACCTGGAAACGGAATGGCGCGCTCGCGCATGCCGGTCGCGAGTACAACGGCATCGGGCTTCAGTACTTCCGTGCGATCTTCAACCTGCACATGGATCTCGCCGTTGCCAAAGGCGGCGTACGCGATCGTGTTGGCGCGATAGTCAATCGCGTGGAGAATCTCGTTGAAGCGTCGCAACAGCCTTTTCTTGCGGGCGAGCTCGGTTGGCTCGGCGAATTCGGTTCCCGGCAGCCGCGGATCGGCCTGGCGATAGATCTGGCCGCCCGGTCTCACCGATTCGTCGAGGACGGTAACTTCGCAGCCTCGCGCGGCCGCTTCGATGGCAGCGGCCATGCCCGCGGGTCCCGCGCCGACGACGACTACGGATCGGCGCATGGGGAGAGACCGTGTTGACGGGACACGATCATGCCTGGCCGCGCTTCGGTAACGCATGCACGCGTGTCGGGTATCCCGTCGATGCTGCACCGGCATTCCCAGCAAACGCCGATAGCGCAGACCGCTCCTTTGGCGTTGCCGGCCTCATCGATCCGCAGACAGCGCTCACCGGCCTCGAGCAAAGCAGCAGCCACGCTTTGCCCTTCATGGGCCGTTATCGGCCTGCCTTCAAAACTAAACTCAAATCTGGCCGACATGTTCAACCTGGCGCGAGCGGACGCGATTCAGAGCGGAGTTTTTCTTGGGAAGATAAAGCGTTCTTGACAGGAATATCGACCGCGTGAGAAGCTTTTGTCAAGGAAGGAAAATGTCTTCCAGGCCGCGCCCGCCACTCCGCAGAACTTCTTAAGATCGGCATCGCGGCAGTCGCATCCGAGCGCGCTCGCGCATCATATCCCAAGGAGGCAAACCGTGTTCACGCGATCCATTCTGGCGTTGGCAGTGGTTTTGGGCATGAGCTCATCAGCGATTGCGGCCGACGCGACACCGGCTTGGAACGACATCATGGCTAAGAAGAAGCTTACAGCCTGCGTCGTTCCCTCCTACCAGCCGTACTCGGCGAAGGACGCAGGCGGAACCTGGAGCGGCTTCGCGGTCGAGATGGCGAAGGATGTCGCGAACAGTCTGCACGTGGATCTCGAGTACGTCGAGACCAGCTTCAAGACCGTCGTACTCGACCTCCAGAGCGGAAAATGCCACGTGTTCTTCGGCTTCAACGCAACGCCGGAACGCGCGCTCGCGATCGACTTCGCCGGACCGTTGTATACCTTGGGTTTCGGCGCGCTCGACCGGCCTGGGTTCGTGCCGAAGGGCGATCACTGGGCCGATCTCAATGATCCGGCGATCCGCGTCTGCTACGCCGTCGGCAACAGCTCCGAACAACAGATCAAGCGGTTTGCTCCAAAATCGACCCAGGTTGCGTTGCCGAAGTCGGACGATTGTGCGCTGGCCATCATGTCGGGCCGGGCTGATCGATATATCGACGGTGTCATGGGCACGATGGGGGCGCGCGCGAAGAACTCGAAACTCGGTGCGCTCCACATGATGACGCCGAACTACGCACTGCCATCTTATGCCGGCGTTCGCCTGGATGACGGCCGGTTCCAGAAGTTCCTGCAGCGGTGGGTTGAGTACAACCGCGGCAACGGAAACATCAATTACTGGCTGACGTCATCGATGGAAAGCATCGGTATCAAGCCGGAATCGATCCCGCCAGAAGTGACGTTCTAGGGTTCCGGAACAACCTCCGCAAGTCGTTCGATCGGTGGCCCTGCAGGCATAGCGGGGCCACACGTTCCCTTGCCGGCGACGGCAGTCAGCCATCGAAGCCGCGGAAGAAGGCGGCTTCGCCGTCTTATCCTTGTCCTGAGACAATACCCTGACTCGGGTTGGCCGAGGAGCACCTCACATGCCCTCCGGCCACTGATGATTCTCGAAGCCGATTCGCCAAGCTTCGACCCTGTGCGGACCATCGGTGCCGAGCAACTTGTGTGAAGCGAGGCCGACATGTCGGGCTATGAGTGGGATTTTCGAGCTGCCTTCCTGCACCCTGAGCTGTGGTCGAAAGCGCTGTGGGTCACCCTTGTGTACGCTGTCGCGACGACCGTGCTTGGGCTTCTTCTCGGCGTGATTTGCGGCATGATGCTGTTGAGCAGATACTGGATTTTCCGCGCTCCGGTAAGTGCCTTTGTGCAAGTCTTCCGCTGCACGCCGCTGCTCATTCAGATCATCTGGTTCTATTACGCACTGCCGGTCGCCGTCAATCTCACGATTCCTGCCTGGCTTGCCGCCGGCATGGGGCTGACTTTCTACATGGCGGCATTCTCGGCCGAGATTTTTCGTGCGGGCATCATGTCGATCGACCGTGGGCAGTGGCATGCCGCCCGGGCCATCGGGATGATGTCCTGGCAGGTCATGTCTCGCGTCGTGCTGCCACAGGCGACGCGGCGAATGATGCCGCCCTTCGTCAATCAGTCGGTTTTGCAGCTGAAGAACACCTCGCTGCTCTCGATCATCGCGGTGCCGGACCTCATGTATACCGCGCAGGTGTTCGTGTCCGATACATTCCGGCCGCTGGAGATTTACACCACGCTGGGCATCATCTACCTCATCATCCTCTATCCGATGCAGAAGCTTGCGAAAATGCTGGAGCGGCGCGATGACATCTGAGGCTGGCGCCAAGTCTGGGGGCGGGCCGATGGTGGAGATCGAAAACCTGCACAAATGCTATGGCAAGCTCGAGGCCGTGAAAGGTGCGTCACTGACAGTCGGCCGAGGCGAAGCGCATTTCATCATTGGCCCCAGTGGGTGCGGCAAATCCACGCTGCTCCGCTGCATCAATCTGTTGGAAGAGCCGACTCGGGGCATGGTGCGGGTCGGCGATACCGCCATGCGGTTCGGCGAAGGCGCCAAGCCGATGTCGGCGCGAGAACAGGCGCTCTATCGCGCTCGTGTCGGCATGGTCTTCCAGCAATTCCATCTGTTTCCCCATATGACCGCGCTGGAGAACGTCATGGAGGGGCCACGGACGGTCAAGCGCCTGCCGGCAGCCGAAGTTTTGGAGATCGCCGAAGGGCTGCTGGAGAAGGTGGGATTGGCCGACAAGCGCGATGTCTATCCCAAGCACCTGTCTGGCGGCCAGGCGCAGCGCGTCGCCATTGCCCGCGCGCTGGCGATGGCGCCGGAAGTTGTGCTCTTCGACGAGGCCACCTCGGCACTGGACCCCGAACTCGTCGGCGAGGTACTGGCGGTCATTCGCAAGCTTACGCAGGAGGGTATGACAATGGTCGTGGTGACGCACGAGATGGACTTCGCACGCGAGGTTGCCACCGACGTCACGTTCATGGATGCCGGGGTCGTCGTCGAACAAGGACCGACCGCCCGCATGCTCAGTCATGTCACCAGCCCGCGGCTCGAGCAGTTCTTGCGGCGCTATCGCCGTTAGACACGCGACCGAACGAAGGAAAATATCCGATGATCCCTCCGAAAGATGAAGTGACGGTTTGCTTCGCGCACGTCGCATATAACTTGCAAACACGATTTGCACAGCGAGGCAGCGGCTTCCGTTCCTTTCAGGTCTGGAACCGCGACGAGCTGGATGCCCGGGTGGGCGAGGCCGACGTGCTGGTGATCTCGGGCCTATGGCGCAACGACCTCGTCGAGAAGGCAACCAGGCTGCGTTTCATCCAGTCGATCGGTGCAGGAACCGACCAGTTCGGACGCGACGTGCTGTCTTCGAGAGGGATCCGGCTGGCGAGCGCCAGCGGCGTCAACATGAAGGCGGTTTCCGAGCACGCGATGGCGCTGATTCTGGCGCTTGCGCGACGCCTTCCCGAAGCCCGCGACAACCAGGCCAAGCATCACTGGCGCGGAATGATCGGCGATCTGACACGCCGCGAAGACGAGCTTGGCGGCAAGACGCTCCTCATCGTAGGGCTGGGCAAAATCGGCGGGCGGCTCGCGCGCTTGGCGAAGGCCTTCGACATGCACGTCATCGGCGTGCGGCGCGATCCGGCCGCCGGCAAGGATGCGGCCGACAGCGTCCATGCCATGGCCGATCTGAATTGGCTGTTGCCGCAAGCCGACATCGTCGCGCTGACCTGCGCGCTGACGAAAGAGACTGAAAACCTTATCGATGCGGACGCCTTGGGCCGGATGAAGAAATCCGCCTTCCTGATCAACACCGCGCGCGGCAGGATAGTCAACGACGCGGCCCTGATCGCGACGATGCGAGCCGGTGGCATCGCCGGCGCCGCCATCGATGTTACGGCGGAGGAACCATTGCCGGCTGGGTCGCCTTTGTGGGATCTGCCGAATACCTTCATCACCCCGCACACCGCGGGCGAAACAAGACGGTATGAGGACAATGTGCTGGATATTCTCGAAGAAAATCTCGATCACCTGTGGCAGGGCGAGGCCAAACTGCGCAATCAGATTGTCTGAAACGGAATTTGTAGCAACGCGTCCGCACATAGGATGATCTCAATTCCAAAATCGGCGAAGTCGAATTGACGCGTTGCATCGCGCGGTGTAGGTTCTCTGTCCCCGGGGAGGCGCGCATAGACAGAAATGGCGCCATGCCTCCGTCTAATCATCGTTAGACAACAGTTAGGGAGCATCTGCGATGAGGCGAATGTTCACCGGCGCGACCGGCAGAGTCTTCATGCTGCTGTGTCTGATGTATTTCATCATGTACATCGACCGCGTGAACATTTCGGTCGCCGGACCGGTGATCAAGGAGGAAATGGGCCTCACCAATACCCAGCTCGGGATCGCGCTTTCGGCGTTCGGTGTTTGTTATGCCTTCCTGCAGATCGTCAACGGCTATCTCGGCGATCGCTTCGGACCGCGAAAAGTGTTGTCGATTCTCGGAGTCCTCTGGTCGCTCGGGACGCTTGCGACGGCTTTCTGCAGCGGGTTCTACTCGCTCGTCGCGTCGCGCGTAGTCGTCGGTCTGGGCGAAGCTGGCACGATCCCAACCGCTACACGTGCGATGAGCAACTGGGTGCCGCGTCAGCGTCGCGGTTTCGCGCAGGGGTTTACCCACACGTGCGCGCGCTTTGCCGCAGCCGTAACGCCGCCGCTCATCGTGGTCATGATTCCCTTCGTTGGCTGGCGAGGCGCTTTTGCGATACTCGGTTGCATCAGCCTCGTGTGGGCGCTCGTCTGGTACTTATATTTTCGTGACGATCCGAGGGAACACGCCGGCGTTACGACGCAGGTGCTGGCGGAACTGCCCCTCTTCGTCCTGGCGAAGGAGCGCGCTGACGTACCGTGGCGCAATCTGATCCCGCGCATACTGCCGGTGACGATGGTGTTCTTCTGTCACGCCTGGACGCTTTGGCTCTATTTGAGCTGGCTGCCGACTTTCTTCGTCGGCGAGTACCACATCAATATCAAGAATTCGGCCATGTTCACCTCAGGAGTCTTCGTTGCGGGCATGATCGGCGATACGGTGGGCGGTCTTCTTACCGACTGGGTCTACAAGCGCACCGGCGATATCAACGCGTCGCGACGCAACGTCGTGATCCTGGGTTTTGTGGGATCATTTGCATTCATGTCGCTCGTTTTTTTCATTCGCGATCCGTTCCAGATTGCGCTCTGCCTGGCTGCATCGCTATTCTTTCTCGAAATGACCGAAGGTCCCGTCTGGGCCGTGCCGATGGACGTTGCGCCGCGTTACGCCGGCGTTGCCGGCGCTTTCGTCAGCACGGCAGCCGGCATCGCCGCGGTGACCTCCCCGGCCGCCTTCGGTTACGTGACGGATCTCACCGGTAGCTACCTGCCGCCGTTCTTCATGTCGCTCGGGTTCCTCGCCTTGGGCGTCGTGCTTGCATTCTTCATGCGGCCGGATATTCCGGTCGCTGAAAAGGCAGGAGTCAGCAACGTCGCGAAGGCCGCTGCTTGAGTGGATCGCTGAAGGGACGCGTCGCGATCGTAACGGGTGCTGCCCGCAATATCGGTCGCGCCATCGCACTCGAGCTCGCCGCGGCAGGCGCCTCGGTGGTGGTAAATGCCAAGACGTCGGGCGAGGCGGCTGCCGAAGTCGTCCGAGCTATCGAAGACGGCGGCGGCGAGGGCTTGGTGCATCTCGCAGATGTCGGCGATCCCCGCGCAGCTGCAGGATTAATAGAGGCGACGGTTTCACGGTTTGGACGTATCGACATACTGGTCAACAATGCGGCCATACGGCGTGAGACGGCGTTCGAGCATCTCGAGTGGGAAGAATGGCGCGAGGTGATCTCGGCCATCCTCGATGGCGCATATCTATGCGCACGCGCGGCACTGCCGCATCTGCGTGAGTCCGACCTCGCCTCGATTGTCAACATCGGCGGTATGTCGGCCCACACTGGATCCGAGGGGCGGGCGCATGTCGTCGCCGCGAAAGCCGGGCTTGTCGGCCTGACGCGCGCCCTGGCGCACGATCTCAGCCCCAAAGGAATCAGGGTCAATTGCGTCGTGCCGGGTCTGATCGCTACCGAGCGTGGCAAATCCACCGGCGGCACACCGGCACACCACGCGGCGCATGGCACGCTATTAGGGCGCCGCGGCACGCCGCAGGAAATCGCCAGCCTCGTGCGCTTTTTGTGCGAGCCTTCGGCTCGCTACATTATCGGCCAGACGATCCATGCCAACGGCGGCGCCTATCTGCCGTAGGTCGCATCCAGTGGAACCCGTATCGTGACGCTTCCGAAAATCTCCATATCAGAGCGACTCGCGGCGGCGTTCGCCGAAACGCCGCGAACTCTACCGGCCGGGGTTGCGAGGATGTGCGATGCCGTGATGATGGACGTCGCCGGTCTGTGCGTTGCAGCACGCAACAGCGACTTCGTGCAGGCCGCACTCAGCGCAAGCGGCGAGCCTGGAGCGTGTACCTTGATCGGTCATGCCGGCGGCTTCAACGTCGCTACCGCAGCGCTGTGCAACGGGACCGCCGCGCACGGGGAGGATTACGACGACACCTTCGAGGGCGGACCGGTGCACGCGGGCGCCGTCGTCGTCCCGGCCGTTCTAGCCACCGCAGAACAGCACGCGCTTTCGGGGCACGAGCTCGCTTGGGGCATCGCTGTGGGTTGCGAAGTCATGTGCCGACTGTGCCCAGTGGCACCCAAGCTTGTGCATAAGGCAGGCTTTCATCCCACCGCTGTGTTCGGGGCTCTCGGTGCAGCGGCGGGCGTTGCCTCGGCGTTGTCGCTCAGTGCCACGCACTGGTGGAACGCGCTCGGTATCGCCGGTAGCATGGCGTCGGGCATCATCGAATACCTCGCGGAAGGTGCCTGGACTAAACGCATGCATCCGGGCTGGGCGGCGCAGTCCGGCTATCGGGCGGCGCGCCTGGCGCAGGCTGGGTTCACCGGACCGCGCACGTTGTTTGACGGCGAGCACGGCTTTTTCCACGCGTTTGCCAACACAGAGAGTGGCGATTTCGACGCCATGCTCGAAGGGGTGGGGGAGCGCTGGCTAAGTGCCGACATCGCCTTCAAGCCGTATGCCTGCGGCACGATGGCACACCCCTACATCGACTGCGCGCGCAAGCTGGTCGCACAGGGCGTCCGACCCGAAGAGGTCGCTGCGATCGAATGCAAGACGGCTGAGGGCATCGTCCATCGCCTGTGGGAGCCGCTCGCGGCCAAGCAAAGTCCGCCCAACGGCTATGCCGCCAAGTTCAGCATCCCTTACGCAATCGCAGTCGGCATGTTGCGTGGGGATGCCGGGCTGATCGAATACGAAGACGCGGTGGTACGCGATCCGTCCGTGCGCGCGCTGGCAGCGAAAGTTCGCTACGTGATCGACCCCGACAATCCCTATCCACGCCGGTTCACGGGGCACGTGCGCGTCGTGTTGAATAGCGGAGAGGTGCGGGAAGCAAGCCAGGATCATTTCCGCGGAGGGCGCGACGAGCCGCTCTCAACCGAGGCACTCGAGGCAAAATTTGTCGCCAACTGCATCTACGGCGGCTGGAGTGCGGATCGTGCGAACGAGGCCTTGACCGCGCTGAAAGCACTGCGCGCCATGCCGCGAGTCCAACCTTACGTGTTACGCGCGTAGCCGGTCGTTGCAATGCCGGTGGCAATGGCGAGACGAGGGGCCCACTGCAGCAGTTCTCGAGCAGAATCGGTGGAGCACGCTTGAGCTCCACGGGTTCCAGCGACGCGCCAGTAGCCAGTGCAATCCCCGAACGCAGGCGACTGACGCTTGCGCTGCTGCTCTCACTGCTGATCCACGGGTTGCTGTTGAGCCTGATCTTCGGTGGCGGCGGTTGGCTTCCGGGCTTACTTTTCCCCTGGCAGGACCGACGCGTCGAGGAACCTGATCTGCGTGTCGTAGTCGTCCCGGCGGAGGTCCCAGCTGCCGCGCCGACGGTCGCGCCGGTCGCAGAGGCGGTGCAGCAGGAATCTGTCGAGCAGCCTGTTGCCAGTGGGCCGCCGCTGACGCCACCCGCGTCCGGAGCGCCGACCCCGCGACGGGCTGCAACAGCGACCGTGCCGAAAGTCAATCTAAGGACAGAACCTAATCCAAAAGCGGAGGCCACGCCAAAAGCAGAGGCCACGCCGGCTACAGACGCCGGGACCCCTGCGAAAACGCCTTCACGCGCCGATCGGCCCGGTGACACGGCGCCTCCACCGATCGCCATGCCGCCCGTGATCGCTTTGACGCGTCCCGATGAGGCCACTTGGCTCGTGCCTATCACTCCCATGATGCCGGCGCCTATCTTCGCGCCAGCGCCGACCACTTCGAGCACGGAGGCCGCGAAGCCGTCGCTTCCAGATGCTGGCGAAGGAGCGCGGGCGCGAGTCGAAAAACAGCCGTTGGAACAACCCATTGAACTCGCGAAGCTCCAACCTTCCAGGCAGGAGTGGCAACGGCTGGAGCAGAAGTTGGAGGCGACGCGGCAGGACGCCGACCGTCAGGTTGCGGCGCGGGCCGAGAACGCGCGGAGCGCGGCCGAACGGCAGGAGGCCGCACGGCAAGCGGCAGGTCTGCAAGAGACGGCACGGCAGGAAGCCGCGAGGGTCGAGGCTGCAAAGAACGAAGCCGCAAAAGTCGAAGCCGCAAAAGTCGAAGCCGCAAAAGTCGAAGCCGCAAAAGTCGAAGCCGCAAAAGTCGAGGCCGCAAAGGTCGAAGCCGCAAAAGTCGAAGCCGCAAAGGTCGAGGCCGCAAAGGTCGAGGCCGCAAAGGTCGAGGCCGCAAAGGTTGAGGCCGCAAAGGTTGAAGCCGCAAAAGCCGAAGCTGCGAAGGCCGAAGCAGCAAAGGCCGAAGCAGCAAAGGCCGAAGCAGCAAAGGCCGAAGCAGCAAAGGCCGAAGCAGCAAAGGCCGAAGCAGCAAAGGCCGAAGCAGCACGGGTCGAAGCTGCGCAAGTGGCGGCTGAGAGACTCGAAGCGGCGCGCCGCGCGATAGGACGACAGCTCGACGAGGAGGCCGCCCGGCGCGATGCTGCAGCGCGACTATCCCCCTCGTCGAGCAGCGCGCGTCGATACAGGCTCTTCGGTCGAACCGATGCCAACGCAGAGCTCATCTTGTACGCGGAAGCATGGGCCCGGAAGATCCAGCTGAACATGACGTTCGACATGGTCCGCGAGCCGGCGAAGCAGCGTCACGCGGATCCCCTCGTGACAGTGGCCATTCGCAGTGATGGTTCGGTGGAGTCGGTGACCTTCGTTCAATCCAGCGGCGTGGCGGCCATCGACGACGCGATTCGACGCATCGTGTACAGCCAGGCGCCCTACCAGGTGTTCCCGCCGGCCCTGGCCAGCGAATACGACGTGATCGAAATCCGCCGGACCTGGTATTTCGACGTGGCGATCCGGCTGTATTGATGGGACAGTTACGGAGTTCGACTCGCCTTGACACAACTGCCGCGACAGGTATTATGGGGCGCATCTTGAAACTGTGTTCAAAAATGAAACGGCATTCCCGTTTCACGAGCGTCCGAGAGACTTGAATAGATGGTGGGCTTCAGCACGGGGTCGGTGGAGCGGGCGCTCGAAATCCTCGAGGTACTGGTTGATCGCCCGGAAGGTTTATCTCTGACGTCTCTCGCCGACCAGCTGGAAATGCCCAAAAGCGCGGCGCACAAGCTGTTGAACACGCTGGTCGGTCGCAACTACGTAGCGCAGGATGCACTGACCCAACATTACAAGCCCACCATGCATCTCGTGTCGCTCGGGTTCCGTCAACTTGGCGCGACCAGATTGCCGGAGATCTGTCAGCCGGTTCTGGATCGTCTGGCCGACCGGACGGAAGAGCTTGTCCGGATGACGGTGGTCGACGGTGAGTCTCTGGTATGGGTGGCGAAGGCACAGGGTGCAAAGACGACATTGCGTCTCGATCCAATCATGGCCCACCCGGTCGTACTGCACGCCACTGCAACCGGAAAAGCCTGGCTCGCCACGCTTCCCGAAAAGGACGCCTTACGCATTGTCCTGCGTCAGGGATTTGATAGCGTGCCGGTAGGTCCGAACGCTGTTCAAAGCGTCGGACGATTGCGGGATGATCTGCGCAAGACGCGTACGCGCGGTTACGGCATGGTTAACGAAGAAGCAGAACCTGGCGTGACCGCGCTCGCCGCGGTCATTCGGGCCGGCGATCGTAAGGAATTGCCCGCGGTCGGGACCGTAAGCGTAGCTGGCCCGAGCGTTCGGCTGACACCAAAGCGCATCGACGAAATCGTCCCTGCTGTACTTTCCGCCGCGTCCGAGCTTTCCCAACTGTGGCCGGTTCGAGAGCATCACGTTCCAGCGAAACTTCGGCGGGTCGCAGTCGGGTGAACACCAGTGTTTGCGCGATGTGCGGTGATTCGTCGGCGCACACGCGACAAAAGGCAAATAAGGAGGTGCTTCAATGTCATTGAAGATATCGCGGGGGCGGCCCAATGACCTCCGAAGTCCAGAGGCATTGGAAGCCTCTCTGCCCGGCGTTTCTTACGTGACCGGCACGAAGAGGAGATCAAGGCGCATGCGCAAGGTCAAGCGCATCGGGTGGAATCTGCTGCCGCCTCTGACGTTTATCATCATTGTCGCAATGTGGGCTGCTGCCGTTCCCATTTTCAAGATACCGGCTTACCTGCTGCCAGGTCCGGGCAGCGTTTTCTCAAGGGTGGTAACGGATGCGCCGATGCTTTGGAATCACTCCGTGGTAACGCTAACCGAGATTCTCCTTGGCTTTGGTTTGACCGTGTTGACGGCAATCCCGCTCGGACTCGTTATTGCCCTCTCGCCGCTGGCGAAACAGATTGGCTACCCGCCGTTGATGCTCATGCAGCTGGTGCCGAAGATTGCGGTTGCACCGCTCTTTCTCGTGTGGCTTGGCTTTGGGATCGAATCCAAAGTTCTGCTGACTGTGCTGATGACTTTTTTTCCCTTGCTGCTGGCCAGCATCAGTGGATTCCAGATTCTCGATACCCGGTTTCTTTACCTGACCCAGTCAATGGGTGCCACTCGCTGGCAGACCTTCCGCTATCTTCGATTCCCGGCTGCGCTCCCCGTAATTTTCTCTGGCGTCAAAACGTCGGCGACCATCGCCGCTACAGCAGCGATCGTCGCCGAGTTTGTCGGTGCCAATCGAGGATTGGGATTTGTCCTGCTCCGTGGCACAGGCACCATGGACCTTGAACTCGTTTTCGCGGTGCTTGTCGTGCTCACAGTTATTGGAATCGCGATCAACTACATAGTCGAATTTAGTGAGTGGGCTATGACCCCATGGCAACGCGCGAAGAACAACTAGCAAGCGCTCGGCTCAAGGCCATTGGCCGCGAGAACATAAGGAACCGATTCTTCGGGAGGCCGTCCGGCCAACCCATATCGAGAGGAGATGAAATGCGTCAATCCATTAGAAGACTGTTTGTGGGCGCCGCTGTTGCCTCGGGTCTTGCCCTCGCAGCCGGCAACACGGGAGCAGCCAATACGCCGATTACCTTTCAGCTCAACTGGGTAGCTGGCGGGGCGAACGCGGGCTTTGCCGCTGCAGTCGCCGAAGGTTTCTACAAGGACGCCGGGCTCGACGTGACGCTTGTCCAGGGAAACGGCTCTGGCAACACAGCGCAGCTGGTCGCGAATGGTCGTTCCGAGATCGCGTACGCCGATGCGGTCGCGGTGAGCCAGCTGATCGCGAAGGGCGCCCCGATGAAGGTGCTGTCCACGGTCTATCAATCGAATCCGAACGAAGTTTCGGCGCTGAAAAAAACCGGAATCAAGTCGATCAAGGACCTCGCCGGCAAGAAGGTGGGCGTTCCGTCGGGTTCGTCCCAGACAACCATGCTGCCCCTGCTTCTGAAAGCCAACAACCTGACGGAATCGGAAGTAAATCTCATCAACATGCCTCCCACGGCGATGGTGCCTTCTTTGCTGCAGGGCCAGGTTGACGCGATCCTCGGATCAGTCGATTCGTACCAAATCCAATTGGAAGCACAAGGTGCGCAAACAGACAACTTCATGTTTGCCGATCATGGCGTCCCGACCGTGAGCACGTCGATCTTCGCCAGCGACAACTACATCAAGAACAACCCGGAGGTTATCAAGAAATTCATCGCGGCAAGCCTCAAGGGCTGGTATTTTGCTCTGGACAATCCCGAAAAGGCGGTGAAGGATCTTAAGAGCGTGTTCCCCGAAATGAACGAAAAGCTTGCTACAGCGGAGCTGGCGTCGATCAAGCCGTTGCTCTGCAGCGGAGGAGCGAAATACATCGGCAAGGCAGAAGATGCCCTGTGGGTGAAGACCCAGGACCTCCTCTCGGAGGTGAAGCTTTTGCCCGCCGGCCAGGATCCCAAGACCTATTACACCAACGCGTACCTGCCGCCCGCATCAGAGATGCGTGCATGCAAGGCTTGACGTAGCAACGTTGTCTGACGCGCAGCGCCGGGGATAAGCGGAACCAGGCATGGCCAACGAACGACGGACCGGCTACCGCTATGCCGACCTTCATGTCGGCATGGCATTCCGCAGTCCCGGGCGCACCATTACGGACGCCGATCTCGTGGGCTTTGCCGGTCTCACGGGAGACTTCTCGGAGCTGCACACCAGCGACGTCTACGCCAAGAGCAGCCAGTTCGGACGCAGGGTCGCGCACGGATTGTTGGGTCTTGCCTACGCTCACGGCCTGATGTGGCCCAGGACTGGCGAACTGCGCGAAACGGCGATAGCTTTCCTTGGAATAAGCGATTGGAAATTCGTGGGGCCGATATTCATCGGCGACACGATCTTCGTGAACTACCAGATCAGCGAACTCCGGGACAGCAAGTCCAGACCGACGCAGGCGATTGCTGTTTTCGACGTATCGGTGGTGAACCAGGACGACACCATCGTGCAGCGCGGCCGCAAGGCGCTACTGCTTTCGAAAGTTCCTCTCGAAGCCATATCGGCGTCGGCCGCTGGCGAGACCAGGGAATAGAGGCGGCACCCGATGACTGTCGCCCAAGCAACGGAAGCGAGGTCCGGTGTCCCGATCAGAATCAGCAACGTGTCCAAGACCTTCGGCGAGGACGAAGATCACCCGTTTCTCGCGCTCAAGGAAGTCAGCGTCGACATCGAAGCGGGAGAATTTATCTCGGTAGTCGGGCCGTCTGGATGTGGAAAGAGCACCTTGATGCTCATGGTGGCGGGACTCCTGAAGCGTACCCGTGGCGACATAGTGGTAGCGGGAAAGAGCGTAACGAAACCCATCACGGACATCGGGATCGCGTTCCAAGACCACTTGCTCCTCGAGTTCCGCAGCGCGATAGCGAACGTTACGCTGCAGGCCGAGATTCGTGGGCTGCCGAAGAAGAAGATCGAGACTCGAGCCAAGGAGCTTTTTCACCAGCTTCGCCTGACTGAGGCCATGAACAAATATCCCCGTCAGCTTTCTGGCGGTATGCGCCAGCGTGTTTCTCTCGTTCGCACCCTGGTTCACGACCCGTCGGTGCTTCTGATGGACGAGCCGTTCGGGGCGTTGGACGCCTTGACCCGTCTGCAGGTCCGTATGGATCTGGAAGCGCTATGGCTTCGCCGCAGGCCGACGGTGCTTTTCATCACGCATAGCGTGGAGGAGGCAGTGGGGCTATCCGACCGCGTATTGGTGATGAGTCCCAGCCCCGGCGAGGTTGTGGAGCAGATCAAAGTGGATCTGCCCCGTCCCCGGCCCATCGTTCTCGGCGACGCTCCGGAATTCGGTGCCTATGTGGACAAGATTCACAGACATTTTGAACGAATGGGAGTGCTTCATGGAGTCGATGTACCCGCGTCCGTTGAAGACTAGGAGCGTTACGCCATGACGACCAGTGAGGCGAGCAACGCTACGTCGCAGGAGGATTCCCGGCCGCTTGTTTCAGTGGCATGCAACGGCATGATCGCCGAAGTGGCGATCAACAACGGTCCGATCAATCTCGTGACCAAGGCAATGCTGCGCGCGCTCAATGGTGTCTTGATCGAGGTTGCCGCCAGGACGGAAGTCCGGTGTCTGATTGTGCATGGCGGAGATGGACGTGCCTTCTGTGCCGGGAGCGACATCAAAGAGTTTTCTCATCTCCGGAAGGATGCCAGCGAACATAAGATCTTGTTCGAAGACATGGTACTCAGGCATTTGGCTCACATGCCCATGCCAACGATCGCTGCGATCGACGGCCCGGCGTTGGGGGGCGGACTGGAACTCGCTCTCGCGTGTGACCTTCGCGTATCCAAGCGCGGAGCTGTAATGGGCCTTACCGAGTCTCGGCTCGGCGGCTTGGCAGGGAACGGCGCTTTGCGATTAACGCGTCTCGTAGGGCCTGCGCGGGCCAAGCAGATGCTCTTTACCGGAGAAACGGTTTGCGATGACCAGGCCCTGGCCTGGGGACTGGTCAACCGCGTGGTCACCGATGGATCGGCGCTGGATGGCGCCCGGGAACTTGCGGCCACGATCGTCTCGCGCGGGCCGGTCTCCAACCGGCTCGCCAAGGAGCTCGTGGACGCTGCCCAGGACCTTCCCCTCGACGCCGGATTGTCGATGTCGACAAAGGCTCAGCAGCAGATATTTGACAGCAGCGATCTCCACGAAGGCGTAGCAGCGTTCTTTGCCAAACGCCAACCGGAGTTCAAGGGCCGGTAAATTTGCAGATGCGATCGGCGGGCAACCAGACGCAGGGTTAGAGCACGCGTCGTCGCCGAGCAGGACGCTTGAGTCGCAAGGCAAGTGTGATTAAAGAAAAGGTCATGGAAAAAATTACAGCGGACGAAGCGGCTCGACTGGTTGAGGATGGTGACGCGATCCTGATCAGCGGTTCGGGTGGTGGTCATTCGGTGCCCGAAGCTTTGCTCGCCGCGGTCGAGCGGCGTTTCCAGGCGGAAGGCAAGCCGCGAGGACTTACCTCGGTGAGCGTGGTTGGCGTGGGCGACCGGGCGGCGCTGGGTGCCAGTCATCTCGCGCACGAGGGTCTGCTCAAGCGGGCGATCACGAGCGCTCTCGTCGATTCGCCTGGCCTCGTTCGCCTGGCAGCCGAGAACAAGATCGAAGCGTACACGTTTCCGCAAGGTGTGCTTTCGCAGCTGATGCGCGATATGGCCGCTGGCAGACCCGGCCTGTTAACCAAGACCGGACTCCACAGTTTCGTCGATCCACGACAGCAGGGCGCCAGGCAAAGTCCGTGTACACCACTGGATTTCGTAGAAGTCGTTACTCTCGTCAACGAGGAGTGGCTGCTCTTCAAGCCGGTGCCGGTCAGCGTCGCATTTCTGCGAGGTACGACCGCCGACGAGGATGGCAACGTGACGATGGAACAGGAGGCGGTGTTTGGCGAGATGCTGGCGATGGCGCAAGCGACCCGCCGCGCCGGGGGCATCGTGATCGTTCAAGTCAAGCGGATGGCCTCTCGCGGCACGCTACCCGCTCAGCAAGTGAAGATTCCGGGGATCCTGGTCGACTTTGTGGTCGTCGATGCCGAGCAGCGCCAGACTTATGCGACGGATTACGACCCGAGCTATTCCGGGGAACTGCGCATCCCGGTTGACCATATCAAGCCGCTCCCGTTCGGCCCGCGAAAGGTGATCGTTCGCCGTGCCGCGATGGAGCTCTTTCCAGGGGCAATCTGCAATCTTGGCGCGGGCGTTTCGACCGGCTTATCGACGATCGCCGCCGAGGAAGGCTTGCTCGATGCCGTGCATCTGACCAACGAACAGGGCCTGATTGGCGGGGCACCGATCACCGGCCGCGACTCCGGCGGAGCCCAAAATTTTTCGGCGATGATTGATCAGCCGGCGCAATTCGACTTCTACGATGGCGGGGGACTCGATTTGGCGTTCCTTTCATTCGCCGAGGTCGACCCACAAGGCAATGTCAACGTCAGCCGCTTCGGCGACAGGATCATTGGCGTCGGCGGGTTCATCAACATCAGCCAGAATGCGAGATGCGTCGTATTCGGCGGAACGCTCACCGCCGGTGATCTCGACGTTAGCTGGGAACAAGGCAAGACCGTCATCCGCAAGGAAGGTCGCCATCAGAAGTTCGTTCCGAAGCTCGAGCAGATCTGCTACAGCGCCGAGATCGGACGCGAGCGAGGGCAGCTTGCGCTTTTCGTCACGGAGCGCGCGGTCTTCCGGATCGGGGCTGACGGGCTGGAGTTGATCGAGATCGCGCCCGGGGTCGATCCCGAGCGCGACGTCATTTCGAACATGGGTTTCAGACCCAAGGTAGCGCGCGACCTTAAGCAGATGGATGCGCGCATTTTCGATCCTCGGCCGATGGGCCTTGCTGCACATGTTCACGGCAAGGCGCGTGGTTATCGATCGAAGCGCGTCGCGCAGTGGCACGAGGCCCGCAGAGCGGCCGCGAGGTGACGAGTCCAGTCAGGACATTCGGCGCTAACGGCCACCTTCGGCCGCGGGTCGCAGACGCATCGGTCGGATAATAACCATCGATCTACTCGAGATGGCATGAAGAGTGTGTTTTTGGGCTGCATCGCCGACGATTTCACCGGCGCAACGGATCTGGCGAACAACCTGGTACGCGCCGGGATGCGCGTTGTGCAGGTCATTGGTGTGCCAGGACGGCCGTTGGACACAGATGCCGATGCGCTTGTGGTGACGCTGAAGTCGCGAACGGCGCTCAGAAGTGAAGCCGTGGTGCAGTCGCTGGACGCATTGAAATGGTTGCAGGCGCACGGTGCTCAACAGATCTATTTCAAGTATTGCTCGACTTTCGACAGCACTCCGCAAGGGAATATCGGTCCGGTGACCGAGGCGCTGATGGGTGCATTGGCAGGGGTCGAAAGCGCCGATTTCACCATTGCTACGCCCGCATTCCCAGACAACCAGCGCACAGTATTCAAGGGACACTTGTTCGTGGGCGACGTGCCGCTCAATGAGAGTGGCATGCAGAACCATCCGCTCACACCGATGACGGATTCCAATCTGGTGCGCGTGCTGCAGGCGCAATGCCGCCGCAAGGTAGGCTTGATTGACTATAAAGTGGTGGCACGGGGTGAAACGGCTATCCGCGCTCGCATTGGAGAATTGCGGACCCAAGGCGTCAGTTTGGCCATCGTGGACGCGATCTCCAACGATGACTTGCTGCGGCTGGGGCCGGCACTCAAGGGCATGCCACTGGTGACGGCGGGTTCGGGCGTAGCGATTGGTCTGCCCTCCAATTTTGGGATTAGTCCCTCGAATGCTGCCGCCACGCTGCCCGGAGCCGCCGGACTGCAAGCGGCCCTGTCGGGCAGTTGCTCGCCGGCTACCAATCGGCAGGTACAAGCCTTTATCCAAGCGGGTGGCCCGGCGTTCCGCACGGATCCCCTGCAGATCGCTGCCGGGGTGGATGTAACGGCGCAGGCGTTGGCTTGGGCTGCGCCGCTGCTGAGTGAGCGACCGGTGCTGATCTACTCGACCGCTGACCCCGATGCAGTCAAGACGGTGCAAGGGCAACTCGGCGTGCATCTGGCCGGTACCATGTTGGAGAATGCGCTGGCTGCGATTGCCCAGGGCCTGGTGGAGCTCGGGGTTCGCCAGCTCGTTGTAGCGGGCGGTGAAACCGCTGGCGCTTGCGTACAGGCCTTGAACATCACGCAACTGAAAATCGGCCCGCAAATCGACCCTGGCGTTCCCTGGTGCTACGCCCACGCCCGCACCGACGCCGCGCCGGAAGTGGACCTGCACTTGGCGCTGAAGTCCGGTAATTTCGGTGCCGACGATTTCTTCAGCAAAGCCTTTTCGATGCTGGCATGACCGAATCTCAAGCCCGGGATGAAATCTGCCGCGTCGGGCGCAGTCTGTTCGAGCGAGGCTACGTGCACGCCACGGCCGGCAATATCAGCGTTCGATTGAACGAGTTCCAGGGTGGCGGCTATCTGATCACGCCGACCGACGCCTGCCTGGGCTTCCTCGATCCTGCGCGACTGGCGCGGGTGGACTCCAACGCGCGGCAACTCAGCGGCGACCTCGCCAGCAAAACGATGGCGCTGCACGCGCAGATCTACGCGGCTGCAAGCCATTTCGATCAAAAAACATCCTGCGTGATTCATACTCACAGTGCGCACTGTGTCGCGCTGACCCTGAATCCCGGCAGCGCCGAACTGCTGCCAGCCTTGACGCCTTACTTTGTGATGAAGGTCGGGCATGTCCCCGTGGTTCCCTACCATCGCCCGGGTGCCCCCGAGGTAGCGCAACTGGTCGCGGAGATCATTCGTCGCTATGGCGCAGCCGGGACCCCGATTCGCGCGGTCATGCTCGAGCGCCTCGGCCCCAATGTCTGGCACGAGTCCCCTGCGGCGGCCATGGCCACACTCGAGGAGCTGGAAGAAACCGCCCGGCTTATCGTCCTTAGCACATCCACCCTTGCCCCATTGACGGAAACGCAAATCGACGAGCTGCGCCGGGTCTTCGGCGCGCGCTGGTGAATGGCATGCCAAAATTTGCCGCCAATCTGTCCATGCTCTATCCGGAGCTCGACTTTCTCGATCGTTTTGCAGCCGCCGCGCGTGACGGCTTCAAAGCGGTTGAGTTTCTGTTTCCGTATGCATTCGAATCCGGCGAAATCGCAGCCCGACTTCGAGACAATGGCCTGCAACAGGTACTGTTCAATGCGCCGCCCGGCGATTGGGATCGGGGCGAGAGGGGAGTGGCGTGCCTGCCGGAGCGTGGAGAAGAGTTCCATGCGGGCATCGGCAAAGCGCTCGACTATGCCGAGGCACTGCACTGCCCGCGCGTTCATGTGATGGCTGGGCTTGTGCCAGCAGGCAGCGCGCGCGAGATGCTGTATCCGATCTACATCGAGCAACTGCGCTGGGCGGCTCTTGAGGCCGCCAGGCGGAGCGTCGACGTATTGATCGAACCCATCAATACACGCGATATCCCGGGTTTCTTTCTGAATCGCCAACACGAGGCGCACAAGGTTCTCGAAGATGTCGGGATTTCCAACCTCAAGGTGCAGATGGACCTTTATCACTGCCAGATTGTCGAAGGCGATGTCGCGGTGAAGTTGAGACGCTACGTGCCAACCGGCAGAGTCGGCCATATCCAGATCGCGAGCGTGCCGGAGCGGCACGAACCCGATTCGGGTGAGCTGAACTACCCCTATCTATTCGCCCTGCTCGACGAGCTTGGGTACGGCGGCTGGATCGGGTGCGAGTACCGACCGCGCAAGGGACTGCAAGCTGGCGGCACTTCAGCCGGGCTGGCGTGGCTCAGACCCTACCTGTGACGCGAGCGCGGCGGTCACCGGCGGGTCACTCCGCGTTGTGCAGCGCAGGCTATTCGTGTGCCGTCGCTAAATGCAGACTACTGGTTTTTCGAAGAGGAGACCAACATGCGCGAACTTCGGTACCCCAACGAAAGCACAGAGTATCGCGATGCGCGCGACGCATTGCTCAAAGACGAACAAGAGCTTGTCGACAAGGTGAAGGCGGTGGCGGCAAAACGCCGCAATCTTCCCCGTGGTGGGGAGTTGAAAGAGGACTACGTCCTCCAATGGGCCAACGATGGGAAAGTCGGCAAGAGCGTGAAATTCTCCGAGTTGTTCGCGGACAAGAACACGCTGCTGCTTTATTCATTCATGTACGGTCCGGGCTGGGACAATCCTTGCCCTTCTTGTACGTCACTGGTCGATGGGTTTGATCGAAGCTGGTATCAGGTAACTCGAGACGCCGCGTTTGTCGCAATTGCCAAAGCCCCGGCCGATCGGATCAATGCGTGGGCCAAACGACGTGGATGGTCACAGATCGCGCTGGTTTCCGGATCGGGCTCCACCTACCAGGCCGATTACAAATGCCAGGGAGACTCCGATGATATGCAATGGCCGGTGATGCATGTCTTCAGGAAGCGGGATGGAAAAATCTTTCATTTCTGGGGGACCGAACTCTCGTCGAATCATGTCGACACCGTCTGGCCGTATTGGAATCTGATGGACTTCACGCCGGAGGGTCGGCCGGACATAGTCACTCCGCCACAAAATTTCAGGTCCGAATTCTTGGAAAAGCACTATCTGAATAAGGAGTAGTGCGGTGCCGTTAGTCTGTGGGTCGCGTCGGGTGCACCGAAGCGCCTTCATGTGATCAGCGCGGAGTTCGTGGCCGCCGCAGGAGGACGAGCGCTACCAGCGCCGATGCGGCCATCAGGAACAGACTGACTGCATTGAGCACCGGGCTCGCGCCCTCACGCATGCGGCCGTACATCATGATCGTCAACGGGGGGTCGGAACCAACCAGCATCAGTGTCGTGTTGAAGTTTTCGAACGACATCAGAAACGAGATCGCCGCAGCGCCAACCAGCGCCGGGCTTAGGTAAGGCAAGGTCACGGTCCACAACACCGCGGTGCGCGACGCACCGAGGTTGAATGCTGCCTCCTCGAGCGTGGCATCGAACCGTTTGAGCCGCGCCGCAATGGTGAGTGTTGCGATCGATACGATGTACGAGAACTGGCCTGCGACGACGAGCGGCAGTCCGGGCCGCAGGAAATCGAGCTCTGCGCCCCATGCGTCGTCGGCGAACTGCGCGAGACGACTCGCGAACGCCAGGATCGAGATGCCGAGGATCACGCCGGGAATCACCAGCGGCGCCAGCATCAGCAGCGACAGCGCCGACTTGCCTCGGAACCGTGCGCGCTCGAGCAGGAACGCGTTCGCCGTGCCGACCGCTACCGCCAGCAGTGTCACCCACCCGGCAACGATGACGCTGGTGCCCACACTCTTGAGCAGCGGGCCGTCGGCGAAGACGCCAGTACGTCCGCCACTGCCACCCAGAAACCAGTCGAATGTGAAACCACGCCACGGCGGCGCCGGATAATTCGCGTCATTGAACGCGAACACCGCGACAACGACCAGCGGCACGAACAGGAACACGAAGAATGCAACGACATACCCGCCTATCGAGTACCGGGATAGCGCTGAGCGCGGAAGCGATGGGATCATTCGCGCCTCATCACGTCGCCGAAGCGCTGCCGGGTCAGCTTCAAGCCGAGCCAAACTATCGCCGTCGACAGCACGAGCAGCAGGAAACCGAAAGCCGCGCCTTGCTCCCAGTTGAACCGCGTGATGAATTGCGTATAGATCTGCTCGGTGAACCAGAGCGAGTTCTTGCCGCCGAGCAGCGTCGGCGTCAGATAGTTGCCAAGCGTCAGCATGAAAACGACGATCGATCCGGCGGCGATCCCGGGTGCTGCGTGCGGCACGACGATCTGTCGCAGGATCGACCAGCCGTCACCGCCGAGGTCGTAAGCGGCCTCGACCAGCGAATCGTCCAGGCTTTCAAGTGCGCTGACCAGCGGCACGACCATGAACAGCATCGAGGTGTAGACGAGGCCGACGAGGATGGTCGCATCGTGATAGAGCATTTCCACGGGCATCGTGGTGATCCCGACGTCGACCAAGAGGCGCGGCAGCACGCCCGATTCGCGCAGCAGGATCATCCAGCCTAGCGTGCGTACGGTTTCGCTTACCCAGAACGGGATCAGGCACAGGATGAAAAGCACCGACTTAGACCGGCCGCGCGCGATCTTCGCGATGTACCAGGCAACAGGAAACGAGATCAGCAAGGTGCACAGCGTGGCCAGGATCGACATCCCGGCCGTGCGCACGAAGGTGTGCCAATACAATGGCTCTTCGAAGAAGGTCCGATACTGGTTGAAACTGAACTCGTATACGCGCGGCGCCACGCGTGCCCTGAGCGACAGCACCGCAAGCTCGAGATGCGGCAGCACGATCAGGCCCACGAGCCAGACCAGCGCCGGCGCGATAAGCAGCAACAGCGCGAGGCGCGCACGATGCTGTTGCGACGGGTATCCGGTCGCCACGCCGGCGGACGAACTATCCGCCATGATTGCCTGCGCGGAAGCAGACCGCGCGCTGCGGGTCGACGCCGAACGTTACCTTTTCGTCGACGCTGAGGTCGGCAAAACGCCCGGTCTGCGGCAACGCTATCCGGATCTCCGCGCGGGTGGTCTCCTCGCGGACCAGCACCGCCGAATTCGCGCCGTCAAACAACAGACTTTGGACACGCCCGGCAAATCTTTGAGCGGTCGACGCCAACTCGGCGGCGTCGCGCGCGAGATCGATGACCTCGGGCCGCATGAACGCCTCGACGGGGTCGCCTGCGGCGATCGACCCGCTCGCCCGCGCGCGAACTGCCAGGCCGTCCGCGGTGAGGAGCTCCACGATCCCTCCGTCGCTGCCCACCGCGCTACCGGCAAAACGGTTGTTGGCCCCGACGAATCCCGCCACGAAGGGCGTGCGCGGTTGATAGTAGAGCTCCTGCGGCGTGCCGACCTGCTCGAAACGTCCCGCGTTCATCACGGCGACGCGGTCCGAGAGAACGAGCGCCTCCGACTGGTCGTGCGTGATGTAAACAAACGTCGTGCCGAAGTCGGCTTGCAACTGTTTTAACTCGATCTTCATGTGCTCGCGCAGCTTCAGATCGAGGGCGCCCAGCGGCTCGTCGAGCAGGAGCAGCGTAGGCTCGAGGACGAGGCTCCGCGCGATCGCGACCCGCTGCTTCTGTCCGCCCGACAGCTGGTCGACGCGCTTATGCTGCGCGCCGGGCAGACCGACGCGTTCGAGCATGGCGCCAACGCGGCTGGCGATCTCCGCACTCGCCACGCCCCGGCGCGCGAGGCCATAGCCGACGTTCTCGCCAACGGACATCAACGGGAATAGAGCCAGGTGCTGGAACACCATGTTCACCGGTCGCCGGTTCGGCGCGACGCCGCGCATCGAGCGGCCGCCGATCCGGACATCGCCCTCGTCAGGTGCGAGAAAACCCGCGACGATGCGCAACAGCGTCGTCTTGCCGCAGCCGGATGGACCGAGAATCGAGAAGAAGCTGCCGTGCGCGACGGCGAGTGACAATGCGTCGACGGCCGTGTGCGGACCGTAGCGCTTGGTGACGCGGTCGACTTCGAGGTCCTGTTCCATGGCGCTTGAGGCAAGGCGCACTCACCACGAAAAAACGGCGACGCGCTCGCGCACGCCGCCGTTCCGTCGCGGCGGGGGTTGGAGTCAGCTCGCGGCCTTCACCCGGTCGAGTACTTTACCTTCGATATCCTCGATGCCCGGCGGGACCGCCGGATACCACTTGACGTTCTTCAGCGCCGCTTCCGGGAAGCTCTTGGCGAATTGCGCCTTGAGCTTCGCGTCCATCAGCTGATCGGCGCCCTTGGAGGCGGTGAAATTGCCCGCCGAAGCCGCGACTCTCGCGGCGATCTCGGGCCGCATGTTGAAGTTGATCCAGGCATATGCCGCGGCGTCGTTGCGGCCCTTCGCCGGCAGCGCGAAGGTGTCGATCCAGCCCAGGGCACCCGACTTCGGCGCGATGTATTGAATCTCCGCGTTCTCGCCGTTCAGTTTCCATCCGCCGGTGTCCCACATCATCGCCCCGACGATCTCCCCCGTGCGCGCGCCGTTGAGCAGTTGATCCTTGTTGTCCCAGAAGAATTTGATATTGCCCTTGCACGCGGTAAGCGTCTTGCCGACCTCGTCCATCAACGCCGCGTAGGCCTTCGGGTCGTTGTACAGAGCGAAGGGATCCTTGCCGCTCGCGAACGCGAAAGCGAGCAGCGTCGGCCGCTTCAGCCGAACGCTCGTCCTGCCCTTGAACTCGGGCTTGCAGAGATCAGGATAGTCCGACATCTGCGCAAGCTTGGTGTTGACGACCAGACCGTCGGTACCCCAGATATGCGGCAGCCCGTACACCCGGCCGTTGAGCGTCGTGTTCTTCTTGGTCGCGTCGAGCATTGCCGGGACAAAGAGCTCCGTCTTGATCTTGCTCATGTCGAACGGCTTGTAGATACCGAATTCCTGCTGTGGACCGACGATGCGATCCTGCGACGGTTGGGCCAGGTCGAAGCCGGCACCTCCTGTCGCGCGCAGCTTGGAGATCATCTCTTCGTTGTTCGAGAGAGTGATTTCGACCTCGATTCCGGTTTCTTTCTTGAACTGCGCGACTACGTCGGCCGGCACGTAATCTGCCCAGGTGATGAGGCGCAGCTTGTTATCCTGCGCGAACGCCGACGACGTGAAGCCGGCGAGCCCTAAAGCGGCCAGGCCGGCAATGAGGACGGTACGAAGCGGATTCATGGGAACCTCCAGGATCCTGAAGTTTTCCCACTCCGGCGGCGCGGGGTGGGAAGGTACAAGCTTACCGCAAGATCGCGATGGCGGCTTGCAGTCATCCAGGCGTCAGTCGACGCTATCGGTAGTGCGCAGCCGTTTGCATTGGGCATGCGATGACCACCGGTGCTGGCTGCACTGCATTTTCATGCAGCGGTACAGCGAGAACTGCGTGCGCGCACCGCAGGCCTCGCGTGGGCTGGCCGGTGCGCGCGCGGCATGTTGCTGCGCACTACGCGTTGGGGGTGGCATCAGGGTGGCGGGTGGCTGCGCGATTGCAGCCGGTTCGGCCGACGCAGCGGTAGCTGCGGCCGGTCGCGTCGTGCGGTCGGGATTGGCGCGAGATGCAGGCGCAGGGGCGCCCGTCGCTGAATCCACGGCGGTGCGCTCCGTCGGCATCGGCTTTGTGCTCCCGGCGTCCGCAGCGATCGGGGCGCTGGCGGGAGACGCAGGGGCCGAGGCGCTCGCCGGCGAGTCCGCAGCGCTGGGCTCCGTCGGCATCGGCTTCGCGCTTGCGGCGTCCGCGGCTATTGGCGGTGGCGCCGGCGCTGAAGGGCCAACAGCGGAAGCGGACACGGCGGCGCTGTCCTCGACACCAGTGTCTGCAGCGGGCGCAGACACAGTTGCGCTGTCTCCAACGCCAGTGCCACCGCTGATGCCGAGGGCATCGAGGACGCGCCCAAATCCGCCTTCCTGGCCAAACTCAAACACGCCGATGACGAGCAGCGCCAGCAGCACGAACACCGCGCCGGTCCACGTAGCGACGCGTCGGGGGGTGTGCACCTGGCGTGCGAAGGCTGTCCGCTCCGACGGATCGCCATCGATGCGAGCGAGGCCGGAAGTTGCGAGCGGATCGGGATCGGGCACGACGGACATCGCGACATCGAAATCTTGGGTCACGCGGTCCGCCGGCGGCGGTTGCGGCGCAGGTGCCGGCGTCGGTGGTATGGCGTCGTCAAGTGCGGTCCGGGGCGCAGGCGCCGGTGACGATGGTAGGGCGTCGTTAAGTGCGGGCTGCGAGGGAGGCGCAGACGAAGCTGGCACGGGATCGTTCAGCGCAGGAACAGCGGTCGATGCCGCGCGCACCTGGCCAGCTGCCGCAGGTGCAGCACCCAACCGCGCGCGCATCTGCGCAACACTTTGCGGCCGCTCTGCGGGATAGATCGACAACGCATTGTCGAGCGTGTCGAGCAGGGCTGCGCTGTAGTGCAGCTGCGGCCAGGTCAGGCGCAGCCGTGCCACCGTGTCTGCGAGTTTTTCGCGCCGTGGCGAGTCGGTCCCGCCGAAGACTGGCCCCGGCAACTCCCCGCTGATCCAGTAGCGCGCGACACCGGCCAACGCGTAGAGATCGACCGAGGGACGAAGCGGAATGTCGGCCGACTCGACCATCTGCTCGATCGGCGCGAAGGAGGGTTCGGCGCTGGTCATCAGCACGTCGATCCGGTCGCCGGCGATCGCCCGGCCCGCTGCGCCGGGGCCCAGCAGTAGCGGACGATTGTCGTCCAGCAGCAAAATATTGGACGGCGTGACCCTGCCGTGACCTCCTCCCGTCTGGTGAAACACCCCCAGTGCGCCTAAGAGCGGGTCGAGCAACGCGCGAACTGCCTCCTCGTCGGGAGGTTCGTTCATGCCCAGGCGCACTTCGAGCAGGCGCCTGACCGGGTAGCGCGGCATGACGCGGTAGGCTGTTCCGTTGGCTTCCCATAGACGCACGACCCGCACCAGCGAAGGATGGTTGCATCGGGCCAGCCTGCGGGTTTCATTGATGAAGGCCTTCAGCCCTTTCGCGAAGGCATCGGCCTGGGCGGGAGTACGCGGCGTGACCTGCGCGTCATGATTACGCTCCGCAAGCCTCGCCGGCATGTACTCCGCGATCGTCACCGGGACCGCGCGACCGCGGTCCGTGGCCGCGTAGACGACCGCGGTGCTGCCCTCACCGATGATTTCCCCAAGCTCGAACTCGTCCAGCCAGGCACCCGCGGGCAAGGCGCGGGCAACGGACGCGAGGGGGCTGTCAGGCAGCTCCTCACTCAATGCAGCGGGTGTCGGCTCTGGAAGCTTCATGCGAATCGACTCGGCACAAGACTTTGATTCAGCCTGGTCCAGCTTGGTTCGGCAAGTCTTACAAGTTTCCTGGCCTGCCGGTCCGCGTTTTCCACTGAAAGCTGCATACGCGAATGTTCATACCGTGAAATTCCCGGCAGGAGAGATTCGTGGCCAAATCACTCACGGCAATGGGACTAAATGAGCTCGTTGCTGGTCGATCGACGGCTCGCTCTGGCGGACCGTTTTTTTGCGATCCGCGCGCGCTTCAGTGCTTCCAGAACTCGCGTGAGGCGATGCGCGCACCCTCGGCCATCGCGGCCATCTTCGCCCATACGACGTCGGGATCGACCGCGGCCTGTCCGACCCATGTGCCGAAGCCGCAGTCGCTTCCGGCAATCACATTTTCTCTGCCGACAAGGTTCGCGTAACGGACGATGCGTTGCGCGACGAGCTCGGGATGCTCGATGAAGTTCGATTTCGATTCGATGACGCCAGGAATGAGCAGCTTGCCGTCGGGCAACTTGAAAGTCTCGAACAGCTTCCATTCGTGAGCGTGGCGGGGGTTGGCGGCCTCGATCGCGATGGCGCTCGGCCGTGCGCGGAACACGATGTCGACCACGTCGGCCAGGGGGACGTCGCAGTGATGCGGCCCTTCGTAATTGCCCCAGCACAGATGCATGCGCAACTGCTCGGGAGGAATATTCGCGACCGCATGATCGAGGGCTTCGACGTGCAGTTGTGCCTTCTTGCGCCACTCCGGAAGGCTGAGGTCGGCATGCTGGATGTGCCGTCCCATGCCGAGATCGGGGCAGTCGATCTGCAGGATGATGCCGGCCTTGGCAATCGTCTCGTACTCCTGCCTCATGGCTTCCGCGATCGCGAACAGATAGGCTTCCTCGGTAGGGTAGTGCTCGTTGCGAAAAAACAGCGACACCACGCCGGGCGACGCCGCAGTCATGAACGCTTCTTTCGCTTCAACGTTGGCGAACGCGGCCTTGAGATGGTCGACATCGGCCTGCGCCGCCTGCGGGTTACGCACGCCGATCGCCGCATTGCACGCGGGCGTCTTCCGCCGCGACCGTCCCGGATCGCCGAAGACGCGCTTGGCGAGATTGGGAAAATCTGCGAGATCCTGATACACGAACGTGTTGCCGGTGCCGCCGAATCCGCTCAGGCGATCGGTGATGTAGGTCGCGTAGCTCGGCTTACTCATTTCCCCGTCGTTGATCACGTCGACCCCTGCCGCCGACTGCTTTTGTACGACTTCGGTCACGGCGGCAGCGACTCGCCGCTCGAGCGCGACAGCGTCGACCGGCACGCCTTCCTGCTTGGCGTACATCGTCCGGATGAGATCTTCGGGCCGCGGCAAACTGCCCGTGTGGGTCGTCAGAAACCTGTCGGTGCTGCGCTTCATGACTTGAGCGAGAGAGCGTCTTTCACAGGGGGCGGAAGAACCGGTCCGTTCTGGGAATGTAATAGTCGTCATAGTCGAGCGAGAGCACGACCGTCTTTGCGTTCCCTACGATCTCGTCACGCGGAATGAACCCGTAGAACCTGGAATCGGCACTATTGTCCCGATTGTCGCCCAGCATCAGATAACGGTCTTCCGGGACCGTGACTGGGCCGAACGTACTCACACGGCTCACGCCACTGCCCGCCAACTCGATCCGGTGCGACATGTTGAGATACGACTCGATCTCGAATGTCGCATCCGCCTCGTACTCGACGCCGGAGTAGCGGGCAGCGATGCCGTTGATTGTCAGGCGGTTGTCTCTCATCTCCACGGTGTCGCCCGGCAGCCCGATCACGCGCTTTACGAGCCGGGTGTTGGCGGCCCTCGAATCGAAGACGACGATATCACCGCGCGCGGGATCCGCGAACTTGTAGAGCGAGATGTGAGTAAGGGGAACCTTGAAGTCGTAGGCGAGCTTGTTCACGAGTATCCGGTCGCCTTCGATAATGGTCGGTTTCATCGAACCCGTCGGAACCACGTTCCAGTCGGCCAGCGCGCTGCGGAAAATCACCATCAGGACGACGAAGACGGCAAAACCTCTGTATTCGCGCCAAGCCTTGAGCAGACCGCTCTTCATATTCGATATCCTTCCTGCCCCGATGAAAGCTAACTGAAAAGTATGGAAAACTAGCTGACGGAATATAAGACGTCAATTCGCCGCCTGGGTTCTGGCACTGGGTCAATTGCCACGAAAATCACGGCCGAGGCGGCCGCCGGGGCACCGTGGGCGCCGACCCCGGAAATTTGCTATCGTCGTGTCGGGCAACCAGCTCGGCCCCATCCGGAGGGTGATCATGGAAACGGTCGCGAGTAGCCAACCGACGATGCCGCGGCGTCACAATGCGCTGGGCGTGCATTCGCTGAATTGCTTCGTGTTCACGGTTCCGGACCTGGCGCCCGCCGAGGCGTTTTACCGGTCATTCGGACTCGACGTGCGGCGCGACGGCAATCGGCTCGACCTCTATACGCACGGGCACGCGCACCGGTGGGGCACCGTATATGCGAACGGGGCGCCGAAGCGACTCCAGTACGTGAGCTTTGCCGCCTATGAGGACGATTTCGACGCGCTGACGCAGCGCCTGCGCGGCGCCGGCGCGGCGGACCCGCATCCGCTCTCGGACGGGCAGGGCGTATGGACGCGCGATGCCGACGGCACGCCGATCCAGGTCGTCGTCGGACCCAAGGTGTCGCCGACCGCCAAAGCCCAGGCCACGCAGGTCCCGGCGCCGGAGCCCGGCAGGGGTGCTGCGCCGGGCCGCAGCGCGGCCGCGCCGGTGCAGCCGCGCCGCTTGTCCCACGTCCTGCTGTTCTCGCCCGACGTGTCCCGGCAGGTGGGGTTCTATGAGCGCGTCCTCGGCTTGCGGTTGTCCGACCGCTCCGGCGAGATCATCGCGTTCATGCACGGTCCGCACGCGAGCGATCATCACATGCTCGCGTTCGCGAAGTCGGAAGCGCCCGGTCTGCACCATTCGAGCTGGGACGTCGGCCGCTTCGACGACGTGGGCCTCGGCGCCGAACTCATGAAGGCGAAGGGCTACGGCCACGGGTGGGGCGTGGGGCGGCACGTGGTGGGCTCGAACTACTTCTATTACGTCCAGGACCCGTGGGGAAGCTGGGCCGAGTATTCGTACGACATCGACTTTGTCCCCGCCGACGTTGAATGGCGGGCAGGCGATCATCCGCCGGAGGATTCATTTTACGTCTGGGGTCCGGCCGTCCCCGACGATTTTGTCGTCAATCGCGAGCAACCGCGAACCGCCTGAAGGGCGGCGCGCGATTACAAACGGCAGGCCGAAGCGCGGCGATCTACGCTGCCGCGGCGATGCCGGGGCAAATTCACGGAGGAGAACCTCGATGAGGACCGGACATCGCTTCACCCGCGGGCTCGGCGTTGCGCTGTGCTCCTTTGCGCTGCTGGCGACCGGCGCGCACGCGCAGGGTACTCAGGCGCCTATCAGGATCGGCAGCACGCTCGCGCTGACCGGGCCGCTCGCCGCGACGGCCCTCGTTCACAAGGTCGTCGGCGAGATCTACGTCGAGCAGTTGAACAAGCGCGGCGGCCTGCTCGGCAGGCCCGTCGAGTGGATCGTCAGGGATGACCAGTCAAAGCCGGAGCTCGCGCGCACGCTCTACGAGCAGCTGCTCACCGTCGACAAGGTGGACCTGCTGATGGGGCCGTACGCCACCGGCGCGATCCTGTCGGCGATGAGCGTCGCGCAGCGCTACGACAAGGTACTCATCCACCACACGTTCGGCATCCCGTCGCTGGCCAAGTACGACAAGCAGTTCCCGGCCTGGTCGCTCGGGCCCGATCCGGCGAACACGGTCCCGACCACGGTGTTCACCGCGCTGGCCGCGTCGCCCAAGCCCCCGAAGACGATCGCCGTAGTGACGAGCAAGTTCCCGTCGGTTCACTTCATGTCGCTCGGCGCGCGCGAGGTCGCGAAAAAGCGGGGACTCAACGAAGTGCTGTTCCTCGAATGGGACTTCGGCAATCTGGACTACGGTCCGATCGCCGCGCGCATCAAGGACGCCAAGCCCGACTTCCTCTGGGTCGGCGCGCTTGGACTCGAGGGCAACCAGCTGCTCGAGGCGATGAACAAGATCGACTACGCCCCGGCCGAGCATTTCTACATGTACCCGGCCCCGGGCCCGATGTCCAAGTCGCCGCTCGCGAAGAACGCGTTGTCGATGACGATGTTCGAAGAGCATCCGCCTTTTACCAATGCGGCGGGCGCGAAGGAGTTCATCGACCTTTATCACGAGCGCGCGGCGAAGGCCGGCATCCCCGACACCAGCGTCGAGGTGCAGGCCGCGGCCTCGTACACGGCGTGGCAGATCCTCGAGGCGGCGGTGCGCGGCACCAACAGTATCGACGACGCCAAGATGGCGGCATGGCTCAAGGCCAACCGCGTCGAGACGATCCAGGGCAAGCTGCGCTTCGACGGTCCGAGCAACTATGGCGACGATCTGATGCGGGTCAAGCAGGTGCAGAACGGGCGCTGGGTCACCGTCTACCCGAAGGAGTACGCGGCTCCAGGCGCGACGCTACTCGTGCAATGACGTTCCCGAGCGGGACGCTGCTCGCGCAGTCGGCGCTCTCCGGCGTCTTCATCGGCAGCATGTACGGGCTGCTGGGGATGGGGCTCGGCCTGGCGTGGGGGCTGCTGCACATCATCAACCTCGCGCACTTCGGGTTCGCGTTCCTTGCGGCTTACCTCTGCTATCAGCTCGCGAGCGTCGGTGGCATCGATCCGCTTCTGACGCTCGCTCTGATCATCCCCCTGTTCTTCGCGCTGGGGATGGCCGTGCAATGGCTGCTGTCGCGCTTTTCGGTGTCGCCGCTCAATTCGCTGCTAGCGACGTTCGGCCTGACCGCAATCATCGAAGCCGGCATCCAGTACTTCTGGACCGCTGATTTCCGCAAGCTCGAGTCTGTCTATTCCGGGCAGAAGCTGCGCGTGGGCGGGCTGTTCGTACCGGTGCCGGAACTGCTGACGCTGGTGCTGGCGCTGGTCCTGGGGTTCTCCATCTGGGCGGCGATGCGCTACACGAACCTCGGCCGCGCGCTGCGCGCGCTGGCCGAGGACGCGCCGATGGCGGCTGCCTTCGGCGTCAACCGGCGCGCGCATGCGCTGTTGTTGGCGGGCGTGTGCGGTGCGCTCGCCGGCATCGCCGGCGTGTGCCTCGCGCTGTCGTTCACGCTGACGCCGTCTCAGATCTACGCGTGGGTGGGCGTCGTATTCGCCGCCGTGATGCTGGGAGGGCTGGGTTCGCCGCTGGGACCGGTCGCCGCCGGCATGGTCGTCGGCGTCAGCGAGGCGGTGACGATGGCGTTCGCTTCGCCGTCGTGGGCTCCGATCGTGTCGTTCTCGCTGCTGATCGCGCTGCTGTTGCTGCGCCCGGGCCGCACCTGAAACTGGACAGGACGCTCGCCGGGATCGTCGCCGCGGGCCTGCTGCTCGCGGTCGTGCCGTTTTTGCACCTGCCGGCGTTCTACGAGTCGTTCCTTTACATCGTGTTCCACTGGATCGTGCTCGCCACGTCCTGGAACATCCTGAGCGGTTACTCCGGCTATTTTTCGTTCGGGCACGGCGCGTTCTTCGGCGCCGGCGTCTACACGACCGCAGTGCTGGCCGGCAAATACGACGTGCCGTTTCTGTGGACACTGCCCGCGGCGGCACTCGTCGCGGCGCTGCTCGGACTGGGACTGGGCGCGGTGGTCTTTCGCGTGCGCCACGTCCGCGGCGAGTTGTTCGCGCTGCTGACGCTCGCAGCCACGTTCGTGCTGGCGACGATCGTCCTCAACACGCCCATCGACGGCGGCCCGGGCGTTTACCTGTCCGCGGTGTCGGTGCCGAAGCTGGCGCCGACGCCGTCCGGTTCCTTCTACATGATGGCGCTGGCGCTCGCGATCGGGACCATCGCGATCGCGTACGCGATCGCGCGGGCGCGGCTCGGGCTGGGGCTCTTCGCGATCCACGACGACGAGGATGCGGCGGAGGTCATGGGCGTCCCGGCCTATCGTTACAAGCTTGTCGCGTTCGGCGTCTCGTGCGCCCTTGCGGGCGTTGCGGGTGGCATCCAGGCGTTGTTCGTGTCGTACGTCACCGCGAACGGCACGTTCAACATTACGGTGCCGCTGACGGTGGTGCTGATGAGCGTGCTCGGCGGCACTCGCTCCTGGATCGGTCCGGCGATCGGCGCCACGGCGATCACGATCCTGCTCTACGCGACGACAGCCGCCGACCAGGCGGTCGCCGGCAAGGCGGTGGTCGGCGCGGTGCTCGTCGCGGCGATCCTTCTGATGCCGGAGGGGATTCTTGGCCGGACCTTTGCGCGTCGCGGCCGGGGCGCGTCGCCCGCGTCGTCCGCCCCTCCGGTGGCGGTGCATGCGCATGCCGTCGTTGCCGCGATCGAATCGCCGCCCGCAGCAGCCGAGCGGACGGTGCTGCTGGCAGTTCGCGGCGTAGCGAAGTCGTTCAAGGGCGTGCGCGCGCTCGACGGCGTCGACCTCGACGTACGCGAAGGCGAGGTCCTCGGCGTGATCGGTCCGAACGGATCGGGCAAGTCCACGCTGATCAATGTCGTGAGCGGCCATTTCCGCGCCGATGCCGGCAGCGCGCGCTTCGGCGGCGTCGACCTGCTCGCGCTGCCCGCGCACCGGATCGCGCGCGCCGGCGTGGCACGCACCTACCAGATCCCGCGGCCGTTCGCGCACCTCACGGTCCGCGACAACGTCGCACTCGCTGCGATGTTCGGCGGCACGGCGCTCGATCCGCGTCATGCGGCGGAAGTCGCCTTGCATTGGCTGCAGTTCACCGGACTGGCGGCGCGCGCGGACGCGTATCCGGGCGATCTCAACCTGCATCAGGCCAAGTTCCTCGAGCTGGCGCGCGGGCTCGCCGCGCGTCCGCGACTCCTCATGCTCGACGAGGTGTTGTCGGGCCTCACGCCAGCGGAGATCGATGGCGCGATCGACCTCATCCTCCGGATACGTGCGCAGAGCACGACGATCGTGCTGGTCGAGCACGTGATGCGGGTAGTGACGGCGCTTGCTGAACGCATCGTGGTCCTGGACCAGGGCCGCGTGCTGGCGGAGGGGCGCACGGCCGACGTGATGGCGCGGCCGGACGTCGCTGTGGCCTACCTGGGCGTTCCTCATGCTTGAGGTTCGCGACCTCGAAGTCGACTACGGCGCGGCGCCGGCGGTGTGGGGCGTATCGCTCGACCTCGCCGCCGGGGAGCTCGTCTGCGTCGTCGGGCCGAACGGTGCCGGCAAGTCGACGCTGATCAACGCCCTGGCTGGCCTGCATCGCATCAGCGCCGGGCGGATCACGATGGACGGCCGCGACCTGACGGCGCTGCCAGCACATCGCTACTGCAGCGCCGGCATCGCGATCGTGCCCGAAGGGCGCCGGCTGTTCACGCGGATGAGCGTGCGCGAGAACCTCGAGATCGGCAGCTACGCCGCCGCGGCACGAAAGCAGCGCACGCGCACGCTCGAGCGCGTGTGCACGCTGTTTCCGGCCGTGCGCGACAAGCTCGACTCGCCTGCCGGCGCGCTCTCGGGCGGCCAGCAGCAGATGGTGGCGATCGGTCGCGCGCTGATGGCACAGCCGCGGTTGCTCCTCCTCGACGAGCCCTCGCTCGGTCTGTCGCCGCTCATCACGCAGGTGCTATTCGGCGCGCTTCGCGACGTTCACGCGAGCGGAACGTCGGTGCTGCTCGTCGAGCAGAACGTCGCGGATGCGCTCGCGATCGCCGATCGGGCGTATCTGCTCGAGGAAGGCCGGATCGTCGCCGACGGCACGCCCGAGACAGTGTTCGACGCCCCTGCGCTGCGGCGCGCGTATCTAGGCGCGGCGGATGGTCGATGAGCCCGGTCGCGGCCATTGATTGCAGTCATCCCACCACGAGAGGAACCGAGCTATGCCCAGGACACCCGTCGGCGTCATCGTCGGCAGCAACCGTCGCGAGTCGATCAACCGCCGCCTGGCGCTCGCGCTGACGCGCCTCGTCGAGGACCGAATCGCGTGGCGCTGGATCCGAATAGACGACCTGCCGATGTACAACCAGGACCTCGAGCCGGACCGTCCCGAGACAGTACGGCGCTTCACCGCGGAAGTCGCGAGCGTTCCGGCCGTGCTGTTCGTCACGCCGGAGCACAACCGCTCGCTTCCCGCAGTGCTCAAGAACGCGATCGACTGGGGGTCGAAGCCGACAGACAAGCAGGTGTGGCGCGACCGCGTCGCGGCCATCACGGGCACGTCGTTCGGCGTCATTGGCACGGCCGTCGGTCAGCAGCACCTGCGGCAGATCCTGGGCATTCTCAGCATGACCGTGATGGGCGGCGAGGCGTATATCTCGTTCAGGCCGGATCCCGTCGATCACGACGGCAATTTTCTCGACGAGGGGAAGCGCGCGTTCTGCCAGGCGTACATGGACCAGTTCGTCGCGCTGGTCGCACGGTTTGCCGATCCGAGCGTGCCGTGAGTGCGCGACGTTTCGGCGAGTTCTGCCGTAACGGTGACGGGCTAGTGGACTTGGAAGTCAGCGCGTCGCGTCGTGCGCATCGTGACGGGTTGCCGCCACCGCAGGCCATAACGCCAGAAGCCCAGCCGCGAGCACGACCCAGGCCTCCGGTGCATCCATCGCCCGCAGCGTTGCCGCCGCGATCGCGCACCACAGCACCGGAACGACTAGCAGCAGCCATCGGATGCG
>Ga0207677_10000162_pt1 | contig 53309 bp, 54 predicted proteins | sample KBSMisM42_FD_184311 | JGI IMG/M metagenome (GOLD analysis project Ga0207677, IMG submission 184311) | Miscanthus rhizosphere microbial communities from Kellogg Biological Station, Michigan, USA - KBS Miscanthus M4-2 (SPAdes) (version 2) | ecosystem: Host-associated > Plants > Roots >...
CTCCAGCCAGATAGTTGCCGGTAATCCCCACATGGGCCTTCTGATCGTCTGGCAGGTCGGCGGACGGTGTGTAAGCAGCAAAAATGCCGAGGTAGCCGTAGCCGAGAGGATCTGCGACGTTGGCTTGATAGCCGATGCCGGCGTGGTTCTTGTAACCCTGCAGAATAGGGTAGGCATTATCCAGGGCGAGGTTGCGCAGCGGCAGGTACTGCCCCTTGCCGATAACCGCCTTGTCATAGTCGACGGTACTCGCTGGTGGCACCAGCCATGTCTTGACGACCGGATGCTTGGTCGCCACCTCGGTGCCAAGGAAGGTGATCGCGCCCACGTCCTGCAGCGGCCGTGGATCGATGGTGGCGGGAATGAAGCCATCGGCGGTATACGCCATCACCAGCAGTCGCCCATCGGCCAGCGGAACCGGACGGAAGAAGCCGGTCTCCGCGTTGGAAACCGCCTCGATCGCCCCCGTCGCAACCTCGTAGCGGAAGATATTGGAAACGCCCGTGTAGTAGCTGCTGCCATAGAGGTAACGTCCGTCCGGCGAGAACACGAAACTTTCCGGAACGGATTGGCCGAAGCGGAATTCGGAGAGCGGCTTCACATCTCCGGCGAGGATCTTGTCGATCTCCCATACGCGCAAGTACTGATCGTTGTTGACCTCGCTCACGGACGCGGACAGCAGCCGGCCGTCGGGCGAGATGTCCAGATCCGACGGCACGTATTCGTATGGAAAGGTGTGCACCCGGACCACTTCGGTATACGGGTAGGCGATGCGGACCAGCGTGGCGACGCCGCCGTAGAGCTGGATCCCCAGCAACGAACGGTCGACCGGGTTGAAGACGATTTCGCCGATCCGCGCATTCTCGAACAGCATTCTTTCCTCTCCCGTCCTGACGTTGACGGCCATCAGGTCACGATAGGAAAGGGTGTCATTGGCGAAGAAGAACGTTCCGCTGCTCGGATCGTAGGCAGTCGATGTAACCCGGTACAGCGCGGCGCGTTTGATGTCGGCGAGCTGCCGGACGCTGCCGTCCCGTGTGTTCAGCGCGCCGACGTGGTCGACGGTACCCGGGTAACGGAAGGCCGCGTAGAGAACCCCGCTGGCCTCGTCGAAGTACATGCGCGATATTGAGCCGATCGGGCTGGCCGCTAAGTTGTGCTGCGGTGTAATCGGGAATTTGCGCACCTCTTCCAGGTTTCGTCGCTGGAAGTCGTGTTCGAACGCGACCCAGTCCTGCCAGGCGCGTTCCAGCGGGAGGCCGAACACGAGCTCAAACTGGTCGGCATAGTTGCGCTTGCTACCCTCGTCGCGCCTGATCCATGCGATGACCTTTTCCGGCGAGTACACGTAGGCGAGGTAGCTGTAAAAGCGGGTGCCGTAGAGATAGGCGTTGCCGCCGGACTGAAAGTTGACGCGGATGGCGCGGGACTCGAGACCCAGTGGATCGTAGAAGTGGCTTCCGTCGCGCACCATCGCGCGGAACACCATCTCGTCATAGCCGCCTTGCGCACGGCCCAGCCCTCCTCCCATCCAAGTCTCGAGAAAAACCGCTGCCCCCTCGTTCCACCAGCGCGGCGTATTGAACCGCGGAACCGTGAGGTAGCTGTAGAGCAGCGATTCGGGATTCTGCGGCAGGGGGCTTACCTTGCCGAGAAACAAGCGCCGCCAACGCAGGTCTTCTTCCGATGCCACCTCGCCTGTCGCTATGTGGACAGTCTCGTGGTTCATCAGAAAATAAAAGCGCTCCGTGGCAGCGAATGTCTCGAAGGCATGGGGAATCGGCGCGACATCGATGAGCAGCCTGTTGCGTGGCGCAGATTGCTGACGGGCGTTACCCGTGTCCGAGGAGTCCTGTAGGAGGACGCTTGTGGGCTCGGACGGCACCCAGCCGAGCATGCGCCGCTGCCATGCAACCGAGTTGGTGAACGTCCGTACCGCGTGCGGTACCAGATATTCAAGGAAGTCGTAGTAGACGAGCTTGACGTCCTTGGTCTCGACATACGACAGCCCGATCGAGCTGTCTTCGGCTGCGGACGCGGTCGGCAGAAACGCGAGACAAATGCAAAAGATGCGACTGCGCATTCCGATAGCCTCCGATTTCGGACCGGACGAAGGATACCGGGTGGGTCGCGCAAAGCAAACCGCCGGCACTCAGGCCGGCGGTTGCGCACTGCTTTAATTCAGAGAGAAGCGTTACCTGGCTGCTGCGCTCGGGCCATTGCTGGGGCCGTTGCTCGGGCCGTTGCTGGGGCCATTGCTCGGGCCATTGCTCGGGCCGTTGCTCGGACCATTGCTGGGGCCGTTGCTGGGGCCATTGCTCGGGCCGTTGCTGGGGCCATTGCTCGGGCCATTGCTCGGACCATTGCTTGGGCCGTTGCTGGGGCCAGCGCTCGGACCGTTGCTCGGGCCAGCGCTCGGGCCGTTGCTGGGGCCATTGCTCGGGCCGTTGCTGGGGCCATTGCTCGGGCCATTGCTCGGGCCATTGCTGGGGCCATTGCTCGGACCATTGCTCGGACCGTTGCTGGGGCCAGCGCTCGGACCGTTGCTCGGACCATTGCTGGGGCCAGCGCTCGGACCATTGCTCGGGCCGTTGCTAGGACCATTGCTCGGGCCGTTGCTAGGACCATTGCTGGGGCCGTTGCTAGGACCATTGCTAGGACCGTTGCTCGGGCCGTTGCTAGGACCATTGCTCGGGCCGTTGCTAGGACCATTGCTGGGGCCGTTGCTAGGACCATTGCTGGGACCGTTGCTCGGACCGTTGCTTGGACCATTGCTGCTGGGGCCCTTGCTGTCGGCTGTATCGGTAGGCTGCGGCGCGCCCGGCTTCACGCCTTCGTCATTCCCCGTAGCGCGGTACCGCTGCGCCGGAACGATCGTGCCGCTTACGTCCTTGCCGGATGGCGGGAAGTCCACATACTGCAGGACGAGAACAACGGCTACGGCGGTGATGCCGGCGCCGATCCAGACCGTACGCTTGCCGAGAAAGCCGTCTTTTTGCTCGTTCATCTTGTAGCCCCTTAGTTGTGGTCCCGGTTGGGATGCCTGGTGGACCCTTGCTGAAGCCCCCGGGATCGTGCCCCGGGGTCCCATAGAAACTTGCCTAATTACACGCGACCGCGACAAAAGTTGGCGCAGACGCTGCCGTCCGACCGGACGGCGCGGGATCGCGGCCATCACCGCGGCGACCAAACCCTCCGGCGGGAAGGCCTTCGGCACGCGACGGAATCCGTCGAACAGCCACTTGAGGTCGTCGAAGCGCTCGCGGGCCGACGGATCGGCCGCCAGCTGGCGGTCGAGCTCGCTGGCCTCGGCCGGTGTAGCTTCGCCGTCGAGCACCGTATGCATCAGTCGGTCGAGTTCGGAGATATTCATGTCGGTTATCGCAGGTCTTTCAGCAATTCACGAAGGCGGTGCCTTGCTTCGAACAGACGGGACTTCACCGTCTTTTCGTCAAGGCCGAGGATTTCTCCGATCTCCTGGTAGCTGCATTCGGAAAAGTGCCGCAAAGTCAGCACCATCCGGTCGTTGGTCGGCATGCTCATCAACGCGCTTTGGATTCGCCGCGAAACCTGCGCTTCGCTGACGATCCGTTCCGGGCTTGCGGTATCCAGGGCCGGGAGCTCGATCTCGTCATCGAGGGCTTCCTCGCGGCCATTCCTGCGCAGCAGATTGAGCGACTCGTTGACCGCAATCCGGTAGATCCAGCTGAAAAACTTGAATCGAGGATCATATTCGTCCAGCCGCTCCGCAACCTTGAGGAACACGATCTGCGTGATGTCGTTCGCGTCCTCGGCCTTGCGCAGGATCCAGAACGAGGCGTTGTAGATCGGCCGCTGGTAGCGGATCACCAACTCGGTGAATGCCGCCGTATCACCCTTGCGGTAGCGCTCGACCAACGCCAAGTCCGGGTCGTTGCTCACAATTACACGCGGGGGCCGGGAAAGTTGGGGCGGGATCAGCGGGAGGGTTCGATCTCGAAGATCTGGTCGAAGCCGGAATACTCGAATATGTCCCGCAGATGGCGGTTGACCCCGGACAGCCGAAGCTTGCCGTCCGCCGCCATCAGCCGCTTCTGGGTCTTCAGCAGAACCCCCAGGCCGGCGCTGGAAATGTACTCCAGCGCGCTACAGTCCAAGGTCACCTTGCCCTGGACCTGGTCCAGAAAGGCCTGGGCGGCCGCGGATTGGGCCGCGTCCAGCCGTCCCGCAATGACGACGACGTCATTCGGGCCGAAATCAATGGCGAGCATGCTCTTCCCCTATTTTTGCCGCGTCCCCGGCATCCGGCCGCCCGGCCCGGGTCTTGCGGATCGTGGTCCGGCTCTGCCGGGACTCCCTTGAATACTCGTACTCGATACTATCCACCAGTCGCCGGATCAGATGCAGACCGAGGCCGCCGGGCTTGCGCTGCTCGATCGGCAGCTCGATGTCGGCGTCCGGCGCCCGGGTGACGTCGAATGGCTCGACATCATAATCGGTCAGCGTCACTTGCACGCCCCCATCGATCCTGGCCAGGTCGATGCGCACGGCGGCGCTGCTCATGGTGCTGTATTTGACCATGTTCGTGAACAACTCTTCCACTGCGAAATCGATGGCTGGCAGCAACTCGGCATCGATCCCCTGGTCGGCGAACGTCGCCGCAGTGAAAGCGACGATGTCCTCGATCGCGTCGAAGCTGCGCTCGAACGACCGATGGGCCGTCGCCTCAGGCTCGCGCTTGACCAGCACGACGGTTATATCGTCGTCCTGAGGAGCCCCGGCAGCGAACGTCTGGATCGCGTCCAGCAGGATCGCCGAAAGCTGCGCCATCGATTCGCCGTGGTGGGACCGGACGATCTCCTCGACCCGCGCCTCGCCGAACTGCTCGCCGCCAGCATTGTGATATTCGTAGATGCCGTCCGAGAGGAGCACCAGGATATCGCCCGGCTGCATCTGGAGGGTCACCAACGGCCTGAGAGCAGAAAGGCGCATGGCGCCGAGTGGAAAGCTGGTCGGCTTGTGGCGCGCGCAGGTGCCGAGCGCGGCCTGGAAATGGAGGATAGGCCCCTGGCCGCCGCTATGGAAACGCAGCAGATGAGCGTTGGCGTCCAGCATGCCGACGAAGGCCGTGATGAAGCGGTCGCTGGCCAGCGTATCGGCCAACTGGTTGTTGACTTCCTTGAACGCGGTCTCGAGGGTGGCGCCAAGACGAAAAGCCATGCGCAGCATCGCCTGCATCTGTGTCACCGAAAGCGCCGGGGCAATGCCGTGACCGGTAGCATCGCCCAGAACGACCAGCAGACCCTGGTCGAGCGCGGCAAGATCGAACGTGTCCCCGCCGGTGAGCTCGGCCGGCTTGAACGTGCCGTAGACATCGTACCCGGGCAGCGCGGGCATGCTTGCGGGCAAGGTGCTCATCTGGACGATGCGCGCCATCTCCAGCTCCTGGCGCATCTTCTCGCCCTCGATCACTGCCTCGGTCATCCGCACCCGCTGCAGCGCGACCGCGCATTGCGCGGCCAGCGCCGTGGCGAGCGCCTCGTCGTGGTCGTCGAAAACTCCGCCCCCGCCCTTGTTCAGCACCTGCATCACCCCCACCAGGACATCCTTGTGGTCGACCAGTGGGAGGGTGAGCATGCAGCGCGTGCGATATCCGGAGCTCTTGTCGACGCCGGGGTCGAACCGCGGGTCGGCATAACAATCGGGCACGTTGATGATCTGCCGGTTGCGCGCACAGGCCCCTACCAGACCCGCGCCTGCCGGCACGCGCACCGGGCGGATGCCGGTGGCGACCTCAAGAACCAGCTCGTCTGCCGCGTCGTCATACAGCCAGACCGAGCCGCGATCGGCATTGAGCACCTGCTTGGCCGCACTGACCACCTCGGCCAGCATCGTCATCAGGTCGAACGGCGCCGCCAGAGCGCTGGTGACGCCCAGGATCGTCTCCAGATCGCGTGCCGAATGACGGCGCTGTTGGGGCCGCGCGCTCATGGCGACAGAATGTAACAGAGCGCGGGCGATCCTGCCGCCGCCTACCCAGAGATCGCGGCGGACGCTAGCGCTGCTCGCGCTTTTTTCCGCGACGGGGCTACAGGACGACCGAGACTTCGACCTCGCCCGCCTTGTTCAGCACATTGACCCCGACATCCCGCTGATGGCGCTCGAGCGACAGGTCGACTACCGCGTCGCCGAGGCGGAGATTGCGGATCTGCACGCGCGCCAGGTACTCGGGGAGTTGCGGGTGGTTGAAGCGGACACGCGGCCGTTCGGGATGAAACGAGAGTCCGAGGCACGCCTGCAGAAGGTAAAACGCGCTGGCGCTCGCCCAGGCCTGCGGCGAGCAGGCGACCGGATAGAGCGTAGGCCCCTCACTCGTCCGGCGCACGAAGCCGCAAAAGAGCTCGGGCAAGCGATGCAGATCCATATAGAGGCTGGCATCGAACATTGCGGCGAGGATGGCCATAGCCCTGTCCTTCATTCCGTACCGCGCCAGGCCTTTGCCGATCAACGCGTTGTCGTGCGGCCAGATCGAGCCGTTGTGATACGACATCGGGTTGTATCGCGACTCGCCTTCGGCAATCGTGCGCACACCCCAGCCCGAAAATGATTCCGGCGCAAACAGCGTTTGTGCGACGCGCTCCGCTCGCTCGGCACTCGCGATACCGCTCCACAGCACCTGACCAGCATTCGACGAACGCACGCGGCAAGGACGCTTTTCGCCGTCGAGCGCCAGCGCATAGGTGGCGATGTCTTCGCACCAGAAAGCCTGCTCGAATCGCTCGCGCAACGCGCGCGCATCATGCAGCAAAGCATCGGCCCTGGGATGCTCGCCGAGCGCACCCGCGAGATCGGCGGCCTGCACCTTGGCCCGATAGACGTATCCCTGGACTTCGGCGAGCGCGATCGGACCCTCGGCCGGCTGTCCGTCACGGTGGAACACCGCGTTCTCGGAATCTTTCCAGCCCTGATGGGCGAGTCCGGTCGAGCTCTTTCTCTGATACTCGATAAAGCCATCGCCATCGACATCGCCGTATTTGTCGATCCAGACGAGCGCGCGCTCGACGTTCGGCCAGATGCTTCGCACGAACGCCACGTCGCCGGTGCGCTCGTAGTACGCGCCGGCCAGAATGACAAACAGGGGCGTCGAATCAACGCTGCCGTAGTACCGGCCGAAGGGGATTTCTCCCAATGCCGCGAGCTCGCCGTCGCGCATTTCGTGCAGGATCTTGCCGGGCTCGGCGTCGCGCTCGACGTTGATCACGTCCGCCTGCGTTTCAGCCAGAAAGGCGAGCACGCCGCGCGCCATCGACGGCTCCAACAGCAGGCATTGCAGCGCGGTGAGTATGCCGTCGCGTCCGAACGGAGTGCTGTACCACGGAACCCCGGCATACGGATAAGGTCCGGCGGGCTTGTCGGTGGAGAGCATCAGAAGATCGGCGCCCGAGCGATTGATCCAGTCGTTGAACTGCTCGTTCGACGTAAATATCGTTGGAATACGCGCTTGCGCGCGCCGCATCGCGCTCTCTGCACTGGCCGACGCAGCAGCGTATCCGGTGGACGCACGACGCGCCGCACCGACCTCGCAGCTGATCGCAATATCGATCTCCGTCCGCCCCCTGGGCTCCAGGGTCAGCGCGTACGCGACCCGGTCGGCCGCCACCAGCGTGGGTGCTGGCGTGCATGCGATCACTGTCCGGCGGCGGACTCCGTCGAGGCCGTCATAACCGAGAATGACGCGATCGTCCTGCGTTAGCGCCGCAAGGTCGGTACCGCGATGCTGGCGCACGAAACCGCGCACCTCGAAGATGTCCGCATAGTCGGCACCGAAAGCCAGCGACAGCTCGAGCGCGACCGGATGCGAGTTGTAATTGAAGATGCGCAGGTGCTGGTGGCAGGTGCCCTCCCACAGCAGGATGGCGCGAAAGACATGCACCGTTCCCTTCAAGACGCTAAGGGTCCCTTCTTCGCGGAAGTCCGGCGTCGTCAGGTCGACGGTGAGCAGGCTATTGTCCTGCTTGACGCTGGAATTGAGCAGCATCGGCCTGCGGCCGTTCAGCCGCAAGTCGAAATACGACAGGAATCGGGTGCCCTCGAAGTAGATGCCGAGCTCGCCGGTGCCGATCGGATGCACGTCGCCGAAACGATCGAACACGGCGAACATGTCGCCGTGCTTGAGCACGCGCGTGCGATCGTCGGTACGCGACGACGTCGCCAGTACGTACCACCGGTCGGCAACGCGGATCGTCTCGTCGAACGACGATCGCTGCTCAAGCGACACTGGCGAGTCTGTTTTGCGAGTGGGCGATGTGCTGATAGACATCGAGGTAGCTCCGCGCCATCCGCTCGACGGTATAACGCTGTTCGAAGACGCGGCGGCAGTCGGCGCGCGCAATCCTGTCGAGTCGGCCAACCGCGTCGATCGCGTCCTCCTCACCCTCGACAATGTAGCCGGTCACGCCTTCGACCATCACTTCCGGCACCGAACCGCATCGGTAGGCGATGACCGGCGTGCCGCAGGCCATGGCTTCCACCATCACGAGCCCGAAGGGCTCGGGCCAGTCGATAGGAAACAGCAGACCGAGCGCTTCGCCCAGAAAGCGGTCCTTGTCGCGGTCCTCGATTTCGCCGATGAACTCCACGCCGGGTCCCGCCAGCAGCGGCCGTATGCACTGCTCGAAATAAGGTCGATCGACACGGTCGATCTTGGCCGCCATCTTGAGTGGGATGCCAGCGCGGCGCGCGATATGGATTGCCAAGTCCGGACGCTTTTCCGGTGAGATCCGGCCGAGAAAGGCGAGGTACGAGCCAGGTCGCTGGCGAAAGGTGAACAAGCCCGGCGGCAGCCCATGATGCACGGTCGCAATCCAGTTTAGCGAACGGAGCGGTTTGCGCTGGGCATCCGAAATCGACACCAGAGGCATCTCCTGAAAACGCGCATACAACGGCACGAGGTCGGGAAGGTCGAGCCGGCCGTGCAGCGTGGTCACCGAAGGCAGGCCCAGCCACTTGGACAGCGGGAAATGCCAATAGTCGATATTGAAATGAATGACGTCGAATTCGCTCGCGGATTCGATGACTTCATCCAGCATGATCACGTGATAGGCCAGCGTGTCCTGACAGTCGGGGTCGAGCCGAAGACCCCGGCGCGTCACCGGTCGCAGACTTGCGTTAGTCCGGGAATCTCCCGAAGCGAATAGCGTCACCTGGTGCCCTTGACGGACGAGTTCCTCGGTCAGATAGGAAACGACGCGCTCGGTCCCGCCGTAAAGGCTGGGAGGCACGCTTTCAAAAAGCGGTGAGACGATGGCGATGCGCATGACAGGTTCTTGGTTCCGCAAAAATTACGACAGGTTGGGTAAGCGCCAGTTATCTCGCATCTGAAGTAAACAATGCGAAATCCCGCGCCGCATCATTTTGGGCAACGCGATTGCGCGTGAGTTTCCGCGCTCTCGCACCAAATGAGAACTTCGTCGCGCTGCGCGCTTGGCGCTGTCGGCGATCACGAATCCCGCGTCGGCATTTATCCGACAAGGTTTTCGCACCAGCGGGAAACCACCCGGCACGATTATATGAACGGCGTCCGGGGGCGATCGTCACGGCTCGCGCCGTGACGCAGAGACGGTGCGATAACGCACCGACTTGACAGGGCAACAGCGACGTTGAAAACTTTACACGCAGTCCATTCAGTACCGAGCGGCCATGTCAACCGTCAACGATCGTTTCGTCCCCTACGCCCACGCCGAAAAAGAGCTTTCCGACAAAGCCGGGCCCTTGCTCACGGCGATCATCAAGGAAGTCGAGCAGCGCAACGGCATCCGGATATCCGAAATACGGGTGACGCTCGAAAAGGCTGGCACCAAACAGCTGTGGCCCGGAGCGAACTGCGTGATTGTCCGGTAACTCCTCCGGAGTGTGGCTGTCGCTGGCTCACCAGCGGCGTCGCGATGCCTGCGCTAATCGGTAAGAATTACAACTTCGCATTTTCCGGCTGGCGCGCGATCTTTTTTCGATTGACAGTCATGGCCAGCGGTCTAGCGGCGCCGTCATCCGCGCATGCCCGCGCCGTGCTGCCTCAGGCGCTGTTGACGTGAAGAATGTTGCCGTCGGGGTCCTTGAACCACGCCGCTTTGAAATTCCCGAAGACGTGTATGTCGCCGTCGCGCCGGGCTCCGGGCAGGTCATAGTGCTCGAATTCGACACCGGCGTCCTTGAGGCTGCGCACGATTGCCTCCAGCTCGTCGCCGACGCCCCACGTGGCGCTGGTAGCCTTGTTGGTTCCGGCATACTGTGATTCATAGATCAGGACGGTCGAATTGCCGCTGCTGTAGGTTGTGACACTCTGGTCGTCGCCGCCCGACCGCTTGAAATGCAGCTTCCCCTCATAGAAATTCCTGGCGGCAGCCATGTTTCGCACCGCGATGGTCGCCATCGCATTCTTGTCGGTCAGCATCTCGACTGCTCCTCGCTTTTCGGGCCCGCCCTCCGCTCGCTGGTTTAGTTTCGTCAAACGAGTGAGCGCTTCTGTTCCTTTGCCGGCGCAGGCTCTTGCGCCCTGCCGCGTGCTCTTGCCCGCCTCTCAGGCGACCGGCAAGGTACCGCGTTCGAGAAGCGCTCGCATCTCGCTCGCGGGCACCGGCCGGGCGAAATAGTATCCCTGCGCTTCGTTGCAACCGTGGGTCCTGAGGAATGCCGCCTGCTCGGCGTTTTCCACCCCTTCGGCGGTGACCCCGAGCATCAACTCGTGAGCGACCGCGACGATGGCGCGCACGATCGCCGCATCGTCCGGATCGAAGGCCAGATCGCGGACAAATGACTGGTCGATTTTCAGCCCGGTGACCGGCAGGCGCTTCAGATGGCTCAGGCTTGAATAGCCGGTGCCGAAGTCGTCGAGGGCAATCCGAACATCCATGCCTCGCAGCCTTGCCATCGTATTGATCGCATCGTCCGGATGCATCATGACCGCGCTCTCGGTAAGCTCGATCTCGAGATGCTCCGGCCGCAGGTTCGTGGTCTGAAGCGCCGTCCGTATCGTTTCGACCAGATCGTTGTCATGCAGCTGCCGAGCCGAAATGTTCACCGCAATCGGCAACGCGCGCAAATTGGCGTCCTGCCACTCCTTGTTGTTCGCACAGGCCTCGTGAATCACCCAGCTGCCGATTTCGGTGATCAAGCTGCTTGCCTCGGCGGCGGGAACGAACTTCTCCGGCGGGATCATCCCCCTGGTCGGATGGTTCCAGCGGAGCAAGGCTTCCATGCCGATGACGCGCCCGGACTTGAGTTCGACTTTGGGCTGGTAGTACAGAACCAGCTCGTTGCGCACGACGGCCTTCCACAGATCGGTCTCCAGCGTCAGGCGTTCGCCCAGGTCCGAATTCATGTCGGACGAATAGAGCTGGAAGTTGTTGCGGCCGAGATCCTTGGCCCGATACATCGCCGTCTCGGCATTGCGCAGCAGCGTGTCCGCCTCTTCGCCATCGCGCGGAAAGCTCGCGATGCCGGCCGAGCAGGTGATCTTGAATTCGCGCTCGTCGATCACGAACGGCTGCGACATGGCGGCCATCACGCGCTGCATCGCGCGATAGACGCCCTCTTCCTGCTCCTGCTCGGCAACCAGCAGGACGAACTCGTCGCCACCGAGCCGCGCCACGGTATCGCCCTCCTGGACACAGGCCGCGAGCCGCCCCGCGGCGAGCTTCAGCAGCCGGTCACCGATATCGTGACCCAGGCTGTCGTTGATCAGCTTGAAATTGTCGAGATCGATGAAGGTCAGGCTGAACGGCCGCTTGTATCGGTGTGCGAGGGCAAGTGCCTGCTTCAAGCGGTCTTTGAGCAGGTTGCGATTGGCAAGTCCGGTGAGCGCGTCGTGATTTGCCTGATGCTCGAGCTCCTCCTGGTAACCTTTGATCTCGGTGATGTCGTATTGCACGCCGACGAAGTGGGTGACTCGGTTCGACAGCGGATCCCGTACCGGCGTGACATACAGCTTGTTCCAGAAAAGACTGCCGTCCTTTCGATAGTTGCGCAGCACGGCGTGCCCATCGCGCTGTTCGGCGATCGCGCGACGGATCTTGTCGAGCTCCGGCTGCTCGCGATCCTCACCTTGCAGAAAACGGCAGTTGCCGCCGATGACTTCGGCGCGGCTGTAGCCGGTGACCTGCTCGAAGGCGCGATTGACGTACACCAGCGGCATGTTCGGGTCGATCGCGCTGACGATAACCACCGGGTTTACGCTTGCCTCGACCGCGCGGTCGCGCAGACGCAGAGCCTCCTCGGTCTCGAGTCGCCTGGTGCGCTGGTCGACGTCATGCAATGCGCGGCGCACCGCCATCGGCAGTCGCGCCAGGTTGGTTTTTAGAACGTAGTCGTTGGCGCCGCTGCGCAGGCTTTCGATCGCAGTCTCTTCCCCGATCGTCCCCGACAGGAAAATGAAGGGAAGATCCGGGCGTAACTCGCGCACGACGCGAAGCGCCGAAAGGCCGTCGAACTTAGGCAAGGCGAAATCGGATACGACGATATCGGGCTCGAATTCAACGCACTCGCGTCTCAGCTCAGCTTCTGTTTCGACCCGCCGGACGACGAATTCCATGCCGCTGCGCGCAAGCTCGCGCAGCGTCATCTCGGCGTCGGCTGGCATGTCCTCGACCATCAGCATCTTGAGCAGGACACTCACAGACGGGGCCTCACCTGCTCGTCCCCGCCGACGCGCCGGGCAGACGGTTGACCGGTACCCGATAGCATCCGGCCTTGGTGCCTTCGTCGACAAACCTTGCGAAATCGACCGGCTCGACGATTAGCTGTTCAAATCCGTGCATCGGCCGTTCCTTCGGGGCTACGAGCGGGGATACGATCGGCCGCACGGCGATCGTGTCACGGTGCGCAGTTTGTACAATCCAGGGACGTGTCCCGTCCGGGCGATTTGTTATTCGTCATCGCACGAGCCGCGTAGTTCCGCACCAATGCTTGCTCGCACTATTGCAAAGCATACTCCGATGCTACCGCGTGCAGCGCGGACGCGGCATCGCGGTCGAGCCGCAGCAGATCGGAAACCGAAAATCCTCGCGGTGCTTCCCCGAACAAACGGACCAGGAATACGCACGCCGCCAGGTAGGAGCCGGCCGCGGTCGGATGGCTGCCGTCGTCGGTATAGAGCGCAATGTCGAGGTGTCTTGCCATGACCGCGTGCCACGCGGGGCCGACCGGGACGACCACCCCGTCGATCTCGACGGCGATCTCCTCGACGGCGCGAGTGATGCGGTCCTGGGTCTCGGGCGCCTGCTGCCTCGACCACGTCAGATACAGCGCCGTCTTCGCGCCGCGCCGGGCTATCTCGGGCGCGAACAGCCGGACGTTTTCGTGGTAGCGCCCCGGATTCTTAACCGGCAGGGTCGACTGTTCCTGAAGCACGACGTAGTTCCACGGCTGCCTCGCAAGACGGTCCTGGGCGATGCCGGCATTCCAGTGGCGCTTGAGACTCGCCCCGCCGGCGAAGATCAAATCGAATTCGACGCGCGTCGGGTGTTCGGCCGCAGCCGCGAGATCGGACAGCAGCCGCGGCAGCTGGTTGCGCGACGTATAGCTGTTTCCAATGAACAGGAGCCGGGTTGGCGGCGCGGTGGGGTCCGCTGGCATCGTCGGGTGGCTCTTGCGGTCCTCGATCGCCTGTGTCCGTGCCGCGCAAGCCTGCTCGTTACCGGTCGCCAGTCAGCTTGCGAAAGGCGCTCAAGTGACGCACCGCGTCCTGGCGCAATCCGCGCGCCTCGCACAGGCGCGCCAGATTGAAATGTGCATCCGCGAGGTCGGGCGCCGCGGCCAGTGCAGCGCGGTACGCGGCGGCGGCATCGTCGGCCCGCTGCATGTCTTCCAGCAGCACCGCGAGATTGAACAACAGCGTGCCATCCGCGCCGCACGAAGCGAGTCCTTCGATGTACACGGTTTCAGCTTCCTGCATGCGGCCGAGCTCGTGCAGCAATCTGCCCAGATTGACGCAGGCGCTGCAATGCGCGGGGTCGGCGGCGAGCGCGCGGCGATACGCTTGGCACGCTGCCTCGTCGTTGATGCGCTCGAGGGCAAGTCCTTGCTCGAACCAGGACTCTTCGGTCCGGGACGCTGGCGCTTCGTCAGGGCCGAAAAAGGCGAGCCTCCCGTCGGGCGATGCAACCTGGAATTGCATCACATACTGACCGTCGTCGGGACGCCATTGCGTCTGGCCTTCGCTCACCACGACGGCGTCGCCTACGGCCTCGATCCGCAACCCGTCCAAAGGAACCTGCTGCGGCAATTGCGAGCGCAACCGGCGCAGCGAACGCAGGATGCGCGACGACGGAATCTTGGCCTCGGTCAGGCCCTGGGCCGCGCGCAGCAGCACCAGGTCGCGAAACGAGAAACGGTATTCGCGGCGCCGGCCGCGAGTCGGCGATACGAAGCCAGCGTCGATGAGCCGACCGAGGATGGAACGGGAAAGTCCGAGCAGCTTGCCGACTTCGCGGAGCGAATAGCCTTCGGTCACGACGGCACGGGCATCGATCGTCGCCTAGCGCTTGGCGGCCTTGCGGCGCGTCTCCGGCTCGGTGGCGATTTTCTTCGGCGGCTTCCGCTGCGCGCTCTTGATTTCGGACGGCGGCGCGGCAGCAACGGATTTCGGCGGCGCGCGCTTGCCGGCGGTCTTTTCCAGACTGGCGCGCAGCGCTTCCATCAGGTCGATCACCTGGGCGCCCGTTTCCGGCGCGCTGGGCGAAATCGCGATTTCCTCGCCCTCGACCTTTTTCTGAACCGCGGCCTCGATACGCTTCTTTACGTCGTCTTCGTATGCGCTGGGATCGAACTGCTTCGATGAGATCTGCGCGATCAGCTGCTTGGCCAATGCGAGCTCGGTATCGCGCACTGGAGCGTCCTCGATGCCGATATCGGCGAGGGCGCGCACTTCCGGCGCATACAGAAGCTGCTGCATCACCAGGCCGCCCGGCACGGCGCGCAACTGGACGATGTACTGCTTGCCGCGCGCGGCGTAGCGCCCGACGGCGGTCTGGCGGGTCTGGCGCATGCTTTCGGCCAGCAGCGCATAGGGTTTGGCGCCCCCCTTGTCGGGTCCGAGGAAGTAGGCCTTGTCGTAATAGATCGGGTCGATGCTCTCCGCGGGCACGAATTCGCTGATCTCGATGGTCTGCGTGCCCTTCTCTTCCAATTCCTTCAGCTCTTCCGGGGTGAAGGTCACATACTGGTCCTTGGAGAATTCGTAACCTTTGACCATATCCGCCCGCTCGACGACGACGCCTTCGCGGGCGCACAGGTATTGCTGTTTCAGCCGGGATCCGCAGGCGGCATGCAGCAGATTGAACGAAACGCCCGCCTGCGCCTGGGTCGCCGTATAGAGCTTGACCGGGATCGAAACCATGCCAAAAGAGACAGTGACCGAAGCCAATGCGCGAGCGGCCATGGGGGCCTCCGTGATGGGGATACGGTATCGGAACCGGTCATCGTGCCAAAATATCGGGCGATCATCAACTAAACCGCATGCTTTTCGTGGGCGGCGCAGCCGGGCCGTTGCGGATAAGTCATTGCGATGTGACCGTTTCCCTGTCCATGGCCCTCGAGCGCTATCGTCAAAAACGTGACTTCCGGGTAACGCCCGAGCCCGCGGGCAAGGTCGGCCAGCGCCGATCGCGCAAGCTTGCATTCGTCATCCAGAAACATGCGGCGAGCAGGCTCCACTACGATTTCCGGCTGGAGCTCAACGGCGTGCTTTTGAGTTGGGCTGTACCCAAGGGCCCGAGCCTGGATCCCAACGACAAGCGTCTGGCGATGCACGTCGAGGATCACCCGCTGGAATACGGCGACTTCGAGGGTGTGATTCCCCCCAAGCAGTACGGAGCCGGCACGGTCATGGTGTGGGATCGCGGAACCTGGACGCCGAAGGCGGATCCCGTCGAAGGGTATGCGAAGGGACGGCTGAAGTTCGACCTCGACGGCGAAAAGCTCAAGGGTGGATGGAACCTGGTGCGCAGCCGCAGCGGCAAGTATGGCGGCGAGAATAGCTGGCTGCTGTTCAAGGAGGCCGACGAATTCGCGCGCCTGGGCGCGGAAGGACTGATCGCCGAGGATCGCCCGGAAAGCGTCGTCAGCGGCCGCAGCCTGGAACAGATCGCCCTCGACGCGGACCGCGTCTGGCACTCGAACAAGTCGGTGGCCGCCAACGTCAAGGGCGGGGCGATACGCAAACCCGGCGCGAACATCGCCGCCGGGCTCGCCAGGATCAAGGGCGCGCGCAAGGCGCCATTGCCGGACCTGATCGAAGCGCAGTTGGCGAGCGCGGTCAAGTCACCGCCGACGGGTCCGGCATGGGTGCACGAGATCAAGTACGACGGTTACCGCATGTTGTGTCGGATCGCACATCAGCAGGCACGGATGGTGTCGCGCAACGCCAACGATTGGACCGGCGACTTCGATGCGCTGGCCAGCGCGCTCGCACTGTTGCCGGTCGACGATGCCTGGCTCGACGGCGAGGTCATCGCACTGGACGCGCGCGGGCGCAGCAGTTTTCAGGCGTTGCAAAAAGCGCTTTCTGCGGCAGATTCCCGGGGCCTAAAGTACCTGGCCTTCGATTTGCTCCACCTGAATGGCTTCGATCTGCGCGGCGCCGCGCTGAGCGAGCGCAAGCGCCTGTTGCACGAGATCTTGTCGAATGCGCCTGCGGCGATCCAATACAGCGAGCACTTCGCCGTTCCGGGACCGGCGTTCCTGCAGAACGTCGGCCAGCTCGGCCTCGAAGGGATGATTTCGAAACGTGCCGATTTGCCTTATCGGGGCGGCCGGGGACCGGCGTGGCAGAAGATCAAGTGCATGCGGCGGCAGGAAATGGTGATCGGCGGCTTCACCGATCCCGAAGGGTCGCGCCACGGATTCGGAGCCTTGCTGCTCGGTGTCTACGAGCCGGACGGCAGGCTCGCGTATTCGGGGAAAGTCGGCACCGGATTCAGCGACGCTTCGCTCGTCGCGCTGAGCCGCTCGCTATCGGCCCTGGGCCAGAACGAAAGCCCGTTCCACAACCCGCCACAAGGCGCGGAAGGACGTCGTGCCCACTGGGTGCGCCCGGTACTCGTCGCCGAGGTGGCCTTCGCCGAATGGACCGATGACGGCACCCTGCGTCATCCAGTGTTCCTGGGGTCGCGCGCCGACAAGCGCGCAGCCGACGTGGTTCGCGAGCCCGCGGCGACATCGAACGACGGCGAAGCGCCGGACGAGCCGCCGCCTCCTCGGCCGCGAGCCAAGACTCGCGCCGTTGCCGACAAGAACGCCGTCGCGGGCATCGTCGTCAGCAATCCCGACAAGAAGCTCTATCCGGAGGCGGCGGTCACCAAGCGCGACCTCGCCTTGTATTACGCCGCGGTAGGTGAATGGATGCTGCCGCACGTACGCGGCCGCCCGCTGACCTTGCTTCGCTGCCCGAACGGGTGGAACGACGAATGTTTCTACCAGAAAAAGGCCGAGGGCGGCGTCAACGAAGCGATCTCGCGCGTCGAGATCGAGAATAGCGATGGCAGCGTATCGCTCTACATGATGGCCGACTCGGTTCCGGCGATCGTGGCGTTGCTGCAGATGGGCGTTCTTGAAATGCATCCCTGGGGATCTCGCGCACCGAGACTCGGCCTTCCCGACCGCATCATTTTCGATCTCGATCCCGATGATGCCGTGGAATGGGAAGACCTGCGGCAGGCGGCGCTGCTGGTCAGGACGCTGCTGGAAAATATCGGGCTCGCCCCGTTCCTCAAGACGACCGGCGGCAAAGGTTTGCACGTGGTTGCGCCGATCGAGCCTGTCGTCGGCTGGGAACAGGTCAAAGGCTTCACCAAGGCCGTGGCAGAATTCCTCGAGCGGACATTTCCCGACCGCTTCACGTCCAAGCTGCTGAAAATCTCACGCCGAGGCAAAATCTTCATCGACTACCTTCGCAACGGCGAGGGCGCGACCGCGGTTGCCGCCTACTCGACTCGGGCCCGGGCGAACGCACCGGTGTCCGCGCCAGTCGGGTGGGACGAACTGTCGGCCGACCTTCGCTTCGATCGTTTCAATGTCGGAAACATGCCGACGAGGCTCAAGAAGGTGAAGGCCGATCCGTGGCGCGACATCGCTGATGCGGCCGTCTCGCTGACGCCCGCCGTGATGGCGAGGGTTGGGTTCAAGCCGGAGAAAAATCGATGAAGCTGCTGGCGGGAACAAGCGGCTACTCGTACAAGGAGTGGCTGGGACCGTTCTATCCGGAGAAACTTCCGGCCAGCGAGATGCTGCGCTACTACGCCGAGCGCTTTGTGACCGTCGAGATCAACAACACGTTCTACCGCATGCCGGCCGAGTCGATGCTTGCGCAATGGTCGGAGCAGGTGCCCGACCACTTCACGTTTACGCTGAAATCGCCGAAACGCATTACTCATGACCTGCGCTTGCGGGACGCAGAATCGAACGTGGCCGAATTCGCCCGCCGCGCCGGCACGCTCGGCGGCAAGCTCGGCGTGTTGCTGTTCCAGTTGCCGCCGTTTCTGAAGAAGGATCTGCCCCGGCTGCAGGATTTCCTCGCGCTGCTGCCGCCCGGCACGCGCGCCGCGTTCGAGTTTCGCAACGACTCGTGGCAGGACGACGAGGTCTACGCGTTGCTGCGCGACCGCCGCGCGATCCTATGCGTCACCGATACCGACGAAGGAGACACGCCGTTCGTTGCGACCTCGGACTGGGGTTACCTGCGCCTGCGACGCACCCACTACGACGACCAGGAGCTCCGCGCCTGGGCAATGCGCATTGCGTCGGCGGCACTGCCGCAGACCTTCGTCTATTTCATGCACGAAGACGAGGCGCTGGGAACGCGGTTCGCGCAACGTCTGAACGAGTTGTGGGCTCTCGCGCAATCCGCGTGAAGCCCGGCCGGGCGCTGGCGCGCCGCGGCCGGCTATTGAACGATCAACGCGGCTTGTAGCTGAACTTCTGGCCGCCGATGCTCGCTTCGTACATCAGCCCGCCTTTGGCTACCGTGAACGTGGCCATGCCCTTGTTGTATTGGCCGACGTTCTTGGCGTCATTCTTGCCGCCGCTTACGCCCGCCGATGAACCCGTGGTATTCGCCGACGCGCCGGCAGCAGCGGTGATGGCGACCGCGGAGGCCTCCGCGCCGAACGCAAAGTTGCCGCTGGTAAATTCCTTGAATGACCGCTCATCCTGGAAAAAGATGATCTGGCTGTAGGCCTGGCCACCGAGCTGGAAGCCGACGGTGACCTGCGACATCGATGTGTCGCCGACGTACTTGCCTTTTGCGTAAACGCGGCCCTTGCCAAACGCGCCGCCGACACCGACGCCGCCCTTTCCGATCGTCGGAAAAACGGCGTATCCATAGGCCGTGCTGAAAAAGCTGCCGCTCTGACCGGCATTTCTGAAGAGATTGATCGTATCCTGGTACTCGTCGGCCCACGCCGGCGAGATGGCCAGCATTAACGACAACACCGCGAAGATCGGAATCAGACGCTTGACCATGGTGTTTCCTTTCTGAGGAAATGTGCTGCGACCACGCCCGGATGCTTCAAGCCGGCGCCGACACCGCCGCGGCCACGATGGCTCCGGCTTGGATGCTGGCGTACAATCAATGACTTGCACAGGTCGGACGCTAAAAACATCCGTTGAGCATTGCCCTGCCCGATCATTTTATATCAGGTCCGAAGCAGGATAAAGACAGAGCGACTAATGAAGACCGAAGAGCTTCGAGCCCTCCAGACACCGATAAAGGAACGTTACAAAGCGCAACCCGGCGCAGCGCTGATTACGCTAAAGGCCCAGGGCCGCCTGGGCGAAGGCGTCACCTGCAGCGTAGAGACAGGCAAGGCACTCGCTACCGCAGGATTGCATCCGGCAACCGGAGGCGACGGCCTGAGCGCGTGCTCGGGCGACATGTTGCTCGAGGCGCTCGTCGCCTGCGCCGGCGTGACCCTCAACGCCGTCGCGACGGCGATAGGCGTCGTGGTTCGAAGCGGGACGGTGCGAGCCGAAGGCGATCTCGACTTTCGCGGCACGCTGGGTGTCGTCAAGGATGCGCCGGTTGGATTTCAGCGCATCCGCCTCGATTTCGATCTGGACACCGATGCGTCAGAAGAACAGCTGGCTACGCTTATTCGCTTGACCGAGCGCTATTGCGTCGTCTTTCAAACATTGCGGCAGTCGCCGGACGTGACGGTGTCCCATCACGTCGCCGTGACCTGACCGGCACTCGAGTCGCACCGGCGTAAAATCAAAGGTCGAGAGGGCGCGTTTCGGAGGTCGCAATGCCGATGTACATGGACATCCACGAAGTCAGCGGAGCCACCGCGGCAGACGTTGCCAAGGCGCACATCGCCGATGTCAAGACGCAGGGGAAGTACGGCGTCGTCTATCACAAGTACTGGCTAAACGAGAGCAACGGCAAGATTTTCTGCCTGTGCAGCGCGCCGAATCCGGAAGCGGCAGCGTCGGTGCATCGTGAAGCGCACGGCCTGGTCGCATCCAAGATCATCGAGGTTGCGCCCGAGATCGCGGACGGATTCCTGGGCGGGTCCGAAGTAAATCCCGCAGGCGCTGCGCTGCTCCCCGGCGGCGCCGAAACCGACCGCGACCCGGGGATCCGGACCATCATGTTCACCGATATTGTCGACTCGACGGGGCTAACGCAGCGTCTCGGAGACGATGCCGCGATGGCTCTTCTTCGAGTACACGACAAGATCGTGCGGGAGGCCCTCGGCGCGCTAGGCGGCCGCGAGGTCAAGCACACCGGAGACGGCATCATGGCGTGCTTCGTATCGACTGTCGCGGCGGTTCGCTGCGCGAGTCAGATCCAGCGTGGCTTGGCTGAGCACGAGCAGGTGCGCCGCGACATGCCAGTCAAGGTCCGGATCGGCGCCGCTGCGGGAGAGCCGGTCGAGAATCACCTGGATCTGTTTGGATCGACGGTTCAGCTCGCCGCGCGGCTTTGCTCCTATGCTCAGCCGGAGCAAAGTCTGGTTTCGAATGCGGTTGCCGAGCTGTGCATGGGAAAGGGTCTCACCTTCCACGACCTGGGAGAGATTTCGCTCAAGGGCTTTGATCGCCCGGTCCGGGTCCACGCCGTTCAACCGCCGGCGTAAGCGAAGCAATCATCAGCGCTTCGGCATCCGCCGACCTTCCTTGCCACTGCGGCAGCACGTCCGAAGCGGCCTAATCCATCGAAGCGCGATATGCGAGCGCTAGGTAAGAGGCCGGAGGGCGCGCGTCTCGAGCGCATCAAGGCGTCGCCACTGTGGACCGGCGAGCGGTTCGGCAACGTGCACCCGGTCATCCCGGGCCTGCGCGATCCGAATGTGTCGATGCCGACGCTTAGCGATTTTCTGTGTGGCGGCGAGCGGCGCGTGCCGCGGACGCGGCTGCCGTCGATGAATCCACTCGACGCCTGGGCGAAATCGGTCGAGAGCGGGCTACGCGCCACCTGGCTCGGTCATTCGACGGTGCTGATCGAGATCGACGGCCTTCGCGTGCTCACCGACCCGGTCTGGGGCCCGCGGGCGTCGCCATCGCGATTCGCGGGGCCCAAGCGCTTCCAGCCGGTGCCCATCCCGCTCAGCGAAATGCCTCCGCTGGACCTCGTTGTCGTCTCGCACGATCACTACGATCACCTCGACTACCCGACGATCCGCGACCTCGCCAAGCGCGACGTGCCGTTCGTGACGTCGCTCGGCGTCGGCGCCCACCTCGAAGCCTGGGGCGTGCAACCGAAGCGGATTACCGAGCTTGACTGGTGGGAATCGCACGACGTGCCGAATACCGGTCTTACCGTGACCGCGGCGCCGTCCCAGCACTTTTCGGGGCGTGGACTGCATGATCGCAACGCGACGCTGTGGTCATCGCTGGTCATCCGCTCGCATCGGCACGCGGTGTTCTTCAGCGGCGATACCGGCCTTACGACCGAGTATCAATCGATCCGCGAACGGCTCGGCCCGTTCGACCTCGTGATGCTGGAAGTCGGCGCGTTCCATCCCGCCTGGGGCGACATTCACCTCGGACCGACGAACGCGCTCAAAGCGCTGGCACTGCTCGGCGGCGGACCTTTCCTGCCGATCCATTGGGGCACATTCAGCCTCGCAATGCATGCCTGGGACCAGCCTGCGGAAACCTTGCTCGAGCTGGGGCCCAAAGCGGGCGCGCAACTCGTGATGCCTCGCCTCGGCGAACCGGTCGAACCGTCCCACGCGGAAAGGGTCGAGCCATGGTGGCGCGTCGTCGACCAAACCGCGCGCGGACCCGAGCCCAAGACATCGGTGGCGATCAGCCTGCCGAAATCGATGCCCTGGCCGATCGACTAGGAGCGGACTGGCCATGGCCAACCAGGTGTCGTTGCTCGACGAGCTGCGCACGCAGTACGAAGCGGCGCGCAAGTCGCCCCACGAACATGCCGACGTTCCAGGCTTCCAGGAGATCGATAAGCAGCTGCGGAAGGCCTATCGCTGGCTGGAGAAAGCGTTCGCGTACCTCGACGGGCTGAAACCCCCGATCGACCATCGTTTCGATCTCGGGCATGGACTCGTATTCGCCGCGCCGCGATTCGAACAGGGATTCGTCGGACAGCATGAGCAGCGGATCGTCGGCTATCCGGTGCTCGATGAAATCAATATTTCCTATTCGATCGTCGCCACTTCGCCGCTGACAATCGAGGTCGCGTCCGGAAGTGCTGCGGCCGCCGAGAAGGTGCTCGACGACGCGGGCCTGCAATACACCGCCCACCGCGTTGAAGACCAGGGCGGCGTCGTTCGCAAATGCGCGATCGTCGTTCCACCCACGATTCCAGCCGCGATCTCATTTCGCGCCGACTACCGCACCGGACTCGTGCAGATTTCGCTGCTCAATGTCGATCGGCTAGATCGCGTCAGCCTTGCCTTTCCAAGTGCGGCGATCGATGAACCGGTGCTCGAGGACCTCGTCCGCCTGGTACTGGGCCGCAGCGCGGCGTTTTTGCGACGCGCGCCACTGGTGGGTGTTCCTGGTCAAATTGGTTAGTCGGCGAGTCCCAAATATCGGGACGCTGCAATAGTTTCCCTGTGCTGCATCTCCCTGGGGTATAGACTCACGCCTTTGCAAGCCAGGCGATCGACCGCGCGCACTCATCTGGTGACAGGTGTGCCGGCTGCGCCAGGATGCGGCAAAGGCGCCGTCTCGACCGAATGCGCCAAACCACAGGGAGGAGTTCCAATGTGTGACGTGTGTGGAGACGCGCAGCACGAACCCGAAGCTCAAGTATCGCGCCGGGATTTCCTGAGGACTGGCGCACTCGCGGCGCTCGTGCCGTGGAGCATCGGCGCCGCCTTTGCGGCCGACCCTGCGCCAGGCGCAGCGCCGCCCGCGAACGCGATCGCGCCTGCGGACGCATTGAAACGGCTGGTGGACGGCAACGCCCGCTACGCGGCAGGCACACTTAACGAGCGCGACTTCTCAGCGGGTCGCGCCGCTCGCGTTCAGGGACAGTATCCGTTCGCCCAGATCCTGAGCTGCGCCGATTCGCGCGTGTCGCCGGAGCTGCTGTTCGATCAGGGGCCCGGCGATCTCTTCGTCATGCGCGTCGCGGGCAACATCGTGAGCCCGGATCTGCTGGCGTCGCTCGAATACGGTGCAAAGTTCCTGGGCGCGCCACTGATCATGGTTCTAGGCCATAGCGGATGCGGCGCGGTCGACGCCGCCATCAAGGTGCTGAAAGCCAAGACCGTACTTCCAGGCCACCTGCCGGCGCTGGTCAGGGAGATCAAACCGGCTGTCATCGTCGCTGAGAAGGCGAAGTCGGGGAACCTGCTCGACAACGCTGTCGCTGAAAACGTGCGACGGCAGGTCACTCGACTGAAAACCTCGCCGCCGATCGTCCAGAAACTCTACAGGGACAAGATGATCGATATCGTCGGCGGCGTGTACGACCTCGCCACCGGCAAGATCGCACTCGTCTAGACGCATCGGTTGCTGACACGGGGTGGGCAACCTGGGCGCATTTTCACCTGAGCGGCTCACACCCCGGAGTCGGCAAGACTCTGCTCGATGCCCTGGATCAGAATGAATTTCCTGCGCGGCTGAACGCCAACGGCGGCCGAAACCGCCGGATCCCAGTAATCCAGTGGCGTGGGCGGCCTCTCTCCCAGATATATCGCCGGCGCCAAAACGCCCTTCGGAATTGCCAGGTCTTCGCCGTGCCCAAAGCTGCGGACCAGCGCCGGTACCTTGGTGATGCCCTGCTTGACGAGTGCGGCGGCGCGATTATTGCCATCCCGCAGCACGAATCGGCCGCCTACATCGGCAACCTGGAGGTACGAAGTTGCGATCTCGACAATGAAGCCCATCAGAGTGCCGCGTGCCACCTGCTGGGCAGCGAAACCCGCGACGCGGAGGTTCCCGTCCGGGGACGAGAGCACCGCCACGTTACGTTGAGAATCAACCTGATAAGACAACGACTGCGGATTTGGAATCGGCAGCGTGATGCTGGCGAGCGCTTGAAGATCACTGCCATCCAGGCCTGCGAACCTCGGATCGGACTCCGTCCCGACCGTGTGCTGCACCACACACACTCGCGTGAGATCGACGATGGCGATCTCCCATTTCTCGTCGCGGAAAGTCTTGAATCGTTCGTGGCCATAGAGTGCTGCGCGATGCGCATGCAGCACCTCCGGGCAAGGCGCAACAATCGGCGAAAGCGCCTGAAACTTCTGGCGCGCCGCGACCGCAGCGCGGGCGGCTTTAACGATGCGCCGTTGCTCGTCGGTCAGTTCGATGTCTGGACGATGCGAGGTCAAGGCACCCCTCGCCTGCTTGTCGGAGAGCCAGCCCAATAGCGCTCGCGCCGGGCGCAGGATTGGAGCTTCGGGAGCCATAAGTCGCCGGAGCATAGCGCGACGCTGATGCTCGCTCAATAGCGGCACAACTCGCTTCGGGATGAGCTCCTTCGGCTCTGATCAGCGCAAACAGCTCAGCAGCGGTTGCCCGGCAATTTGCCCGATGAAAAATGGCGAGCGGCCCCCGTGCAGGACTGTTCGCCATAGCTGTCAGACGAACGCCGAGCCTCAAAGTGTTGTGATGTCGATGATGGACTTTGAGTATGCCGTTCCTGGTGGTCCCGTCGTTCGGCGAGAAAGCTGATGATGGCGGTCGCGTCACTCGCAAGACACATTGCGAGGAGAATCCCCAGCCATCTTTTTTGCAGGACGCGTCGCATCGTTTGTCGCTATCGATCAAACGACGGTGACGCCTCGATCGTGCATGGGGCTCATCAACCTCTCCCAAAGCCGATGACTCGCGGCAACGCTCGTTTATCCGCTAGTGGAGTTTTGTAGCATACGCCTTAAGGCGCCTGTAATGTACGATTGCGAACAATTCCCTTTCCCTCCAATTCCACAACTCGGTTATGGCTATGGGCTGTGCGGTACACCCTTGGCCCATCGATGACCGAGCATGCATCGGCAATCGCGTCGTTAACCGGGCGGCCCCATCATGACGATTACAGATGACCTGCAAGTGAACTTTGCGGCGGAGCGAGCGGAAGAGTCCGCGCCGTGCGAATCCGAAAGAAGCAAGACGCCGCACGTGTCCGAACGACGCGCCTGTGTGATCAGCGCTTCGGCATGTCCACTGGCGCAACGGCAAGGCCTTCGACGCCGCTTCGCGCGACCGAATCAGCCAGGAATCCACTAGCGCGAAGTTCGTCGAGCGCCGCGTTCAACAGCTGCAAGCGGTCAGCGCGGCCGAGTTGCACAGCGATGGCTTGCGGCACGCCATAGAAGTTGTCGTCGAGCAGTCTGAGCCCTCCTACGCTCTGCGTACCCGAAGCCAATCGCTGGCGGCCGCCGGCGAAAGCCACCACGGTCCCGTCCAGCAACCACAGCGCTGCTTCGCGCAGCTTGTAATCAGGCGTGGCGCGCAGGCGGGCGGCAGTGAGCCGCTCCCGCAACCACACACCCACGCTGTCATCGGTGTTGATGCCGATGATGTGCCCGGGCCGGTCCAGCTCGCTCACCGAGCGCAGCGGCGAGTCGGCGCGAACCAGCGCGCTCTGCTGGACCAGCATGTAGGTCTGGGAATAAAGCACGATCCCCGTGCGCTCGGGATTGGGCGCCACGAAGCCGATGTCCGCGGAGCCGGTTTTCACCGCCTCCAGCACGGCGGCAGCTGTTGCCAGCGGCATGATGGTGACGGGTACGCCCGCGCGGCGCCCCAGTTCGCGCGCGATGTCGGCCACGACGCCTGTCACCGTCCCTGTGCCGGAATCGAGCTTGGCCTGCGCGAGGTTTGTGACGATGTATGCGGCCCGGAGTGTGCCTGTCGGCGCCAACACGGGTTCGACGGCGTCAGCGCCGCCGTTGAGCGTCAAGACAAGGACAAGAACGATAAGCGCGCGCCGCCGGGCCGTGCTCATCCCAGCGTCTTATACAGCGCGACGAGCTTGGTCCACGCGCGTTCGGCCTGGACCTTGTCATAGACCGGCGCGCCGTCCTCCACCGGCATGTCGGGCACGCACCAGCCGTGCTTCGCTGGATAGACCTCGACTTCCACCGGAACGCCTGCCTTCGCGAAGCTCTCCCTGAGCGTGGCCTTCGCGTCGGGCTGTCGTTGATCGTCGTTCGCCGCGACGCCGAAGTACATGCGCGCCTTGATCTTCGGCGCGAGAAGATGCGGGCTGTCCGGATTGTCGGTCACGAGCCCGCCGCCATGGAATGACGCGCCGGCGCCGATGCGCTCCGGAACGGTCGCAGCGGTTTGCACGACGAGCGCGCCGCCCATGCAGTACCCCTGCGTCCCGATCTTTTTCGTCTTGTCGACTTGCGGCTGCGCGTCGAGGAACGCCACGTAGGCGAGCGCATCCTTCTCGGCGTTGCCGGCGGACTGAGCCGACGACATCAGCAGGCGGATCTTCGCCAGCGTGTCCTGGTCTTTGAAGTCGAGGCTCGCGGCGGTCGTGAACTGCGGCGCCCTGCTGACGCGGTAGAACGGATTGGGCACCAGGACGCTGTAGCCCTCGGCGGCGAGGCGCTTCGCCATGTCGCGCATGGACGGGCGCAACCCGGCCGCGTCGGGCCAGATGATCACACCGGGATACGCTCCTGAGGCCGGATGAATGAACGCGGCGTCGCAGGTGCCGTCGGGAGTCTTTACCGTCACTTCCGATTCGACGATGGCGAGCGTCGCCGCGAACGACTGCCCTGTTGCGGCGGCGACTCCGACGGCTACCGAGCGAACGATGAAGTCACGCCGCGAGACATCGTGCGTGTCGTCTGCCATGGTTTACCTCCGTTGCCAATTACCTCGCGATGATCTCTTTTACGTGCGCGCGCGCTACGCTCCCGGTTTGCGACGCGCACCCCAGCGTGAAGCGTTGATCGTTCAAAATGAAAAGGGTCAGCTTGCGCTAACCCTTTGTTTAACTGGCGCGCCCGGCAGGATTCGAACCCACGACCCCCTGGTTCGTAGCCAGGTACTCTAATCCAACTGAGCTACGGGCGCTTGGGTTCAAATTATAGCAGATCGCATCGGTTCTCGAGCCGGCGAACAAGTGCTCGGAGCTTGGCTCGCACCCGGGCGATCCCATAAGATGCGCCGATGATCGCAACCCTCTTCCGCATAGCGCTGTGCGCCTGCGCGCTGGCCACCGCCGGTGCGATCGCCCAAGCACCACCGACCAGCGTCTTCATCGACGATCTGACCTGGACCGAGCTTCGCGACGGCATCACCGCCGGCAAGACGACGATCATCGTACCGATCGGGGGCAACGAGCAGAACGGGCCATGGATGGCACTGGGCAAGCACAACGCCCGAGCGAAGGCTCTGTCGGAAAAGATCGCGCGCGGCCTCGGCAATGCGCTGGTGGCGCCGTTGATCTCCTACGTCCCCGAGGGCCAAGTCGATCCGCCGACGCAGCACATGCGATTCCCGGGAACGATCACCGTTCCCGATGCGACTTTCCAAACAACACTGGAATACGCGGCGCGAAGCTTCCGTCGGGCCGGCTTTCGCGACATCGTCTTTCTCGGCGATCACGGCGGCTACCAGAAAAGCGAGGTCGCGGTCGCGTCACGACTCAATCGCGAATGGCATGCGCAGGACACGCGCGTGCACGCGATCGAAGAGTTCTACCGTGCCACGGAGACAGCGTACGTTCCGATGCTCAAGCGCCGCGGCTTCAGCGACGAGGAAATCGGATCGCACGCGGGGTTGGCCGATACCGCGCTGACCCTGGCCCTGGCCCCCGATCTGGTGCGGACCGAAAGCCTGGCTTCGGCCGGCAAGCCCAGCGCTGCGCAAGGCGTTCACGGCGATCCGCGCCGCGCGACCGCGGAGCTCGGCCAGTTGGGTGTCGATATCATCATTGCGCAAACGATCGAAGCGATTCGCAAGGCGACCAGGCGCCAGTGATCGGCGCGGCAGGCGATTTGGGCGATAATTCGCCCTTCGCCGATCACAGGATGCTCGATGCAGCACCGATTACCCCGCCGCACCGTTGTCGCGATGCTTTGCGTGGCCGCCGCCGCAGCGTCGTTCGCCGTCACCGGCGATGCGCCGCCGTCGCCCGCCGCCGACGCCGTCGTCACCGTCCCCGGGATGCCGCCGGTACCCGATTCGCGCGACCTGTACAGCGAGGCCGGCGCCGGGAAGCTCAGCGCAGTGGTCGCCGATGCGCTGCCCCGCATCTACGTCCCCAACGTGCAGTCGAACGATGTCTACGTGATCGATCCGGCGACGATGAAAGTCGTCGATCGCTTCAAGGTGGGCGTCAATCCGCAGCACGTCGTCCCGTCGTGGGACCTGAAAACCCTGTGGGTCGCCAACAACGCCGAGGGACGAACCGACGGCAGCCTGACGCCGATCGATCCCGCTACCGGCAAGCCCGGCAGGCCGGTCGTCGTCGACGATCCGTACAACATGTATTTCACGCCCGATGGACGCTCGGCGATCATCGTCGCCGAGGCGCGCAAGCGGATCGATTTCCGCGATGCGCATTCGATGCAGATGCAGCAGTCGCTTCCGACACCGCAATGCGACGGCATCAACCACGCCGATTTTTCGATCGACGGCCGCTACGCGATATTCACCTGTGAATTCCAGGGGAGCCTGGTGAAGATCGACCTGGTCGAACGCAAAGTGCTCGGCTACCTGAAGCTGTCCAAACCGGCGTCGAAGAAAATCAGCTTCAACATCCGGCCCGGCATCGATCCCAACTTGTGCACGACGTACGCCAGCATGCCGCAAGATATCCGCGTCTCGCCCGATGGCAAGCTGTTTTATATCGCCGATATGGAAGCCGACGGGGTGTTCGTCGTCGACGGCGCCACGTTCCGGCAAATCGATTTCATCGCCACCGGTATTGGCACGCATGGCCTTTACCCAAGCCGCGATGGCAGAAAACTCTACGTCGCCAATCGCGGCTCGAACAAAATCCACGGTCCGCCGCATGGCAAGGGCAGCGTTTCGGTGGTCGATTTCGCCACGCGCAAGGTCGACGCAACCTGGCCGATCCCGGGCGGCGGCAGCCCGGACATGGGCAATGTCAGCGCCGACGGCAAGCGCCTGTGGCTTGCCGGACGCTACGACAACGTCGTCTATGCCATCGACACCACAACCGGTGACGTCACAAGCATACCGGTGGGGCGCGAACCGCACGGGTTGACCGTTTGGCCGCAACCAGGCCGCTATTCGCTCGGCCATACCGGCAATATGCGCTAGCGACGGCGCATGCGAGGTGCCGCTCACCGTTCGGCTCACCCGGAGCCGTAATCCGATGTCGATCATCCCGCCACGAGCCACCTTGTCGCATGCGCTTTCGCGCCGGCGATTCATCCGCAGTTTGGCGATCGTGCTTGCGAGTGCCGGCGCTGCGCCGGCGTTTGCCCAGGGTACGGGTGATTATCCGGCGCGTCCGATCCATTTCATCATTCCCAATACCGTCGGCGGCACCAGCGATATTCTCGCGCGGTTGATCGGCGCGCGCTTGAGCGACTCGATGGGACAGCCGGTGATCGTCGAAAGCCGCCCCGGCGCAGCGGGGCGCATCGCGCTGGACTACATGGCCAAGGCAGCGCCGGACGGCTACACGATCTTGCTGGGAAACAATGGCACCAACGCGATTGTCGCGGGCGCGCCGGCTGTCGATGCCGCCGACGATTCCGCGCTTGTTCCGGTGATCAAGTTCGCGAGTCTGGCCATCGTCATCGCTGCGACACCACGACTCGAAGTCAAATCGCTGAGTGACATCATCGAACGCGCCCGGCGCAAGCCGGATTCGCTCGCGTACGCGAGCAGCGGCATCGGCTCGACCTCGCACATGGCCGCTGCGCTGCTGAGCAAACGCGCTGGAATCAAGCTGCTGCAGATCCCGTATGCGGGGACGGCATCGGCGGTCAAGGATGTGCTGGCTGGCGAAGTACCGCTGATCTTCACCCATCTGGCGACGGTCGCAACCCTGATTCGCGCCGGGCAGCTTCGCCCGCTGGCGGTGACCGGCTTGCATCGCGCCGCGGCGTTTCCCGACATCCCTACGGTCGCAGAATCGGGCTTCGCCGGGTTCAACGTCGTGACCTGGCATGGCGTACTGGCGTCTCCCGGCACGCCACGCGAAATCGTGCTGCGGCTGAATGCCGAACTCGCACGGATAGTCGCGATGGAGGACGTGCGTGCGCAGCTCGCCAATATGGGTATGGAGCCGCTGAGCGGCTCGCCGGAGGAATTCGCCGCCGACATCAAGGCCGACCGCCAGCACTGGGCGACGGTGATTCGCGACGCCGGACTGCCAAGCCGGTGATGCCCGTAGGCAACGCCATGCGTGCGGGCGGCCCGACGACATGAGCGAACCGTTGCTGATGGTTTCGACGGCGTCGCAATGGCTCGGTCCGGCGCGAATGGCGCGCGCGCTGGCCAAGGCCGATTGCGAAGTGTCTCTGCTGGCGCCCGCCGATTCGCTGGCGACCAAATCACGCTACGTCGCGAAACGCTATGTCCTTCCCGGCAATGCGATCCCGATGGAGTGGCTGCATACGTTGATCGCGGCCATCGATGACACGGCGCCGCGCATGCTCATCCCCTGCGACGAAATGGCGGTTCGCTTGTTGTTCGCGCTGGCGGTCGACCCGCCGCGCGACCTGCCCTCGGCCGCGCGCTTGCGCCTCGATGTGCTTATCCGGACTTCGCTCGGCGATCCGGAGTTCTTTCAAAGCAGCATCGACAAGATCCTGCTGCCGCCTGCCGCGGAAGCGCTGGGGATTCGCATGCCGCCGTATGCGCTGGCCGACGGTATCGACGAGGCGATTGCGTGTGCCGCATCGCTTGGCTACCCCCTGGTTCTCAAGCGACGGTTCGGTTTCGCTGGCGAAGGCGTGGCCGTGACCACCGACACCGATGATCTGGTCAGACAGGGCCAGTCATTGTTGAGCCCCGACCAGCTCGATCTCGGACAACGCCATCCGCAGCAGTTGCTGGTGCAATCATTCATCCACGGCGCTTACCATTCGCAGGCGATCGCGGCCTGGCAGGGTAAGCCGCTGGCTCGATTTTCCTGGGAACGCGAGGTGGCGACGCTGCCGTACAAGGGCCAGACATCGGTACTGCGCTTCGTGCGCTCTCCGGAAACGGCGGCCTACAGCGAAACCCTGTGCGAGGCCTTCGGCATCAGCGGCTTTTGCAACGTCCAGTTCGTCCTCGACCAGGACGGTCGCGCGTATCTGCTCGAGCTCAACCGCAGGATCGTCACTCACATGCACATGGGCGAGCGGGTCGGCGCCGACCTGGCCGCTGCAATCGCGAGGCAACTGCGCGGACTTCCGCCGGCGCCGCGCACCGAGCTTTTGTCGGAATCCGGGCCGAGCGTCGCCATCTTCCCGCGCGAATGGCTGCGCGATCCCCACAGCCGCTGGCTGTACGAACACCCGTCCGACCTTCCGTGGGACGAGCCCGCGCTGATCAAGGCCCTCCTCGCGATGCTGCACTGAGCGCGACGATGGACGGCGTTACGCGAACCCGGTTGACTCGCGCCAGCTTCAACCTGCCGACGCTGCGCGTCTCCCGCGACCTTTTGGGCAAGTTCATCGTGCGGCGCCATCGCGGCCGAGAGCTCGCCGCAATGGTCACCGAAGTGGAAGCGTACAAGGGACCGAGGGACCGGGCAGCGCATACCTTTGGAGGACGGCGCACCGCACGGGTCGAGCCGCTATACGGCGACGGCGGCACTGCCTATGTCTATCTGGTCTACGGTATTCATTGGCTGCTCAATTTCAGCACGGCCGGAGCAGGAACGCCGGAGGGCGTGCTGATCCGCGGCGTTCTCACCGCCGATCACGCAAAGCCAAGGTTGGTATCGGGGCCAGGCCGAGTCACTGCCTATCTTCGAATCGACCGGCGGCTCAATCACATCGATGCGACACAGTCCGCGGTCATGTGGCTCGAGGACCGCGGCATTCGCCTTCCGGCGAGGCGCATCATGACCGGACCGCGCGTCGGAATCGACTATGCAGGCGCGTACTGGTCGGCCCGGCGCTGGCGATTCTGGATCGATTTGCCTGCCGATTTGTCGGACGCCGTCGGGGCCGTGTGTAGGACCTGATCTCGTTTTGGGGCTGCGCCCGGAACAGCCGGCGTTGGCGCCGGTCACTGGGGGATGCCGTCGGAATTCGGCGGGCGGAAGCATTGCCTGCTGGCGGCTATTTTCTTGAAGGAGAGTCCATGAAGACCAAGAGCTTGATTGCCGCGTTGGCGTTAGCTGCAGGTTCGGTCGGAATTGCCGGCGTCGCGTACGCCAAGGTGATCGATCTAGAGATCGGGACGGCCCCGCCCCCGACGCGTGTCGAGGTAGTGCCGGCACCACGCGAAGGCTATATCTACGAAAAGGGTCACTATGAGACCTCGGATGGCCAGACTTACGTCTGGGTCGAGGGCAAGTACATCCCGAATCGCGAAGGGCACGTCTGGCATCCGTACGTGATGGAGCGCAGCGGGGAGAGATGGCACTTCCGCGCCGGCCACTGGGATGACGACTAGCGCGAGTAGCAAAACCGCGCCGGGCTCATAACTCGCTGCGGCGTAAGCGGATGCGGTTGGGCAAGGGCACTGCTCGTCGGAGCACGTCCTCGCCCAACCAAAGCGCCGAGCGGCGGGCTCGCGCTGCCACCGTTCCCAACGGCATCTGCTGGTAATCGTCGTTGAACACTTCGAAGCTGTAGTCGCCGCGGTAGCCGATTCCGTCGAGACGCGTCACCAGGTCGGCGAGCGCGGCGCTGTGCACGCCTTCCCCCGGGAAGACGCGGAAGTGGCGCGCCGTCGCGATGCGCTCCTCCGCGGTACGAACTTCCTGCCACATGAAGTCGGCCAACTGCACTAGAAATACCTTTTCCGGCAGGAGCAGGTCGAGATCGTCCAGCGACGACTTCGTCGCGAAGATGTGGTACGAGTCCAGGCCGAGGCCCAGGTTCGGCGCGTTGGCCCGGCAGACGATGTCCCACGCAACCGTGTACTCGCTGACCGAACGGCCCCAGGAAAGGCCTTCGTACGCGACGTTGATCCCCAACGGTATCGCCAGCATCGCTAGTTTGCGCAGGTCGACCGCCAAGGCATCGGGATCGGCGGTAGCATGCGTCGACGTCGACGAGCAGACTAGCAGTACCTTCGATCCGAGCGCATGACACATCTCGAGCATCGACTTCGCGACGTCGATCTTGTACTCGTGCAAGTGGCCCGACAGTCCCTCGAAGTCGCGCAGCACCTGGAAGCCGGTCACCCGAAGACCGCTTCTGCGCACCGCCCGCACCGCGTCGTCGAAACCCTCGGCGTGCGACACGACGTCGCGCGCCGACAGCATGATTTGCGAGAACCCGGCGTCGCGAACCGCGTCGAGCTTGGCCGGAAGCGTTCCCGCCAGCGAGATCGTGTCCATGCCGAAGTCACCGATGTTCGGCAGCGGCGCGATCGGCTTTACCCCGAATGCGCGGTCATCGGCGTTCATCGTGAACCAGCTCGAACATGACGCCGCCGAGATACGGTTGCGTCAATGCGCCGCGTGCTTCCGAGTGCACGTCCTGGGACTCGACGAAGCCGATGCCTCGCTGGCGCAGCGTCCTCACCGCACTGAGCACATCGGGCGTCCCGAAGCCGATCCGCTGCAGCGATTCCTGCGGCTCGATATCGAAAATCCCGGGCTTGGGATCGATCAGCTGCAGGTGAAACCCGCCGCAGGGACCCAGCAGAATGCGTCCCTTCGGAAGAATGCCGTAGCGCTGCTCGTCGGGCAGCGCGGTGAATCCGAAAAGCGTCTCGTAGAATTCAGTCCAGTCTTCCATCCGGTCGCTGCCGATGTATTGCACAAGGCCGAACCAGTGCATGTCCGCCAGCGCGGGCGGATGAGCGTCGACACCGGGGTTGAGCGTGAAATCGACGTCGTAGATCGAGAAATCGCGATAGCGGTCGACGAAATAGATGCGGCTCGCGCCGACGCCATGGATCGCGGGAATGTTGAGCTCCATAACTTCCACCTGCGACGGTACGATCCATGCGCCGCGGTCGATCGCATGACGATAAGCTGTCGCGGCATCGCGCACGCGCAGCGCAAAGGCGGCAATCGTCGGTATTTCCGAGGGTGGCGATGCGCGCGCCTGTCCGCCGGCATGCGCGTTGACGATGACGTTCATATCGCCCTGCCGGTAGAGCAGCACTTCGCGGGAACGATGGCGCGCGATCGGGTGGAACCCGATCATTTCCAGAACCTGTCCGAGCGCCTGCGGCTTGCTGGTCGAAAACTCGACGAACTCGATACCGTCCATCCCCAGCGGATTGGCCGCGCCGGCGATCAACTCACGGTCGGAGGTCTGAGTCACGATGCCTTCCGTCACGATGCCTTCCTTATGCCATTGCCACGGGCAGCGCCGCGCGCCGTCCCGAAGGCTTGCCGCTACGACCCTTTTACCCCGGAAAATCGCCAATGAGATGATAAAGCATTCCCGGCATGGGCGCGGAGCGGCGCTGCATGCCGGCGCGACGCTCTTCGTGGAAAGAATCGCACCCGCGCGTCAGGCAATACTGCGCACGGCCTCCTCGGCTTGGGCGCTGGCTGAACTCATGGCATTGGTCAGGGCGTCTGCGCCCATCGCCACGCCTTCGACGCGCACCGCCTGAACGTCGGTGACCCCGATGAACCCCAAGACGCTGCGAAGATACGTCTCCTGGAAATCGAACGCCTTCATCGGACCTTCGGAGTAGATACCCCCGCGCGAGACGACCAGGATCGCCTTCTTGTCGTTCAACAACCCAGCCGGGCCAGCCGCCGAGTAAGAGAACGTGCGGCCGGCACGCACGATGTGGTCGATCCAGCTTTTCAGCGCCGCGGGGAGACCGAAGTTGTGCATCGGAACCGCGAGCACGACGATGTCGGCAGCGACCAGTTCGTCGACCAGCGTGTCGGACAACTCGATGGCCTTGGCTTCCGCGGGGTTTCGCTTTTCGGGCGGCATGAACAGCCCGCTGACGAACGCGTCGCCTACGTACGGCAGAGGTTCCTTCGACACGTCGCGGACGACGACCTCGGCCCCGGCGTGCTGCGATCGAAGGTCATCGATGATGCGGTGGGCGATTTGATGCGAATGCGACTGCGCTCCGCGGGGACTGCTCAAGACAAGCAATATCTTTTTCATCGTCATTCCTCTAGGTAATTGTCAGGACTTCGATACCCGTACTGCTTCGCCGCTGTATCATTCGTCGCTGTACGATGCATATATGTATTATGTGGCCAAAAAAAGGGGCTATCCCAGCTTGCTCAGCACGCGCTCCAGCGCTGCGAGATCGATCGCCGACAATGCACTTCCCAACTCCTTTTGCACCCGCTCCATCTCCCGCGCTCCTGCCGCCTGACGCTCGATCCCGAGGGGCGTGATCGCCGCCTTCTTGCTTCGGCGATCTACGGGGTTCTCGACTCGCCGCACCAGCCCTTCCGCGCCCAGCCGATCGACAAGCTGGGTGATGTTCGACCGCACGCAGGTCAACCTCGCGGCAAGCTCACTCAGGCTTAGTGGTTCGCCCGCTTCGACAAGGATCGTGAGCGCACCGAGCTTGGCAGTCGACAATCCGACGCCCGCGAGCGCCCCTTGCCAGCGATCCTCGATCGCCTGGGCAGCATGGACCAGCGCGAAGGTAGCCTGGCCCCCCGCGGTGCCGGCGCTGCCTGCCTTGGCTGCCTTTTGCTTCATATATGTATGATATAGGCAGTAGAACCCGATGTCAAGTCGCTGCTTTGCCGCTCCTACAGAATCTTCAGACATCGGCTGATGTTCAGCCCAAGGGGCGGGCCCTATCCTTGGTAGCGCAGGGATCCATTACAGGAGACACCATGAACCGCGATCAAGTGAAGGGCACCGCCAAGGATGTGGCGGGGAAAATCCAACGGAAGTTCGGTGAAGTCACCGGGAACGAGAACCAGCAGATCAAGGGCGGCGCGAAGCAAGTCGAAGGCAAGATCCAGAAGGGGGTCGGCAACGTCGAAGACGCACTCGACAAGGCGGATAAGCAAAACAGAGACGTCCAGGACAGGAAGACGCGCTAGCCAGGCCTAGCAGGATCCGGGGCGACGTTCGCGAACAGTCACGCGAACGCCGCTCCGGTTTTTTATCGTAATCTGCGCGCGCCGCCGCGTTTTTTGCGCTTGCGCTGAAACAGGCGGCGATACTCCGCGTTGACCACGTCGTAGCACTCGCAGACACAGCCTTCCAGCGCGGCCCGGTTGAGAACGACGACAGTGCCGTCCTGATATGTAATCCAGCCGCGGGTCCGCATTCGCTTCGCCGTCATTGCCACTCTTTCGCGGCGGACGCCAAGCATGTTGGCGATCAGCTTTTGCGTCATTCGCAGCGTATTGCCGTTAACGCGATCAAGGCTGGCCAGGAACCACCGGCACATCTGCTGCTCCAGCGTGTGGTGGCGATTGCATAGCGCCGACTGGGCGGTCTGTGTCCAGACCGCTTGCACGTAGTGCAGCAGCATCCGTTCGACCGCCCCGCCACGCTTCAACTCGCGGCGCAGCCCACTCGTCTTCCAGCGCAAGGCGGTTCCCGCACTCTGCACGGTGGCCCGCAGGATTGTGCTGTCGCTTCCCAGGACGAGGCCCACCCCGATACAACCTTCCTTGCCGGTAAGCGAGACTTCCGAACTGTCCCCGTTCGCGAGGACCCCAAGGAGCGACACGATGCATGTCTCGGGAAAGTAGAAATGCTCGTGCGGCTGATTGGGCTCGTGCAATGTCTGCCCCAGCCGGAGATCGACACGCTCGAGCGACTTCGTCACTCTGGCGAGGTCCGCGTGCGGCAGCGATGCCAGCAAGCGATTCGCCGGCGTACTCCTGCGAGCGTGATGAACGATGGTCTTTCGCATGTACTGCCGCCTGCGGATAAACGGAGTGGCAGCCTACCGCACCAACGCTCTACGTGGCTAGGGTGTGTGAATTCGCACACCGCTCGACAGCCGATCGGCGATAGCGCCCGCGATGTCACCCATGATGGACCGCCGGAGATCGGTGCGTCGACTCCGCGCAAAGCGCGGCGACAAGTCGCCGGAGGACGAAGTCAGGGGGCTCTTGAGCGCCCCCGCTTGGGACCGTGCGGCTTGGCGTTCTTTGCTTTTGGTGTCGTCGCTCGTAGCGGCTTCGAGGGCGCGGGTTCCGGTCCGGGCCCGCGCGCCAGCGAAGCATTCAGCGCAACCGCCAGCGCCGCATCACCACTGACCAGATCGACCCACGCCAGCTCGTAGCCCTTTCGTCGTCCCTTCGGCGTCAGCGCCAGGCCCTTGGGCGTTACCACGAGCGTGTATGGATTGCCGAGAACGATCAGCTCGCGCCTTAAAGAGTTGTCGAGTTTGGTGGTCAAGGAATCGCTCCTGAAAGAGGTTGCCTCTGCGGTCATAGCTCTGAGCATTGGCGTGCAAGCCTGCTTGACATTGCCGTCTCATCTCGGATCATGCTAAGAAGCAAATTCAAAATGGGATTCGAGGCCATTTTTCCGCAGATCCGTAGCCGCTTTTTGCTCTCGATGCTGGCGATCTTGGTCACGATGCCGGAAGGGGCGTTTGCGGGGGCCCCGTTCCAGACCGACGATCCGGCGGTCATCGAAGTCGCTCATACCGACGTCGTCGTGTTCAACCAGCAAACGCTCTCTGCATCCGGACGCAGCGGCGTACTGGCGGCCGTAGAAATTCATTATGGGCTGATTCCGAATCTGGAAGTCGATATTGGCATGCCCTATGCCTTCAATTTCCCGACCGGAGGCAGCGCACAGCGCGGCTATGGCGACACGACACTGGAGATCAAATACCAGCTCCTTCCAGAAGCCGCCACGACGCCGCAGCTGAGCTTTGTTCCGAAACTCAATCTATCGACCGGAAATGCGAATCGCGGGCTCGGTAACGGCGGCAATCAGCTCTTTCTGGCGCTCGCGCTGCAAAAGAGCAGCGACAAATTTCAAACGAACGGCAATGGCGGCTATTGGCTCAACAATGGTCCCGACAACCGCAACTACTGGTTCCTGGGGTGGCAGGCGCAGTACGCGTTTACGAGCCACTTGCAACTCGGGATCGAAATCTTCCATACAAGTCCGCAAGTCGTTGGTCAGGGGTCAAGCACGGGTTTCAACGGCGGCGGATACTATCTCTTCGACTCCAAGAATCAAATTCTTTTCTCGGCCGGAAGAGGTCTGCAAAATGCGGCGGAGCAGAATCGTGTCTCGACCTATCTGGGATACCAACACAGCCTTTGAACCGGCAGAGCCGGCGCGCTGCCGCCAGGCAGGTTCTCTTAGGCCCGCCTGAGCACGACTTTGCCAGCCCATGACACGAGGTTGCCTACATTGCAGCCTCCAACCTCTCCTTCCGCTTGCATACCCACCACATGTTTTCCGGGACTGATAAAACCGAGGCTGACGAAGGCAGTGGATGTCCCTGGGCCCGCGAAGTCGGTTACGGCGACTTCCGTACCATCGACGATAAAGTGAAGTCGCAGGTTGGAACAGGTCAGGGGCCCGGGGGTAAATTTGCCCTCTCCGACGCCGCCGGCGCCGGGGACGTGGATAGTAAACGTTGCGATGTTGTTGCAAAGCTGACCACCGCCCGAACATGTTCCGCCTACCGCGTGGCCGCCCGCCGCGGTGGCGGGTCCGTTTGCCATCAATCCGACGATCGCGGCGACTAGAATCAGCATGCTGCTACGAAGCTCCCGGCGGGGCACGAAGTGGACAAGTGTCATGAACCGTCTCCCCTATGCTGCTTTGTCTTCAGGCGCCGTGAACTTCGCCCTTCGTTTTGAAGCCTCGACTCCTGTGCGGGCCCATTATCAGCGCAAGTGACAGACAACACTAGTGCAAAAAGCCCGGCGAAGTGGGTCTGCAACCCGCCGCGGACCTTCGAAGCTAGAAGGCGTACCCGGTCTTCAGATAGACGCCATAGTTGCCATCCTTGCCGTGCGCGTACTCGAGATTCAGAACGATGCCTATCGCCGGCTTGAGGATGTACTGCACCCCCGCGCCTGCTGCCGGGAAGAGGTTGGCACTGTCCGAGCAGTTCTTCCCTGAGCCATAGGTGCAGGCAACTCCGGCGAAGATGGTGGTGGTCCATCTGTCAGCCAGACGCAGGCGGAATTCGCCTTCGATTTGAGACATGTAGTCGCTGGTGTACTGACCGATTGTAGCCACGGAGCTGGACCGGCGCCAGGCTCGCGGTTGGCGCGTCGCTGGTAAGGTGATTGAGCTGGCGAAAGGCAAAGATGTTGCCGTCCCCGAAGGGAATGTAGTGGCGTATATCGACACGATAGACATCGAAATTCTGATCTCCCCCAAGCGACTCGCGATAGGCCAGGTTATTGAGACTCAGCACCCAGCCCTTCCCGGGCTTGAATTCGTTGTCGCGCGTATCGTAATAGGCAACAAGCCCGAGGCCGCCCGACTTGGACGGAGCGACTCCCAGGATATCCAGAACCAGATCGTCGAACGCCGTGTCTCCTGCAATGGCGAAGTTCTGATAGATGGCTTGCACGCCCACGAACCAGTCCCCGTAGGCGCGGTGCAAATAGCGGCTGATGAATGACTTCAGCCCCGCGTTGTTTCGCAGCGGCACCCCGGTTCCGAGGTAATCGTTGTAGTCGTTCTTTATGTTGCCGTATGCCAGCCCGGCGTTCAGCCGCTGACGGTCCTCGTCAAAGGAAGTTCTGGCGAACGCGCCGCCGACAATCGACTCGGTGTTTGTGTACTGGCCCGTTACACCGAAGATCGAGGGGCGCGATTTGGGGTCGAACTGATGCAGGTAGGCGCCGGTTGCGCCAAGCGTGATGCCGAGCTTGGGGCTGCTGTTGAATACCGGGACGAGGAGCCAGGGAGAGGGCTTCTTCTGCTCTCCCTCGGATGGTTGTACGACGGCATCCGCTATTTCGGGCTCTGCTGCCTGAACGTGCCCCGGCCAGCAACTCAGCATACAGACGACCCACGTTGCAGCAAGAACACGCAGCACGACGAGGATCGCACTGCGGTTACGCGATGCTGCAGGCCGCATTAGTCCTCATCAAATCGGATCGATAACGAACATAAGGATACTGAGCTGCGTGTATAACACGATGCCAAACCTGAGGCGTGTATCGCCTTGCTATGGATTGAGGTCGCCGCGACACTGTCTGGACCAACCCGGCAGAACGAGCTCGGGACGGGCTGCATCATGCGGGGATTTTCTGGCGGAGAGAGAGGGATTCGAACCCTCGATACAGGTTTTGGCCCGTATGCTCCCTTAGCAGGGGAGTGCCTTCGACCACTCGGCCATCTCTCCGGGTAACCTTTGATTCTACGCGCGTGCGTTGCGCAGGGTCAAACAATTCTACTGCGGAATCCGTGAGTTATCGCGACCCCACTGCGGTTGGCTCCTGATCGAGCTCGAACGCGCGATGGAGCACGCGCACCGCCAGCTCGAGGTATTTCTCGTCGATGACGACCGAAGTCTTGATCTCGGAGGTCGAGATCATCTGGATATTGATCTGCTCATCGGCCAGCGTCTTGAACATTTTCGCCGCAATGCCGACGTGCGATCGCATGCCGATCCCGACCAGCGAGACCTTGCAGATCCGGTTGTCGCCGATGATCTCTCTCGCCGTGAATGCGGCGCCCTTCTCTTTCGCCAGCACATCGAGCGCCTTCTGATATTCGCCGCGATTGACGGTGAACGAAAAGTCAGTGTGCCCTGAAGCACCGATGTTCTGCACGATCATGTCGACGTCGACATTGGCCGCCGCGATCGGTCCGAGGATCGCGTAGGCGATGCCGGGACGGTCCTCGACGCCCATCAACGATATCTTGGCCTCATCGCGGTTGAATGCGATGCCTGAAATGATCGCCTGTTCCATGGTGTCGTCTTCCTCAAACGTGATCAGCGTGCCGCGCGAGTCGCTGTCGGGCTCCTCGAACGACGACAGCACGCGCAGCTTGACCTTGTACTTGCCGGCGAACTCGACCGACCGCAACTGCAGAACCTTCGAACCGAGGCTCGCCATTTCCAGCATTTCCTCGAACGTCACCCGGTCGAGCCGCCGCGCCTCCGGAACGATGCGCGGGTCGGTCGTGTAGACGCCGTCGACGTCGGTGTAGATCTGGCATTCGTCCGCAGCGAGCGCTGCCGCCAGTGCGACGCCCGATGTGTCGGACCCGCCGCGGCCCAAGGTGGTGATGTTGCCGTCGGCATCGACGCCCTGAAAGCCGGCGACGATGACGACCCTGCCATCGGCAAGGTCGCGGCGTATGCGCTCTTCGTCGATTTTCAGGATGCGCGCCTTGGTGAACGCGCTGTCGGTCAGCACCTGCACCTGCCCGCCGGTGTAGCTCTTGGCCTGCAACCCGAGTTGCTGCAAGGCGATCGCCAGCAGGCCGATAGTCACTTGCTCGCCGGTCGCCGCGACGACGTCGAGCTCGCGGGGATCGGGATTGGGCGCCAGCTCACGGGCGAGCGCGAGCAGGCGGTTGGTCTCCCCGCTCATCGCCGACGGCACCACGACCAGCTGATGGCCGGCGCGGTGGAAATGCGCGACCCGCCGCGCGACGTTGCGGATCCGCTCGATGCTGCCGACCGAGGTGCCGCCGTACTTCTGGACGATCAGCGCCATGGCAGCCTTCGGTCGACGGCATCACGCCCGCGATGCGCGCGCACGCCGCTCACAGCAACCGGAAGGCGAGCGTCGCGTTCGTTCCGCCGAAGCCGAACGAATTCGACAGTGCGGCGCGGATTTTCATCTTGCGCGCCTCGTTCGGCACGAAGTCGAGATCGCAACGCGGGTCGCGATGGAACAAGTTGGCGGTCGGCGGTGCGACCTGATCGCGCAGCGCGAGCACGGTAAACACGGCCTCGACACCGCCCGCGGCGCCGAGCAGATGTCCGGTCATCGATTTGGTCGACGAGACCGCCAGCCGCGACGCATGCTCGCCAAAGCAACGCTTGACTGCGACGCATTCGGCCACATCGCCAAGCTGAGTAGAAGTACCGTGCGCGTTGATGTAGTCGATATCGCGCACATCGAGCCCGCCGTTCTTCAGTGCGTTAACCATGCTGCGCGCGGCGCCGCCGCCATCCTCCGGCGGTGCGGTGATGTGGTGGGCGTCGGCCGACATGCCGTAACCCACCAGCTCGCAATAGATCCTCGCTCCGCGAGCCTTGGCGTGCTCGAGTTCCTCGAGCACGAGCACGCCCGAGCCTTCACCCAGAACGAAGCCGTCGCGGTCGATGTCCCAGGGTCGGCTTGCCGTCGCAGGATCGTCGTTGCGGTTCGACAGTGCACGTGCGGCGCAGAAGCCGCCGATGCCCAGCGGGCTCACCGTTCCCTCGGCGCCGCCGGCGACCATGATGTCGGCGTCGCCGTATTCGATCAGGCGCGCCGCTTCGCCCAGGCTGTGATTGGCCGACGAGCAGGCGCTGACGGTGGCCAGGTTCGGCCCCTGGTAGCCGTAGTGGATCGACACCAGACCCGAGATCATGTTGATGATCGATCCCGGCACAAAGAAGGGCGAGATCTTGCGGAGCCCGTTCTGCAAATAGGCATTGTGCGTGTCCTCGATCATCGGCAGGCCCCCGATTCCCGAGCCGATGCATACGCCGACCCGCTCGAGGTTGCCGCCATAGCCGTCGAGGCCGGCGTCGGTCACCGCCTGCATCGTGGCAACCTGGCCGTAATGGACGAACCGGTCGTAGCGGCGCACGTCCTTGCCGGAAAGGTACTTGGTGACGTCGAAATCCTTGACCTCTCCCGCGATGCGGGAAGGAAAGGCGCTGGCATCGAAGCGCGTGATCGCGACGATGCCCGAGCGGCAGGCAAGGATGTTGTCCCAGGCGACCGCGACACCGGTGCCGACCGGCGACACGATACCAATTCCGGTGATTACAACTCGGCGTCTGGACATGAGTTGATCGTGGATGGGCGGACCGGCATGCGGCCGGATTCCGCCCGCGCGGGGCAACTGCCGGGCCGCCGGAGCATGATTCGATGCCGCTCCCGGCCGCCCGGTGCGGGGGACGCTACTTTTTCACGTGCGAGCCGACGTAATCGATCGCCTGCTGCACGGTCGTGATTTTTTCGGCGTCCTCGTCGGGAATCTCGGTTTCGAACTCTTCTTCCAGCGCCATCACCAACTCGACCGTATCGAGCGAGTCCGCGCCCAAATCGTCAACGAACGACGATTCATTCTTGATCTCAGCTTCGTTGACCCCGAGTTGTTCTGCGACAATTTTCTTGACTCGCTGCTCTACGTTTTCCATGCCTCTCCTCCCCTCACGGGATCTGGACTTCACAACCTGCGAATTTTACCAGATACGTCCCTACTGCATATACATCCCGCCGTTGACATGCAGCGTGGCGCCGGTGATGTAGCCGGCGCCGGCAGAGGCGAGAAAGGCGACCGCCTGCGCGACGTCTTCGGGCATCCCCAGCCTGCCGAGCGGAATCCGCTCGACCAACTTCTCGCGCTGCGCCTCCGCCAATGCGCGTGTCATGTCGGTGTCGATGAATCCGGGCGCGACGCAATTGACAGTGATGTTGCGGCTGCCGACCTCCTGGGCCAGCGATTTTGTAAATCCGATCAGCGCCGCCTTGGCCGCCGAGTAATTGGTCTGGCCTGCGTTGCCGCTGACGCCGATCACCGAGCCGATATTGATGATGCGCCCGTAGCGCGCCTTCATCATGCCGCGCAGCACCGCCTTCGACAGGCGATAGACCGATTTGAGATTGGTGTCGATGATCGCGTCCCAGTCTTCGTCCTTCATCCGCAGCAGGAGATTGTCCCGCGTAATGCCGGCGTTATTGACGAGTATCGCGACATCGCCGTAGCGCTGCTGAATCGCACTGATCGTCGCCTCGGTTCCGGTCGCCTCGTTGAAGTCCAGGCGCATGCCCGCGCCGCTGTTGCCTGCCTCGTTCAGATAGGCGCCGATCGCCGCTGCACCAGCGTCGGTCGTCGCGGTGCCTACGACGATGGCGCCGTCGCGCGCCAGCGCCTGCGCGATCGCCTTGCCTATCCCGCGGCTTGCGCCGGTGACCAGCGCCACGCCGGCATCGAGTGCCATTGTCTAGGCTTCCTTGATCGCGGTCAGCGCGGCCGCCAGCGCGTCGCCGTCGTTGGTCGAATAGACGGCGAGCTCGGGCACCGTGCGTTTGGCCAGCCCGGCAAGCACGGCTCCGGGCCCGCATTCGACGATGTGCGTCACACCATCGACGGCGAAGGCGCGCATCGTGTCGGCCCAGCGCACGGGGCTCGATGCCTGGCGTGCCAGCGCGTTGCGGACCGCGTCCGGCGTCGCAGCGCTGGCGACATCGACATTGTGCAGGACCGGAATCGATGGCGCGCGCAGCTCGACCTTGGCGAGATAAGCTTCGAGCCGTTCGGCCGCGGGCTTCAACAGCGAGCTGTGGAACGGCGCGCTGACCGGCAGCAGCAGACCGCGCTTCGCGCCGCGCGTCTTGGCTAGCGCGATCGCGCGTTCGACGGCTTCGCGATGACCAGCGATCACTATCTGCGCGGGCGCGTTGAAATTCACCGGTTCGACGACCTGGCCTTGCGCGGCTTCGGCGCAGACGGCGGCCAGCGTCGCGTCGTCTAGACCCATGACGGCAGCCATCGCGCCGGTGCCGGCCGGCACCGCTTCCTGCATCGCCTGCGCGCGAAAGCGCACCAGCGGCACCGCATCCGCGAGCGTGAGCGCCCCGGACACCACCAGCGCTGCGTATTCACCGAGGCTGTGCCCTGCGGTGATTGACGGCGCGGGGCCGCCCGCCGTGCGCCACGCGCGATACAGTGCGACGTCGGCCGTCAGCATCAATGGCTGCGTATTGACCGTACGGTTGATCTCTTCCGGGGGGCCGTCGGCGGCCAGAGCCCACAGGTCCTGGGCGAGCACGTCGCCCGCCTCGATGAAGGTCTGCCGCACCGCGGGGTGCGCGTCATAGCCGGCCATCATCCCGACCGACTGCGATCCCTGTCCGGGAAATACCATCGCGAGCTTCATCGTTCGCCCGACGCTCGCCGCCGATGCGGGAAGCAGATGAGTATCAAGTCCATCGCAGCAGTATCGAGCCCCAGGTGAAGCCGCCTCCGACGCCAAGTAGCATGACGTTCTGACCGGGCTGGATCCGTCCGTCGCGCACCGCGACGTCGAGCGCCAGCGGAATTGATGCCGCCGACGTGTTGGCGTGCAGGCCGACGGTCGAGACCATGCGCTCGAGCGGCAGGCCGAGCTTTTTCATCGTCGCTTCCATGATACGGATATTCGCCTGATGCGGAATCACCCAATCGACGGCGCCCGGAGCCATGCCGGCTGACATCAGCGCTTCCTGCGCTGTCTCGGCGAGAACCTTCACCGCGAACTTGAACACGGCGTGACCATCCATCTTCAGCAGCGGCCGGCCGCTGACCGCACCGCCGGCAACCGTGCCCGGCACCGACAGGATGTCGCGATAGCTGCCGTCCGCGTGCAAATGCGCCGCCAGGATGCCCGGCCGTTCAGACGGCACGAGCACGACCGCGCCGGCGCCGTCGCCGAACAACACGCAGGTCCCCCGATCGTCCCAATCGAGAATGCGCGAATAGATTTCGGCGCCGATGACCAGCGCATTTTGCGCGCCGCCGCTGGCCACCATGCGATCGGCGATCGACAGCGCATAGACGAAACCGCTGCAGACGGCCTGGACATCGAACGCCGGGCCGCTTTTCGCGCCCAGCTTGTCCTGAAGTATGCAGGCCGTCGACGGGAATACCATATCGGGCGTCGTCGTCGCGACGATGATCAGATCGACATCGTCGGCCGCAAGTTTCGCCGCCTCCAGCGCGCGCTGTGCCGCCACCAGCGCCAGATCGCTGGTCTGCTCGCCCGGCGCAGCGATATGGCGCTGGCAGATGCCGGTGCGCGTTCGCACCCATTCGTCGTCGGTGTCGATCCGCTGCGCAAGATCGGCATTGGTCACGATCTGCGCCGGCAGATAACCGCCGGTCCCGGCGATGCGGCTATGCATCGACGATCGATCCGGCGCCACCGGCGGAAGCTTGCGCGGGAACCGGCATCGCCGCGAGCCGGCGCGCGATGCGCTCAAGCACGCCGTTTGCCGCCTCGGCGTACGCTTTTTTCAGGGCCTGCTGAAACGCGAAGACGTCCGCCGAGCCATGACTTTTGACGACGATGCCCTTGAGGCCGATCAAGGTCGCGCCGTTGTAGCGCCGGGGGTCGACTCGCCGCTTGAATGCCTTGATTGCCGGCAGTGCGAACACCACCAGGAGCTTGCGCAGCGGATTGCGCGTGAATTCCTCGCGCAGGAAATCCGAAAGCATCAGCGCCAGCCCTTCCGAGGTCTTCAGCGCGACATTGCCGACGAAGCCATCGCAGACGATGACGTCGACCGTGCCCTTGTAGATGTCGTTGCCTTCGACATTGCCGTAATAGTTGAGGTCCGAGGCTTTCAGCAGCTCCCCGGTCTGCTTGACCACGTCGTTGCCCTTGATGTCCTCTTCGCCGATATTGAGCAGGCCGACCGTCGGGCGCTCGATGCCGTCGACCGCAGCGGCCAGCGCGCTGCCCATGACCGCGAATTGCACCAGCTGCTCGGGCGTGCAGTTGACGTTGGCGCCCAGATCGAGCGCGGTGGTGACGCCGGTGCGCGTCGGAAGCTGTGACGCGATCGCCGGACGATCGATGCCGGGCAGGGTTTTGAGGACGAAGCGCGAGATCGCCATAAGCGCACCGGTGTTTCCGGCGGAGACACAAGCCTGCGCGGCGCCGTCCTTGACCAGATTGATGGCGATGCGCATCGACGAATCCTTCTTGTGTCGCAACGCATCGGCGGGTGGCTCGTGCATTTCGACCACTTCGCTGGCCGCCTGGACGATGACCCGGTCGCTCGCGATGGTGCGGTTCGCGGCTATTGCTTGACGCACTTCGTTCTCGCGACCGACCAGAATCGCTCTTGCCCTGGGAGTTTTCGCCAGAAAGGCAAGCGCGGCGGCGACCGTCACCGGCGGGCCGAAGTCGCCACCCATCGTGTCGACGGCGATGGTGATCGTGTCGGCGGGCGCGCCGGCCGTTGACGCGCCGGCGAGGTTCGGCGCGAAGCCCCGACCCGTGGTGCCGCGCCGGTCGGCCCGGGTCGCGCTTCCTCTCATGGTGGTGCCGGACCCGGGACGCCTGGGTCTTACTCGTCGGCTTTGGTCTTGACTACTTTCTTGCCGCGATAATACCCGCTCGGGCTGATGTGATGGCGAAGATGGACCTCGCCGCTGACCGGCTCCACCGCGAGCGGCGGCTTGGGCAGAAAATCGTGGGCGCGATGCATGCCGCGCTTCGAAGGCGACTTCTTGTTTTGCTGGACAGCCATTGCCTGTGACTCCTTAAAAATTCGATCGGCACAAAAAGCGGTTTCCCGCTTCGCGAAATTCCCGTAATCGTCTCGCCGGCTCTGCTCAATCCGGATTGCGCGCTTTCAGCGCCGCCAATCCGGCGAACGGCGAGCGTTTTCCGTCGTCGGTCATCGAACGGCGCGCCGCCGCGCATGCTTCCTCGTCATGGCGCGGCGACAAAGGCAGCGACAACAGCAGTTCATCCTCGACCAGGTTCCGCGGATCGAGCGTCGTGTTCGCCAGCACGACCTCGGTGTCTTCCGCATCCAGCCGAGCTAACTCGGCCTCGTTGCTCGCGAGCAGCAAGTCGGTCTGCTGCGCTATTGCCGCCCCGAATGGCTGAAGGCAGCGCTGGCACACCAGCGGCACCACGCCGTCGAGCCGTACCGTCAACGAAGGCCGTCCTGCATCGTCGTGCCCGCCGCTAATCCGCCACGTAATCGGCGCCGCGTCGACGCCTGCCGCCAATTGGTCGGCGGCACGGGGCAGGCTGCGCGCGTCGATCTCACCCGCCAGGTCGGTTCCGGCGGCGGCCAGTTCGAATGCATCGAAGCGGCCGTGCGCGCCGACGTCAGTCGACCGAGTCGCCATCTGGATTGGCCTTTTGGTCCGGCAAACACCGCGTCCGGCGACGAGTCGCTGATCGGCGGAGCATGGCCCGGCCGCTACAGGCAAGGACAAACGTTGCATAATAGCGGGCTTGCCCCTGAGTGTCAAAGAAAACCGTGAAAACAACAACTTCGCCTCGCAATACGCGAGCGCTGGTGCTCGCCTCGGCCTCGCCGTATCGCAAGGCGCTGCTCGATCGACTGGGCCTGCCGTTCACGGTCGCCGCGCCCGCAATCGACGAATCGCCGCGGCTTGACGAAGCGCCCGCCGATACTGCCGTCCGGCTGGCGGAGGCCAAGGCGCGGCACGTGGCGAGCGCCCATCCCGGCGCATTGATCGTCGGCTCCGACCAGGTCGCTGATTTCGAAGGCACGGCCATCGGCAAACCGCGCGATCCTGAGGACGCTCTGGAGCAGCTTCGCGCCATGCAGGGGCGGACGATCGTTTTTCACACCGGCCTGGCGCTCCTCGATGCGCGCACCGGGCGTTGCCGCCGCGCACTGGTCGACGTCGCCAGCACGTTTAGACAGCTCGGCGACGACGCGCTCAAGGCCTACCTCGAGCGCGACCGCCCGTACGATTGCGCCGGATCGGTCAAGGTCGAAGCGCTCGGCATCGCGTTGTTCACCCGCGTAGCAAGCGACGATCCGACGGCATTGATAGGCCTGCCGCTGATCCGCCTGACCGACATGCTGATCGCGGAAGGCGTTCATCCCCTGTGAAGGCCGGGCGCGCCGAGGCCGGTAAGCTCTACCTGTTGCCCAACCTGCTCGGCGCGGTCGAGCCGGCGTCGGTGCTTCCGGCGCGCACGCTGGCCGTCGCGCGGCGGCTGCGTCATTTCGTCGTCGAGACGCCGAAAGCCGCGCGGGCGTTCGTCAAATCGCTGCCATCCGAGCACGCGCTGCAAGACATCGCCATTGCCGAGCTGAACGAGCATACGCCGGCACGAGACGTGGCGGCGCTGCTCGCGCCGGTCCTGGCGGGTGAGGATGTTGCGCTGCTGTCGGATGCCGGTTGTCCCGGCGTCGCGGATCCCGGCGCGCCGCTGGTCGCGGCGGCGCACCGCGCGGGCGTGACCGTCGTGCCACTGGTCGGACCCTCGGCGCTGCTGCTCGCGCTGATGGCGTCCGGGATGAATGGCCAGAACTTCGTCTTTCACGGCTACCTGCCCGTGCGCGCCGAAGCGCGCGCCGCGGCGTTGCGGGCGCTGGACGCCGCGGCGGCAGGCAGCGGCGCCACACAGCTGTTTATCGAGACGCCCTATCGCAACGAGGCGATCGCGGCTGCCGTGCTGGCGGTCTGCCGGCCACGGACGCTATTCTGCGTCGCCGTCGATCTGACCTTGCCGTCCGAACAGATAGTCAGGCGCACCGTGGAAGAATGGCGAACGGCGCCGACCTTGCGTCTTTCGGGGAGGCCCGCGATGTTTTTGCTCGGGCGCGATTGACGCCAGGCAACCTCGAACAGCGAATTTGCGACCGGACGAGAAGCGTCCCGGCAGGCTACTGCTCGTCGGCGTCGGGCCAGTTCTTGATATAGCTCTTGAGCATGCGGTTCTCGAAGCTCTGCTCTTCGTAGACCGCCTTGGCGACGTCGTGAAACGATACGACACCCAGCAAAGTCGGGCCGTCGATGACCGGGACGTACCTGGCATGACGCTCGAGCATCACGCGGCGCAGCTCCATTACGTCGAGCCCTGTGGTCGCCGTCAACGGCTCGTTTACCTGGATGTCGCTGACCTTGAGATCGCCGAGCTGCCCTTGCCGCTTCGACAACGCCTCCAGGACTTCGGCGAAGGTCAGCATGCCCACCATGCGGCCGTGGTCCATCACCACCAGCGAGCCGATATCGTGATGCGCCATCACCTTGACCGCATCGAGGACCGATCCGTCGGGCGCGGTGGTGAACAGCGCGTTGCCCTTGATTCGCAGGATTTCGCTGACCAGCATTGAGGCCTCCTTCCCCAGGGGTCCGTGGCGGCACCCCAGGTCGAGGTTACTCCCGCGTGCCGGCGGCTTGCAACGTTTTCGGCGGCTCTCGGGCGGCGGTGCCCGACAGCGGTCGTTGGCGCCCGCGGGCGCCGCGGGATTTCGCTTGCTCTACGCCCGGATTGGAGTGCAAGATTGCATCCCGGTCCGAAAGAGGCCGCAGCGGAAATTTCCGTCTACCCGTTAGGAGGAGCAGATGAGCGATAGCAACGACAGCCTGCCTGTCATCGAGACTGTCCAGCCGGCCCGCCGGCGCCTGCTGAAGGCAGCGGGAATCGCGGCGGGCGGCGCCGCATTGTCGGCGCCCTTCATTCGCAACGCCGCGGCCGCGGAGACGACGACCTGGAAAATCCAGACCTCCTGGCCTGCCGGCGTCGGCCTGCAGACGTTCAAGAGCTGGTGTGCCGGGATCAAGGAAAAAACCGGTGGCGAGCTCGAGTTCAAGGGTTTCGCGGCCAAGGAAGTGGTCGGCGACTTCGAGATACTCGACGCCGTCAAGAACGGCGTGCTCGAAGCGATGAATTCGTTCACGCTGTACTGGGCGGGAAAGCTGCCGGCGACCGCGTTTCTGTCGTCCTACCTGATGGGCTTGCGCTATCCGCACGAGTGGGACATCTTCTTCTACAGCCACGGTGGTCTGCAGGCGGCGCGCGACCTCTTCGCCAAGCAGGGCCTGTACTACGTCAACCGCATTCACCATGGCCCGAACATCATCCATTCGAAAAAGCCGATCCGCACGATCGAAGACTTCAAGGATCTGAAGCTGCGCGTTCCCGGCGGCATGATCGCTGAAGGCTTTGCGGCGATCGGCGCCAAGACGACGCTGCTTCCCGGCGGCGAAGTATTCTCCGCTCTGGAAAAAGGCACGGTCGACGCCGCCGATTACACGGGGCCGGCGGTCAACTGGGACCTGGGCTTCCAGCAGGTTTCCAAGTACATCTGGACCGGTCCTCCGGGACTTGAATCCGTTTATCAGCCGGTCGACCTGATGGATCTGGTGGTCCGCATGGATGTCTGGAACAAGCTGTCGCCGAAGATGAAAGCCTGGGTCGACGAAGAGGTCCAGGTGTATTCGAACGTCCACCATGCGGCAATCCAGAAGGCCGACATGGAGGCCTGGGGCAAATTCGAAAAGGCCGGCACCCAGATCAATCGCCTGCCGGCGGAAGATCTTCCCAAGTTCCAGCGCGTCGCTGTCCCGATCTGGTTCAAGTGGGCGAACAAGGACAAGGACGCGGCGAGGATCTTCAAGCTGCAACTCGATGTCATGGAGTCGCACACCTGCGGTTACGTGACGCCCGACATGTACAAGGGCCTCAAGGTCGACGTCTAAGCCGGTTGTTACCCGACCGGATCCCGTAGTCCTGAACGTCCTGCGGCGACTGAACTCGAGCCGCCGCAGGCGATGGATTCGCCTGCCATGCCCTCTCTAACCTTCACGATGCCGCACTGGCTCTACTGGGCCGGTCTGATCATCTTTCCCCTGATCGCGCTCTACCTGGTGCGACGCCAGTTGCGCAATCCACTCCCTCCGGGGCCGTCGTTGTTCATCGCCTACCTGTTCTGGCTGTGCTCCGGCTTCATGGGCATCCATCGTTTCTATCTGCGCAGCGCGCTCGGCTTTGTCTTCATCCCGATCTTTCTGGTGATCCTCTACTGCAGTGCAGAAGTGCGTGAAGTTCGCGACGAGACCTCGCGCACGTTCGCCGCACTCGAGCAGGCGCACACCGCGGTATTGCAGACCAAGCCGCGATCAGAAACGCCAACGCCCGAGGAGACTGCGCAGTACACGCGCGCCCAGGCAGAGGTCAAGCAGAAGGAAGCGGAGGCAGCCGTCGCCCAGGCGGTGACTGATCAATGGAAAGCACGGGCGCGATGGGCCGCCATCGTGATGGCCATCCTGCTGCTGATCGACGCCGTGCTGCTGCCCAGCCTCGTGCGCAAGCGGCGGGCGCTGGAGGCTGGCCGCATACCTGCTGCCGACATTTTGGTTCCCGATGCGGTTGCTCAGGTGCACGAAGCAGGTGTAGGCGAGGACCCGACGCTGCATTTGCATACCCGCGTCACCGACGCGATCGAATGGATCAACGTCAGGGCCGGAGAATTCGTCGCGTGGTGGGCGCTTATCGCCGTTTTCTTCTACTACTACGAGGTCGTCGCTCGCTTCATTTTCAACTCGCCGACGAACTGGGTGCACGAGAGCATGTTCCTGATGTTCGGTATGCAGTACATGATGTCGGGCGCCTATGCCTACCGCGAAGACCAGCATGTGCGCGTCGACGTCGTGTATTCCAAATTCTCGCCTCGCGGCAAGGCGATCGCCGACATCATCACCTCGGTGTTCTTTTTCATTTTCATCGGTACGCTGTTCGTGACCAGCTACCGCTTCGCGGCCGACTCGGTCAACTTCAACGAGCATTCGTTCACTGAGTGGGGCATCCAGTACTGGCCGGTCAAGCTCACGATGCCGATCGGCGCGGGCCTCCTGCTCTTGCAGGGGGTGGCGAAGCTGATCAAGGACGTGCTGCTAGTCATGCGCAAGGGAGCGTAAGGCATGGGTCTCGAGATCGGCATCGAATGGCTGAGCCTGCTGTTGTTCGGCGGGCTGGGCCTGTTGCTCATGCTGGGTCTGCCGATGGCGTTCTGCACCGGCAGCCTCGCAACAATCTTTCTGTTCGTCTTCGGGAACAGCGCGGTACTGAACATGATGCCGTCGCGGATCTTCCCGTTCATGACCGACTACCAGCTTTCCGCAGTGCCGTTATTCATTTTCATGGCCGCGGTGCTGGAGAAGGCCGGCATTATCGAGGAGCTTTTCGACGTC
>Ga0207677_10000163_pt1 | contig 52869 bp, 52 predicted proteins | sample KBSMisM42_FD_184311 | JGI IMG/M metagenome (GOLD analysis project Ga0207677, IMG submission 184311) | Miscanthus rhizosphere microbial communities from Kellogg Biological Station, Michigan, USA - KBS Miscanthus M4-2 (SPAdes) (version 2) | ecosystem: Host-associated > Plants > Roots >...
CGCGTGAGTCGGGGCGGCCGGCGGTCGTGGCTTGGCTCGTTGCTTGCCGACGTTCATCGTCGTCGTGGCGTTCGGCCGATCAAGTCCTCTTCCCTCGCAGCGGGTCGAACCCGTCGAGACGCTCCCTTGCCAGGCGATGTGTCTCGACCGGGAAGAGGGTGTGGTAGCTCTTGGTCTCGTCGACGACGAGCGACTCGACCGTAAGGTCTCGGCGGTTGTTTTCCTCGATGGTGCCGAAGCCTTCGGTGCCATTCCTGCAGAGGCTCTTCACGATGAGCACCGGCTCACCGGACCCACGCTTGCCTTCCAGCTGGAGCCTCAGGCCACCGGGGACGTAGACGGCGCCATCCTTTTTGCGCAGCTTCGCGGCGAGGGTCTTGTCATATATGTCCCAGAGGTCCCGCATCAGGTCTTCCTTGTCCCGCTCTCGGCTGACCGAATGGCTCTCCGCGACCGCCTGGTCCAGGTCCGCGATCTGCTCGGCGAGCCTACGACGGCGAGCCTGTTGTTCGACCCAGGTCCTCCAGGCGATGCTCCCCTCGAATTCGTCGAGAGGAACGGCCCCCGCGGTCAGGTCATCGAAGCGGTCCTCCTGGACCTTGATCGAAGCCGTGTCGGAGGCGTGGAGGATCTCGAATTGCTCCCGGTTCTCGCGCAGGCCTGCCGCCGTCAGATTGCCCGAGCCGGAGAGGACCCAGAGGCCGTCTTTTCCCGACAGCAGCCACACCTTTGGGTGGAATCGGCTCGCGGTCGCTCCGACCACCACCGCGACCCGGGCATCCAGCTCGTCGCGCAGGGCCCGTAGTGCCGCGGGTTCCGTGATCGGCGCACCGCGAGCGACGATAAAGAGCTCCTTGACGTGCGGATGCCGGCTCAGCAGCTCTGCGAGAAGCTCGACTCCGGTGCGGGTAACGAACGCGACGGCAGCGCGCACCGATTCCGCCCGTCCCAGCAAGAGGTCGAGCGCGGCTGCGCCATATTTCAGGTCCCGCGATGGAAGCGAGGCGAAGGGGCGGTCGATGCCTGAAGCCTAGGCCTCGGCGAAGTCGGCCAGTGCCTTGAGCACGACGTCGTCGTGCTTCTTCGGCGAGACCTTGGGGAAGACCTTGGCGATCTTGCCCCTGGGGTCGATGATGAACGTCGATCTCGCGACCCCCCAATACTTTCGCCCGTACATCGACTTCTCGATCCAGGCGCCGTACTTCTCGGCGACCGCGTGGTCGGCGTCGGCAAGCAAGGTGAACTTTAGGTCGAACTTGTCAGCGAACTTCTTCTGCGCCTCGACCGTGTCGGGAGAGATGCCGATCACGCGAACGCCGACCCTCTCGTAGTCGGCGCCGCGGTCGCGCACGCCGCAGGCTTGTGTCGTGCATCCCGGCGTGTCGGCGCGGGGGTAAAAATACAGTACGACCGTCTGGCCCTTGAGATCGGAGAGCTTGACCGGATCGCCGTTTTGGTCGGGAAGCTCGAAGTCCGGGGCTTTGTCTTCAGCTTGAAGCATGGCGGCACTCTACGGGACTGACGCCAGGTCTTCTCTGCCTGCGACATGGGGCATTGGGTTTCGCAGCCGACCGCTGCCACGCTGCGCCGCATCAGCTCACCAGAAGCCAACGAAGTGCCCAGCGAAGGCAATTGCGACGACGGCGCTGTGAGAAATATCGGCGGGCTCGGCCCATCGAATTGGCTAGCCTCGAATACTTGAGCGTTCTTGCCCAATGGAGTTCAATGTGATACGGCTACGCATTGCAGTCTGGCATCGATGCTATGGAATAGCCCAAGCAAAAGCGGTCAGGCGCGTAAGGAGAGGGAGGCATGAACCTGCCCAGGGTGTCCCTAGTCGGATCGCTTCGGGGTTGCCTCTGCGCTTTTGCGCTTTACGCAACGCTGGCAGCAATTTCGCCCTCGGCGGGCGCGGCCATCACGGCCGAAAACTACTTCCCCTTGGGCATCAGTTCCTGGGGAGTCCCGCAGAGATTGCCTTGTGGCGATGGCTGTGGGGAGCCTCTTCAGACCTATCTGGAAGTGGAAGAAGAATCAGAAGAACCGCGGGGGTGGAAGCCTAAAGAAATCCGCGACGCTTACCGCATACCCGTGATGGGCGGCTCTGATCAGACCATAGCCATTATTGCCCAAGCCGATGACCCCTCCGCAGAAGAAGACCTCGCTAAATATCGCTCGATGTTCAAAATGTCTCCCTGTACGGAAAAAAACGGATGCTTCCGCAAACGGGATGCGTTTGGGACGGCGAGTAATTTTCCCCCACCTGATGCCAAATCAGCCCTTGAGAGCTCCTTGGATCTTGAGATGGCTTCGGTCGCATGCCCAGAATGCAAGCTTCTACTCGTTGAGGCTGAAAAACCCAACGACTTGAAATCGGTCGGAGAGGCCGTGGACCAAGCGGTCGCACTTGGAGCAACTGTGGTCAGCCTAAGTTTGGGGATGCAGGAACCAGCAGGCGCTTCGAGTTACAACAAATACTTTACCCATCCTGGGATTCCAATCACCGCAGGCGCGGGGGATGAAGGATATGAGAATTTCCTAGAGCCACAATCCACTGGGTACCCCAGTTACCCCGCTTCCGCCCCGAGCGTGATCGCAGTGGGGGCCACGGAACTGAGGCAGGAGAAAAAAACGCCACGCGGCTGGACTGACAACGTCTGGCCAAAAACCGGGGGAGGATGCAGCTCCTCTCAAATGTCAAAGCCCGACTGGCAGGACTTCATCACTGATTGTAGCAATCGCATGGCGAGTGACATTGCTATCGTAGGTAAGGAAGTCGCTGTATATGTTACCTATCCCAATTCACAAGGTAATGGTATATGGGATAGAGTTGGCGGCACTAGCGTAGGTGCGCCCCTAGTCGCAGGAATCTACGCACACGCCAGCGAGAAAGTGCGCAATGAACCGGCTGTGGCGATCTATAGCAATCTCTACGACGGTTTTGGGGACATCTTTGATGTTGGGCCCAGCAAAAAACATAATAATACTAACTATCAGGGTCATTCATGTTCGCCTCTGTACCTATGTAACGCGGTCGCCGGTAAAGATGGAGACCCAATGTCGGGATACGATGGGCCTACCGGAGTTGGAATTCCACAGGGGGTACCCGCGCTCCCTAAGTGGGTAATAGCGAACTCGCGGGTAAGTGAACTGGGAAACACTGGGCTTAATCCGCCAGACATAGATTGTGTCTCGACGACTATGTGTACTGCTGTCGGGTCGGACCCGTCCCTTGGGGATGCCCCGCTCGCCGCTGAATGGGACGGCTATGCATGGAGCGCCGCTTCGGTCCCCTTGGAAAATAAAGAATTCGAATGGCTTGGCGGGCTTACGGGAGTCTCGTGTCCGACCTCGAGTTTCTGTCTAGCAGTGGGGCAAATGTACGGATCCGTGTGGTCGAAGGAAGCATACGTCCTGCGGTGGAACGGCGAAGGGTGGAAAGTCGACGAATCGGCGCCGCGACTGCCCGGCGACTTCTGGTCTGCACCGTATTCGATTTCCTGTTCCTCGACCACTGATTGCGTGATTGTTGGCGGCGAAAGCCAGGGTTCGCCTGAAGGCTCGCCACTCGTAAGCGCGCATTGGACGAGCAGCGGGTGGTCAACGCTCGAAGTTCCTTATCCCAGCGGTGCTGCAGAAGCATTGTTGGAGGATGTCAGCTGTGTAGCTGAAGTGGAAAACGAAGAAGAAGTAGAAGAAGAAGAAGTGGAAGAAGGCGAAACCTGCCTTGCAGTAGGCTGGCAATACTCCGTAACGGCGGAAGCCTTTCAGACGTTCGTTGAGCGATGGGATGGATATGAATGGTCGGTCGACACCAGCCTGAGTCCCCCTGGATTCCAGAGCTTCCTCTATGACGTGTCCTGCCCATCTGTCAATTCGTGCATGACTGTCGGTTGGGTAGCTGAATCGCCTGAAAACTATAAGTACAAGGACACCGTGCCCTTGTCAGAGCACTGGAATGGGTCCGAATGGGTTCTCGGGAAGCCTCCTCTGCCGGAACCCAAAATCAATCCGCATGGCACCGAAGAAGAAATCCAGGTCTTAGAGGAAGAAAAGGAAGAAGAAGAAGAAGGGGAACTCTACGGCGTGTCCTGCGGGACGCCTACGTCGTGCGTCACCGTAGGGATTGACTTTGGCACCGGCTACATCGTCGGCGGCTGGAACGGCACTAGTTGGAGCGAACAGAAGCTACCCGAAATGCCTTCAGCTGCGTTTTATTTCGGAGACGCGGTCGATTGCGTGACCGTGTCGTTCTGTCAGGCATTCGGCGGGGGAGGGGGCTCAGTGCTCTTTACTGCTCTCACCGAAGACCCGATGCCATACCTGGGAAACGGAGGGGCGGTTGCCTATGTAGATCCAAATGAAGCCATCGTGGGCGCCACGATCAACCCCAACGGCTACGCGACCACCTACCAGTTCGAGTACGGCACGACGATCGAATACGGCTCCAAAGCGCCGACTTCGCCGAAATCAATCGGTTCGGGCACCAGCGGGGTCGAAGTCAGCGAGGAAATCGAAGGCCTCAAACCGGAAACGACCTATCACTTCCGGTTGGTGGCGACCAACGAAAAGGGAACCGTCGAAGGCGAAGACAAGACCTTCACGACGCCCTCGTGGAAGCTTCTCTCGACCCCGAACCCCAAAGAAGCCACCGACAGCGACCTCTACGACGTCAGCTGCGAACCGAGCACGAACGTCTGCACCGCGGTCGGCAAGAGCACCGTCTCGGGCTCAGACCGCCCCGTGGCCCAGCGCTGGAACGGCACCTCCTGGTCTGAACAGACCGCCGCGAAAAAGTCCGGCTCCGCCCAGAACCGCCTGTTCGGCGTCGACTGCCCCTCAGAAACTCGCTGCCTGGCGGTCGGCAACTACCAGAACTCCGAAGGCGGCCCGGCGACCCTCGGGGAGCTCTGGAACGAAAGCAAATGGTCGGTCCAGACGACGCCGGTCCCATCCGAAGCGAGCTCAAGCGAACTGGTGGCGGTCGGCTGCAACTCGACCGCGAGCTGCCGGGCCGCCGGCTCCGCGGTGATCAAAGGCACGAAGACCGCGATCGTGGAGGCGTGGGCCAGCCCCACCTGGACTTTGCAGACCGTCCCGATTCCCGAAGGGGCCACGTCGAGCCAGCTCGACGGCATCGACTGCATCTGGTCGAACTTCTGCGCCGCCGTCGGCCGCTACACCACCAGCGGCGGCTCGATCAAGAGCCTCGTGATGTTCTGGAACGGCACCGAATGGTCGCTTCATAGCGTGACCGATCCCGAAGGAGCAACCCAGAGCACCCTCTCCGACATCTCCTGCACAGCGACGCCGAACCGCTGCACGGCGGTAGGAGGCTGGAAGAACAGCAAAGGCGAACAGTTCACGCTGGCCTACCGCTTCAACGGGGTGACGACCTGGACGCTGCAGAGCACGCCCAACCCCTCCGGCAGCGCCGAAAGCGTCCTCCAGGACGTCTCCTGCGCGAGCGAAACGTCCTGCACGGCCGCCGGTAGTCAGGTGGCCGGCGGATCGACTCAGACCTTGGCCGAGAAGTGGAACGGGACCAGCTGGTCGATCCAGGGCACCCCGGACCCCTCGGGCGCGGCCTTCAGCTCTCTATTCGGCGTCTCCTGCCGCAGCACCACCTGCATGGGGGTGGGCTGGAGCACGGACAAATCGGGGGTCGACACGACGCTGGGGGAGATGCGGGAATAGCCCGCCTCTCCTGAGAGGAATGTCGCCTGTCAAAATTGACCGCTTGGAGGTTGATGCTGGGGCAAGAAACCTTACGGATTCCAGCCGATCACAGCCGATCTCGATCTTACGAAATCACTTGAAACCGACAGAATCGACACTGTTGATCACTGTATCGGCGCGAGGGTAAAAATACAGTACGACCGTCTGGCCTTTGAGATCGGAGAGCTTGACCGGATCGCCGTTTTGGTCGGGCAGCGTGAAAGCGGGGGCTTTGTCGCCAGGCTGGAGCACGGGCGGAAGGCTATCTCAGGAGGAGGGTTGATTCGGACGTTTGCGAAGGCCTGTCATCCGGCCTCAATGTAAGCCTGCCCGGATGATGGCGGCTCTGTTCGGACTGGGCGTGGATGAAGCCAACGCCATCGGCACGCTCGTCGCTGCTCTGGCCGCCCTGCTAGTCGTAGCTGGGGCGATACGGGCGTGGTACCGCCGCACGCTCGGGCGTCGGCGCGACCGCTATGGCCGTCTCGCGCGCCTGGGTACCGGTGCGCAGCTCGGTTTCTTCGTCGCCGTCCTGGGCGAGCCGCCTGCGATGCGGCGGGTTGTTGTCAAGGAGGACTACCGAGAGTTCCTCGTGCCGGACGACCCACGTTTTGACGAAGGTCTTGAGGAAACGCAATACGCCTATGTCGAACGTCGCTTCACCGAATCGATTTTCATCGACCGCGACTTCTATGTTCAGACGATTACCGACGACGACGAGACGGTTCTCGCGTTCTCGGTCACTGTTCGACATCACCGCTTTCGTCCTGTCTTCGAGCTGCCGCCGAAAATCGGATGGCGGGAGAGACGCCGTTGGAGAAAGCGCACTGGCGAGGCCTTTATGCCGCTCTTTCGGGTCCGACTCGGCCAGACTCGCTTTTCCGAGCTTGACCGAGGCGCTTCCGACGAACAAACCGGGCACCACTTCAAAGCGTCACTCGGCGCTCGGAGCTTTGGTTACTCCGAGGACCATTACTACGGCAACCCTGGCTATTACCAGACCTACGTGTTTACCGCCAGCAGCGCCGCCGGTGTACCCGATGGGATCGGACATCTGGGAGGCGCGATCGAGGAGGCCGGCGGCGGAGAGTGGCCTGACCCAAACCGCAGCGACCAGCCGGACTGGGATCAGATGCCCAAGGCGCAGGCCTTTCGCCGCCAAGCGGCGGTGACGACCTTTACTGTCCTCAGTCTCGGCCTATCGGTAGAGAACTATCCGGCGACCTTTGGGCCACATGGAGACGAGGTCAGAACCCTTCCATAAGCGCGAGCCAAAAGAAACGTAAAGGCGCGCCGAGTGCTATCAATCATGTGCGGGAACGCCCGGCCCGCTGGCAAAGAAACCACGGCACTCACCGGGCGGAAGTGCCGCAGGAGGCAAGGTCAATGAAGGCCGAGACACGTCCGAAGCCGTCCAACGCGACTTGGCTCGACGCAGCCAATGTCGAAGGGGAGTGCGACCATCCGCTACGCCAGGTTGAGGTGGCCTGGTATGGCGAAGGTCGTGTAAAGGTGAGCTTTCCGAAGGGCACCCCTGCCGTCATTCGGCAGGCATACCTAGAGGGAAACAACAACGATCTGATCTTGGAGGTTGCGCCGCGTGGCGCGGCCTGAGTGAGATTGGCGAGCTTCGCTCTCTGTTAATCCATCAACGCCGTCGGGCTGACGGTGCCCCATGCCTAGCTGAGCCGCAGCTTCAGCCGCTCGCAAACTGGGGAATTCTCGTGCCCTCCCCAGGAATCCGAGAGGTACGATCGCGCGCCGATATGGCGCGAGCTTTGAGATGACCGAAATCGACTTCCAGCGCATCCGCCCGCTCGGCGGCAGCAAAACCTATGCCTTCGAGGAGTTCTGCGCCCATCTCGCCCGCCGGGATGAGGCGGTCCCAGAGGGAAGTCGATTTGCTCGCCTTGAGGGCGCTGGGGGCGACGGCGGGGTCGAGTGCTACTGGACGCTGTCGGATGGCAGCGAGTGGGGCTGGCAAAGCAAGCTTCTCTTTGAGCCCGACAAGGCCCAGATTGGCGGCTCGGTCAGCACGGCGCTTCGCATTCACCCGAAGTTGACCCGCTATGTCGTTTGCCTTCCCTTCAATCTGACTGGTCCGACCGGACGGCCCGGTACGGACCAGCGAACCCGCTGGGGGGAATGGGTCGAAGAGTGGGAAAATGAGGCGCGAAGTCGCGGCATGGATGTCGAGTTTTTCCTCTGGGAAGGCTCGGAGCTGGCCGAGCGACTCCTGGCCATCGATCCGAGCGGCGGGCGTCTGCGCTTTTGGTTCGATGAAGAACGGCTAGGGCATGACTGGTTCGGAGAGCGACTCGAAGAGTCGGTGTCCAATGCCGGACCCCGGTATCACCCAGAGCTGAATGTTGACGTGCCGATAGCTACCGCTTTCGATGAATTCGGCCGCACCCCCCGCTACAAACGTCAAGAGCTGCGCTTCATCCGCAAGATGGGAGACACCTTGCGGCGGATGACACACCGGGCTGAGGAGCGCGAGGATGGTGAGGAGACGATTCGCTTTCGGACAGCCGCTACGGCGCTCTCCGACTTGATTGAGGCAATCGAAGTTCGCAGTGAGGAAGGGCTCGACGCGGCCTCGGTGTTGGAGGCGGTCGAGGTTGCCGCCACGACCTTGGCCGGAGCTCGCGACGCGCTTTTCGCCGAGCTTGAGGAGAAGCATGGCGAGGGCAGCGCCGGGAGCCGCCAATTTCGAGAATTTGAGGCCGAATACATGGTTCGTTTCCCGGCGGAGGACTATGACCTCTCCAAGGAAGCCCTTGAGTTGGTAGACGAGCTGCGCGATCGTTACGCCGGTCCCGCCGAGCGTGCCGCCAGCGGGGGTGCTCTTCTCGTCACCGGCGCCGCAGGAATGGGAAAGACCCATGCGATTTGCGACGCGGCCGAGCAGCGACTGGCAGACGACCTCTTCAGTGTTGTGATCCTGGGCGAGCAACTAGGAGACGGAGAGCTGTTCGATCAGATCCGGGCCATCCTCGGGCTTCCGGGCGATATCGGCCGCGACGAACTGCTCGCCGCGCTAGATGCAGCGGGTGAGGCATCTCACCATCCGCTTGTGATTTTCATTGACGCGATAAACGAGCGCCGCCCACGTCGCGCCTGGCGTAGTGATCTTGCGGGCTTCATCACCGCGATTGGACGATACCCGTGGCTCCGGCTTTGTCTGAGTTGCAGGAGCGCTTTCCTGGACGCAGTGATGCCCGAGGAGTTGGAGTTGCCAACAATTGAGCATCGCGGGTTCACCGGGGTCGAGTTTGAGGCGTGCTTCGCATTCTTCGCTTTCTGGAAACTGGAGCCGCCCAGCATTCCGTTGCTACAGCCGGAGTACGCCAACCCCTTGTTTCTCCGCCTTCTTTGCATTGGGTTGGCCAGCGAGGGACGTCGCGCGATCGACCAAGAACCGCCGAGCCTTTCAGAGGTCATCGGCTTGGTTCTCAATGACGCTGAGCGCCGGGCTACAGATCAACTCGATGTCGATCAGCGTCAGAAACTCGTTAGGAAGGCGGTTGACGCGCTGGCCGACGAGATGCTCGCGAGCCGCTCGGGGGGAGTCGAGTGGGAGTGTGCAAGTCAACTCCTCGACGATCTATTGCCAGGACGCGGAGCCTCCGACTCGTTGCTCGACTTCATGGTCAAGGAGGGTCTCCTAAATGAAGTCGAGCGAGGCGGCGTAGACGGTGATTGGGAAATCCGGTTTGGCTTTGAGCGGCTGGGCGAGTTTCTGTGTGTCGCACGGGCCTTTGAGGGGATCAGTGATGACCCTGCACTTCTGTTCCGGGAGGGTGGTCCGCTTGCGCCAAGGGAGGAGGGCCGCTTCATCGAGATTCGAGGTCTGCTCGAAGCGGCAGCGATCATTCTGCCCGAAAAGCACAGCAGCGAGTTTCCTGACCTCGACATTGAGCTGCCTCGGCCGCTCGCCCTTCGCTTGTTTGTCAACTCGCTGACCTGGCGCCAACCTGACAGTCTCAGCGACCGTGCCGAGGCGCTGCTGATCGAGGCGCTTAACGAGGGTTCCCTTTTTGAGCTGGCGATGGAGCAGATCGTTTCGCTCGGGGCCCGCGCCGGACACAGGCTCGGAGTTGAGCTGCTAGATCGCCTGCTGCGTCAAAAGGCTCAAGCCGAGCGGGATGCCTTCATGTGTCGATTCCTTCATCGAAGCTGGGAGGCACAGGGGGCCGTCCGACGACTTGGCGAATGGGCCACCCGGCCCGACCTCGGGCATGTTGGTCGCGCGTCGGCTCTGGATTGGGCTCAGACGTTGCTCTGGCACTGTCTTGCCGCTGACCGGCGCGTACGTGATTACGCCACGATGGGAATCGTCGCTTTGATGACGCAGCATCCCGGCGCTGTTCCCGAGTTGATGGAGCGCGTTGGCGACGTAGATGACGATTACATCGTGGAGCGCCTGTATCTCGCCGCCTACGGAGCGATGCTTCGCAGCCAAGACCGGAGCGCGACCAGCGAGACGGCACAGATCGCCGCCAGTGTCTTGGCGGGCGAGCCCCCCGCCAACGCGCTAGTCCGCGATAACGCCCGCTGCATAGTTGAGCTTGCCGATGAGTGGGGGGTGCTGCCAGAGGAGGTTGACCTCGAGCATTGCCGTCCGCCCTTCGGTGCCGAGCTACCCGAGGATCTGCGGGCAAGCGATCCCGAGCGGGAGACGGCGGGGCCGTTTGGTGATCCAGCCGATGCGATGGATGGCCCCGAGCTGGAAGGCGGGGATGAGGGTGATGCTTGGGACATGGTTCGCCGCTCGATCGGATTCGACGACTTCAAGCGCTACACCATGGGGCCGGCACTGAAAACGAGCCGCAGGCCGGGTCTCGACTTCCCTGCCGCCCAGCGTTGGCTACTTGAGGAGATTGAACGGCTGGGTTTCGGGGGTCCTCCCTTCGACGAATACGACCGGGTGATGACCTCCCAGTTTGGCTCGGGTCGCGGGCGCTCCACTTGGGCCGAGAGAATCGGCAAGAAGTACCAGTGGATCGCGCTCTACCGGCTGATCGGGCTGGTCGAGGACAACATCGCGACCGCCGAGGATTCCAGCTTCTCCGAGTCAGAGCCGCCGTCCGATGCTCCTCCAGCGCTTCAGGCTCCGGGCGAGCGGGCGATCGACCCTACGGTGTTGGTGCGCGAGCAGGAGGTGAGTCGGGAGAAAACCTGGTGGGCGCCGGTCGATGAGGACTTTGGCACCAACCTCGATGATGCTGAGTGGCTTGATCGTCTCGCCTTCCCGGACAGCTCGCAGCTCATCGCGAGCGAGGACCAAGGAAAGCGTTGGCTGACCCTCCTTTCCTATCTTAACTGGGACAGCCGCATTGAGCGCCAATTCAATGACCCCTACCGCCACACCTGGATGCACATTCGGGGTTACTTCGTCGCCGCCGATCAAGCCGAGGAGCTGTGGAAATGGGCAGCGGAGCAAGACTTTCACGGCCGCACGATGCCCGAGGGACCGTCTTGGTTCGACTACTTGTTCTGCGGCGAGTACCCCCATTCAGTGCAGGCGCAGCGCTTGCTACACAACGGATACGTAGATCCGATCGAGGAAGGCGTTCCGGTGCCCGTGCTTCCAGCCCTGCTTGACGACACGGCGTCATTTGAGTTCGACGCCTATCACGGCGAGAGTTCGATCTCGCCGCTCCGGCCGACGAAGGCTCTGTTTGAAGGAGCCGATTTGCGTTGGGATGGCCTTGGGGGCTACCGAGAAGGAAATAGTCCTGTCTTGAGGATGCCGAATTTCAGCGAGCCCGGGCCAACGGCCATGCTCGTGGAAGCGGAGTGGATACAGAAATGGCTCGCCGCGCAGGATATGGCTCTGCTCTGGACCGTTCTCTCGGAGCAGCACGCAAGCGCAGGCGGCGTTGGGGTTGGCTCTCACAGGCATGGCTATTCCGTTCACTCCCGCGCCCACCGACTACGCCCTGACGGGTCGATCGAGTCGAGCGATGGAATTAGTATTCGTCATAAGCCGGGCTAGCGGCCTTCTACGTCGAACTCGACCACGTAGGCCGCGTCGATCTCCATCTCAAAGCTGGGAGGGTCCACGTTACCCCGGCGAGAAGGTCATGGACCGGGACAGACAGCGCTCCGGCGAGCCTCACGTAGCTGTCGAACTTGCCGGTGACGTGGCCGTTCTCGATCTTGCCGATCCGATCTGCCGAGACCATCGCCAGCTTGCTCAGCTCCTCTTGCGAGTGGCCGGCGCGCTTCCGCAGGAGGAACACGTTGTCGGCGATGCGTGCCCTCGCTTCGTAGGGCAATTCCCTGGACGGGATCGCCCTGTTCATCGCTTTCGACCTCCCTTTCCTGATTTCGCCTGCGCGCGGAGGGAGGCGACCTCTGCTGTGAGGTCGGGGTCGTCCGGCACCTCGAAGGCGCCAGGGGTGATGATCGTCTCGGGCGGCGTCCAGAGGATGCCTGCGGTGAGGTCGTCCGTCGTCACTCCCAGCCCGCCCGCGACGCGAATGAACGTGTGGATATAGGGCGAGGTCTCACCGATCTCCAATTTGGAGGCGGCGGTGGGATGAATCTCGGCCCGGAAAGCAAACTCTTCTTGGCTGATCCCGAGCCGCTTCCGATGCCTCCGCACGTTGGCGCCGAGTCTTTGCCGCAGCTCGTCAGAGGGCGGGAAAGGCTGTTTCCGGCCGAAGGGGCTCAAGCCATCCCCGCTTCCCGCTCGCCGGCCGCTGACGAGGAGGGCGGGTGGTCCTCAACGCGGAACTCACCCTCGATCTGGACCTGACGACCGGGGTGCCAGCGCAGACCGGCCATCAGCTCGCACGGAGAGGCTTCGACCCCGGCCGAGACTTTCAAGATCGTGTCGATCCGCGGAAGCCGCTCCCCCCGCTCGATCGCGCCGATGTCCATCCTGTGCAGTCCGGTCAGATCGCCCAGCTCCTGCTGGCTGAGGTCGGCAAGGCGGCGCTGGCGCCCGAGGTTGCGCCCGAATCCCAAGGCCAATGCCGAGTCCATCAGCGAGCCTCCGATGCCTGAGTGTCCTCGGGCGCAGGGGCGCCCTGCTGTACCCACTCGCCGCGCTGTACCCGGCCGGCGCGGTAGGCCATCCCCGTCAGCAACTCGCACGGCTCGGCTTCGACGGCACCGGCGAGCCTGACGATCGTGTCGAGCCGAGGGAGCCGAAGGCCACGCTCCAGCAAGCTGATCTCGGTTCGATGCAGGCCGGCGCGCTGGCCAACTTCCTCCTGCGAGAAGTCGCCTCGGCCGCGCAGGCGAATCAGGTTCTCGCCAAAGCGCTTTCTGAGCCCGTTGAGCGCCTGGGTGCTACGGCCCATCAGGTCCACCTCAGAGCACGCCGCCGAGCAGCTCCTCGAAGCGAAGCGCTGCTCGGGTGGGCCAGATCCGCCGACAGTCGCAGGCGAGCAAGCCGTCTCTGCTCAATTCCCGTACCGCCCGCTCGACCGCGTCTTTCTTCGCAAAGCTCTCGCCGCCGCCCTCTACCTGCAAGGAGAGCTCGAGGGTTGTCAGCCGGTCGGGATGGAGGAACAGGACCTGGGTGAGAACTGCCCGTTCCACCATCTCGTCTTGCTTCGCGGGGGAGATCGCGTCCGCCGCGTCGCGATCCATAGGGTTGTCACCAGCCATGAGGAAGCACCCCTTCCTTGTGGTCAGGCGGCCCGTTCGCGCTACCACGCGGCGGGTCGCCGCTTTGAAGCCGGCGCGTCGATACCGTTCCCGCTGCGGCCGGCCTGGTGAGAGCTATGCCGGTCGCCACGGGGCCGGTGTTCCAGCACGCGGCCCCACTTATGTTTAGGGCCAAAGCCTAGCAGCTTCTATAGATATATCTTGAAATCTGAGCGACAGACGCCGCATCCGCAGCCGGCTCTCGGCAGGGCGATTCGAGGGCTACGCGAAAAGCGAGGCGAGACCCTGGAGAGCGTGGGTCAAAGCGCCGGCGTTGCGCCCAACACGCTTTCGCTGATCGAGCGAGGGGAAGCGAATCCCACCTGGGAGACGGTCAAAAGCATCGCGGCGGCGCTCGGCGTGCCGGTCTCTGAGCTGGCCAAAGCTGCCGAGAGACTCGAAGGCTAGCCGCGAAGGCGCCGGTGGGCGACCTCGTAGACGCTCTCGGCATTCGACTCGCGGGGATGGTGGCGGACGCCGAAAGCGATGTAGCGCAACTGGCCGCGGCCGGCGACGATCTCCACCTGGAACACCATCCCGAAGCGCCCGGCCGGGGGCGGCAGGTAGACCTTGAGGCAGTGGGGTAGCTCGGTGCCTTCGGTGCCCTCTGCTTCGCAGAGGCGCAGCTCGTCGCGTGGGATCCCTTCGCCCTCAAAGCGCCTTCTCGCGGCCCGCGCGGCGTCGGCGCCGGCATCGCTCGCCCGCTCGACATCGAAATCGAACAGGGCGTCGTCAAAGACCGCCGGGGAGGGCGTCCGCCCCTTGGCCAAGTCTTACCCCTCGCCGTCAGGCGGGAGGAACGGGCCGTGGTCGGCCTCGAAGGCAGCGAACTCCTCGTCGGTCGCCTCGCGGGCGCCGGCACGCTCACGGATGCTCTTCAACGAGGGGGCGGACTCGCGGGTGATGACGAACTCGTCTCCGCCGCGCTCCTCAGTGACGACGAAATCGCCCTCCAGGCCACCGCTGACCTTGATGTGAAGCTGCTGCTTCATCGCAGAAATCATGGCAAAGCCTGCGGTCAAGGTCAGCCCGCTGGCCGAATTCATCACATAGCCATCACATAAGGGGGTCCAATTTCCCTGCTTGCGCCCCTGTTATAGAGATGGAGCGCAGGTCGATCGAGAAGAAATCGGTGTCCACTTTGGGCCCTCGGGCCTCTGTAGTTGTAGTGGGCCCTTTTCTCATTGAAAAAAATGACGGATCCGGTCGGCTCAAACGACAGATAGGTAGATGCCTGTTTCGTCGCGAGCCGAATCGCCGCAAACCGAGACCGCAGCCGTGCCCTGGCGGGCCTGGCGCGTTCCCGACGACCTTGCCAATCGCTCCGAGCCCGATTGGCAAGGTCGGAGCCTGCGGATTCGGCATCAGAGCGCGGAATGGCGGCGGGTCGGCCGCACCCGAGTCTCTACCACCCAAGTCGGAGATCGGTGATGGCCGGTAGCTCCTCATCTGGTGGCACTCGCCCCAGCCGCGCTCGCTCCTCGGCTCGGCCCCCCGCGCTCTCCGACCTGGACCGTCGCATCCTCGATCTCCTCTCCTTCCTCCGGGTCCTGACCCAGACGCAGCTCGCCAGTTTGATGTCGCCCGAGATCCAGCCACGAACGCTTCGCTATCGAACCGCCCGCCTCGCAAAGCTCGGCCTCCTCGGGCGAACTCGTCCCTATCGGGAACGCGGCTCGGCGCCGCATCATCTGTGGCCGACGCGGAAGGGCGAGGCGATTGCCGAAGGAGAACCGCCGCCGCGTGGGGGAGAGCGGCGCGAGCCAAATCCCCTGTTCCTCGCACACGCTGCCGCGGTCAGCGAGCTGTACGTGGCGCTTAAGACCGAGTTGCCGGACGGCCTGCGGCTCGCCGGCTTTGAGCGCGAGGCAGAAGTGCGGGAGACGTTCCGAGGCTACGACGGCAAAGAGCACGCCGTTGCGCCGGACGCCTGCATCCAGATCGAGGAGGCGGACGGCCGCGTCCTGCTCGGCGTGGTCGAGCTTGACCTCGGAACGATGTCAACCCGCCAGCTCAAGGCGAAGGCCGAGGGCTACGGCGAATACGCGAAGCTCGAAGGCTGGAGGCAGCGCAATGAGTACTGCCCGCCGCTTCTGTTCATCACCACCAGCGAGAAGCGGGCGCGCTTGTTCCTCGCCATTTGCCGGCGGACGGTCGACCAAGGCCAGATGCTCGTCGCCGCCTGCGGGTTGGCGCGGGACATCGGCCGCTCATTGCTTGCGCCGGAGTGGTTGGCGGGTGACGACGAAAGCGGCGATCTGCTCGCAGTCCTCCGCGGCGCCCGTCGTCCTTATGACGAGGCCTGCGAGCGGGAAGAGGCAAAGCGGCGTGAGGAAGACGCCAAGCGCGAGCGGCTGCGCGCGGACCCCGCCGCCCTTCGCAAGCACCTACAGAGCTGGCGTCACCGCGATTGGGATATCGAGTGCCTTGGCGCCGTCGCCGCCAAGGCCCTGGAGATCACGTTGGAGCGAGACGAGGACCTGGCAGAGGCCGAGCGCCGAGCGCTGCTGGCGCTCGGCGCTATGTCCGCCGATCCGTTGCGCCTTCGGCTCGTCGAGGGCGAGCCGAGCGCCGAGAGGCGCGTCGTCTTCGACGAGCTCGTCGAGCATCAGCGGGCGCGCCAGCTCGAAGAGACCGGGGAGCTGGCCCGGCGCTTTGGCGAGGGGCCGGCGTTGCGCAAGGCTCGTGGCCGCCTCCGAGCCGGGGAGCTGCTGACGACAGCCGATGTCTCTTGGCTGCGGCTGAAGGCGGGAGATGATGGGCGGTCCCGTAGTGAGCAGGAGCGCCTGCATTCCGATTACCTCGCTTTCCGCGAGGAGCGGGCACGCCGTCGCTGGAAGGCTCAGCGCCTCATCACCCGCCTCCGCAACGGGCCGGAGGACTTCCTCGAGGAGATCGACCGCAAGGCCCTGCGGGTCTGCGACTCCTGCGAGGAGATCGCGTATCCCGATCTTGAGCGGGCGCGCTACGAACGCGGGCGCTTCGACGTCGCCTTCCGCTGCCACTTCTGCGACGGCAGGAGGCTTGCGGCTTGGGAGCCTCCGGCGGAAGGAGAGTGCACGTCCTTGCTCGCCGACAAGGAACTCAAGCCATGAGCCCAGGCGCGGGCGATCTTCCGGGTCAAGTGCGCAGGGAGGTGCGTCGCATCCTCGACGCTGAGGCTCGGCGTCTACTCGCCGAACAGCTTGACCGTGATTCGGTCGCGTCCGCGTCCCTGGCCGATCGTCACCGACTCCACCGTCGCCCGAATAAGCCCGCGCTGAGCCTCAAGGCTGAGCCGATCCCAATCCGCCATCGTCACGGTAAGCGTCGAGCCCGCGTCCCGTAGCTGTTCGTCTCGCTCCCTGGCAGCGTCGCGCGCCTCGCGAAGTTCGGTCAGCCGCTCCTGCGCTGCCCGCTCATCCTCGATCCCGGCGAAGGCTCGGATCGCCGCATCGAGATCGGCCTGTGCCTTCTCATGGGCAGCTGCCGCCTCGCGCGCGTCCTGCTCGGTCGACGCCCTGCCCTCCTCGTCAGCGAGGCGCTTCTTGGTCGCCTCGACCGCGGCCTCCTCGACCATCTCCGCGCTGATCGTCATTCGGTGCTTGCAATCCCCGACCGGAGGGCAGCGATAGAAGGGGTAGGTGCGGCCGTTCTGTTTCTGCGTGCCGACGACCATCCTCGCCCCCTCGTCGCAGTGCAGCACCCCGAGTCGGGCCAGCAGGCGGTCGGACTTCGGACGCGGGCCGCGCGGGACCTTGTTCCGCTGCACGCGGTCGAACAGCTCGCGGGGGATGATCGCGTCGTGCGCTGCCGTGTTGACCAGCTTTCCGAAGTGGATCTCGCCGAGATAGAGGCGAGAGGAGAGCATGGACTGAACGCCGTGGTAGCTGCGCTCGACCCCGCGCTCGCCGAGGAAGGCGCGGATGTCCTTGATCGTCGCCCCCTTGTCTCGCATCTCGAATGCCTTGACCACGACCGGGGCCTCGGCGGTCGGGACGAGCCGTCCATCCCTGCCCGGCTCCAGTCCCGGCGGGACATCGGGGAAGGGGCAGACCCCGCGAGCGACGGCGCTCGCCTGGGCCTCGGCGGTGCGCTCCCCGACCGAGCGACGGTAGTACTCGGCGAAGGCGCCCATCATCGTGCCGGATAGCCACTGCGCGGCGGTCTTTTCCGAGACGGCGCCGTAATCGACCGCCAGGACTTCGCCGCCGGCTGCCTCGACTCGTGAGACCACTTCGCCCTGGACGCGCAGGCTGCGGACGAGCCGGTCGAAGTAGCCGACGATCAGCACGCTCGCCTTGCCGGCCTCGATCGCTTCGATCGCCTCCCGTAGACCGCGGCGCTCCTCCAACGGCTTGCCGCCCGAAACGTCGATTTCGTCGGCGGTGCTCTTGAGGGTCAAGCCCTGCCGCTCGCAGGTCTCCTTGATCCGGGCGAGCTGGTCGTGCGGCGAGACGAAGGAGTCCTCGCGGCCCGGTTTCTTGCCGCGCTGCTTGCGCTCAGAGACTCGGATGACGCCGATGGCTGCTCGCGCTGCCATTACTGCAATTATAGCTCATCGTGTCGGCGCGGGGATAGAAATACAGTACGACCGTCTGACCCTTGAGCTCGGAAAGCTTGACTGGATCTCCGTTTTGGTCCGGCAGCTCGAAGTCGGGAGCTGTGTCGCCATGGCTGAGCATTGCGCCGGAGCCTAGTCAACCCCCACCGGCGGCGGCGGAACTCCTCAGCACCCGTGAGCGTTCAGTTTCGTCCTTTCCTCAGCAAATCTGGGAGTACCCCATTGGAAATCGCGTAACAGGCGTTACGGTTGCAGTGGTGTACTTCGTCACGGGAGATCGGCAGCGGCTTGATCGCGTGCGCGCCGCGCAGCCGTCTCTGAGCCATCCTGACGAGCGCTTCATGCTCAATGCCCCGCCGCCGGAATACGAACCGCATCGGTCGCCCTCGGCCCCTGGGCACGTCAACGCGGTGCTGAGCGGGATAGCGGACCTCGACGGGCGGCGCTGGCCGCTGTTCTTCAAGCCGGTCGGGGGAGTGAAGCCAACCGCGGCCGCGTTTTACCAGCAGAGGAGCCCTGTGGACATCGCGATCCACGAGGTAGCCGCATGGTGGATTGCGCGCGAGCTCGGTCGGCCCTGGAGCGAACTGGTCGCCCCGGCTGTCTGGTTCGATCCGCTAGGAGCTTCGGATATAGCCGAATGCGGATCGGTATCGCTCGGCATGAGTGGCGCGGGGGTCCTACCCGAACCGGGCAACGGCTTCGACCAGCTGATATCGGATGCGGCGTTCTTCGATGCTCTGATCGGGTGCCAGGACCGACACGACCAGAACCTGCACGCCGAATTGCCGGCGCGACTAGGGCTGATCGACCACGGCTATGCCTTCGCGCGCCCGGGGGATCACCACAATGCATACCCGACGGCCGGTTTCTTCTTGCGCATGCGTTTCGGGCAGCGGCGCTTCAAGGTGCCCGGGCGGCCCGTCCTGGACTACAGCGGGGTGGGCCCGCTCTCTCCCGGCCTTGCCGCCCACGAGCGAGAGGCGATCGAAAAGCTGGCGGCCGACCCCACCGGCCTCCTCGGCGTGGCCGGGATCTTGAGCGACAAGCGAGCCGACGCGCTGCGGTATCGCATCCTGCGGATGTCTTTGACCGACGAGGTGCTACCGCCAGGCGATTTTTGAGACGTCGGGGAGCGCGACTGTTATAGTCTGTTGAGCTATAGAGGAACCTTGAAAGAAGGAAGACATGGTTCGAGTTCGCATCATCGCCAACGAGATCAGCCCCGAGGGAGAGCTGGTGGAACGCCTGGCTGCGGCCTTTGAGGTGCGCGGGCAGGAATTCGAGTTGACTGAGGGGGAGGCGCGCTACGTACAGCTCGGCATGCCGGTCTACAGCGACCTCTACGGCAGTCAGATCGATTTCGACACGGACGGCGAGGAGTGGGCGCGGAACCTGCCGAGTGCCTATCGGAACGGCGGGCTCATTGTCCACGCCGAGACGGTCGCCTACGGCGACGGCGCGAGCCGAGAGCTCAAGGCGGACGATCGCCTGGCCGCTCGGCAGGCGCTTGCAGCGGAGTAGGCATGCCCCGAACGCGGCGATCTGAGGTTCATGCACAGATCGTCGGGGAGCGAATCCGTGCGGCTCGTCGGGAAGTCGGGTTGACGCAGCGAGAGCTTGCCGGGCGCTTGGAGGTTTCCCAACCCGTCGTAGCGGCCTTGGAGAGCGGTCGGGCGAACCCGACCATCGGTCAGTTGGCGGCCGTCGCCGAAGCTCTACAGATGGGCTTTGACGTCGAGTTCGAAGTCCTCCCGGCGACACGCCGGGCCGGCGAGATTATCGCGCCCTGAGTCGGTCTCAGAACGCCGGAAACCAGGCCCGGTCCCCGTCAGGAGTCGCAGCCCGACTGTCTGGACACTCGCGCTCGTGTCCAGTACGGTGATGCCTTCTTAAGGTACGGCTAGGGTCTTGCGCCATGCGGAGGCAGGGATTGATCAAGGGTCTGCTGAGACGTCTAGCTGTAATTCCTAACCACGTTGTTCATCCGGACCTCCTTGGAGGCTGGCGGTGTCGAGCCCCAGCAACAAGGAGGAACCGGATGAAGCTCCACGCTAACGCTCCCCTCGGCCCGAAGGGCAAGGGATCATGGTCAGACGCGTCCTCGAAGAAGAAATCGCGCTCACGGAGGCGGCCGAGGCCGCCGGAGTGAGCGCGAGGACCGCCGGCAAATGGGTGCGGCGCTACCGGGCCGAAGGCGAGGCCGGGCTACTCGACCGCAGCTCCGCCCCCAGGCGCGTCCACAACGCCACCTCTGCCGAGCGGGTCGAGGCGATCGCCGCCCTGCGCCGACTGCGGATGACGGGCCCCGAGATCGCCGAGACCCTGGAGATGGCGACCTCGACCGTCTCGGCGGTGCTCAAGCGGATCGGCCTCGGCAAGCTCAGCCGCTTGTGTGCCGAGGAGCCGGTCCGCCGCTATGAGAGGCGCCGCGCGGGCGAGCTGATCCACATCGACGTCAAGAAGCTGGGGCGGATCGGCCCGCACGGGGCGGGGCACCGGATGCTCGTCCGCGGCTGGGCCAAGCAAGGTGGCAGGCGCACCGATGCCGCCGGCGTGCGGCGCCTGCGGAGCGGCTGGGACCGGGTCCACGTCTGCATCGACGACGCCACCCGCATGGCCTATGCCGAGGTCCTGCCTGATGAGAAGACGAAGACTGTCGTCGGCTTCTTGAAACGCGCCGTCGGCCTCTAGCGCTCCCACGGCATCGCGGTCGAGGGGCTGATGACCGACAACGGGCCCGCTTACCGCTCCGCTGCCCATGCCCTTGCCTGCAGGGCGATGGGCATCAAGCACATTCGCACTCGCCCCTACCGGCCCCAGGCCAACGGCAAGGCCGAGCGCTTCATCCGCACGATGCTCCGCGAGTGGGCTTATGCCGCCGTCTACGGCTCCTCGCCCGAGAGGGCCGCGGCCCTCTCGGGCTGGATCGAGCGCTACAACTACCGGCGACGACATAGCGCCCTCGGCCACCGGCCGCCGATTCAGCGGCTACGGGAGCTCACCGGGAACAACGTGGCTGGCATCTACATCTAGACGCACTTGGGAAACTTCCCCTGTGTCCCGCTTCTTTAGCCAGGTCGATGTCTTTGGCAGCGCTCCATGTATGGGGAATCCGGTCGCGGTGGTCCTCGGTGCCGAAGGGCTGAACACGGAGCAGATGCAGCGTTTTGCGCGCTGGACGAACCTCTCGGAGACGGCCTTCGTGCTGCCACCACGTGATCCGATGGCCGACTACCGCGTGCGGATATTCACGCCCGTGCTCGAACTTCCCTTCGCTGGACACCCGACCCTCGGCAGCTGTCACGCTTGGCTGGAGGCCGGGGGAGAGGCACGGAATGGCTCGGAGGTCATACAGGAATGCAAGGCGGGGCTAGTCCGTGTCCGCAACACCGATCCCGGTTTTGCCTTTGCATCGCCGCCGCTGCTCCGCTCGGGACCTCCCTCAGAAGAGAAAGCGAGGCACGTCACGACCACCCTCGACCTCGATCCTGAGAAGGTGCTCGCCATCGAGTGGGTCGACAATGGCCCCGGCTGGCTCGCCGTACTAGTGGAGAGCGCCGCCCAGGTCATGCGGTTGCATCCACGATCGCTCGACCTGCCCATCGGCGTCGTTGGATTCTATCCCCCTGGCTCTTCTGCGCAGATAGAGGTGCGGGGGTTCACGTCGGTCGATGGTCGTGTCGTTGAGGACCCCGCCACCGGCAGTCTCAACGCATCGGTGGCCCGGTGGCTGCTTGGTAGTGGCCGTATTGACGCCCCCTACGTCGCCGCTCAAGGCGGTGCGATTGGCCGCGCCGGTCGAATCTACGTCTCTACCGATGACGAGGGGACGATCTGGGTAGGGGGCCGCACAGTCACGGTGGTCAGCGGCACCATCGACCTTTGACCGCCTAGTGTCGCTCGCTGCTGAGCTTGGTAGCGGTTTCGGGCAAACAGGGAGCGATCCTCTCGGCTAGTCGCACCAGCGCGGTCTCGATCGCATCGCGATCCTCGATCTCGAGGCCGCCATCGCTGCTGGCCCGCCGCTCGAACTCCTGGATTGCCCGGAAGAGCAGCGTGATCTCAAAGATCACTCGGTGCATCTCAAGGCGATCGAGGCTCGCGTCAATCTTTTCCTCTGCGATCGCGCACCAAGCGGCGAGCCGACGTCTGCGCCTGCGCGAAGGATCGATTTCGCGCGCCGCGGCTGCCTCAGGATCGCGGATGCGCTGTTGCGAGAACTCAAGCAAATCGTCGAGGAATCGTTCAGCATGACGGATCGAATGATTTGTCAAGCGCGTGCAGGTCGCGGGCGCGGCCGCGGACAGCAGCGCGAATCGGGCAACGTCGGCGCCAGCTCGTGAGACCAGTTCGTCAAGGTCCTCGAGATCGTCGGCTGCCCGGCCACCATTTCCCCGCAGCGAGCCGACCAGCTTCGCGGCTGCGAAGGGCTCTCCTTTTGCCGGCGACGTCTCCCCGAGGGCACTTGCCAACTGGCCTGCAATTCTCTGGCGGAGGAGTCCCGAGCGATCTGCCGCCCCCCAGACAAGCTGCCGTGCCGCCACTCCCTCGGCTTGTCCTGTCGGCGCCCACATCCACATCGAGACGAAATCGGAGTGGAACGTCTGCCCTTCGAGCTTGGAGGGGGCGCCACATGAGGGACAAGGAAGGTCTTTGCGTCCGGTGCCGGTCACTCTCTCACCGGTCGGCCAGGGGAGGTCATCGGCGGGCAGGGGTGCGAGGAAGCAAGTCGGGCAGAGTGCAACGGGGATTGGAACTCCCCAGCTCCCTTGCTGTGAAATCGTCAGATCGCCCAGCAAGTAGCGATGCGCAGGACGCAGGCTGGCGCCGGAGCGACCGGACTTGAATGGGAGGCCATTCATTTCCGGCAGAGAGGCGGCGATCGTCCGGTCCCCCTCGTCCTCGCCCGGGATGCCGAGCCAGGCGGAATTGCCCCAGGGCGCGTCTCCGCGATCGACGACGATCAGCGGAAGCGACGAATCGACTTCCGAGACGATGGCCTGGACGCCGGTGGGCGCGACTGCGTCGTGCGTCTCGAGATCCAGGCCTTTAAGCACCGGATGGCCTTTAGGCACGCCTACGAAGGCGGCCTGGCCGATCGATTCCGGATAGGGAGTAAAGACGGTCAGATCTCCATAGCCGAGTAGTGCCGCCTCCGTCTCGACCCCGTCGGTCCTTCCCAGCGCGAGACGCTGAGACTCGAGCGCGTCGTCCGGCCACTTGAGCATTCCGAGCGCAACCGCGCACCCCTCAGCGTACACCTGGGTTCGCAGCAGCCAGCTCGGAGCCACTCCGTCGGCTGTCGACTCGGTTCGATAGACCAAGTCCCGTTCGACGAGCCGCAGGAAGCGTCGTTGCAGCTCTTTGGCACAGCGCGGGTCCGCGGAGGAGATGGTTTCCCCAGGCTCACAGGAGATCCTCAGCCGCTTGAAGCAACCACGAAGCTCATTGCCTGCTCGTGCAACTAGATCAGCTGGACATATTCCCTGGCGCTCGGCCTCTCGCTTCGTGTTACCAGCGAAAGCCTCAACCCCGAGGGAGAAGATGACGGTATCCCCTTGCAGCCTCCGGAAACGCGCGTAGACGTCAGCGATGAGGAACCGGCGGATGCAATCCAGGCCCGTATCCTCGGTGGGGCGAGCAAAGCCCGCATAGACGTGGATCGACCCCTGGTCAGGAGGCATCTGCTTGCGCGGTTTCCCCCACCGCCCCGGCCGCCCCTCTTGACTCGAAGGCTTCGATCAGGGTCCTCAGGCCAGTCGCCGCTTCCGCGAAATAGTGCCGTGGGCGAAGGAGTGCCACCCTGATGTACGGCCTGCCTAGTTCGGGCGCGTCCCAGAAGAAAGGTCCACCGGGGCAGACGGCGATACCCTCGCCGTTCGCCCAGCGGCAGAACTCATCGCTGTCCCAGTTCTCACCGAGATTGACCCAGGCGATCGTGCTCGCACCGCGTTCCGGTTCTAGAAGGGCACCGGATCCGGCCAGGGCCGTCTCAAGAGCTTTGCGGTTCCCCCTCGCGATGGTGCGCCAAGAGCGCTGTGGATCGCTTTCGATGTACCTCGTCAGGAGGCGCAAGAGGAAAGGAGAAACATTGAGGATGTAGTCCTCGCTGATCTCTTGCACGCTGTCTGCCAGTCCCGCGCTACCCACGGTGATCCCGACCTTGAGATCGAGGACGGGCCAAGTCTTCCCGGTGTCCTCTATGCAGAGGAAGCGGACGCCGGAAGCTTGTAGGACCTCGTACTGATCCCAGTCGCAGAGTTCGCTCGCGAAACGGAAACTGAAGTCGATGACGAGGTCCACATCGCTCGCTGCGCAAAGGCGCGCTATCCGGTCCAACTCGGCTGGACCCACGCAGTCCCCAGTCGGATTGTTGGGCAGGACAAGCAGGAGGGCGGCGACGTCATCGGAGAAGGACTCAAGCTCCACGACATCGCTGAACTCAATTGGTCGCATCGGGGCACCACAGCGGGAAAGCAGCGCGGGAATGTTGTCGAAGGTCGGGTGAATGACGAACGTCACGCCACCCCGCCCGCGAAGGTAAGAGGCGGCGATCGCAATCGAAACCGAGGCCGAGTAATGAAGATTCGGGCGAGGCAGATCGAAGACCGAGGACTGGCCGGCAATGCCAAAAAAGGCAGTGAGGAAGTCATCTTCAACGAGGTCTTGGTCAGCCTTGACGCACTCTTCGAAGAGCGCGGGCAGATCCTGAAGCAACTCCATCTGCCGAACCGACTGGCTCTGCCGGGAGTGCCCGTCAGCCAAGTTGAAGTCGCCGCGCAGCGCCTCCCATTGGTGTCGCGTCAGCGTAGCACCGGGATCGATCCCAGTTTGCCCAGGGCCACTAGCAAGAGTCTCGCCGTCCACATTTCATCCCATCGCTCAAAGTCGGCTGAGCTTATCACGAATAATCAACTAAACTTGTGCAATATGATGGCGCGTCGCGGGCATCGAAACGTTCTGGATGAAATCCACGCTGCCTTGGAGGCCAACGGGCTGGGGGACCAGACGCGGCTCACGGTTCCCCATCATCCGTCCCGCCGAGACTTGAAGGTTTTCGGAGTCCCGGCCGATGCGGAAGTTGGCCTGCGGGCAATCAGGGAACTGGCATCGGTGGGCAGGGTTTCGTCGTGGAACCAAGGTAGAGTCGGAATCCGACTTACCGACCAGTACATTGACGAGGTCGGAGAAAGACTTGAGGCCGGAGACGAGGAGGTGATAACCGCTCGAGATCTCCGGGCCGACGAGAAAATCGCCGTCGACTTCTGTGACCCCAACGCCACCAAGGCGCTTCACGTTGGGCACCTGCGCAACCTCGCCTTGGGCAACGCCCTTGCCGCCGCTTTTCGCGCGGCGGGCGCCAAGGTCTCAACGCAGAGCCAAGTCGGCGACATAGGACGCAGCATGGGCGAGGCAATGGCCGGCTTTGCCAAGTTCGGCGAAACCCGCCGCCGCGAATGCCCCGAGGAGAAGGGGGATCATCTCGTTGGTCACTGTTACTCGCGTTACGTACGAGAGGTAGGTGATCGCGGCGGGGATAAGTCGATGCTGGCAAGCGATCCTGCCCTTGCCCGAGAGCATATGCAACGAGACGACCTCGCGAATGACCTTATGGAGAGCTGGCAGCGCTCGGAACCGGAAGCACTGGCATTGTGGCGCAAGGTTCGGGGACTCGCGATGGGGGGACAAGAGCAGACCTTGCAACGGCTGGGGATCTCATTCGACTCGCTCCTTTTCGAGTCCGATTACATCGACGCGATCGAAGCCGTCGGCGATGACCTCGTTGCCTGCGGGATCGCGACTCGGGCTCCGAGCGGAGCAGTGCTATACGAATCCGGAGACGAGGGTTATCCGTACCTCGTCCTAAGAAGACCTGACGGGCACTCCACCCAACATCTTCGCTATGTCGCTCTTTGGCACGCGACGAGGTCAGGTCTCAGCCCAGGAACCTCGATCGAGGTGATGGGCGACGAGTGGCAGCCGCTCGCCGTCTATGGGGAGAGATTGCTTCGCAGTCTGGACAAAGGTGTTGTGCATCCGAGCGCGTGCCTGCTTCACGGGATGGTCACTCTGGAGGGTCAAGTTGTGAAGTCGAGTGCCGCGCCGTGGCTGATCGACGAGATGCTCGACCGAGCGTCTGCGCACCCGATGCTGGCGAAAGTCGCCGAGGTTCGGCCTGACTGGGCCGAGCGGCTCAACGCCGCGGTCGCGCTCGGGATCTGCATAGGCCGTCCCCCTGGCAAGCGCTTGGAGATCTCTGAACGGGACCTCTTCGATCCTGCTCGCAACCCGGGCTGGGCGATGGCTTTAGTCGCGCTGAAGGCCTGGGACCCCCGCTACGACGGTGAGCCCGACCCTGCCGCAACCGACCGCGACTACCGGTTCCTCGTCGCGCAGTCCCAGGTTCATCGCCAGCTGGTTAGGCGAGTATGTGCCGAGCACAATCCTCTTCACCTCATTCACTTGCACGCCCATCTCAGCCGCTGGTTTCTTGGCACTGAAAGCTCAAGCCGGCTGTCGCGGGCGATGAGAACGATCTCTGCTGTTGGTCTAGCGAGCCTGGGCCTGCCTGCGCTCGGGGAGCGGATAGGCTCGACGGGGGTGGGAGCGAGAGGCACAGTTTGAGTTCCGACGGCGCGATCGACCTGATCTACGAGCAACGGCTGCGCGAGGAGTTGACGATGGCCGACGCCCTAGCGGCTGCGAGAGTGGCCCTGCGCGGCTACAGCGAAGGCAATATCCGAATCGTCGCCTCCGTACTTGACCTGGATCGAGGCGACGTACATGTGAAGGGCGCCTACGCGATCGGTGAGGAGCAATTCGTGGTCAAGATCGCTTCCTGGGTCCCACCGGAAGATGTGGGAAAGGCCGTCCACGGAGGCGGTTCGCTCATCTGCGACGCTGCGACTGGCCATCCCGTCGCCCTTTTGCTCGACGAGCACTACCTCAGCAGCCTGCGTACCGCCGCGGCGAGTGCGGTCGCCGCGGACGCGCTCGCCCGTACCAACAGCGTCGTCTTGGGGATCGTCGGCACCGGAGCACAAGGACAGCTGCAGGTCGAAGCCCTGGCAGAAGTTCGGCCGCTCAGACAGGTTCTCATCCACGGCCGACGGCGAGAGGCCGCCGAGGCGCTGGTCGAGTTGCTCCAAGACAAGCTAGCGGCGGAGGTATGCGTTGCCGACAGCGTGCTGGAGGTCATGGGCATGGCGGACATTGTTGTCACCGCAACCGCTAGCAGGAGACCGTTCATATCTGCTTCCTCACTGCGTCCGGGACAGCACCTGAGCGCGATCGGGGCCGATGGCGCCGGTAAGGCCGAGCTTGCACTTGACTGCTTTTCCCGCGCCCGGGTCTTCGTTGACAGCGTGGCGCAGAGCGCCCCCACAGCGGAGATCGGCGCAGCGATCGAGGCGGGACTCTACGCGAGGGACCAGATAGCCGGGGAGATCGGAGGCGTACTTGCAGGCCAGATCGAGGGACGGCGGGACGAGGAGGAGATAACGATCGCGAAGATGACTGGGATTGGGGCCCTGGACTTGGCCATCGCGCAGGCTGCCATGAAGAGATGCCAAGGTGGGGAGGCTCCTTCTTAATCGTCACCCCTATTTTCGGGAAGCGCCCGACGGGGCTCGAACCCGCATCGGCGGCTTAGAAGGCCACTGCTCTGGGGCCATTGATCGATTTGCGGGCGTCGAATCCGAAGCGGCTGTTGCCAGCGATCAACCCACCGCAGGAGTCGTTCATAAAAGAACGCCTGGGCTGCATGGTTGCGACACCGGAATCTGGACCCGTCGAGCTAGGACCGTTTCCAGTTGAGCTACGGGCGCACAAGATTTCTTGAATATACAATATAATTTTATCAAGAAGGATCGGCTCAGCTCGATGAGCATCGCCCAGGGCGAAGATATTTGGCCGCCTCGCGGGGGCCGCCGTCGCGAGCACGTATCTCCTTCAACGAGGACCTGGGCTCGCGGGTGAGACGAACTCGTCTGCCCGCTCGTCGGTGACGACGAAGTCGCCCTCTACTCGGAATCCTCGCGGCCCGGGTCCTGCCCCTTCTCGCCTTCGTCGTACTCCTCGTCGCCCTGTTCGAGGGCGGTCTCCGAGACGGAGTCCCGGGCGCCGGGGTGGTAATTGGTCTGGAAGCTCTCCAGTAGCCGGTCGCGATGGTCTTCGTCGACCGGAACCTCGTCAGAGACGCGCACCCACTCGGCACCCTCATAGGCCTCCATGTTGAAGACCTCCTGGTCGAGCGAGGTCGAGTCGTCGACGACGACGAGGACCTCGGTCTGGGGGTTGAAGTAGGTCCCCGGCTGCATCAGCAGATCCTCGACCTCGTAGAGGTTCTCCTCCGCCGCTGGCATGGTCAGATCCTATTCGGATCGGCGAGGCGACGTTCTGTTTCCGCCTCGACGTCGAGGGGCGCCTCGCCGCGGCGCTGACGGCGGAACGACTTGGCCTCGATCATCTGGCGCACCTCGGCTTCCCGGGTGGCGTCGCTGACCGGCGAGGGCTGACGGCGGACCGAGCGCGGCGGCAGGTCGGGATCGATCGCGTACGGCCCCCGACCGATTCCTCGCCAGGCCTTGCCGGAGCGGGCGAAGGCGACGGCGGCGATCGGCGCCGTGACGAGCGTGATCAAGATCAGCACGCTGCCGTTCTGTACCGCGGTGGCTGTCAGCGGGCCGACCATGGTCCAAGGGTAGGCCCGTCGCGGGCCGGGCGTTATCCGCTACCCTTGCCGGTGGTTGACTGACCAGTCAATCGGTGGTCGTCGTTCCTGCGGCGTCCATGCCGAGAAACGGCTTGAGAATCGAAAAAGAAGGAGCCTCGACCAGTGGTTGACTTCACCCTCACCGACGAGCAGAAGGACCTGCGCGAGCTCGCGCACAGCTTCGCCGAGAAAGAGATCCGCAAGGTGGCCTGGGAGTACGACGTGGACGGCACCTGGCCCCAGGACATCATCGAGAAGGCCTGGGAGGTGGGGCTGATGAACACCCACATCCCCGAGGCCTATGGCGGCCCCGGCCTCGACTACCTCTCGGGCTGCCTGATCGAGGAGGAGATGGGCTGGGGGTGCTCCGGCATCGGCACCAGCCTGATGGCCAACGGCCTCGCCTCGGCGCCGATAACCCTCGGCGGATCCGAGGAGACGAAGAAGAAGTACCTCGGCATGCTCTGCGAGGAGCCGAAGCTGGCTTCCTTCTGCCTGACCGAGCCCGACGCCGGCTCAGACGTCTCGGGGATGAAGACCAAGGCCGTGAAGAAGGGCGACAAGTACGTCATCAGCGGCTCGAAGTGCTTCATCACCAACGGCACCTACGCCGACTACTTCACCGTCTACGCGAAGACCGATCCCGACGGCGGGCACCGCGGGATCAGCGCCTTCGTCGTCGATGCCGACCTCCCTGGCGTCTCGGTCGACAAGAAGGAGGACAAGATGGGCCAGCGGGCCTCGAACACCGCGACCATCTCCTTCGACGAAGTCGAGATCCCGGCAGAGAACCTCCTAGGCGAGGAAAACAAGGGATTCAAGCTGGCGATGATGACCCTCGACCGCACCCGCCCCGGCGTCTCGGCGATGGCGGTCGGCATCGGCCGCGCCGCGCTCGAGTACGCCTCGGACTACTCCAAGGAAAGGGTTCAGTTCGGCGTGCCGATCGCGATGCACCAGGCGATCCAGTTCATGATCGCCGACATGGCGACCAAGGTCGAGGCCGCGCGCCTGCTGGTCTGGAACTCCGCGGTCCTGCTCGACCAGGGCATCCGCAACAGCAAGGTCTCCTCGATGGCCAAGCGCTTCGCCGCCGACTCGGCGATGGAGATCACCGTCGACGCCGTTCAGGTCTACGGCGGCTACGGCTTCATCAAGGAGTACCCGGTCGAGAAGCTGATGCGCGACGCCAAGATCATGCAGCTCTACGAGGGCACGAGCCAGATCCAGCGCCTGGTGATCGCCAAGGAAGTGCTGCTGCCGCGCAACGTCGAAGAGTCCACGCCCGAGTCCCAGGCCTCCGAAGCGAGCCAGTCCGAGCAGGCCGCCGCCACGGTCTAGCGCCGCCAGGGCCGACGGGCCGAAAAGCGCTGACATAGAGCGCTTTTCGGCCCGTCGGCCCCCTTGTTCAGGCGGTGATGCGGGCGCCTTGGCGGGCAGCCTTTTGGCGCTTGAGCTTGTCGAGCTCGACCTTGCGCAGGCGGATCGACTCGGGAGTGATTTCGACGCACTCGTCCTCGCGCAGGAACTCGACCGCGGATTCGAGTGTGTGGCGGGTGGGCGGCGCCATTCGCTCCAGGACCTCGGCGCTGGCGGCGCGCATGTTGGTCTGCTGCTTCTCCTTGATCGCGTTGACGTCCATGTCCTCGGCGCGGGCGTTCTCGCCGACGATCATCCCCTCGTAGACCTCCTCGCCGGGGCCGACGAAGAGCGTGCCGCGGTCCTGCAGGCCGAGCAGCGCGTAGCCGGCGCTCTTGCCGCGACGGTCGGCGACGATCGAGCCGGTCGGGCGCAGGCGCATGTCTCCGGCCCAGCGCTCCCAGCCCTCGAAGACGTGGTGCATGACGCCGGTGCCGCGAGTCTCGGTGAGGAACTCGGTGCGCAGCCCGATCAGGCCGCGGGCGGGCACCAGATAGTCCATCCGCACCCAGCCGGTGTCGTGGTTGGTCATCTGCTCGAGCCGCCCCTTGCGCCCGGCGAGCAGCTGCGTGATCGCGCCGACGTGCTCCTCGGGGACGTCGATCGCCAGCCGTTCGACCGGCTCGTGCAGCTTGCCGTCGATCTCGCGGGTCAGCACGCGCGGCTGGCCCGCGGTCAGCTCGAAGCCCTCGCGGCGCATCAGTTCGAGCAGCACCACGAGCTGCAGCTCGCCGCGGCCCTGCACCTCCCAGGCGTCCGGGCGGTCGGTGTCCTGGACGCGGATCGAGACGTTGCCGACCAGCTCGGCGTCGAGCCGGTCGCGGATCTGGCGCGCGGTCAGCTTGCTGCCCTCGCTGCCGGCCAGCGGCGAGGTGTTGATCCCGACCACGATCGAGAGCGAGGGCTCGTCGACGACGATCACCGGCAGCGGCCGGGGATCGCCGGGATCGGCGAGGGTCTCGCCGATCGTCACCTCTTCGATGCCGGCGATGGCGACGATCTCACCCGGTCCCGCTTCCTCGGCGGAGACCCGCTCCAGCGCCTCGGTCACGTAGAGCTCGGAGACGGTGGCGCGCTCGACCGAGCCGTCGGCTCGGCACCAGGCGATCTGCTGCCCGGAGCGGATCGTCCCGTGTCGCACCCGGCAGAGCGCCAGGCGACCGACGTACGGCGAGGCGTCGAGGTTGGTGACGTGCGCCTGCAGGGGATGGTCGGGATCGTGCTCGGGCGCCGGGATCTTCTCCAACATCAGGTCCATCAGCGGCGTGAGGTCGGTTCCCGCGACCCCTTCGGAGAGCGACGCCCAGCCGTCCTTGGCGTTGGTGTAGACGATCGGGAACTCGATCTGCTCGTCGTCGGCGCCGAGGTCGAGGAAGAGCTCGTAGACCTCGTCGACGACCTCGGCGATGCGGGCGTCGGGCCGGTCGACCTTGTTGACGACGAGGATCACCGGCAGCTTCGCCTCCAGCGCCTTGCGCAGCACGAAGCGGGTCTGGGGGAGGGGCCCCTCGGAGGCGTCGACGAGCAGCAGGACGCCGTCGACCATCGTCAGGCCGCGCTCGACCTCGCCGCCGAAGTCGGCGTGGCCGGGGGTGTCGACGATGTTGAGCTTGACGTCGGCGTAGCGGACGGCCGTGTTCTTGGCGAGGATCGTGATGCCCTTCTCGCGCTCGAGGTCCATCGAGTCCATCACCCGCTCGGCCACGTCCTGGCCCTTGCGGAAGGCGCCCGACTGCCACAGCATCGCGTCGACCAGCGTCGTCTTGCCGTGGTCGACGTGGGCGACGATCGCGATGTTTCGCAGGTCTTCTCGTCTGGTCATCGTTCAAAGAAAAGGCCCGCCGTGCGGCGGGCCTGGTACCGCTCGAGCTCGGATGGGGCTATGCCGTTTCCTGCACGCTCGCGGCGGCGGGGCCCTTGGGGCCGTCCTCGGACTCGTAGGACACCTTGGAGCCCTCGGTCAGGGACTTGAAGCCCTCTCCCATGATGGCGCTGTGATGGACGAAGACGTCCTTCGAGCCGTCATCGGGGGTGATGAACCCGTAGCCCTTGTCGTCGCTGAACCACTTGACTGTTCCAGTCGGCATGTAATTGCCTCCACTCATTGTGCTGCGAACGCGGAGGCTTCGGTAAAGCAACGACGCGAGCGCTAGGCACGACTTTTTGCCGGATATCTATCCGACCTAACGCCGCGCACGGTAGCAGGGATGGGAGCGGGGGCGTCCGCTTGCTCAGCGCATGCGTCGCGATGATCACTAAACGTTCCTACGAACGTCGGTCCGAAGCGGAGCGAGCGGTGTTGAGGGACCGCGGGTACGAGCCGATACCTTGCTTCGATGCTCCCTTTTCACCGCTTCGTCGCCATGGCGGCCGCCACGATGGCCGTGCTCCCGTTGGTGGCGGAGCCCGCGACCGCGGCCAGGCTTCCCGGGGCCGGTGACCTGTCGCCGCGGCTGGCGCGGCTCGCGCGTCCGGCCGTACGTTCGGCGCCAGAGAACCGGCAGGCAAGGGAGCTCGGGCTGCCGGCCGACGGGCCCGGAAGCCTCCTGCGCCGCGGAAACCGGGTCCTGGTCTACGTGCGCTTCGACCGCGGTGCGCTCGCCGGTCTGCCGGTGCTGCGCAAGGCCGGCGCCGAGGTTGTCGACGCAAGCGCCCGCTACCAGACGGTCACCGCCGCGGCCAAGCCCGCCGAGCTTCCGGCACTCGACCAAGTGCCGCGTGTCGTCTCGGTTAGGGAGACACTCGCGCCCGTCGCCGCCGCCAAATGCACGACCGAACCGCATCGTTACGGGAAAGCGCTCTCCGAGGGGGTGCCGCAGCTGGATGCCGGCGAGGAAGCCGGAGAAGCGGGGGCCGCATTCGGCGTAGACGGCAGCGAATTGACCGTCGGCATCCTCTCCGACTCCTTCGACCAGGCAACGGAAGCGGCCGACGGCAGCGGGCCGGTGGCGACGAAAGCTGCCGACGACGCCGCCAGCGCGGACCTGCCTGGCGTCAAAAACCCGTGCGGGGACACCACCCCGGTAGCAGTCCTCGACGAAGACGAAACGGGGGAAGAAGAAGACGCCGACGAGGGTCGGGCGATGGCCCAGATCGTCCACGACGTCGCCCCCGGCGCGGACATCGCCTTCGCCTCGGCGTTCAACGGCGAAGATTCGTTCGCCTCGAACGTAGAAGAGCTGGCCGAAGAAGGCGCCAACGTGATCGTCGACGACGTCTTCTACCTGGAAGAGCCCTTCTTCCAGGAAGGCCCGGTCGCGGTCGCCGCGACGACGGCCGTCGAAGCAGGCGCGACGTATCTCTCCGCCGCCGGCAACGACAACCTGATCGACCCCGAAGGGAACGAGATCGCGTCCTGGGGAACGCCGGCCTTCAGAGACTCGGGCAGCTGCCCGCGGGAAGTGGGAGCGCTGCCGGTCTCGTTCTTCAACGGTTCCCATTGCCTCGACTTCGACCCGGGGGCGGCCGTCGACAGGACGTTCGGGATCAGGGTCAAATCCCATCGGACCCTGGCCGTCGATCTGCAGTGGGCCGAACCGTGGTACGGCGTCAAAACCGACCTCGACGCCTACCTGCTCGACGCCGAAGGACGTCTGATCGATGGCGAAGTCACGGACAACGTCTTCAAAACTCAGCAGCCCACCGAGATCTTGCAGTGGGTCAACGAATCCAGCGCGACGCAGACCGTGCAGCTGGTCGTCAACCGCTTCTCCGGCGGGACTCCGCCGCTCAAGTTCGCCCTGCTCGAGAACGGCTCGGGGGTCAGCGCCACCGAGTACCCGCGCTCGTCGGAAACGGACACGGTCGGGCCGACTGTCTTCGGCCACAGCGCCAGCGAAAACGCTATCTCGGTGGGCGCGATTCACGTGCCGACGTCGACAGAACCGGTCGTCGAACGCCCCGAGCCCTATTCGTCGCGCGGCCCGGTCGATCACGAGTTCGGCCCGGTCGTTGGAACCACGCCGGCGAAAGCCCTGGAAGCGCCCCAGATCCTCTCCAAGCCGGACGTCACCGCCAGCGACTGCGGTGTCACGACCTTCTTCGCCAGCTTCGTCAAAGCCGAAGGGGTCTGGCGTTTCTGCGGCACCTCGGCCGCCGCTCCGCACGCCGCCGGCGTCGCGGCGTTGATGCTCGATGCCGAACCCGGCACCTCTCCCGCCGACGTCCGCACCGCGCTGCAGGAAAGCGCCGCGCCGATCGGGTCGCCGCCAGTCGGGCCCTGCGCGGTCGGGGCGGGCCTCATCGACGCGGTGGGGGCGATCGAATCGCTACCGGTCGCCGGTGGCTACGTTCCGCCCGCGTGCGCGTTCCCCCTTCCGGAAGACCGGGTCGGCGACGCCGAAGCGCGCGCGGCAGGCGACTGGGGCTTGGAGGCGCCGCCGGCGCCGCCCACCGTGACCGCTACCGCGTCGCCAACCGTGGCCCAAGAAGCGCGGGAGCTCGTCCGCCCCCGCACCTTCATCCGCGCTCACCCACGTCACCTGATCCGCACCCGACGCGGCACGGCACGCGTCGTCTTCCGCTTCGGTTCCGACCAGGACGGCGTCCACTTCGTCTGCCGGATCGACGACGGGCTCTTCCAGGTCTGCCCGCGGCGCCTCGTCCGCACGCTCGGGATCGGCTTGCATACGTTGCGCGTCGCCGCACGGAGCGCGGACGGCCTCGGCGACGCCACGCCCGCCTTCTACCGTTTTCAGATCAAGCGGATTCGCTAGTCGTGCCGCCGCGCCGCGCGATGCGGTGCCCGACGAAGACCAGTGCGAGCAGGGCGGCGGCGCTGCCGAGGACGAGCGGGTCGGTGAGGCTGAGCCCCTCAAGCCTGGTGCCGAAGTAGACGGCGAGCGCGGTCAGCGGCAGGTAGCCGACCACCGTGGTCCAGGCAAAGCGCCAGACCGGGACGCGGGCCGCTCCGGCCGCGTATGAGACGAGGCTGAAGGGCACGATCGGGATCAGGCGCACGGCGAGCAGCAGGGTCGCGCCGCCCCGCTCGATCGCGGCCTCGGTGCGCTCGAAGCGCTCGGCACCGAACCAGCGGTCGAGCAGCGGCCGGGCCAGCGAGCGGCCGACCGCGAAGCAGAGCAGCCCGGAGAGCAGCCAGCTGAAGGACATCAGCGCCAGCGCCGGGAAGAAACCGTAGGCAAAACCGGCGGCGGCGTCGACGATCTCGGCCGGGTAGAAGACGACGGCGTGGAGCAGCGCGAGGACGAGGATCAGCAGGGGGCCGACGATGCCGAGGCTGTCCAGCTCGCGTCGCACCTCCGCGCTGTCGCCGTGGACCGCGGCGACGGCGGCGTCGTGCAGGTCCGGCACGGCGAAGACCAGCACCGCGATCGTCGCGATGCCGGCGAGGGTCGTGACGACGGCGAACAGCGACGGCCGCGGGTTCTCCACGAGGTGAGTATGGCGGCGAAGCGGCCAACGGCCAGCGAGGTCGACCGCGTTATCCGTCTGTCGCCTGCCGGTATTCCTGCTCGCCGAGCACGAGGCGCCAAGGCCCGGCAATCGATTCGGTGGCGCGGAAGTCGCGAAAGTCGAAGGTGAGGATGGGAAGCTCGTGACGCTCGGCGATCGCCATCACGCAGGTATCGACGAAGCCCAGCTCGAGGTCCGCGTAGCGCTGATCGAGCTCGTTCGCGCGTCTCAGCAGTCCGGCGGAAAGATAAGCGATCTCCCGCTCCCCACCGACCGTTCCTCTGAGAAATTCCTGGGCGGGCACCTTCCCGACGCGACTTCTTGCCAGTTGATCGACCTCAACCAGAACCGGGGTGGGAACGATGAGGTTGCGCCGCGGTTCCGCCACCAGATGAGCCGCAAGCCGGTGTGCCGAGTCCCGGCGATCTATGGCAGCGATCAGCGGGCCCGTATCAACGAGGGCTTTGATCTTTTGGCCCCTCTCCGGGTCCCCAGGGCTTCAGCCCGAGGTACTTCTCGGCGTTGATTCCAAGATCGCCCGGTCCTTCCCCTGAGCCGATCCACTCCGGCCAATCCTCTTCGTTTCCGTCAAGCGCCCCGAACTCGATCAGGCGCGCGACGGTGGCCGAGAAGGACTCGTTGCCGAGCTGCTGCTTGCGCACGAGCTCATCGATGTGGGCGGGGAGGTAGATGGTCCGTCGGGGCATCGTCTTGGGCATAGAAGGATAAGTATGAACGTCGAAATCATACCTATGGCCCGCGGAGTGTCACGGAACTGAGACCGATTTCATGCGCTATCCCGCAGGCGCTCGGCCAGGCCCGAATGGCGGGCGCCGCTGTCGTCGCGGCGCACGGCGCCGGCGAGCGCGGCGAGGTCGCCGACCAGCACACAACCGCGGCGGGCGCGGGTTATCGCCGTGTAGACGAGGGGGCGGGTCAGCATCCGCGCGTGCGCGCGGTGGCAGACGCCGACGACGACCGGCACCTCGCAGCCCTGCGCCTTATGGACGGAGATCGCATAGGCGAGCCGCAGCGTCGCCGTCTCCCCGTAGGGAATGGTCAGCGAGCCGCCCTCGTCGGTCTCGACCAGGACCTCTTCCGCGTCGGCGTCGTCGGCGACGAGGAAGACGATCGAGCCGTTCATCAGGCCCAGCTCGTGCGAGTTGCGGGTCTGGATCAGCCGGTCGCCGATCCGGAAGCGCTCGCCGACAGCGGCCTTGCCGCGCGGGTTGAGCCGCTGCTGGAGGCGCTCGTTCAGCGCGTCGATCCCGACCGCGCCCCGGTACATCGGCGCCAGCACCTGCACGTCGCGGATCGGGTCGACCTCGAAGCGCTTCGGCGCCCGCTCGGCCACCACCTCGACGATGGTCTCCAGCGCCCGCTCAGGCTGGGGCCTCTCGACGAAGAAGAAGTCGTGGTCTTGTTCGGGCTCGGGCTCCAAGTGTGGTGGGCGGCCGTGGTTGATCTCGTGGGCGGCCGTGGTGATCATCGAGCGCGCCGCCTGCCGGAAGATCTGGGTGAGGCGGACGACGGGCGCCGCTTCGGAGGCGATCAGGTCGTCGAACGGCTTGCCGGCGCCGATCGGCGGCAGCTGGTCGGCGTCGCCGACGAAGACGACGTGGGTCGACTCGGCGAGGCCGCCGAGCAGCACCTCGGTCAGGCGCAGGTTCAGCATCGAGGCCTCGTCGACCACGGCGAGGTCGGCAGGCAACGGATGCCCTGGCTTGAAGGCCGGCTCGCGCCCCGGCATCCACTCGAGCAGCCGGTGGATCGTCCGCGCGGGATGCCCCGTCGCTTCCTCGAGCCGGCGGGCGGCGCGACCGGTCGGCGCGCAGAGGGCGATGCGCACCCCCGCCGCTTCGGCCTCGGCGACGATCGCCTTGGTGCAGGCCGTCTTGCCGACGCCGGGGCCGCCGGTGAGGACCGAGACGCGAGCGGTGAAGGCACCGCGCACCGCGGCCCATTGCTCCGCGGTCAGCTCGGCGCCTTCGGCATCGGCGGTGGCCTCCGGGCCGGGATCGTGGTCGAGATGGGGGGGCGCCGCGACCCGCAGGGCTAGCGTCTCGGCGACGGCGACCTCGCTCGCCAGCGTGCGCTCGCGATAGACGCGCTCGCCTTCGAGCACGAGGCCGCGGCCCTCGCTCAGGACCCCAGGGTCGGGATCGAGGCCGAGCAGCTTCGCCGCCCTCCGGCGCAGTTCCGCCAGGGGGACGAAGCTGTGTCCCTGCTGCTCGGCCTCGCCGAGGGCGTAGACCGCCGCCGCCTGCGCCCGGCTATCGGACTCGGGGGGCACGTCGGCGGCGAGGGCGATCTTGTCGGCGCGGGCGAAGCCAACCCCCTCGACCTCGGTCAGCCGGTAGGGGTACTCGTGCAGGATCGCCATCGAGCGCTCGCCGAAGCGGGCGTGGATCGGCGCCGCCAGGTGCGCGAGGCCGTGCGGAGCGAGTTGCACGTGCAGCTCGCGGATCGCGCGGCTGGCGTGCCAGGACTCGGTCGCCGCTTCGGCCTGCGCGATACTCACGCCGCGCAGCGAGCCGAAGACCGCCCGCGGGTCGGCGGCGATCGCGCCCAGCACGCCCTCGCCGTGCTCGTCGACGAGCCGTTCGGCCCGAGCGGGCCCGATGTGGCGCAGCGTCGTCAGGTAGGCGATCCGGCCGGCGCGGTCGGCGGGATCGAGCGGCAGGGCGCCCGCGGCCTTCAGCTGGCGCCCGTAGCGGGCGTGGTCCTGCCAGTCGCCGCTGACTTCGGCGCGGTCGCCGACGCCGAGGTGGGCGACCGGGCCGACGAGGGCGAACCCCTCGCCCGAATCGGCGTCCTGGACCTCGAGCACCGCGTAGCCGTCGTCCTCGGCGCGGAAGATCACCCCCAGCACCTCGACCGTTGCCGAGTGCGTCGGGGCGTCGGTGTCGAACAGAGTCGCTGCGCCGTTCACGCTCCCAAAGCTAGCCTCTGGCGACGATGGCGAAGCGACCCAGCGCGCCGGCCGCCGGACTTTGCGAGACCTGCCTGCAGCGCCGGCTCGTGCCCAACACCCGCGGCTCGGTCTTCTCGCTCTGCGAGCGTTCGCGCTCGGACCCGCGCTATCCCCGCTACCCGCGTCTCCCGGTCCTCGCCTGCCCCGGCCACGAGCCGCGTGACCGGGGCGAGGAGACCTGAGCCGAGTGGCTCAGGCTCGGGCCATCGGGTCGGGTTCGCCGAGCTTGGAGTTGGCGGGGGCGACGTAGTCCCCTCCTGGGACGCCACCGAGGACGAGGATGCGGATCCCCTCCGCTCCCGGCCAGACCTTGCGCATCACCCCCGAGCCGACCCTGGCGACGTGATCGGCGTCGAGCGGGAAGCGCTGGCCGGCGACGTCGAGCTCGCCCGAGCCGCGCAGGGTCACGTAGACCTCCTCCTGGCCGTCCTCGGCGTGGTCGTGTTCGGGGTATCCCTCGAAGTTCGCCGGCATGTCGATGATCTGCATACCGAACGACTCGACGCCGAGCTCGGCCCGGGCCCGCTTGAAGGCCCCGCCATACACGGCCTCCATCTCGTCGATCTTCTTAACCGCGTACGTGCTCATGGTGCCTCCCAAAGTAGCTTTGCTTTTCAAAGCATCTTAGTCGAGCAAGCCGACTTGCCGCAGGATCGAGACCGAATCCGAGTAGACGTCCTTGCGCTTGATCAGGCCGTTCTCGTCGAAGGGGATCACGTCGACGCCGTCCCAGGTAACCGTCTCGCCGCTGGCGGGCGCTTCGAGCTCGCCCCGTCGCATTGGCTTGGAGTGCGTCGCGGTCGCCCTCCACTCTTGGGTGACTACGCCCTCGCGCACGTAGAGCCGCCGCGTCTCGAAGCGCATGCCGGGCCAGGCCTCGAAGATGCCGGCGATGTGGTCGCGAACCGCCTCGCCCTTGGCCGTCTCGCCGGCGGTGTGGTTGGCGAAGACCATGTCCGGCGCGTGCATGGCCAAGATCGCGTCGAGGTCCTGCGCGTTCCAAGCGTCGTTGTAGCGCCCGATCGCCTCGGTCAGCGTCTCGATGTCGTCCGGGTCGGCCATGCCGGTCACTGTATCTACCCGAGGAAAGGTCGGGATAGGGTCATGCGGGTACTAGGAATCGCACCGAGGCGCCGCTGGCGCCCGTGAGCTGAGGAGGCGCTGGTGGACGTCGGAATCGGATTGCCAAACGCGGTACCGGGGGCGACCGGTGAGCAGATGGTCGAGTGGGCGCGACGGGCGGAGGCGCGCGGGTTCAGCAGCCTGGGGACGATCGACCGCGTCGTCTACGACAACTACGAGCCGCTGATCGCGCTCGCCGGGGCGGCGGCCGTCACCGAGCGGATCGGGCTCTGCACCACGGTCCTGCTCGGGCCTCTGCGGCCCAACGCCACCGAGCTGGCCAAGCAGGCGCTCAGCGTCAACGCTCTCTCCGGTGGTCGCTTCACGCTCGGCATCGGGCTCGGCGCGCGCGAGGACGACTACGAGGCGAGTGGGGTGGAGCTGCGCGGACGCGGTCGGCGCCTCGACGCGATGCTGGAGCGGATCAGGGAGGTCTGGGACGGCGAGGAGATCGGCCCGTCGATCGGGGGTGCCCCGGGCCTCATGGGCGGTGGCCACGCCGACGCCTCCTACGCGCGCGTCGCCCGCTTCGCCGACGGCTGGATCGCGAGCGGCACCGGCCCCGAGCAGTACGCGGAGGGCGCGGCGAAGGCAAAGGCGGCTTGGGCCGAGTCCGGCCGCGAGGGCGAGCCGCGTACGCAGGCGCTCGCCTACTTCTCGCTCGGCGACGACGCCGAAGCGGACGCCGAACGTAACCTGGGTCACTACTACGCCTGGCTCGGCGACGAGGTCGCCGGGATGATCGTCGGCGCGGCCGCCAAGGACGCCGACACGGTCCAGCGGTACCTCTCCGCCTACCAGAGCGCCGGCTGCGACGAGTTGATCCTCTGTCCGTCCTCCAGCGACCCCGCCCAGGTCGACCTGCTCGCGGACGCCGCGGGCCTGTAACCGAGGGACGTGCCCGCTCCAGGGGCACGAATAGGCACCCCCAGTCGCGCACGTCCGTAGGATCGACGGGTGGACCGCGCGCTGCTAGAGACGACGCTCGCCGAGGACGGTGAGCCGGCCTACCGGACCGCCCAGGTCTGGGAGTGGGTGGCGCGCGGGGCGCGCTCCTACGCGGAGATGACGAACCTGCCTGCCGCGCTGCGCGAGCGGCTTGCGGTTGCGGTGCCGCTCTCCACGCTTGAGCTCGCCGAAGAGGCGAAGTCCGACGACGGCACGGTCAAGTCGCTGTTCCGCACGGCCGACGGGCTGGCGCTTGAGGCGGTGCTGATGCGCTACCGGGACGGTCGCCGCTCGGTCTGCCTTTCCTCGCAGTCCGGCTGCCCGCTGACCTGCACCTTCTGCGCCACCGGCCGGATGAAGTTCGGCCGCAATCTCAGCGCCGACGAGATCCTCGACCAGGCCCTGCACTTCCGCCGCGTCGAAGCGATCGACCACGTCGTCTTCATGGGCATGGGAGAGCCGACGATGAACCTCGACGCCGTGCTCGGCGCCTGCGAGCGGCTGCTCGACCTCGGCGTCACCCACCGCCGCACCGCGATCTCGACGGTTGGCTGGGTCCCCGGCATCGACCGCCTCGCCGAGTGCGAGATGCCGATCGCTCTGGCGATCTCCCTGCACGCTCCCAACGACGGCCTGCGCTCGCGGCTGATGCCGGTCAACGACCGCTACCCGCTGGCCGAGGTGCTGGCCGCCTGCGAGCGCTACCGGGCGCGGCGTCGGCGCAAGGTCTTCGTCGAGTACGTGATGCTCGACGGCGTCAACGACCTGCCCGAGCACGCCCGCCAGCTCGCCGAGCTGCTCGACCCGCGCGGCTACAAGGTCAACCTGATCCCCTACAACCCGACGGGGGCCTACGACGGCTCCCCGCCAGAGCGGATCGAGGGCTTCCGCGCGATCCTCGCCGAGCATCGCGTGCCGGTCACCGTGCGCCTCACGCGCGGCCGCGACATCGCCGCGGCCTGCGGCCAGCTCGCCGCGGGCTAATTTGGCTGCCCAGCCAACTAGGATGTCCGGGGATGGCGGTTGAGACGCAGGAGAGGCGGGTCGAGCGGGTCGAGCCGCCGGTCCAGCTGAGCGCCAACCCGGCACGCCGGCTGCTCGAAGACCTGCGCGCCGAGATCAGCGTCCGGCGGCGCGGGGCGTACCCCCCGGGGCCGAAGAACTTCGACTTCGGCCGCACCCTGCGGGCGGCACGGGACCCGCTGCCGCTACTCCTCTCCCTCTACGAGGAGCACGGCCCGATCTTCGCCACCAGGCTCCTCCACCACCCGGTGATCTTCATGCTCGGCCCGGAGGCGAACCACTACGTCACCGTCTCGCACCCGGAGAACTTCCACTGGCGAGAGTCGAGCTTCGGCGACCTGATCCCGCTGCTCGGCGACGGCCTGCTGACGATCGACGACGCCTACCACGACCGCGCCCGCGAGATCATGATGCCGGCCTTCCACCGCGAGCAGGTCTCGGCCTCGGTCGAGGCGATGGTCGCCGAGGCGACGCTGGCGATCGAGCCCCTGCGGCCGGGCCAGGTCGTCGACGTATACGAGTGGATGCGCGGACTGGCGATGCGGATCGCGATGCGGGCGCTGCTCGGCCTCGACCCCGACGAGGCCGGCAAGGGCGCCGCCGCGGCGGAGCACTTCGAGCGGGCGTTGGGCTTCTACGGGACCGACTTCCACCTGCGACTCCTGCGCGGCCCGGGCTCGCCCTGGTCGAAGATGGTCGCCTCGCGGGCGATCCTCGACGAGATCGTCTACGACGAGATCGAGCGGCGCCGGGCCAATCCCGACCCCGGCCGGATGGACATCCTCAGCCTGCTGCTCTCGGTGCGCGACGAGGCCGGCGAGGGCTTCGCCGACAAGGAGGTCCGCGACCAGGTGATGACCCTGATGTTCGCCGGCCATGACACCTCGACCTCGACCCTGACCTTCATGATGCACGAGCTCGCCCGCCACCCCGACGCGGTCGAGAAGCTGCAGGAGGAGCAGGACCGCGTGCTCGGCGAGGAGACGCCCAGCATCGACAAGCTCGAGAGGGAGATGCCCTACCTCGACATGGTCATGGACGAGGTGCTGCGTCTCTACCCGCCGGCCTGGATCGGCCCGCGCCGCGCGGTGCGCGACTTCGAGTTCGGCGGCTACACCGTGCGCGGCGGCTCCTACGTCAACTACTGCTCTTGGGCCAGCCACCGCATCCCCGAGGTCTTCCCCGACCCCGAGGCCTTCATCCCCGAGCGCTTCACCCGCGAGCGCAAGGCGGCGCTGCCGCGCGGCGCCTACGTCCCCTTCGGCGGTGGCCGCCGCATTTGCATCGGCAAGCGCTTCGGCCAGACCGAGGTAAAGCTGGTCGCGACGATGCTGCTCCAGCGCCTGCGCCTCGACGCGATGCCCGGCCGCACGATGACCGTCCGCCAGATGCCAACACTCTCGCCGAGGGGCGGCCTAAAAATGCGCGTCCTCCCTCGTTCCTGAGCGTTCGTCCTACCCCGCTACGAACCAGCGAAAATCTCAGCCGCAAGCGCTTCGCCGGCGGGTGGCGGCGGGTGGGGTGTCCGGCGCAGCGCGGCGTCTTGTTTTTCGCCCTTCTGACCTGCAAGCGAAGCACTGACTCATCTGGCGAAAAACCCAGCGCGAAGCCGGACACCCCACCCGCCGCCACCCGCCGGCCACCACGCCCAGCGGCGCTACTTGATGAAGAGCATCTCCTCGTACTTGGGCAGCGGCCAGAGATCGTCGGCGACGATCTTCTCCAGCTTGTCGGCCGCCTCGCGCACCGCGTTGCTCTTCGCGAGCTGCTCGTCGCGGGCGTGGAACGCGCCCTCGAGGCCCTCGAGCTCGACCGGGGCCGCGTTGGCCTTCTCGAGCGCGTCGAGCGCGGTCGAGAGCTCCTCGATGGCGCTTCGCGTCTCGCCCTCCAGGGCCGAGACGCCGGCCTCGGCGATCAGCGCCAGGTAGCGCAGCGCCGCCGGCAGGATCATCGTCTTGGCGATCGAGAAGGTCGTCTCGGCCTCGATGTTGGCGCGCAGCGCGTACTGCTCGGCCCAGACCTCGAAGCGGGACTCCAGCTCGCGCTTGGAGAGCACGTTGTATTTCTCGAAGGCGGCAACCGAGGCGTCGGCGAGCACCTCGGGCAGGGCGTCGGGCGTCGTCTTCAGGTTCTTCAGCCCGCGCCGCTCCGCCTCCGCGTGCCACTCCTCGGAGTAGTTGTCGCCGTCGAAGACGATCGCCTTGTTGGCGGTGTAGGACTCCTTGACGATCTCGATCACGGCCTGGGAGACGTCCCTGCCCGTGCTCGTCTTCGCCTCCAGCTCGTCGGCGAGCTCGTCGATCGCCTCGGCGACGATCGTGTTGAGGACCGTGTTGGGGAAGGCCAGGGACATGCTCGAGCCGAGCGCCCGGAACTCGAACTTGTTGCCGGTGAAGGCGAAGGGCGAGGTCCGGTTGCGGTCGCCGCCGTGCTTGGGCAGCGGCGGCAGTACCGTGGCGCCGAGGTCGAGGAAGGAGGCCGGCGTGTGCGGGTCCCCTTCACCGGTGGCGATCGCCTCGAAGACCTTCTCCAGCTCGGAGCCGAGGAAGATCGAGATGATCGCCGGCGGCGCCTCGTTGGCGCCGAGGCGGTGGTCCTGGCCGATGTCGGCCGCCGAGGCCCGCAGCAGCCCCTGGTGCTTGTTGACGGCCTGGATCACGGCCGCGCAGAAGAAGAGGAAGTGGACGTTGTCCGCCGGCGTGTCGCCGGGCTCCAGCAGGTTGCTGCCGGTATCCGTCCCCATCGACCAGTTGTTGTGCTTGCCCGATCCGTTGATGCCGGCGAAGGGCTTCTCGTGCAGCAGGCAGACGAGGCCGTAGCGGCGGGCGACGTTTTCCAGCACCCGCATCGTCAGCTGCTGGTGGTCGGAGCCGACGTTGGAGTTCTCGAAGACCGGCGCGATCTCGTACTGGGCCGGCGCCACCTCGTTGTGGCGGGTCTTGACCGGGATGCCGAGCTTGCGCATCTCCAGCTCCGACTCCATCATGAAGGCGAGCACGCGCTCGGGGATCGTGCCGAAGTAATGGTCGTCGAGTTCCTGGCCCTTGGGCGGCTTGGCCCCGAACAGCGTGCGCCCGGTCGAGATCAGGTCGGGACGCTCGAAGAAGTACTGCTCGTCGATCAGGAAGTACTCCTGCTCGGGCCCGACGGTGGTGAAGACGCGCGTGCTCTCGCTGTCGCCGAGCAGCTTCAGCGCCTTGATCGCGGCGCCCGAGAGGGCGTCCATCGAGCGCAGCAGCGGGATCTTGGCGTCCAGCGCCTCGCCGGTCCAGGAGGCGAAGGCGGTCGGGATGCAGAGCAGCGAGCCGTTCGGGTTCTCGAGGATGAAGGCGGGGCTGGTCGGGTCCCAGGCCGTGTAGCCGCGCGCCTCGAAGGTTTCGCGCACGCCGCCGGTCGGGAAGGAGGAGGCGTCCGGCTCGCCCTGGATCAGCTCCTTGCCGGAGAAGCCGGCGAGTGCCTTGCCTTCGTCCCCCTTCGGCTCGAAGAAGGAATCGTGCTTCTCGGCGGTCGAGCCGGTGAGCGGCTGGAAGACGTGCGTGAAGTGGGTGGCACCCTTCTCCAGGGCCCAGTCCTTCATCGCCGAGGCGACCGCGTCGGCGACCTCGAGGTCGATCGCTTTGCCCGCCTCGAGGCTGCTCTGCAACTTCTCGAAGACGTCGCCGGGCAGCCGTTCGCGCTGCACGACCATGGAGAAGACGTTGGCGCCGAAGGCTTCGTTCTCGGGCAGGGTCAGGTCGATCGCGCCGAGGGCCTCTCCGTTGGAGCTCCACTGCGCTGCGGTCACGTTCTGCTGGCGGATACGGGTCATCGCTCTGTCGTCCCTCACTTGGCGTCGCGCCCGGTCGGCGGGCACGGTCGGTTACCGGTCAACTCCCATCGAAGAGCCGAAAAGAGAGACTAGTGCCAATCCTCCGAAGATGCCTTTGTACCTCGGTACAAGGATCGCCCAGCGGCCTTGTCCAGCCGTTCGTCGGCTGACTTCGTCTTTCGTTCCGGTATGCGGAACGAAAGACGAAGTCAGCCGGAGAGAGGGGTGGCGGCGAGGAGGCCGAGGGGGTGGCGCAGGCGGAAGCCGTCGCCCGGGCGCATGTATTCGCTCCAGCCGGGGCCGCTGCGGTCTCCGTCTTCGGTCATCGAGGTGTCCCAGCGCAGACCGGCGATGACGGCGAAGACGTGTTCGCGATTGGCGTAGATCCGCACCCAGCTGCCGGCCCCGCCGCCGCCCCAGCGCATGAAGCCGGTCGAGTCGAGCGGCGATTCGAGCAGGCCGGCGGCGTGCAGCACGTAGCTGACCGAGCCCGAGCAGTCATAGCCGCGCGAACTCCAGTCGCGGTGCCCGCCGCCCCAGACGTAGGGACGGTGGCGGATGCGGTTCGCGGCTTCGATCATCGCCGCCACCGCCGGTGGAGCGGAGGGAGGGGCGACGGCGCGCCCGCCGGGCAGCAGCGTCGCCGACGGCGTCGCCGCGCACGCGCTCGTCGAGGCGAGCGCCAGGCAGGCGCTGACCACCAGCAAGACAGTCCCCCGCTTCAGCATGAACCCCCTCCATCGGCAGAGACCGGGACGCGCTTGAGCGGTGGCCGAGTTTGGCCTGCCGGTAGGGTTTCGCCGCCCCCTAACCCCCCGGAGGAACCAGCCAAATGTTCGTCTCGAAGGCCGCCGTCGTCGGCGGCGGCACCATGGGCGGCGAGATCGCGCAGGCGATCGCCGCGGCCGACGTCCCCGTCGTCGTCAAGGACGTCGAGCAGAAGTTCGTCGACGCCGCGCTGGAGAAGGCGCGCGCGGTCACCGAGGGCCAGCTCTCCCGCCTGGTCAAGAAGGAGAAGCTGACCCAGGAGGCCGCCGACGCGCGCCTCGCCGAGGTGATGGGACTGATCGTCGGCACGACCACCTACGAGGAGTTCGGCGACGTCGACTTCGTCATCGAGGCCGTGCCCGAGCGGATGGAGATCAAGCAGGCCGTCTTCCGCGAGCTCGACGCGGCGACCCCCGGCCACGCGATCCTCGCCTCCAACACCTCCTCGCTCTCCGTCTCCGAGATGGCGGAGACGACGCTGCGGCCCAACAGGGTGGTCGGCTTCCACTTCTTCTACCCGGCCTCGGTGATGCCGCTGGTCGAGGTGATCGCCGGCGAGGACACCTCCGAGGAGACCGCGACCGTCGCCTACGACTTCGCCCAGGTGATCAAGAAGCAGCCGATCGTCTGCGGTGAGGTGCCCGGCTTCGTCGTCAACCGCATCCTGATGGCGACGATCGGCGAGATCTGGCGTGCCCAGGAGGAGCAGGGCCTCTCATTGAAGGCGATCGACGAGGCGATCGCCGGCGCCCAGCTGGCGCCGATGGGGCCGTTCTTCCTCACTGACCTGCTCGGCCTCGACACCGTCCTGCACGTCGCCGAGCACCTCGCCGACTCCTACGGCGAGGGCTTCTACGTGCACGAGGGGTTGCGGCAGCTGGTCGCCGACGGCAAGCTCGGCGCCAAGTCGGGGGGGGAGGGGTTCTTCAAGGAGGGCGAGCAGAACGTCCCCGGCGAGGCCGAGCCGGACGCCGAGGAGATGGTCGCGATGTTCACCTGCCGCGCCCTGATCGAGGCCTGCCTGCTGGTCGAGGAGGGCGTCTGCTCGGTGCGCGACATCGACGTCGGGATGATGGCCGGCGCCGGCCTAGACCCGCGCAAAGGCCTGCTGCCGCCGTTCTGGAAGGCCGACGTCGAGGGGCTCGACACGCTGCTCGAGCGAATGGAGGGCCTGCGGGAGCGCCACGGCGACCGCTTCGCCCCGCCGGTTCTGCTGCGCCGCCTCGTCGCCCAGGGGCGCCACGGGATGAAGAGCGGCCAGGGCTTCTACCCCTACCCGCGGCCCGACGCGGGCGAGCAGGCCGAGACCGTGAAGCTCGAGACGCGCGGCGACGTCGCCGTCGCCTGGCTCGCCAACGCGCCGATGAACGCGGTCTCGCCGGATGTGATCCGCGACCTGAAAACGGTCTGGGAGAAGGTCAAGGCGGCCGAGGGGGTCGGCGCGATGGTGATCGCCTCCTCGATTCCGCTCGTCTTCTCGGCCGGCGCCGACATCAAGGCCTTCACCCAGATGGACGAGGCCGGCGGCGAGGAGCTGATCCACACCGCCCACGCGCTGCTGCGCGACTTCGGCCAGGCGCGGGTGGCGACGATCGCCGCCGTCAACGCGCTTGCCTTCGGCGGCGGTTGCGAGCTGGCGATGGCCTGCGACGTGCGGATCGCCGCCGAGGCCGCCGTCTTCGGCCAGCCCGAGATCAAGCTCGGGATCATCCCCGGCTTCGGCGGCACCCAGCGGCTGCCGCGGCTGGTCGGGCCGAGCAAGGCGCTGGAGATGAACCTGGTCGGCGACGCGATCCTCGCCGGCGAGGCGCTCGACTCGGGCCTCGCCAACCGCGTCGTCCCCGACCACGAGCTGTTCGAGACCGCCCTGATGTGGGGCCGCAAGCTCGCCGGCCAGGCCCCGGTCGCCGTCGAGCAGATCAAGCTCGTCTCGCATGCCGGCGACCTCGACGAGGGCATCGAGGCCGAGAAGCGGGGCTTCGCCGCGGCGTTCGGCAGCGAGGACGCCAAGGAGGGCATCGCCGCCTTCCTCACCAAGCGCACACCCAAATGGAGCGGCAGGTAGCCGAGCTCGCGGAGCTGATTCGCGAGTCTGGCTCGACGGTGGTCCTCACCGGGGCCGGGGTCTCGGTCCCCTCCGGGATCCCGGACTTCCGCACGCCGCGGACGGGGCTGTGGGCCAACGTCGACCCGATGGAGGTCGCTCACGTCGACGTCTTCGAGCGCGACCCGGCGCGCTTCTGGTCCTATTACCGGCCGCGCTTCCACGCGCTCGGCGACAAGCGTCCGAATCGCGCCCACGAGGCGCTCGCCGAGCTCGAGCGACGCGGCTTGATCGAGGGCGTGATCACGCAGAACGTCGACCGCCTGCACCGTGCCGCCGGCTCGCGACGCGTGATCGAGGTGCACGGCTCGATCGAGACCTCGACCTGCCGGGGTTGCGGCGCGTCCTTCGGGATCGAGGAGGTCGACGCGCTTTTCGACGCGGAGGACGTGGCGCTCTGCGACGCCTGCGGCGACCCGGTCAAGCCCGACGTCGTCCTCTTCGGCGAGATGCTGCCCGAGGCGGCGATGCGCGAGGCCCAGGCGCTCGCCGAAGGGGCCGATCTGATCCTCTGCGTCGGTTCCTCGCTTACCGTCTACCCGGTGGCCGGATTGCCGGCCGTCACCCTCGACCGGGGCGGCCGGCTGGCGCTGGTGACGAAGGGGCCGACGCCCTACGACGAGGACGCCGCGATCAAGCTCGAAGGCGAGGTCGACGAGGAGCTGGACGCCCTGGTCGCGGCCCTGCGCTAGACGCCGCCGCCGCTCAGAACTCGACGCCCTGCCGTTCGCACTCGGCGACGACCGTGTTCGAGCGCGGCGTGTCGAAGCGGGCGGCGTGGGCGCACTTGGCTTCCGCTTCGGCACCGCAACCGCTGATCGTTTCGGCGCCGACGATCCCGGCTGTCTGAGCGTGGATGCAGCCCATCGGCGTCGGCGGGTTGCGATCGCCCGCGGTCGCGAAGACGACCGCGAGCATCGCGACGACGGTCACTACGAGGATCGCCAAGGCGGCCTTGATCTCGCGAGGACTGAGCTTGTAGAGCGGCGTCGTTTGCCGCGCGTAGTGCCCCTCGAGTGGCATGGCCGACAGGCTATCCGGCGCCCGCCGGGCTCGACCGCGCCAGCGTGGCGAAGATTTCGCGCCGATCTTTAGACACGTGTACGTGGTGGCGCGGCGCTCATGACGAGAGGGTTGAGCGGTCCGAGAAGCACCTAGTCGAGAAAGGAACTAACTCTTCTTATGGATTGGCTGAACGAAGGCGCCAACTCGTGGCAGATGACCGCCGCCACCCTTGTAGGCCTGATGAGCGTCCCCGGCCTGGTCGTGCTCTATGGCGGGGTGATGCAGAAGCGGTGGTCGGTGAACTCGATGATGATGGCGTTCGTCGCCTTCGCGATCGTGCTCGTCCTCTGGGTGCTGGTCGGGTTCAAGATGGGGTTCGGGGAGCCGATCCACGCGATCTCCGACAGCGGCTTCTTCGGGAACTTCCTCGGTAAGCCGGGCTCGATCCTGAACAGCAACGACCTGCTGCAGCGGGCGCACATCCCGGAGCTGCCGGAAGAAGAATTCCTCTTCCCGCAGTCGACGCTCGCCTACTTCCAGATCGTCTTCGCCGCGATCACGCCGATCCTGATGCTGGGCTCCGTGCTCGGGCGGATCAACTTCAAGGCCTGGATCCCGTTCGTCGCTCTCTGGACGCTGCTCTGCTACCCGATCAACGCCTTCCTGATCTGGGGCGGCGGCTTCTTCGCCCAGCAGGGCGCCGTCGACTACTCGGGCGGCTACGTGATCCACCTCGCCGCCGGTGTCTCGGGCTTCGTCGCCGCCGCCGTGATCGGACCGCGGCTGCAGCGCGATCGAGAGGTGGACGCGCCCAACAACCTGGCGATGGTCGCTGTCGGCGCCGGCCTGCTCTGGATGGGCTGGAACGGCTTCAACGGCGGCGACTGGTACAGCGCCGGCGAAGTCGCCTCGGCTTCGCTGCTCAACACCAACATCTGCGTCGCGGTCGCCTTCCTGTCCTGGGTCGCCCTCGACTACCTGACGGGCCGTAAGCCGAGCCTGATTGGGTCGGTCAACGGCATGATCGTCGGGCTCGTCGCGATCACCCCCGGCGCCGGCTTCGTCAACGGCTGGGCCGCGATCATCATCGGCGTCGTCGCCGCGGCGCTCGTTTACCTGGCGCTCAACTACCTGAGCCGGGTACGCCCGTTCCGCAACGTCGACGACACGCTCGGCGTCGTCTACACGCACGGCTTCGCCGGCGTCGCCGGCGGCCTCCTGGTCGGGATCTTCGCCAACAACCTGATGGCGGGCGAACACGAAGGCCTGATCTCCGGCGGCGGGCTGCACCTCCTCGGGGTCCAGGCCTACACGGCGGCGTGGGTGATCGCCTTCTCGGCGATCATGACCTACGTGCTGCTCAAGCTGATCGGCATCTTCGTCCCTCTGCGGATGACCGAGGCCGAAATGGAGGAGGGCGACATCGCCGTCCACGGCCACGAGGTGTACCCGTCCGACGTGCCGTCGCTCGGGTACCCGGATGGCGTCCCGGCCGCGCGGGCCGCGCCGGCACCGGGGGGCGTCTCCGGCTAGGCAACGGCAGGCCTCCTGGCGGCCGGCCGGATCGAGAAGGAAGCGAACCGCCCCCGACTCTCCCGGGGGCGGTTCGCGTTCGCGGGACCGAACCGCTGGCTCAGGCGGCTGTCTGCCGCTTGGGCGAGCCGGCGACCTCGCGCAGCACGTCGAGCATCGTCGCCACCGCCGGCGTCACGGCGGCGCCGCGGCGCACCGCGGCGAAGACGCGTCGCACCGGGCTGCTCGGGTCGAGCGCCCGGACGTCGATGTCGGGGCGGGTCGCGGAGAGCGCGATCCGCGGAATCAGCGCCACCCCGACGCCGGCGGCGACCAGGCCCTGGACGGTCTGGTAGTCGTCGCTCTCGAAGGAGACGCGCGGCTCGAATCCGGCCGCGTGGCAGGAGCGGACGACGTGGCGTGCGCAGGGGCTGGTCGCCGATGTCTGCACCCAGGGCTCCTCGCTCAGGTCCTCGAGTCGCACCCTGCGCCGCCGCGCCAGCCGGTGGGCAGCTGGGAGGGCGAGGTGCAGCGGGTCTTCGAGCAGCTCGAAGCGACGCAGGCCCGCACCGAGCCGCTCGCCGACCCCGGGGAACTCGAAGAGCAGGGCGAGGTCGAACTCGCCGGCGCGCAGGCGCGGGGCGATCCGCTCGGGCTCGTCCTCGGCCAGGGTCAGCTCGACCCCCGGGTGCGAGGCGCGCAGGCTGGCGATCGCCCGCGGCAGCAGGGTGCCGCCCGCGGTGGGGAAGGAGGCGACCCGCAGGCGCCCGCCGCGCCCGCCGGCGATCGCCTCGACCTCGGTCTCGGCCGCCTCCATGCGGGCGAGGATGCCGTCGGTGTGGGTGGCCAGGGCGGCGCCCGCCGGGGTCGGCAGCACGCCGCCGCGGTCGCGCTCGATCAGCTTCGCCCCGACCTCGCCCTCGAGCGTCGCGACCGCCTGGGAGACGGCCGACTGCGAGTAGGAGAGGGCTTCGGCGGCCGCCGAGAACGAGCCGCGGGCAACGACCTCCCGCAGGATCTGGAGCCGGGCCGCGTTTAGCATAAGCAAAGCTTATTCAAAAGATAGGAACTAACAGTTGCCCTGATGCAAGATCCGTGTGAGCATCGAGGCGAACTCCCTCGCGAACCCGACTCGCCCACAAGGAGGGCCCAGATGGCAACCCGAATCATCGTCTCCTACGACGACACAGACAACGACCGCGACGCGTTGGCGCTCGGCCGCCTTCTCGCCTTTGGCGGCGCCGAGCTCTCGCTCGCCTACGTTCGCCACTCGCAGGGCGGTGCGCTCGAGCAGAAGGAGGCCGAGGACCTGCTGGCGCACGGCGCCGGGTCCGTTGGCGCTCCCGACATGCCGCGCCACGTAGTCGTCAACCCCGGCACCAGCGTCGGTCTCGCCGAACTGGCCGAGCAGGAGAGCGCCGACGTGATCGTCTTCGGCTCCGAGTACCGGACCGCCCCCGGTACGGTCAAGCCCGGGATCTCGGCCCACAAACTGCTGCTCGGCGGACCGGCGGCGATCGCCGTGGCGCCCTCGGGGCTGCACACCCGCTCCTCGGTCAGCGTCGGCACGATCGGCGTCATCGACGAAGGCGACGAGGCGGCCCGCCAGACAGCGGCCAGCCTCGGTGAAACGCTTGGCGCCTCGGTCGTCGAGCGCGGTGGCGGTCCGGTCGACCTGCTCGTCGTCGGTTCGCGTCCCGAGTCCCCGCTGGGCAAGGTGACGCTGAGCGCGGCGAGCGACTACGTGATCGAGACGGCGACCTACCCCGTCCTCGTCGTCCCGCGCGGCGGTCCGATCGAGTTCGCCAGGGCCGGCGCCAACGAGCCGGTCGGCCCGGCCGACCCGGAGCCGGCGGTAACGGCCTAGCTTTAAATCCTGACCACGTTGTTCATCCGGGCCTCCTTGGAGGCTGGGGGTGTCAAGCCACCCAGCAACAAGGAGAAGACCCGGATGAAGATTCACGCTAATGCCCCCTTCGGTCCGAAGGGGAGACTCACGATGGTTCAGGCGCGTCCTCGAGCAGGGCTGGTCGCTGACGGAGGCGGCCGAGGCCGCCGGAGTCAGCGACCGGACGACCCGCAAGTGGGTGGGCCGCTACCGAGCCGAAGGCGAGACCGGCCTGCTCGATCG
>Ga0207677_10000165_pt1 | contig 52465 bp, 43 predicted proteins | sample KBSMisM42_FD_184311 | JGI IMG/M metagenome (GOLD analysis project Ga0207677, IMG submission 184311) | Miscanthus rhizosphere microbial communities from Kellogg Biological Station, Michigan, USA - KBS Miscanthus M4-2 (SPAdes) (version 2) | ecosystem: Host-associated > Plants > Roots >...
GGGGTCGTCGATCGGGTCGATGACCACCTCCTGCCCTTTGGCGAATTCGTCCGGGTAGCCGTCGACGGCGATGACGACGCAGGCTGCGGCTTCTTTGACCCAGTTCAGCTTCGTGTCGCCGAGGTTGCCGCGGGCGACTTTGAGGCAGAGATCGGCCAGGTCGTCTTCGAGGCGAAGCATCTGCACCTGCGTTTCGGGATCGCCGAAACGGCAGTTGTATTCGAGGACCTTCGGACCTTTCGGCGTCAGCATCACGCCGGCGTAGAGGCAGCCGGTGTAGGGGCGGCCTTCGTCGGACATCCCCTGGATCGTCGGCATGATGATCGTCTTGACGATCTCCGCGGCCGTCTCGCCGGTCAGCACCACCGCCGGTGAGTGCGCGCCCATGCCGCCGGTGTTCGGGCCGGTCTCGCCGTCGAGCGCCTTCTTGTAATCCTTGGCCGGAGCGAGCGTGACGAACTTCGTCCCGTCCGTCAGCACCATGAACGACACTTCTTCGCCGGTCAGGAACTCTTCGATGAGGATGCGGTTCGCGGCGTTGCCGAACTTCTTCTCCTCGAATACCAACCGCAGATACTCCTCGGCATCCGACTTCGATTCGACGATGACGACGCCCTTGCCCGAGGCCAGGCCGTCGACCTTGATGACGCAGGGATAGCCAAACTCCTTCAGCGCCTTCTTCGCATCATCGACCGAGGCGCAAACGCGCGCATCCGCGGTCGGGATGTTGTACTTTCGCATGAACTCTTTGGAGAACGCCTTCGAGCCTTCCAGCTCCGCGGCCAGTCGCGTCGGACCGAAAATGGCCAGGCCGCGCTTCTGGAACTCGTCGACGATGCCGAGGGTGAGAGGAAGCTCGGGACCGACGATGGTGAGGTCGATGCGGAGCTTCTCGGCGAAATCGGCGAGCTCGATGATGTCGGCCACGCCGATGTTCACGCAGTCGCCGGTAGCGGCGATCCCGGCATTGCCCGGGGCCGCATAGAGCTCTTTGACGAGAGGAGACTGGCGGAGTTTCCACGCGATCGCATGCTCGCGTGCCCCTTGCCCAACGACCAGAACGCGCATGAGGTAGGTGCCGGCGATTCTAACATGCGCCCTCGCCGAGAATCTGCAGCCATCCCTAGACGTTCCAAAGTCCTCCGCCGTACATGTGTCACGATGGCCGCGGAAGTCCTCCGAATGATCCCGACGAAAGAGACCGTGGAGCTCGACGATCGGCAACTGGTCGAACAGATCCGGCAAGGCGATGACCGCGCCTTCGAGATGCTCGTCCGCCGCAAGACCTCCAAGGTCTACGGGCTTTGCTACCGCGTCATCGGCAACAGCGAGGACGCCAAGGACATCTCCCAGCTCGTCTTTCTGAAGCTGTGGGAGAACCTGGAAAAGTACGACGCCACCTACGCCTTCGACACGTGGCTCTATCGCATGGTCACGAACGTGGCCATCGACTTCATGCGCAGCAAGCAGTCGCGCGACAACGCCGTCAACTCCAACCTGCGGCTGGTCAAAACGTCGGTCGATCCCGAGCAGACGGTGACCGTGGCGCGTAAGGAAGTGGAGACCGTTTTCAACGCTGTCTCGAACGTCCTCTCGCCGAAACAGAAAACGATCTTCGTCATGAGCGAGATGGAAGACCTTCGCTCCTCCGAAATCGCCAAAGTCCTCGGCTGCCGCGAGTCGACGGTGCGCAATCACCTCTTCAACGCGCGCAAGCTGATGCAGGCGCAACTCAAGCGGCGCTTCCCCGAATACGCGCGGCTGTGGGAGGAATCGCGATGATGACCTGCTCGTACTTCCGCGCGCATCTGCAGCCGGGCAACGCCGGCGCCGCGATGCTCGAGCACCTTCGCCATTGCGATGGCTGCCTCGATTTCGCCATGAGCGTCGATCCGGACCTTTTCTTCCGCTCTCTCGGCGGCGAAGAGCTCGTTCCGCCCGGCGGCATCGACGCATTCGTCGGCGACGTCATGTCGCAGGTGCGCGTGCATGATGCCGAAGTTGCGATTACGCCGCGTCACGCCGTGAGCGCGTGGCAGCGGTGGGCGATTGCGGCAACGGCCGTTGTCGGCATCACTGGAGCGACGGTCGCGTATCGCTACGAACACTCGGTTCCGGCGTCGCAAGTGGGACAGACACTCTTGTCTGTGCGGCCGGCGCAAACACCCCATCCCAAACCGACCGCGACGAAATCGTTCGTCGAAACGTATTCATCCCATGACGCGACGATCGTCGAGATGCCGAACGACGGCAGCGACACGAAGGTCGTGATGATCTTCGACGACAAGTTGCCGGCGGACCTATGAAATTCACACGCGTTTTTCTGATGATTGCGATGCTGCTCGCCCTCTCCGGCGCGGCATTCGCCGAGCCTGCCGCGGCAGCCGCGGATGCGAAGCCGGCGCTGGCGGTGCACTCGTTTACCTTCAAGTTCAAGCAGGCCGACAAAGCCGCTGCCGTCATCAAGCCGCTGCTGAGCAAGGAAGGCTCGATGTCGATCCAGCCTTCCACGAACGCGCTCGTCGTCACCGATCGTGCCGAGAACATGAAAGCCGTCGCCAAAATGATCGGCGACTTCGACAAAGAGCCGCAGAGCTTCCGCCTTTCCGTCCGCATCATCGGCGCTTCGCGCGTCGAGGGGACGCCGAAGATTCCGGACGATCTCAAGGACGTGTCGAAAAAACTGGCCATGCTGCCGTTCAACTCCTATGAGGCCGTCGGTGAGGCGACGGTGCAGGGGAAGGAAGGCGATCCCGGTCTGATCAACATGGCCACCGGCTATCGCGCCGACTTCAAGTTCGGCGAGTACGACCCGGCCAGCGATTCGATCGCCGTCAACGACCTCCAGATCGCGAAGCTCACCGGAGCACAAAAGGATCAGCTCACGCCGCTGTTGAAGACGACGCTGAACCTCGCCATCGGTCAACCCTACATTCTTGGCGCAGCGAAGGGCCCGCAAAGCCAGCGCGCGCTGATGATCGTCCTCGTCGCTCGACGGTAGAGCGGCGTACCCTCCTGCACACCGAGGCGCGGCGTACTCACCCTCCGCCGCGCCTCACTTTTTAGTGGATCAGTAGATCAGTGGATCACTGGATCAGAATCGGTCGTTGCCTCGCCGTCGCCGATTCACGACCGATCAATCCGCATAACTTGAGGCGATTGCAGAAACCGCTGACTTGCCCACTGATCTACTAATCCACTGATCTACTGATCCACTATCCCTCTGCTATCCTTCGGCGATTCCAATTTCGGAGGACGAACACCATGCGCAGATTCGTTTTCGCGGCGATCGTTTGCACGCTCATCGCCCTTCCGCTTGCTGCACAGAACACCGACATCGAATCGCTCTCCGGGCTGCAGTTCAACTTCGGCAATCCCGGCGCGCGCTCCCTCGGCATGGGCGGCGCCTTCCTAGGCCTCGCTGACGACGCCTCGGCCGCCGAAGCCAATCCGGCCGGCTTGACGATTTTGCGAAAGCCGGAGATCACGCTCGAAGGACGCAACTATCAGGAGCAGCAGGTCTTCACCACCAGCGGCACGTTTCCCGACCTGCAGCGCACCGCATTCAGCCACTACAGCCAGCGCATCGACGCCACCTTCGCCAGCATTGTCTATCCCACCAGGCACTTCACGTTCGGCGCGTACTACCACGAGCCGCTGCGCAACGAAGGGACCGGCCAGGTCGTCCCGGTCCGCAACGACTTCACCGGCGAGATCAAGACCAACGTTCCGAACTTCTTCTTTCAATCGGATGGCAACGGGAACCTGATCGGAACGCCGATCAGCGAGGCGCAATGCAACACGCTGCGGCAAAAGGATCCGTTCACCTGCATCGAGTACACGGTTCTCCCGTTCCTCAGCCACGTGAAAATTCAGGAGAAAACGTTCGGCGCGGCGGCGGCGTTCAAGGTTGGCAAGTTCTCCTTTGGCGCCACGGCGCGCATGCAGCGTTTCAACGAGACCGCCTTCACCTTCCGGGTCACGCCGACGTTCGATTTCTCGAGCATCTCCGCGCAGGCCACGAGCGACATCACGAAGAACGACGACGTCGCCAAAGATGAAAGCGACATCACCTTCGCCGGTGGCTTCAAATGGGCGCCGAACGACAAGTTCTCCCTCGGCGGCGTTTACAAGCAGGGCGCGAAGTTCGACGCGCCGACGTTCGCGGCGACCGATCAGACGAATTTCAAATACGTGAGAGTAGCCAACACCACGTTCCACATCCCGGACGTTTACGGTGCCGGCGTCTCGTTCCGACCGATGCCGGTCCTGACCCTCAACGCGGACGTGGTCCGCGTGAAGTACTCGAACCTCGTCGATAACTTCGTCTCGATCAACTCGGACGTCCGCAAGATCGACAAGGCCTACAAGGCCGCCGACGCCACCGAAATCCACCTCGGCGGCGAGTACTTTTTCTCGACCAAGATCCCGTTCGCCGTCCGCGCCGGCGCCTGGCGCGACCCGCAGCATTCGATCACGTACACGGGCCCGCTCACGAACTCCGCCGAGGTCGGCGCCGCGGTGCTCTTCCCGAAGACGAAGAACCTGACGCATTTCTCGGTCGGCGCCGGCCTGGCCTGGCCCCGCTTCCAGATCGACGCCGCCTACGACCGCTCCGACCTGTTCCGAGTCGGCTCAATCTCGATGGTGACTCGTTTCTAAGCCTTTATCTGCGTCCCATCTGCGTAATCTGCGGATCAAAGCGTTTCCAGCGGCAAATCGAGCAGCTCGAACTTCTCCCATCCGCGAAAATCGAAGTGCCACCACTCGGACGGCAGCGGATCGAAGCCGTGCCGCGTCATCACATCGCGCAGCTTGGCGCGATTCGCGATCGCTTCGGCCGGCAGATCGTTGTAATCCTGCCGCGCCTTCACCGTGAACGCGTCGTATCCCGTCGGCATCGCCAGCTCGCGTCCCGTACGCAGATCGATCAGCGTCAGATCGACGGCCGCGCCGCGATTGTGTCGTGAGCCTTTCGCGGGATCGGCGACGAAGTCGGGATTGCGGATCGGCTTCCACATCCGCACCGTCACGCGATAGGGACGATAACCGTCGAAAAGTTTCAGCCCCAATCCCTCGCGCGCCAGCTCGCGCTCGACGTCGTGCAGCGCGATCGCCGCGGGGCGCCGCACAAACACCTTCGCCACCGGATACAGCGTCTGATGCATGAAGTTGTCGGTCGTGGCGTAGCGAACGTCGCGCGGGATGTCCGTGATCTCGACCAGCCGCTTGTCCGGATCGGCAGCGACGAGACGATCGTACTCGGCGACGTCGCGCACGACTGGCGGGTGCGTGGTCGCGCAGGCGAGGGCAAGCAGCAGCAGTACGGCCAGTCTTTTCATGCGATCGCCGGCGCCACCTTGGTCATGAAGTCTTCCATGTTCTTCATCACCCGTTTCGAGTCGTGATTGTTGAAATCAAACCACAGCATCAGCCGGTCCTCGGGATGGAAGCGCTCGCGCGCCTGCGCCGCGATCATCGCCGCATCGCCGATCAGCGCGTTGGCCGAGGCGCGGCGGACTTTCTCCTCATCGAGCGTGCCCTCGAGGGCGCGCCAGTAGTTCGACAACGCCGCGCGCGCCTCCTCGGCCGCCCGCGCCGGATCGTCGTTGATGAACACGAGCACCGTGCGCGGCATCAGACGCCGGTGCCAGCCGCCGCCGTCGGGGTGATACGCGGTTTCCATCCGCGCGTTCGTCTTCTGGATCTCGTCACCGGGCGTGATCGACAGATTGAAAACGCCGACCGGCAGGAACGTGTTCGCGAACATCTGTGTGGCCGCATCGTGCGACCCGATCGAGAGCCGCAGCAGATCCATCCGCGATTCCTGCGGCACGATCTTCAGGTTCGGAAACACCCACCGCGGCGCGAGCGGAATCGAATCGACGTCATGTCCATACGCCTCGATGACGCGCTGCCAGTCGGCGTCGGATCGGAAATCCTTCCGCGCCAGTGACCGCTCCGTGACCATCGACGAACTGAGAATCTCGCCCTTCAGCAGCCGCAGAAAAATCTCCGTCGCTTCCTCGAAGATCTTGTTCTTCACCACTGGCCACGCCGCTTCCTCGACCGCATTCCGCGGCACGATTCCGTACGGCACGTTGATGAACGGAAAGCGTCCTGCCGCGAAGCCGACCGTCAGCAGCCGCGTTTCGTTCGGATCGAGTCCGTGCAGCGCCAGAAACGTCTTCACGCGCTCCGCCGCCGCGATCGGCCCTCCATTGCAGAGGATGTTCATGATGGCCGACCCGACGCCGATCTGCTTCGTGCGCGCGAAGATGCGATGTGCGAGCTGCAGGATGTCGGTGTTCAATCCGATCTCGCCCACAAAGTGCGGGATCACCGCCCCCGGATTCATTTTCTGAATCTCGGTGCTGAGATGGCTCTCCGCCACCCAGGCCGTCCCGAATCCGAGCCGGTCCGCAAGCACGACCTGCTCGAAAAAGTTCTCGAACATGACCCGCTCCGACGGCATGTACCCATCGACCTCGGTCTGCGAGATGGAGAAGAAGATGTCGAGCTCCATAGCCAGCGAATCGTATAGGAGAACTGTCATTCCGAGCCGCCGGAGCCGAGGAGCGCGGAGCGCGAACGGCGGAGGACGGCGAGGAATCCCCGGCTGGTAACCCGGGTGGGCGGCGGTTAGCAGCTGGGGATCCTTCGGCGCGCTTTACCCCTCCGGGGTGCCGCCGCCTCTGGATGACAGGCCTCCTATAATCGCGACGTGCCGTTCAACGAAAACCTCCCCGTGAACTTCGCGCGGGCCATGCCGAACTGGCAGCCGCTCGTCGAATACCGGCGCAACGGCGTGGCCGAGAACACCATCCACGGCGCCGTTTCGTGGGTCTCCGGGCGCAACGTCATCTACTCGTTCGGCGGCAACGTCGAGGTCTACGGACGCTCGATGGTCAAGCCGATCATGATGAAAGTCTTCACGCGCGAATTCGCTCGCGCGCTGACCGGTGAGCAGAAAGCGATCTCCGTCGCCTCGCACAACGGCGACACCGAGCACGTTCGCGTCGCGCGATCGATCCTGCTGCAGGGCGAGTGGGGACTGATGCAGGCGCCGCTCGACGTCCCGCTCGTCCAGTTCGGCCGCCAGGTCCGCCGCCCGCGCCGCTGGTACCACTGCTGTTCCGGCGAGCACGCCGCCATCCTTCGCGGCTGCAAGCTGAAGGGGTGGTCGCGCGTCGGCTACGTCTGGCCGCACCATCCTTTTTTCCAGGACTACCTCGCCTACATCCGACATGCCCTCGGCGACGACTGGAAGCAGGGCACGATCGCCAAGGACGGCTGCGGATTACCGACAGTTTCGATGACGGTAACCGATCTCGCTAAATTGTTCGCTAATTTAGTCACTGAAAAGGATGACGACTGGATCTGGCAGGCAATGGTCGAACATCCCGACCTCATCGGCGGCTTCAATCGCCTCGACTCCACGGTCCTCAAAGCCTGCCACGGACGCGTCCTGGCCAAGGAAGGCGCCGACGGCCTCCTCGGCCTGGCCATCGAGCATCCCGAATATCCCGAAGGCCTCGGCGTCGTCGTCAAGATCGCGCACGGCTGGAACCCGCAGGCCACCTGGTACATCGCCCGCTACATCCTCGGCGTCCTCGGCTTCGAGTTTCGCAATCCCTACAAACTCCGCCGCCAGAAAGCCTTCATCGTCCCTGAGGTCATTCCGCCGGGGCTGCGCGACCGCATGGCCGCGATCGTCCCTTGGGACTCCTGGGATCCCGACATCGACAAATGGGAGTTCGAGCCCGAGGAGTTCGTAGTGTCAAGGTAGGTTGGAGGGGAAGGAGTATCTTTTTAAATGTCAAAAGATCATCTTTAGATGACAAATCACCTTCTTTTTAAGGTCTTTTGCCATCTAAAGATGACCGTTTACCTTCTGCAGAAGGTTTTTCGGCATTTACAGATGGTCTTTTTACATCTGCAGATGGTCTTTTGACATCTAAAGATGCCAAATCCCCTTCTGCAGAAGCTCTTTTGACATCTTTAGATGACAAAACACCTTCTGCATAAGGTCTTTTGGCATCTAAAGATGATCATTCGGCATTCAAAGATGCCCGTTCAACTTCTGGGTACGACGTTTTGCCATTCGAAGATGCCTGACGACCTGACCTTGAAGGAGACTCAGAACTTTCTGAGTGCGGCTCGATATCTTTCGGGGCACTGAGCGTGTTTTTCGAGGCAGAACCCGGGCCTTACCAGGCAGGCACCCCCCTAAAATCCCACCAATAGTAGAGTTTCTTGACGGCTGAAAAAAACGCAGCGTACACTCGCTGCACCACACGAATGCCCGCCGATCCGAGGATCCGTCACTACCTTTCTATCCACCCATTCGAATCATCGAAGGAGTAGCCATGGCCACTGTTCCATCAGACAAACTCAAGGCAGCGGAAACGGCGCTGACGCAGATCGAGCGGCAGTTCGGCAAAGGCTCGATCATGCGCCTCGGCGCGAAGGAGTTCGTGCCGATCAGCGCGATCTCCACCGGATCGATCGGCGTCGACGCGGCGCTCGGCGTCGGCGGCGTGCCGCGCGGCCGCATCATCGAGATCTTCGGCCCGGAATCGTCGGGTAAAACCACCATCTCGCTCCACGTCATCGCCGAGGCGCAGAAAGCGGGCGGCCTGGCGGCGTTCATCGACGCCGAGCACGCGCTCGACGCCGAGTACGCCAAGAAGCTCGGCGTGGACATCGACAACCTCCTCGTCTCGCAGCCGGACAGCGGCGAGCAGGCGCTGGAGATCGCCGAGGTGCTGGTGCGGTCGGGAGCGATCGACGTGATCGTCGTCGACTCCGTGGCCGCGCTCGTGCCGCGCGCCGAGCTCGACGGAGAGATGGGCGATTCTCATATGGGATTACACGCCCGATTAATGTCACAAGCACTGCGCAAATTAACGGCAATCGTTTCAAAGTCAAAAACGTCACTGATTTTCATCAATCAGATTCGTGAAAAAATTGGTGTGATGTTCGGCAACCCGGAAACCACCACCGGCGGCCGCGCGCTCAAGTTCTACTCCTCCATCCGCATCGACATTCGCCGCACCAATCAGATCAAGGACGGCGAGGAAGTGGTCGGCTCGCGCGTGAAGGTCAAGGTCGTCAAGAACAAGTGCGCCGCACCCTTCCGCCAGGCGGAGTTCGACGTAGGTTACGGCGAGGGCATCTCCAAAACGGGCGAGCTGATCGACATCGGCATCGAGAACAAGATCATCGAAAAGTCCGGCTCCTGGTTCTCCTACGGCGACATGCGCCTCGGCCAGGGCCGCGAGAACGCCAAGCTGTTCATCAAGGAGAACCCCGACCTCTCCACCGAGATCGAATCCCGAGTCCGCCGTGCCCTCGGCATCGGCACCCCCGAGCTAACGGTCATCGAAGGCGGCGAAGCCGCGGTAGCCGCCTCGAAGCCGGCCCGCGTGGCCGCAAAGTAAGTTCTGTCCAGCGTTCAAACAAAGGCACAGCGCCCGCGCTGTGCCTTTTGTTTTTGCAGCGAACAGCCCGTAACAGGCTAGGTTCGATCCCATTGGGACCGAACACCCGGCATGGAGCCGACTTTCGCCTGTTCCCGAGGTTCAATATAACCGATCGACACGGAGGGCACAACGATTCACGCTGCGCGAGGTGTTGGTCGGAAGAGAACTGCAGTCAACAGCACCACCACGTTGCAGAAGAGCAGCCAGCCGCCGAAGAGGCCGGAGCAGCCGATGCGGATGTTCGGGAAGATCAGCGGGAACCAGATCGCGCTGATGGTGTCGAGGAGCATGCCGGGCGCGACGAGGGCGATGGCGCCGACCGCGCGTTGCTCTCTTGTGGGCAGGTGTCCGAGGACGAGACGGGCGACGAACACCATGACGGGAAGCGTGATGAGCAGCAAGAGGGTGACGGGAAGGCGGCCGAAGACGTACTGGCCGCCGAGGCGCAGCGCGATCGTTGCCACGAGCCAGATGATGAAGCCGGTCACGGCGATTCGTTTCATCGCGATCCTCCTGCGTGATTCAGGCAAGAATAGAGCGAATGCGGCTCGATCAGGCCATTGCAGCGCGAAATCCCGCCATCTCACGGCGTAAGGCGCGGGAGTTGATTGCGGCGCGGCGGGTGCTCGTGAATGAACGGGCCGTGTCGATCGCGTCGCGCGAGGTCGATGCGAGCGATCGCATTGCGATCGTGGAAGACGCGCCGGAGCTGTCGATCATTCGCGAGAGCGAGGAGTGGATCGCGGTCGACAAACCTGCCGGGATGCCGACGCAGCCGACACGCGATCGCGAGCAGCGGTCGCTCGAGGAGCTGCTGCGGCTGCGCTTTCGCGAAATCTGGCTCGTGCACCGGCTCGATACGCCGACGAGCGGCGTGGTGTTGTTCGCGCGATCGGCGGCCGCGGCGGCGAGGCTGTCAGCGATGTTTGCAAACGGAGAAATCAGGAAGACATATCTGGCGATCCTTGAAGGTGAAGTGAATGAGCGAGTTGTCGATACGCCTGTGCAAGGCAAAGACGCACGGACGACGTTTCGTCCGCTTCGCGTCGATGAAGACACGACGCTGGTCGAAGCGACCATCGAAACCGGACGCACCCATCAGATTCGCATTCACGCGCAGTCGATCGGACATCCGGTGGCAGGCGATCGTCGCTACGGCTCCGGCGGACGCGCAGCGCGGTTGATGCTGCACGCGTGGAAGCTGGAGCACGACAGCTTCGGCGTGCTCGAAGCGCCGCCGCCTACTTCGTTTTCTTTCGAGCCGCCCACCCCTCGATGATCCGCTGCGGCGTTCGCGAAAGCGCCAGCGCCTCGGCGGGGACATCCTTGGTGATCGTCGAGCCGGCGCCGACGTACGCGCCTTTGCCGACGCGCACCGGCGCGACCAGTTGCGTGTCGGAGCCGATAAACGCGCCGTCTTCGATGACGGTTTTGTTCTTGTTCATGCCGTCGTAGTTGCACGTGATCGTGCCGGCGCCGATGTTCACGTCCGCGCCGACTTCCGCGTCGCCGATGTACGAAAGATGCGACGCCTTCGCGCCTTCGCCGAAGACCGCCTTCTTGGTCTCGACGAAATTGCCGACTTTCACATGGCGGCCGAGCTTCGAACCTGGACGGAGATGCGCGTAAGGACCGACGGCCGCATCGTCTTCGATGATCGCATCCTCGGCCACCGTGCCTGTTTTCAGGTGGACGTCGTCGCCGACGTGCACGTTCGTCAGGTGAACACCGGGCTCGATCACGCAACGCGATCCGATCGTCGTGGCCCCTTCGATCGTTACGAACGGATAGACGACTGTGTCGTTGCCGACCGAGACGGTCGAGTCGATGACGACAGTCGCCGGATTGCGAAAGGTCACGCCGCCGGTCATCAGTTTCGTGACCACACGCCGCTGGATTTCGCCTTCGACTGACGCCAGATCGGCGCGTGAATTCACGCCGAGGGCTTCGATCGGATCGCCGGCGATCACGGCGCCGACGCGATGACCGGCTGCGCGGAGCACGCCGAGGAGATCGGTCAGGTAGTACTCGCCCTGGGCGTTGTCGGTGGAGAGATTGCGAAGGTTGTCGAAGAGGTGCGCACCGTCGAAGACGTAGATACCGGCGTTCACTTCGTTGATTTGCTTCTCCTCGTCCGAGGCATCCTTTGCCTCGACGATTCGCGTGACGCCGCCGTCGCCGTCGCGCACGATGCGGCCGTACATGGCGGGATCATCGAGCACCATCGTCAGCAGCGTCAGCGCATTGTTCGAACGCTGGTGTTCGTCGAGCAGACGTCGCAGCGTCTCGGGCCGCGTGAGCGGGACGTCGCCGGAAAGGATCAGCACGTGCCGCGCGCCATCGACGAGCGGCGCGGCCTGCAACACCGCGTGGCCGGTGCCTTTCTGCTCCTCCTGCACCGCGTAGCGCGCGCGTTCGCCGACCGCTTTCTGCACCGATTCGCGCTGGTGGCCGATGACCATGATTGGCGGCCGGTCGCAGATGGCGCCGGCGAGATCGAGGACGTAGTCGATGATCGGCCGTCCGGCAGCGGCGTGCAGGATCTTGATCTTCGCGGACTTCATGCGCGTGCCCTGGCCGGCCGCGAGGATGATGACGTCGAGGTTGTCGTGATTCAAAGCGTTCATGCCTCCGTACGCCGCATCCTTTCAAGCGTCCGGCCATAACTCTCGTAAAGGCGAAAAATCGTGTCGGCGAGCGCCACCGAATCGTGGCGCACGTAGTTGCCTTCCTTGATGATGTCGCCGAAAAACGGCGTGACGCCGAGCTCGCGAATCGCATTCACATCGAACGCAACGGGATGCTGCCCTTGCGACGCGTACGCGCTGAGAATCGTCTCCGAGGGACGGCCTCCGTTGAGGATCATGACGTCGACGACGAGCCCGGCGTGTTCGATGATCGCCTGCAGATGCTGCTCGGCGGTGTAGTTGTCGCTCTCGCCAGGCTGCGTCATCACGTTGCATACGTACACGCGCAGCGCGCGCGAAAATCGCAGTGCCTCGGCGATCGGCTTGATCAACAAATTAGGCAGTATCGAGGTGTAGAGCGAGCCGGGCCCGATGAGGACGAGATCGGCGGCGCGCAGCGCCTCGAGCGCGCGGTCGGTCGGTTGCGCGTCAGCAGGATCGATGCTCAGGTGCGTGATGCGCGCGTGGTGCGGACGCTCCGGACTTTTCTCGCCGAGGTGCGAGCCGCTGATGGCCACTTCGCCGAGCAGCGCGGAGCCGTCGGCCAGCTCGGCGCGCAGCCGAACGTCAGCCAGCGTCGACGGATAAATCTCGCCGGCGATGTTGAGAACCTCGGACGCAGTGAGGATCGCTTCGTCGAAGCTGCCGGTGATGTCGGTCAGCGCGGCGAGCAGCAGGTTACCGAGGGAATGACCGCCAAGCGCCGACTCTCCGTTTTGGAAGCGATAGCTGAAGAGCCGCGAAAGGAGCTGCTCCTCCTCGGCCAGCGCGACGATGCAGTTTCGGATGTCGCCCGGCGGCAGCATGCCGAACTCCTTGCGCAGAGCGCCGGAGCTGCCGCCTTCGTCGGTCACTGTGACGATCGCGCCGAGGTTTGCAATCGACCACGGGCCGTCCGCATCGACGTAACTCTTCAGACCGCGAAGGAGCGTCGAAAGTCCGGTGCCGCCGCCGATGGCGACGATGTTGAGGCCGTGATGGCGCATTCGCGGGGATTGTATGCGGTGTGTGTGTGCCGCGATGCAGCGCTGGCGGCGAGGGCTCCCGTCGGCGAAGCCGGCGTAAGAACCGTAGACCCCGGCTTTAGTCGGGGTCCTGCGTTGCGTCGCCATTCGGGAGCCCGCTTCAGCGGGCGAGAGAAAGGGTTCCGCGCGCATCGCAGAAGGCCAGTCTTTCGCCCGTTAAAACGGGCTCACCAGATCGCGCAACCTGAAAACCCCCACGTGAACGTGGGGGCTACGTTTCTTACGGCGGCTTACGCCGCCGACCCAGCCGCGACTTACTCGTGGGCGCGCAAAAACGTCTCGGGTTTGCTGAACGTCTTGGCCATGCCTAATCCGCGGCGGACGTTGTGCAGCGAGACTTTGCCGGTGGCGATGGCGGCGCCGAGCTGCATGTACGTCTTCCACTTGCCGCGGTAGCGGTAGCGGACGTCGAGGGCGTGGCGCCAGAGCGCTGAGTACTCTTTGTAGAAGTCGTCGAGCGAGAGCGTGGTCGGCAGCACGGCGTGGACGATGTCGTACATCTCCCAATCGTGCGTCGTGACCTGCTCCTTGGCGGTGTCCCACAGGTCGGTGCCGGGCAGTGGGGTCAGGACGGAGAAGCCGCTGTTGTAGGCGCCGGTGTGGTCGATCCAGTCGCGCAGGCGTTTGAAATCGTCGCGATTCCAGGCCGGATCGACGATGAAGTTCGGCGTGAATCCGACGCCGAGGTCCTGCAGGATCTTGATGGCGCGCTCGTTGTTGTTGGCGGTGTTCTTCTTGTTGACCGCCTTCAGCCCCTCGTCCGTCACCGACTCCAGGCCGAGGAAGATGGCCAGCTTGCCGCAGTCCTTCCACATCTCGATCAGGTGCGGGAACTTGCAGATGATGTCGGTGCGCGTCTGCACGGTGAAGAACTTCTTGATGCCGGCCGCCTTGATCTGGCGCGCCATCTCTTCGCCGCGTTTCACGTTCATCCAGAAAATGTCGTCGGTGATGAAGATCGCGTCCGCTTTGATCGCCTGCAGCTCGCGCACGACGCGGGCCGGCGATTTCTCGCGGAACGTCGACTCGTGAAACTTCCAGACCGAGCAGAAGTTGCACTTGAACGGACAGCCGCGCGCGGTTTCCATCAGAGCCAGCGGCTTGTGGAAGTTGATGTAGTAGTGATCGGCGTAGTGCTCGATGAGATGCCGCGCCGGCAGCGGATAGTCGTCGAGGTTCTTGCGGGTCGGCGCGTGGCCGGTGCTGATCCAGCGTCCGTCGCGATGCAGCATCAGGCCGGGAACGGTGGCCAGATCGTGGCCGCGCTGGATCGCGTCGACCATGGCCGGCATCACTTCTTCGCCGTCTCCGACCGCGACGGCATCGATGACGTCGTCATTGAACCAGTTCGGATCGCGCGACGCATCGTGACCGCCGACGACGACGAACGTGCCGGGATTCTCGCGCTTGATCCGCTGCGCCAGCCGCACCGTGCGGTTGCGCTCCGTCGTGAAGTTGCACTGCAGCCCGACCACGTCCGGCGCGAATTTCTTGCAGAGCGCGAGGCCGTGTTCTTCGCCGTCGATGCGCAGGTCGAAGACCTTGCACTCGTGTCCTTCGGCTTCGAGACAGGCGGCGACGCAGATCGGACCGAGAGGCTCGACGAAGGTGAGCATCTCCAGTCCGAGGATGCCGCCGACGGGCGGTTTGACGAATGCGACTTTCATGATGTGCAACCCGGAAAAGCGAAGCGCGGCGCGCTTATTTCTTCTTGAGCTCCGTGAGCACCAGCTTGGCGACCGCCTTGAGTGTATCGAAAACGCCGGTGCCGTTCATGGCCACGGCCTCGAACGTCGGCTCGCCTTTGAAGTTGAGCTGGCGGTACATCTCGTCAGCGGGCAGAGCTGTCGGCAGATCGCGCTTGTTGAACTGCAGCACGTACGGCACCGACTTCAGCTCGTAGCCCTGCTCTTTCAGGTTCTTGTCGAGATTGACGAGCGACTCGTTGTTCGCTTCCATGCGCGCTTCCTGCGAGTCGGCTACGAAGACGACGCCGTCGACACCCTTCAAAATCAACTTGCGCGAGGCGTCGTAAAACACCTGGCCGGGGACGGTGTAGAGGTGGAAGCGGGTTTTGAATCCGCGCACGGTGCCGAGGTCGAGCGGAAGGAAGTCGAAGAAGAGCGTGCGGTCCGTCTCCGTCGCCAGCGAGATCAGTTTCCCCTTCGCCTGCGGATTGGTCTTGTCGTAGATCCACTGCAGATTGGTCGTCTTTCCACACAGGCCGGGCCCGTAGTAGACGATTTTGCAGTTGATCTCGCGCGCTGCGTAGTTGATGAACGTCATGCGCTATTCGCTGAACAGGCTGTCGATGTCCTCGTCGGTGATCTCGGCGAACGGAGAATCGAACCGGTTGGCCATGTTGCCGCGCTCAGCCTCGGATTTGCGCAGCAGGACTTCGAACGTTTTCTCCAGCTCGGCCGAGGCTTTCTTGACGCGCAGCCGCACCAGGCCGAGCGAGGAGCGGTCGTCGAAGATGACCACGAGAATCACGCGCTGGGCGACGAGGGAGATGTGAATGTTGTCGCGCTCCCCTTCGTGGAAGAGGATCGAGAACTCTTTTTCGCCGATGAGTTTGGCCAGTCCGTCGGTCGCGGCGACGTTGCCGGCCGTGAGCGAGGCGAGCGAAGTCGCGTCGACGCCGCGCATGTCGCCGTGGACGGCAATCTGCTGGCCGTTCTTGTCGACCAGAAAGACGATTTTGGAATTGGAGTCGACCTGCAGTCGCTGGAGAGTGTCCTTGATCTGCTGGTACTCCTCCTCGTACATCACGAGATCAGGAGACGCCATGTTGTGTTTTCACCAAATTAACGCGAGGAACTGGGATTTGAAATGTAACACAGGTCGCGAGTTAGCTTGGATTCAGTCGATCAGTAGATTAGTAGATCAGTCGATCAGAGGGCTTACGATTCACGCCTCGGCCTTCCTGATCCACTGATCTACTAATCTACTGATCGACTGATTCTCAGATCTCCCGCCGTCCTTCAAGCGCCTTCGCCATCGTGACCTGATCGGCGTATTCGAGATCGCCGCCGACTGGCAATCCGAAGGCCAGACGCGTCGTCCTCACGTCGAGCGGCTTGAGTTGCTGCGCGAGGTAGAGCGCGGTCGCTTCGCCTTCGACGTTGGGATTCGTGGCCACGATGATTTCGCGGACTCCGCCGGCCTGGACGCGTTTCAGGAGACCGGCGACGTCGATGTCATGCGGACCGACGCCTTTCAGCGGCGAGAGCGCGCCGAGGAGGACGTGGAAGAGGCCGCGGAAATCGCGCGTCTGCTCGATCGTCGGGATGTTGAACGCCTCTTCGACCACGCAGATCACGCTCGCATCGCGCCGCGGATCCGAGCAGATCGCGCACGGCTCGACATCCGTCATGTTGTTGCAGATCGAGCAGCGGAAGATCTTCGACTTCACCTCGAGGATCGCGTTTGCGAGCGCTTCGGCCTCGCCCTCCGTGCGCTTGAGGATGTGATACGCGATGCGCGACGCCGACTTGCCGCCGACGCCGGGCAGCCGCGTCAGCTCGTTGATGAGGTTTGCCAGCGGAGGAGCAGTCAACCTAGAACAGTCCCGGAATCTTCATTCCGCCGGTCATCGCGCCTACTGTGCTCGACATCTCTTCGTCCACTTTGCGCGACGCTTCGTTGACGGCGGCCACGACGAGGTCCTGCAGCATCTCGACGTCGTTCGGATCGACGGCTTCTTTGTCGATAGTGATGCCGAGCAGTTCCTTCGAGCCGCTCATCGTCGCCTTGACCATTCCGCCGCCGGCCGATCCTTCGACCTTCAGCGCGGTCATGCGCTGCTGCATCTGTTCCTGCATCTGCTGCACTTGCTTCATCAACTGCTTCGGATTCATGGGCTCTCCCTTAACGCTTTCGTGATTCGACGATATCGGCGCCGAGGTGCTTCTGGAATGCCTGGACGATGGGATCGTCGCGAAGAGGCGAGGATGATTTCGCCGCGGGCGCTCCCACTGCCGGCGAGTCGGTCTGCACGTCGATCGTCATCGGTTCGCCGAAGGCTTCGGCCGCGATCTGTTCGAGAGCCGCGCGGGCGTTGCTGACCTGGTCGGCCGTGAATGAATCGGCGAACGTGAGCAGCAGCTTGTTGCCGTCGCGGCGGCGCGACTTCGCCGCGCCGAGGTAGCCGCCGATGAGCGGCCGCGCCTTCTGGACGCGCTCGATGAATGATTCGATCGTTGCGTTCACGGACGAGACGACATCCGCTTCGCGACGCGCCGGAACCGCTTTTGGTTCGACGGCCGCACGAGGCCGCGGCGGTGCTGCCTGCGAAATCGCGGCGCCGCCGGCCAGCGCTTCTTCGACGGCGCGCAAGCGCGGGAACGTAGCCGCCTTCAGCAGGGCGATCTCGACGGCGAGCCGCTGGTGCTCGGCGCGATTGACGGTTTCGTCATCGCGCAGCAGCAGGTTGGCGATGCGCAGCAACTCGGAGTACGAAAACTTCTCCGCCGTTGTCCGGATGACCGGCAGATCCTCGGGGGCGACGTTCAGCATCGACTCATTCGCGCGTCCCGCCACGAGCAGAAGGTTGCGCATGAAGCTGAGCAGATCGCGATACAGCATCTTGAAATCGCGTCCGCTCTCCGAGGCCTCATCGAGCGCTTCCAGTATCCCGCCGTGATCGCCCTCGGCGATCAACGCCGCGATGCGTGCGAAGAAGGTAGTGTCGGAAAGGCCGAGGACCGTGGCGACGTCGGCGGCGGTGATGGAACGTCCGCCGAAGGCGATGACCTGATCGAGCAGCGACAGCGAGTCGCGAACGCTTCCTTCGCCGCGCCGCGCGATGATCTCGATGGCGCGATCGTCCGCCTCGATCCCCTCGGCATCCACGATCTTGCGGATGCGCGCGATGAGGTCGTCGAGCGTGATCTTGCGCAGCAGTTCTTTCTGCACGCGCGAGATGATCGTCTGCGGGACCTTGTTGATCTCCGTCGTCGCGAACATGAAGATCACGTGCGGCGGCGGCTCTTCGAGAATCTTCAGCAGCGCGTTCCATGCGCCGGTAGAGAGCATGTGCGCTTCGTCGATGATGAAGATGCGGTTGCGGTCGCGCGCCGGCTGGAACTGCGTGGTGTCGCGCAGCTCGCGGATGTTGTCGACGCCGGTGTAGGTCGCCGCATCGATCTCGCGCACGTCCATGTCGATGCCTTCGGTGATCTCGCGGCAGATCGTGCACTCGTTGCACGGCTCTGCGGTAGGGCCTTTGACGCAATTGAGCGCCTTGGCCAGGATGCGCGCGGCAGTGGTCTTGCCGACGCCGCGCACGCCGGCGAAGAGGTACGCGTGATGGATGCGCTGCCCTTCGATGGCGTTCTGCAGCGTGCGAACGACCGTTTCCTGCCCGATGACGTCGCTGAAGGATTGCGGCCGGTATTTGCGCGCGAGCGCCTGGTAGGACATGTGGCGTGGAGTCTAGGTTGCGGCGCGGCGGAAAACCAGCCTCGCGCGTCCTACCGCCCATTCGGAAGAGCCCAGGCCGTACTGCGTCACACAGGGGAACACCTTATCGCTGCTTCCTTCCGGACCTGACGAGGTTCGGTGCGCCTGCTGCACAGGACCCGGGCTCATCCCAACGGGCCGTAAAACGGGGCGGCATTGTAATCCGCACGGGGCCTGAACCGGGAGGATGGTGGAGAACTTCCAAGGCTCACGAGCCTGAAGTTGAGGCTCACGGGCCTGAAGTTGAGGCTCACGGGCCTGAAGTTGAGGCTCAGGAGCCTGAAGTTGAGGCTCAGGAGCCTGAAGTTGAGGCTCACGGGCCTGAAGTTGAGGCTCAGGAGGCTCACGGGTCACGCCGGCGGCGGCGCAGCGAACGACGCATTCGCCGCGGCGAGCAGCCGCCGCAAATCGACGATGGCTTCCTGCACTTCGCGATGCTCCTGCGCGAAGGCCGCGACGTCGCCGCCGCAGTGCACGCAGGTCGTCGTTCCGGCGTGGACGTACTGCATGCAGCCGTAGCAGAGATCGAGCACCGGCGGAAGGCGATCGGTGTCGTGGAACTGCGGTTCCTTCATCTCCCAATACGGCGGGACGGCGATCGTCCGCTCGCCCTCGCCGCCGTCGAGCGGCTCGGTGATCAGATCGAAACGCCCCTGATCGAACGGCGTCCCCGGCGCTTCCTGCGTTTTCGCGACGCGCTCGCGCAGTCCCTGCTTGGCCAGTTCGGCGGCGCGGTAATGACAATACGGATTGTTGCCGGGACGGCCGAAGAGCACCGTCGACGTCCAGGTGCAGCCGCCGCGGCAGACATCGGCGTAGTAGCAGTCGCGGCAGCGGCCCCACAGCTCGTTGATCTGCCGGTCGCGCGAGAAGCGAATCTCGCGGCTGTAGGTCCAGATGTCCTCGATGGTCATGTCGCGGACGTTGCCGCCGCTGAACTGCGCGGTCGGAAGCGACGGGCAGCCTTTGATGGCGCCGTCGGCTTCGATGCCGAGGACAGCGTGACCCGCGGCGCAGCCGGTCCAGTGCGTCTCTTCATTGCCGAGGCGCCACTTGTGTTCGTAGGGACCGAAGTAGCCGATGTTGTTGCCGGCCTGCATCATCACCCCGAGTGAATGCGCCTCGTCGTACAGCTCGCCGAGAAGCGGCATCAGTTCGAGGAGTTGATACGGCTGCATCAGCAAATGATCGTTATCGACCGCGTTGCCCATGGCGACGGTGAGCTGGATCTGCCAACCCTTCGCGCCGCGGCTGGCAATCTCGTGCAGGATGCCGCGCAGTTGCGGCATGGTCCGGCTGCCGATCTGCGTATTGCAGCCGCTGGGGATGTCGTACTTGCGCAGCAGTTCCAGCGCCTGCATGGCCGAACGGAAGGAGCCTTTGACGCCGCGGATCTCGTCGTGCAGATCTTCGAGTCCGTCGACCGAAACGCCGCAAGTCCTCAGCCCCGCCGCCTTCGCCGCCTTGATCCGCTCCTCGGACAGCGCGCGGCCGCCCGTCTGCATCGACGCCAGGATGCCGTGGCTGCTGATGCGGGCGATGATGTCGGTCCAGTCGCGGCGGAGATAGGCCTCGCCGCCGATGATCGAGATCTCGCGCGTGCCGAGGCGCGCCAGTTGATCGACGACGTCGAAGCACTCCTCGGTCGAAAGCTCGGACGGGCGCACCTTACCCGCGCGCGATCCGCAGTGGGCGCACTTCAGGTTGCAGGCGAGCGTGATCTCCCACACCACGTGAACCGGGTGTGCGTGCAGGAGATCCTCGACCAGCAGCTCGCGTTCGGGACGGTCGGGGGCGGACACTTACGACGTCTTGCCGCCGCCGAGGTGCGATTCGAGCTTCTTGATCGCGCCGTCGAGATCGCTGTTTTTGATCGATTTCGCCTGCTCGAGCAGACTCTGCAACTCCTCACGGCTCGCGCCCTGCTCGATGCAGTGGTTGATCCAGACGCCGTACAGCGGCTGCGGCCCGGAGAAGTGCTTGCGCGCCTCCTGCAGGACCTGCTTCATCTGGTTCGTGTCGTTGCTCTTCAGAGCTTCGTCGATCCATACGCCGTAAAGAACGTGAGCTTTGCCTCCACCGCTGTAGCTACCGGATTCTGCCATTGCCTTTCCTCCTTCTTTGCTGAAGGAGGAAAGCTAGGTTCGTAACGGCGGTAAGTCAAGACTTCCTGCCGTCCCTGCCGTCGATTTTAATAACCGACCGGCCTTGTCTTTACCGGCGTGAACGTGTTCGTCACCCCGAAGTTTTTGGAGAGATACGCGATTACGGCAGGCTTATCCGTATCCTTCAGCACCGCGCCCCAGCGGACCATCTTGTCGACAGTCGCGGTCCACTGCTTTTCGGTGAGGCGCTGCTGGACAAGGATGTCGGGCGAATGGCAGGGGAGACAGCTCGCTTCAACGAGTTGGCGCCCCGTTCCCGCCGGCAGCGAATGGAACTTTGTGCCGAGGATGGGGAGCGATGGGTCGTAAGGCTTCCTCGCGGCAACGGTGAGCAGGACGACGAACACGATCATCAGCATCCGCTTCATGCCGTCACCTCGACGTCGACGAAGTGCCAGGAGTTGTGGAGGTAGCCGCTCTGATTCCACGCCGCATCGCGCGGCTGGACGCTTCCGCGGCTGTCGGTCGCGCGTGCGCAAATGCGCGCGATGCCGGCGCGCGAGGGCGTCCAACGATGCGACCAGAACCGCCACGCGTATGGATCGTGACGCGGATCGAGCGCCGCTTCACTCCAGATCGCGCCGTCGTCGTCGCTGAGCTCGACTTTCGCGACGTCGGGCGCGCCGGAGAATGCGAAGCCGCGGATCTCGTACGCGTGTCCGGCTTTCGCTTTCTTCGGCGCGGTGGTGATGTTCGATTTGACGAACAGCTCCGTCACCGGCGACATCTCCTCCGGCTTGAACGCCACGCCCGGCGCGCCCACTGTCAGCGGATAGCGGTACGCCGTCTCCATGTAGAAGCCTTTCTGCGATTCGGCCTGCGGCGAGAGGCGAACGAGCCACTTCATCCAATGATCACCGGCCCATCCGGGGACGATGAGACGCAACGGCGCGCCGTGGACGACCGGCAGCGGCTCGCCGTTCATCGAAAAGGCGAGGATGCCGTCGGCGAGCACTTTCTCCATCTCGATGCTGCGATGAAACGGTGGCACCTTGCCGGGCGGATCGTCGCTGCCGAAAACATGAAGGTGTTTCGCCGTCGCCTTCACGCCCGCGCGTTCGAGCACGTCGCGCACGCGGACTCCGCTCCAGCGCGCGTTGCCAACGGCGCCGTAGCGCCACTGCACGCCGGGAACGGTAGGCGTGTAGAGTCCGCGCCCGTTGCCGGCGCACTGCAGCACGCACGTCGCTTCGGCGCGCGGAAGTTTTTTGAGGTCGGATAGCGTAAGCTGTGCAGGACGTTCGACCTCGCCGTCGATCGTCAGACTCCACTTCTTCGGGTCGGGCGTGCGCGGGATCCAGTGGCTGCGGACGAAGAAAAGTTCGTTCGGCGTCACGTAGTCGGTCAGCAACGCAAGCGGCGTTTCCGCATTCACCGCATACCCATTCATCTGCAGCATCGATTCACGGACATGAGGGGTGGCCGGCTTCTGCGCCGCGAGCAACGGCGCAGCAGCAAGCAGCAGAAAACGTCTGCGATCGATGCCGTCGAAGGTCATGACGCGAAAGTCTATCTCACCGTGAATAAACGACTTGAGCCAGAGGACAGGAGAAGTGGTCCGTTATTTGCCCTTTGGCGGGCTCAGATGAAGACGAAACGCCGCACCGCCGACTACAGCTGGACGCCGCCGCGCGATTTCTTCGACATCTGCGCCTGCCAGCGCCACGCGCGCCGCGAGCGCGCGCTGTGGCGTCGCGCCGTGCGCGGTGCGCGCAAACGCGCGGTGGCCTTGTTCGTCACCGTGCCGCTTGCGTTCTGCGCCATCGGCATGGAAGCGATGGACGTCTCGCTGCCGCAACTGGCGACACGAGCCATCGAGATGGGCAGCAGCCGCTCGCGCGATTTCGAAGTTTTCACCGCGCGCAAAGTGCGCGACGCGTTCATCGCTCCCGATCGCGCCGTGAACGCGCTCACCTTCGACACCGCCAAAGAGGAGTTCTTCAGAAACGAAGTTCCGTACGGCTCAATCATCTATCGCGAAGCGGTCAGGAATCATCTGGCGCCCGAGTTGATCGCGGCCGTCGTCGAATCGGAATCCGATTTCCGTCCGCACCTCGTCTCGGCGAAAGCGGCTCAGGGACTGATGCAGATCGTGCCGGAGACCGCGCGGCTCATGGGCTGCGACGATCCGTTCGATCCGCACGCGAACATCGCCGCCGGCACGCGCTATCTGCACTACCTCGTCGAACGTTTCGGCGATGAGAAGATCGCCCTGGCCGCCTACAACGCCGGCGAAGGCACGGTCGAGCGCCTCGGCGGCAGCATTCCGCAATATCCGGAGACGCTCGATTACGTGCACCGCGTGGCCACGCGCACGAAGCTCTACCAGCAACGCGTGCAGAACCGCTACGTGGCCTCGATGCGGATGCAGTCCGCGATCATCGCGCGCTGACCGGCGCGGGCGCGTCGACCGCCACGGGAAGCGTGAAGAAAAACTTCGTGCCGGCTCCAGGCGTGCTCTCCACCCAGATCCGGCCGCCGTGCGATTCCACGATCCCTTTCGCGATCGGCAAGCCGAGGCCGGCGCCGAGGCGTGCGGTGCGCTTGGCCTGCCAGTAGGGATTGAAGATGTCGCCGAGGTTTTCCGGCGGGATGCCCGGGCCGTTGTCGGAAACCGCGACCAGAACTTTGCCATCCTGCGTTTCCGCGCGGCACGCGATCATGCCGCCGGGAGGCGTGAACTTCATGGCGTTGCCGATGAGATTCGACAGCACCTGCAGCACGCGATGGCGATCGGCGTACACCGGCGGAACGTTTTTCGGCGCCTGACACTGCAGCGTGATCGAAGCCGTCGCCGCTTGCGACTTGAACAATTCGTACGTTTCTTCGAACAGCGACTGCACGTCGAGCGGCGCCGGATCGATCGGCAAATGCTTGCCGCCTTCGAGGCGCGTGACGTCGAGCAGGTCTTCGATCAGACGCTTCATCCGTTGCGCGGAGATGTCGATGATCTCGAGCTGCTCGCGGTCGTCGGGCGCGATCTTGTCGGACGTCTGCAGCAGCGACGCCGCCAGCATCACCGCGTTCAGCGGATTGCGGAGGTCGTGCGAGACGATGGCCAGCACTTCCTCGCGCGCCTGCACGGCCTGTTGCGACTCGCGATACAGCCGCGCGTTGTCGATCGCCAGCGAACCATGGCGCGACAGTTCGCTGACGAGTGCCGCATCCTCCTGCTTGAAAAGCGTTCCGATTGCCGCAGCGGTCAGGATCACGCCGAGCGTCTGTCCGCGACTGACCAGTGGCACGGCCATGAGCGAGCGCTGTTCGTCGGGCGCGACGCCGGCGTACTGCAGCAGCGACGACGCATAGCCGATGATGCGCGACTCCCGTTCCCGGATGACGAACCTCAACGCCTCGGGGACGTCGCGGATGACTTCACCGACGTGTGCTTCCAGCTCCTGCTGGCGCGCTGCGTCGCGATGCGCGACCGTGGCGCGCCGCAATGCGCCGTCAGCTTCGGCAAGATCGATCACGCAGATGTCGGCAATATTCGGCACGATCAGCCGCGCCAGCGTGGCGATGGCGTGCTCGTAGTTGAGCGACGATGCCAGCTCCTGTCCCGCCGTGGCCAGGAAGGCGGCGCGCCGTTCCTCGCTTTCGGCCGCAGCACGCGCGCGCTGCGCTTCCGCTGCTTCGCGCTCCGCTTCCTGCCGGCGTCCCATCGCCTCGCGCGCCAGGAGGCGCATCTGCCGCCCGAGGCCTGCCACGAGCAAGGCGGAGGTCAGCGCCAGGAGGGTGAGGATGATCGTAAGCGACTGGCCCAGGCTTTCGGAGGCGCGAATCTCGTCGAGGCGGTCATCGATCGCCTCCTGGATTGCGACCTCCAGTTCCGCCGATGCTTTCAGTGCCTCCTCGTGCGACGGATGTTTTTCGAAGAGCCGCGCCAGCGCCACCTCGGCCGGTACCTGCCGTGACAGGAACTCGTTCGAGTTGATGTCCGCATGCCATTCGTTCGACTCCTTGATCAGAGCCTGAAGCTTTGCTCCAACGTCGGGTCCAAGCCTCGGCGAAAGCAAACGCAGTTTCTGAACGTCGGCGCGCTGTTCCGTCAGAACGCGCTGATACTCGCGCCGGTACTGCGGCTGCCCCGTCGCCTGCCACGCGATGATCTGGCCAAGCTCCGTCGAGAGATCGGACTGGATTTCGTTCGCGGCGCTGCGCGACGGCTCGGCCACCTCGGTGATCTCGCGCCGCATTGCGGACGTGTGCCTGCCGAAATAGATCGGCAGCAGCACCAGCGCCAGCAGCGACACGATGATGAAGACCACCGGCACGATCGTCGTCCACGTGCTGTCGGGACCGACGCGCCAGATGCTTCGCCGTTCTGTTTGCCGTTCTGCCACTAACGCTCCGCGTCAACCTCCGGCTGCAGACCGTGACGCCGCTCGATCTCTTCCTTCGTCGGCATTTCCGCGACCTGCGCCGGCCGCTCGTCGACCGAATCTGCCGTCGACGGCTTGCGCGTTGCGTGAAGCGGATCGTCGTTCCCCTGCCGGATCAGAGTTTCTTTTGTTTCTTCTCCCACGAGATCCTCCTTGGACGCAAGTGCCAGTGCAGCAATATGCTTGCCTTCGGTTACCGGTACGAATGCACCCCAGCGATCGCAGAATCTTCCAGCGCCTCCGGCTGCCGCGGCCGATCCTCGGCTCGCTCGACGGCCAGAACACGCTCATTCTCGATATCGGCGTCATCGGCGCCTTCGTCGAGCACTACGGGACTACGACGCCGAAGACGCGCGCGCGGTTGCAGTTTCAGTGGATGGGCGAGCCGATCGAGATCATCTGCGACGTGGCGCGGACGGAAGTCGTGCGGCGTTCCGGAGCGAGCGCGCTCTCGCACACCGGCTTGCGTTTCGTCGAAGCGATCGGCGACTCGGAAGAGCGGCTGCACGACCTGATCGCATCGTTCGTCGGAAAGATGCTGGCCGCGCAGAAAGCGAATGCCGAGGGCCTCGCGCACGAGGACAACGAGCTGAGGTTGATCGACATGGGCGGCGCGCGGCGCGTGCGTGTGCACGGCCTGGTGCGCTATCGCCTGCGCCCGGACGGGACGTGGATTCGAAGTATGACCGACGACACCGAACAGCCGCCCGACGGCTTCACCGTGGCCGCGTACGAATACGAGAGCGACCTCGAAGCGCTCTGCCTCGCGTACGAAGTGGCCGACGAGGAAGGCCGCGCCATGATCCGGCTGGTGTCGGAGCTGAGCGTCAATACGGTCGATCCGAAGTGAATGTCGATCCCGAGTTCGGAAGGATCCTGCTGCGGGTCGTGCTCGTCGGCGGAACGATCATGGCCATCGGAGCTACAGGTTTGTACTTTGCGTGGCGCGCGTTCGCGCCGACAGCGAAGAAAGGGAGCGACTTCCGCGCCGTCGTCATCGTGATCGCCGTGCTGGCGGTGGTGATGGTCGGCTGTTTCGTACTCCTGATTTTTTCGTACTCGAGGCGCTGAGCTCTTTCACGATCGCGTCCGTGTGCTGGCCGAGCGACGGCGGCGGCGATCCGATGTCGAGCCGCTCGCCGTCGATGCGAACCGGATTGCGGACGGCGTCGTATGCGCCGATCTCGCGATGATCGACGCTCGCCACGAGCGCGCGTGCGGCGGGAGTGCGCAGCGCTTCGCGCACGCCGCGCACGAGCGACGCAGGAATCGACGCACGGCGGCATCGCGCCACCCACTGCGCCGCGGTCCGGTCGCGGAACGCATCTTCGAGCAGCGGCACCAGCACGTCGCGATGCTTCACGCGCTGCGTGTTCGTCGCGAATCGTTCATCGCGCGCCAGTTCCGGACGGCGCAACACGCGCTCGCAAAGCTGCGCGAAATGGCGGTCCGTGCCGACACCGATTGCGAACATCCGGTCGCTGCCGTGGAAGGCCTGGTACGGAACAATCGACGGATGCGCGTTGCCGTATCGCGCCGCCTCTTTGCCGGTGACGAGCACGTTCTGAGCGACGTTCGCCAGCGATGCGACCGTGGCCGAAAAGAGCGAGACCTCGATCGACGCCCCTTCGCCCGCGCGAAGCGCAGCGCAGATTGCGCCGAAGGCGTAATGCGCCGTCAACACGTCCGCCAGCGCGACGCCGATCTTCATCGGCTCGCCGCCGGCATCTCCCGTGATCGACATCAGCCCCGATCCCGCCTGCGCGAGGAGGTCGTAGCCGGGCGTACTCGCGTCGTCCGTATCGCTGTCAAATCCGGCGATCGTGCAATGAACGATGCGCGGGTTGATTTCTCTAGGTGCATAGTGAAGCGACGCTTTTTGCGCCGGAAGAAAATTGTCGACAACGATGTCCGCCCGCTCGATCAGCCGCCGCGCGACCGCGGCGCCTTCCTCCGACTTCAGGTCGACGGCGATCGATTCCTTGTTGCGGTTGATCGACAGAAAGTATGCGCTGACATCGCCCACGAACGGCGGTCCCCATCGCCGCGTCTCATCGCCGCGCCCGCGTTCCTCGACTTTGATGACGCGCGCACCCCAATCGCCGAGGAGCTGCGTGCAGAGCGGGCCGGCCAGGACGCGCGAAAAATCGGCGACGAGAATGCCGTCCAGCGGCAGCGCCCTGGGAGCGCGGGCGTCTCGCCCGCCGTCGCGTTTGCGCCCCATGCGGCCTACTTCGCCGCCTTCTCCACCTCGGCGGCGTAGCCTTCGATTACACGCGCCACGCTCTCGATCTGAGCATTGGCATCAACCCACTGCTGCTGCTCGATCGCCTCGCGCACGCCCGGAATCGTCTTGACGCCATACCCGGTGTAGAAGCCGGGCGCGTAAATCTGATGGCGGAACCACGACCGCCGCGGCAATCCGTTCGGCAGCAGCAGCGATTGCTCGATGTGCATGAGCGCGCGGTCGAACGCAGGCTGCCGCTCGGCCGGCGCCGTTGCCGCGGCGCGGTCGAAATAGCGCGCGTCGCGCTTCAGACGCGCAACGGCATTCTGCAGCGGCGCGAAGTTCAGATACGGAACGGCTTCTTCCCCTTTCGGCGAAACGAACGGTTTGGTCGGATCGGCCGCGAGCTCGAATGCGCGCTCGCGCACGAGGCGATTGCGGTCTTCGACGTCGCGCCGCTCGTTGTCGGCCAGCTTCGTCAGCTCGTCGAGGTAACGTCCGACCGTGTCGGCGAACGTCGTCAGCTCGAACGGCAGCACGTCCGCGTTCGCAAGCCGGAGTACTAAACGTCCGGTCGTCTTGGCCTGAGCGATTCCATAATCGAAGTTCGGATCGCCGAAGCGTGTGTAGTGATCGAATGAGTCGTACACCGAGTGATACGACCCGCCGCCGCCCTCGCCGCTATAGCCGATGTTCATCGCCGCGACGCCGGTGTGCTGCAGGAATGGCGTGTAGTCCGATCCCGATCCGAGCGCATCCAAACGAATCAGCTCCTGCTCGTGCGCTTCCTTCCGCTCCTCGGCATTCTTCGCCAGCGTGGCTTCCCGCGCTCGCATCCGCGCCAGCACGGAAACGTTCCGCTCCGGATCGGGAACGTCGCGCGCCACCTGCGTCATCAATTTCTCCAGCGTGTGCGAGCCGCCGGCGTCGAGGAAGCCGCGCGAGTTCGTATCGGAGTTGATGTAGACCACGCCCTTCGCGCGCAACTCGTCGGCGTGCGTCTCCGCCCATTCGGTCGAGCCGATCAGCCCTTCCTCTTCGCCGTCCCACGCCGCGAACTGGATGGTCCGCTTCGGCCGCCAGCCCGTTTTCGCCAGCTCGGCGATCGCTTTCGCTTCTTCCAGCTCCGCGACCAGGCCGCTGAGCGGATCGTTCGCACCGTTCACCCACGCGTCGTGATGATTGCCGCGCATCACCCACTCGTCGGGATACTGCGAACCGGCCATGCGCGCGATGACGTCATACGCCGGCACCATGTTCCAGTTGAACTCCAGCGCCAGGTGCACGCGCGAAGGTCCCGGCCCGAGGTGATAGGTGATGGGCAGCGCGCCGCGCCAGTCGGGCGGTGCTACCGGACCGCCGAGGGCACGCAGCAGCGGCAGCGCGTCGCCGTACGAAATCGGCAGCACCGGGATTTTCGTGATGACGTCGGCGTCCTTGCGATCGAGCCGCTTCGCGTCCGCGGTCGCTCCGATGCCGGGCGTGAGCGGATCGCCGGGATGCACCGGCATGTCCATCACCGACCCGCGTTGCGCGCCGTTCTCGTTGCGATACGCACCCTTCGGATAGACGTCGCCCTGGCCGTAGCCATCATCTTTGGGATCCGAATAGATGATGCAGCCGATCGCGCCATGCTCCGCCGCCACTTTCGGCTTGATGCCGCGCCACGATCCGCCGTAGCGCGTGATGACGATCTTCCCCTTCACATCGACGCCGTTGCGCGCGAGGATGTCGTAGTCCGCCGGGATGCCGTAGTTGGCGTACACCAGATCGCCGGTCACATCTCCATCAATTGAATAGGCGTTGTACGTCGGCAACTGTTCGCTCTGCTGCGCCGAGGTCGCATCGCCGGGGACGGGCGGCTCGACGAGCTTCGCCACAAACCGCTCCGGCGCAATCAACTCGACCACGCGCCGTTTCGGCGTCGGAAACAGCACCCGGAACTCCTCGATGTTCGTGTCGTACCCCCACGACTTGAACAGCGACGCGATGAACTCGGCGTTCTCCTTGTCATACGCCGACCCGAGGTGATGCGGCCGCGCCGACAATCGCTTCAACCACTCCCGCAACTCGTCTTTCTTCAGCGACGAATCAAACTGCGACTCCAACTCCCGCTCCTTCGCCGCATTCGCGGCGGAGAACCCGAGCATCGGCAGCTCGGACGGCGTCTGAGCAAAGAGGGTGGCGGCAAGAAACACGGCAAGTGCGAAAACGATGCGGCGCATGGGCGGGGATTGTAACCAAGAGACCCGGTTTCACGCGGAGACGCGGAGATCGCGGAGGTGGTCCCGCTTTTCTCCGCGTCCCCCGCGGCTCCGCGTGAAAAGCCGTTGATGCGTCGCGACGAAGGTGTAAACGCCGCTAGCCCGGGATCTCCGGCTCGACGAGATGCGCCAGTTGTGCGAGCGACTCCTGCCAGCCGAGGTAACACATCTCGACGGGGATGGCTTCGGGGATGCCTTCCTGCACGATGCTGACGTCGGTTCCGACGGAGGCTTTCTTCAGGACGATCGTCGTCTCCATCTCTCCGGGCATGTTCGGGTCGTCGAAGCTGTCGGTGTAACGAATCTTTTCCGACGGCACGAGCTCGCGATATTCGCCGCCGAAGGAGTGGCTCTGGCCCGTCGTGAAGTTCGTGAACGACATCCGGTAGGTGCCGCCGACGCGCGCCTCCAGGTGGTCAACCTTGCAGGTGAAGCCATACGGCGGAAGCCATTTCGCCATCGCATCTGCGTTTAAAAACGCTCGATAGATACGCTCGGGATTTGTGCGGAGAACGCGGTGCAGTCGGACGGTGCCTGTGGCCATGGTCGAAATCGCCTTTCGAAGCGGATAGTAGTTCACACCAGCCGTGCCGGCGGCAGCAGCGATTTGTTGATCGCGATCGCCGCGATTGCGCCATCCGCGGCGGAGGTGATCGCCAGTTGTGATCCCGGCACGAGGTCGCCGATTGCGTAGATGCCTTCGACGGACGTCTGCTTGTGGTCGTCGACGATGATGTTCGGTCGCTCGTCGTCGACTTCGCAGCCGAGATCCTCGGCCAGGACGCAGGAGCGTTCGACGCCGATCGTGAAGAAGAGCGCGTCGACGGGGACGCGTTCGCCGGTGGAGAGGATGGCGGCGCGGACCATCGCGTCGTTGCCGTCGAGCGAGATCACCTTCTCGTCCTTCACGCCGATGCCGAGGGCCAGGAGCTTGCTATGGTGCTCATCGGTCCACTCGCGGGGATGGCCGTCGGTGAAGACCGTAAGTTGATCGGTCCATTGCAAAAGTTTGAGGGCGAGGCCGACTGCTTTTTTGCCCCAGCCGATCACGCCGACGCGTTTCTCGCGGACTTCGTAGCCGTCGCAATCGGCGCAGTGAAAAACGCTGCCGCCGTAGTACGACTCGACTTCGGGGATGTCGGGAAGTTTGTCGCGAACACCGTAGGCGAGGACGACTCTACGCGCGCGCATGACGCCGGCGCTGGTCGTCACTTCGAAAATGTCGCCGACGCGTTCGACGCGGCTCGCGCTGCAGTGGCAGATCTCGGCGCCGGCCGCCTCGGCCTCGCTGCGTCCGCGCGCGAGCAGCTCGCCGGGCGCGATGTTGTGCTGCCCGAGGAATCCGTGGATCGCGCGCGAGGCATAGTTGCGCGGCTTGCCGCTGTCGATGACCAGCACCGGCCGGCGGTAGCGCGCCAGAAAAATCGCGCAGGTCAGGCCGGCCGGACCTCCGCCGATGATGATGCAGTCGTAAGTCGAGTCGCTCGGCATTCGAAGCGGACTCCAGTGCACAAGCGCGGCCATGGTGCGGTAGGCTCCCCGCGTGGCGCTCGTCTTCGTCGCCGGCAATGCTGCCGATGTCTTTGCTCCCGATCTGGCGGCGGCGATCGATGCCGAACTGCGTTCACGCTTTCCGTCGCTGCAAGTTGTCGATGGCGAGGCGTACCGGTCCGATCCGGTCGAGGCGGCGGGATGGTCGCAACTGCAGGCTCGCGCGATGCGTTTGATCTCCGCGCCGCACCTCGCCGGGTTGGATGCGTATCAGTCGGTTTATCTTCCGCTGCGATTCGAACGCGTCGAGCACATCGCCATCGCCTCGGTCGCTGATCCGCTCGAAGTTGGGAGTCTCGACATGTTGCTCGACGAGCTGCGGCTTTTCGCCTCGCACGCGTCGCTGCCGACGGATGAGGTCGAGCTGATGCAACTCGCGGCGAAGTACCTCGAAGACGATGATCTGTTCGCCTCGGACCTGGATGTTCAGACCTATGTTCAGTTGCTGCTGACTGCGAAGCAGGCTTCGGCGCATGGGGTTTGTCTCTGGCTCAATCCTGCGGCGTAGCGCTACGGTAGACTCCCCGGTTCGGAATGGATCGCCTCAAACGGATCGCCCCGTTCCTCAAGCCGCTTCTGATCCTGGCGCTGTTCGCGACCGCGTTGCGGGTGCTGCACGACACGCTGGCGCAGTACCGGTATCGCGACGTCATCCGCTACCTCGACGCGCTGCCGATCGACCAGATCCTCCTCGCGGCCGCGCTCACGCTCCTCGGCTACCTGGTGATGACCGGCTACGACACGCTGGCCTTCCGTTACATCCGCCACCCGCTGCCGTACTTCAAAATCGCGCTGGCGTCGTTCATCGGCTACGCGTTCAACAACAACGCGGGATTTTCGGGATTGGTCGGCGGCTCGTTGCGCTACCGGCTGTACAACGCGTGGCGGCTGACCGCGGTCGAGATCGCGAAAGTCATCGCCTTCTGCACGATCAGCTTCTGGCTCGGGTTCGTGCTGCTCGGCGGAATCTTCTTTCTGACGACGCCGCCCGACATCCCGCCAGCGATTCACATCCCGTTCGCGTCGATCCGGCTGCTGGGCATCGTCATGCTGCTGCCGGCCATCGGCTACATGCTCTGGATTGCGATTCGGCGCGAGCCGGTGCGCATCAAGCAATGGGAGTTCGAGCTGCCCTCGGCCGGACTCTTCGTGGCGCAGGTGGCGACGTCGTGCCTCGACTGGATCATCGCCGCGTCGGTGCTCTACATCCTGCTGCCCGACTCGCTGCCGCTGATGTTCAGCCGCTTCCTCGGCATCTTCCTCCTGGCGCAGATCGTCGGCGTCGCGTCGAACGTGCCGGGCGGCATCGGCATCTTCGAAGCGATCATCCTCGTCTTCCTCGCGCCGTACTTTTCGGCATCGGCAATCCTCGGTGCGCTGGTCGCATTTCGCGTCATCTACTACCTGCTGCCGCTGCTCGTGGCCATCTTGCTGCTCGCGACGCACGAGATCGTCGAGAAGCGCGAGGGCGTCGTCAAAGCGTGGCGGATTTTCGGACGATGGGCACCCGGCATCGCGCCACAGCTTCTCGCTTTCACGATTTTCATCGGCGGCGCGGTCCTTCTCTTTTCCGGCGCCACGCCGACGCTGCCCGGCCGCACTGTGTTTCTGCGCCGCATCGTGCCGCTGCCGCTCGTCGAGCTGTCGCACTTCTTTGGATCGATCGCCGGAGCTGCTCTTCTGGTCTTAGCGCGTGGTCTGCAGCGACGTCTCGACGCCGCCTATCACCTCACCGTCGTCGTCCTCGGCGCCGGCATCCTCTTCCAGATTTTCAAGGGCGGCGATTTCGAGGAAGCGATCATCCTCGCGGTGATGCTCTTCGCGCTCGTGGCGTCGCGGCGGCACTTCTACCGCAAGGCGTCGCTGCTGAACGAAGGCTTCGGGCCGGGATGGATCACTGCAATCGTGCTCGTCCTGATCTCATCCGCCTGGCTGGGATTTTTCAGCTACAAGCACATCGAGTATTCGAGCGATCTCTGGTGGCGTTTTTCTTTCCGCGCCGATGCGCCGCGCTTCCTGCGCGCCTCGGTCGGCGTCGTCGGCATGCTGCTGCTTTTCTCGATTCAGCGCCTGCTTCGGCCGGCCGCCGAGGAGCCGGATCCGCCGACGATTGAGGAGGTCGAGAGCGCGGCCGCCGTCATCGCGGACGAAAAAAACAGCCAGGCCAACCTCGCGCTCCTCGGCGACAAACCGCTGCTCTTCAGTCCCAGCGGACGCGCGTTTCTCATGTACGGCGTGGAAGGACGGAGCTGGATTGCGATGGGCGATCCGATCGGCGCCGACGACGAGAAGCAGGAGCTGATCTGGCGTTTTCGCGAGCTGTGCGACCTGCACGCCGGCTGGCCGGTTTTCTACGAAGTGCAGCGCCAGAATCTGCACTTCTATCTCGACCTCGGCCTGACGCTGCTGAAGATCGGCGAAGAGGCGCGCGTGAAGCTCGACGACTTCTCGCTCGACGGCGGCGACCGGAAATGGATGCGCAAGATGTTGCGCAGGGTAGAGGCAGAATCCTGCACATTCGAGATCGTTGATGCCGCCCCGATCATCGACGAGCTGCGCGTGATCTCCGACTCCTGGCTCGCCGAAAAAAAGACACGCGAGAAAGGCTTCTCCCTCGGATTTTTCGCCGAGCGCTACGTCAGCCGTTGTTCGGTGGCCATCGTCAAAAAGGACGATCGCATCGTGGCCTTCGCGAATCTGTGGGAAGGCGCGGGCGAAGAGCTGTCGGTCGATCTGATGCGTCATCTGCCCGATGCGCCGTCCGGCGTCATGGACTACATGTTCGTCAATCTCATTCTATGGGGGCAGGAGCGCGGCTACGCGTGGTTCAACCTCGGCATGGCGCCGCTGTCGGGACTCGAGAATCGCTCGCTCGGCACGCTCTGGAATCGTGTCGGAGCGCTCGCGTATCGATTCGGCGAGAACTTCTACAACTTCCAGGGCCTGCGTCAGTACAAGGAAAAATTCGATCCGGAGTGGGAGCCGATGTACCTGGCCAGCCCCGGCGGTCTGGTGCTGCCGCGCATCCTGACGAACCTCGCGGCGCTGATCTCCGGCGGCCTGCGCGGCGTGATCTCGAAGTAGATAGACTCGGCCGCGATGACCTGGTACCAGGAATGGTTCGGCGAGGAGTACCTCGAGCTCTACGCGCATCGCGATGACGAAGAAGCACGGCGCCAGGTCGCGTTTTTTCGCGAGCATGCCGGCAATGTCGATGGCGTCGTCCTCGATCTCGCTTGCGGCACTGGACGTCATCTCACGGAGTTGAATGCCGAGGGATATGACGCCGTCGGATGCGATCTGTCGTTCACGCTGCTGCGCACCGGTATCGGCGAATACGGTCCGTTGCCGGTCGCGCGCGCGGACATGCGCGCGCTTCCGTTCGGCAGCAGCAGCTTCGGCGGATTAGTCAACTTCTTTACCAGTTTCGGCTACTTCGCCACCGAGGAAGAAAACCTGCGCGTCGTGCGGGAGATGGCGCGCGTGCTGAGGCCGGGCGGCGTTTTTCTCTTCGACTATCTCAACGTCGATCGCGAACTGGACAAGCTGGTGGAACGCGAGACGTGCGATACGCCCAGCGGCGCGGTCGAGATCGAGCGCTGGTTCGATCCGCGTGACCGTTCTTTCAACAAACGGATCACGATCGGTCAAAAGCGTTACCTGGAGCGCGTTCGCGGGTACGATCTCGACGAGATCTCGACGATGTTCACCTCCTCGGGCCTTTCCATCCGCGAAGCGTTCGGCGATTTCGACGGCGCACCATTCAGCGCCGCGTCGCCGCGCCTGATCCTCGTCGGGAGCCGCGCGCGATGAGCAGCACCGCCACGGAGGCGGCCTGTCTCGAAATCCCGCTGGCCGCCTATCCCGGTTTCAACCGCTTCACGCTCGATTGGATGGCGGGAAATCCGAACGCGACGCAGTTTCTGTCGCGTTCAAATCCAGAACGCATTGCCACACCGCGTGACGCGGCGCTTGCGAATGCGCTGATTGAATCCAACCGCCGTTGGGGTCGAAACATCGACGACGAAGTCGCGCGCTGGTCGCGCGGCGAAACGTTCACGGTCATCGCCGGACAGCAGGTCGGATTCGCCGGCGGCCCGATTTACACGCTCGCCAAGCTCGCCGGGATGTTGAAGCTGAAGCGCGACAACGAAGCCCGCGGCATTCCGACCACCGTCTTTTTCTGGCTGGCTACCGAGGATCACGACTTCGCCGAAGTGGCCACGCTGTCGCTGCCGAAACGCGATCCAAAGCAGCAGCTCGATCTGACGACGTTCCGCGCGCGGCATCCGAATTCGAAGATGGCGGTCGGCGCGCTGCCGGTGCCCGAGGAGTTGACGCTGGCGTTGATCGAGTATCTCGACATCCCGCGCCCGTCGTGGCTGCGCGAAGGAATCACGTTCCGCGATTCGTTCGCGGAGTTGATCACGTCCGCAGTCGACGGAAAGTTCATCCTGGTCGATGCGCTTCTTCCCGAGCTTCGCCGCGCCGGCGCTCCGCTGTTCGACAGCATTTTCACGAACTGGGATCGAATTCAGCGCGCTCTCGATGATCGCGCGGCGGAGTTGACCACGGCCGGCTATGCGCCGCAGGTCGTTCCGCGTCTGGGCGAAGCGCACACGCTGTTCTTCGACCTCGACGAAAATGGCCGTCGCGAGTTGATCGAATCGCCGCGACCGCTGGCGCCGGAGCGAACATCGACGTCCGCGTTGACGCGTCCTCTGCTGCAGGATTTCGTATTGCGTCCCGACGTATTCGTTGGCGGCCCATCCGAGGTCGCGTATTACGCGCAGATCGCACCGCTGCACGAAATGCTTAACGTGCCGATGCCGCGCGTTGCTGTTCGCGCGCACGAAATGCTGGCGCCGAAACGTCTCGCGCGCACCGTCGAGCGTTACGACATCAAGGCCGAGGAGATTTTTGCCGGCACAGATTCGGTCCTCGCAACGCGTGAGCCGGCGGGCGTAGCGGAGATCACGGCCATCGCCGAAGACGCGCGGCGCGCACTCGCTGCGGACATGACGCGCATCGGCGAAATCGGACTTCCCGCCGAGCACGCGCTCGCGCGCGCGATCAACAAATCGATCGGCCACATCGAATACCACTTCGGCAAGCTGACCGAGCGCGCCATCCGCGGACTGGCGCGCAAAGACCGCGAACGCTACGCCGCCGTCCGCGAGCTCGTCGCCACGCTCGTTCCCGATGGCGCGCCGCAGGACCGCGTCACCGGCTGGTTCGGCTACTGGCAAGAGTACGGATCGCATCTCGTCGAGCGGATGGTCGATGAGGCGGCGCAGGATGAGGACATTTGTAAGGTGGTGAGCCTGTGATCGAAGCGTTGGAACCGGTCGACATCATTTTCTTCGGCGCGCATCCGGACGACATCGAGCTGTCATGCGGCGGCACGATCGCGAAGTCGGTCGCGGATGGATTGCGCGTCGGAATCATCGAGCTGACGCGCGGCGAGTTGGGGACGCGCGGCACTCCGAAAATCCGCCGCCGCGAGGCGCTCAACGCGATGCGAATCCTGGGGGCGCGTTTTCGGGAGCAGCTTGACTTCGGCGACGGCAACATCCGCACCGGCCGCGACGAAGAGCTGCAGATCATCGAGATCGTCCGCACCTGCAAGCCGAAAGTCGTCTTCACCATGTGGCCCGACGATCGCCATCCCGATCACATTCGCACCGGCCGCATCGTCACCGAGGCCTCGTGGTACGCCGGTCTGCGCGCGCTGGAGACCGGGCTGCCGCCGCATCGTCCGCAGGTGACGATTTACTACCCGCAGAACTACCTGGTCACGCCGAGCTTCGTCGTCGACGTGACGAAGACGTGGAAGACGAAGCAGCGCGCCATCGCCGCGTTCAAGTCGCAGTTCCACGATCCGAAATCGAAAGAGCCGCCGACGTTCATCGCCGACAAAAAGTTTCTGGAGATGATCGAGGCGCGCGGCCGCCACTTTGGCGCGCTGATCGGCGTCGAATACGGCGAGGCCTTCATGACCAAGCAGCCGCCGAAAGTCGATGACGTGATTGCGGCATACGCGGGGAGAGAGCCGTGAAAATCGGCATCACCTGCTATCCGACGTTCGGCGGATCGGGCGTCGTGGCCACAGAACTCGGCGTCGCGCTCGCGCGCGGCGGCGACGACGTGCACTTCATCAGCTACGCGATGCCGTCGCGCCTGAACGTGCTGCACGAGCGCGTGCGCTTTCACGAGGTCACCGTCACGCCCTATCCGCTCTTCGATCCGTATCCGCCATACACGCTGGCGCTGGCGACGAAGATGGCCGAGGTGGCGGAGTACGAGAAGCTCGACATCCTGCACGTGCACTACGCGATTCCGCACGCCATCAGCGCGCACCTCGCGCGCGAGATCGTGGCGGCACGCAACGAACTGCCGTTCATAACGACGCTGCACGGAACGGACATCACGCTCGTCGGCCGCGATCCGAGCTACCTCCCGATCACGCGCTTCGGAATCGAGGTGTCGAACGGCGTGACCGCCGTCTCGCAATGGCTGCGCGACGAGACCGCGAAGAATTTCGGTACGAAGAAAGAGATCGAAGTGATCCCGAACTTCGTCGATCCGGCGCGCTTCCGCAAACACGCCGGCGCGCTGTCGGGCCTCTTCGCATCATCCGGCGAAAAGCTGCTCTGCCACGTCTCGAACTTCCGTCCCGTGAAACGGATCATGGACGTCCTGGCCGTTTTCGAACGCGTGTCGCGAGTGATTTCGAGCCGTCTGGTGATGATCGGCGACGGCCCCGATCGCTCGATGGCCGAGGCCTTCTGCCGCGAACATCACCTCCGCGAACAGGTCTTCTTCCTCGGCAACGTCCCCAACCTCGAAGAGGTCGTGGGCGCTGCAGACGTTTTTCTCCTCCCATCCGAAGCCGAGTCTTTCGGCATGGCTGCCCTCGAAGCGATGGCCTCCGAAGTTCCAGTCATCGGCAGCCGCGCCGGCGGACTTCCGGAGGTGGTGATCGAAGGCGAAACCGGCTACCTGCTTCCCGTCGGCGACGTCGAGTCGATGGCCGCCCGCGCCATCGAAATCCTCTCCACCCCCGACCTCCAACGCCGCCTCGGCCGCAACGGCCGCGACCTCGCCGAAGGCAAGTTCAACGTGAACGCCGTCGTGCCGAGGTATCGTGAGTTTTACGAGAGGGTAATCGGGTGATGGACTACGAGATCATCGTCGAAGAAGGCGATACGTCCTTCGGCGTGTACGTGCCTGACCTGCCGGGCTGCGTCGTCGTAGGTGAATCGCGAGACGAAGCGATGCAGCTCATTCGCGAAGCGATTGAAATGCATGTGGAAAGCCTCCGCGAAAATGGCGAGCATGTGCCGCAACCTCGATCCCAGATGACTTAACAGGGGGGCCTTTTTCACGCGGAGTCGCGGAGAACGCGGAGAGAACCACCTTCTCCTCCGCGGACTCCGCGTCTCCGCGTGAAAAAGGGGTCCTCACGGCTCCGGTCGAATCCCGCCACTCGGGACGCCGTTCCCGTAGATCTCCGCGTAGCGCTTGTAGCTGTTCATCACTTTGCGCACGTACTGCTTCGTTTCGTCGAAGTTGATGGCGGAGAGGAAGTAGTCGTCGCCGGGGGCGGGCGCGAGGCGGGACCACAACGCGGTTTGTTTGGGGCCGGCGTTGTAGGAGGCGGCAACGTTGTAGTGGTCGTTCGCGAATTGCTTCGAGAGCGTGCTGATGTACTTCGCGCCGAGGCGGATGATCACGCGCGGGTCGTAGAGGTCCTCGGGGTCGACGTCGAGGAGGCCGACGTCGCGACCGATCTGGCGGGCGGTGGTGATGATGAACTGCAGGAGGCCGCGGGCGGCGGCTTCGGATTTCGCGCGCGGGTTGAAGCGCGACTCCTCGCGCATGATGGCCAAAACAAGAGTTGGATCGGCGCCGAAACTCTTCGCGTCGTTGCTGATGTAGTCGTAGAAATAGCGCGGATAGAGGAGCTGGCGAACCGCGAGCGGCAGCAGCTCCGGGACGTAATCGCGCGGGACGGAATTCATCAGGATCTCGATGGCGAAGATCGACTCTTTCGACGCATTGCCGCGGTTGAGTGCGAGCGACTGCGTGAGCGCGGATTTGAGCGGACGCAGTGGATAGCGATGCGGGATGTTGTCCGCCGCCTCGTCGTAAAGGCCCATCGCCATCAGCAGCGCAGCGCGATCGGGATTCGTGAGCGGGAAAGCCGGGAACGGCTCGGGCTGAAGATTGAGGACGTTCGCGTACTCCGGCAGGTGCTGGTAAATGCCGGCGAGCCGTTTCAACTCTTCGACGTGGTTGCTTGAAGACAGCAGAATGCGATCGGTCGCGACCTGCTTGGCGGCGACCCAATTTCCTGCCGCGATCAGTCGCACGGTCTCGGCGTCGCGCGACGCCAATTCGCGCTGTAGTTTCGGTTGCATCGACGGCGCGTCGAGGCGTTGGCGCGCGAAGTAGGCGAAGTGCGTCGGCTGCGTTGCGCGCAGGACGTTCAGGTACGCGGCAAACGCCGCCGGCGGATTCGACGATTCGAGCGCGCGGGCGCGCCAGTAGTCGATCTCGTACGGTTCGAACTTGTCGAGCAGATTGCGCGGAATTCCATTCAGCGTCACGACTGCCGCGCCGTTGTTGCCGGCTCCGAGCATGCCGAGGGCGTAGGCGAGAGAGGCTTCGACGAGCGTGTGATCGTGAGGCCAGTTCTTTCGCACGAAGGCCATGTCCGCCGCGGCGTCGGCAAAGCGGCGTTGTTTCAGGCGCGTGCGAATTCGTTGCGTGACCGCGGGGCCGGTGGCGTCGAAGCGGCCGGGGAGTGCGATGACCATCGTCATCAGCTGCTCAGCGGTTTGATCGTTGCCCAGAAGTTGCGCGGCGCGCGATGCGTGCCAGAGGAACGTGGATTTCCATTTCGGGACGGCAGTCGACGACGCACCGCGCATGTACGTCTGCTGCGCCTGCACGAATTGTTCGTTGCCGAAGTAGGAGCGGCCGATCGCGAACGTCAGCTCTTCGCGACGCTGCGGCATCGCGCGCAGTGCGGCGGAGAGGAGCGCGACGGCGCGGTCGAAGTGACGATGGTTCTGCATCGACTCGCCCATCAGCAGCAGTTGCGGTCCGTTCATGCGGGCCACGAGCGCCGGTTGATCGAGCGCGCGGCTGACGCGGTCTGATGCGTCGTCAAGCGTGCCGCCTTGCAGCAGCGGGATGCCGCGCGCCAGCGCGCCGTTCGCGTCACCGGCGCGGAGCGTCGACTCGACGATGCGCGCGGCCAGATCGCGATGTCGCGACGCGCTCGCGGTCGGCCCGAGCTTCGCGGCGAAGTCGATCAGCGGCTTTGGATCACCTCGAGACAGATGCTCGCTCTCATCGTCAATGGCCTGATCGCGATACAGCGACGACGGCGCCGCGAAGATCAGCGTTTGCCGATTCCGGCTGGCGTCCGCGTGATTGCCGCGCGCGTCATCGATCTCTGCCTGGTGATAGAGCGCGAGGTCGCGAAACGGATTGCCGGCCGCGAGGAACGGCGCCAGTTTCGCCTCAGCATCGGCCGGCTCGTTGTTCTCGATCCGCGCGCGCGCATGCAGATACGCGAGGGACCATTGCGCGTATTCATTCGGATTTTTCTTCTCGATACGTTCGAGCAGATCGTCGAGCTCGGACCAGCGCCCGCTCGCCTCCAGTTCGCGAAACTGCTCGCTCCATTCATTCGGCGGACGCAGCTCCGCGGAAGGCGGTTTCGGACGCGTCTCTGCCGGCGCGGCGCGGAAAACGCGATGCCGCTGCGCGCGCTGGCGCACGGCGATGATGGCGACGACGGCCGCGAGGAGAATGACGGCGGCAACGCCGATGAGTGGAACGGCTACGCGTTTCTTCACGAATCTTCGGAGGCGAGCGTCCCGGAAAAAATGGCCTGCGGCGCGCGCCTGAGAATCTCGTTTCTAGCAATCGGGTAGCCAAGGATCGCGTCGACCAGCATGCGGCGGCCGTCGCGCGAGAAAAGAATCAGCACTTTGCGCTTGATCTCGCGCACCTCGATCACGTCCTCCCACCGCATCCAACGCCCGCGCCTCCCGAACTTCTTCAGCACCCAGTTCTCGTACATCACGCCGTCGTCGCTGAGGTAAATGTGATCGCCGTACTGCACCACCGCCGCGGCGAGCGTGCCGAGAAAGAGAAACACGAGCGCCGTCATCGGCAGAGCCTCGATCTCTTTTTCGCCTTTCGATAGATAGTCGAACACGAGTGCCGCCGAGGCGAAGGATGCCGCGCAGGAGATCAGGCGCGCGACCGGCGTGCGATCGAATTTGAGGATCTCGGCCATCGGCGGAAAGTAAAACATAACTCCGCTACAATCCCCGCCCCATGCGCTGGAGCCAATACTTCATCAACACGTTGCGGGAAGTTCCCGCGGACGCCGACGTCATCAGCCAGAAACTGATGATGCGCGCCGGCATGATCCGCAAAGTCGCCGCCGGCATCTACACCTACCTGCCGCTCGGCCTGCGCTCCATGCAGAAACTCGAAGCGATCGTGCGCGAGGAAATGGGGCGCGCCGGCGCGATCGAATTGACCATGCCAACGATTCAGCCGTCCGAGCTGTGGATCGAATCGAAACGCTGGCAGGTGTACGGCAAGGAGTTGCTGCGCATCAAAGACCGCCACGGCCGCGAATTCTGCTACGCGCCGACGGCGGAGGAAGTCATCACCGACACGGTGCGCGACGCTATCAATTCGTATCGTTCGCTGCCGGTGAATCTGTATCAGATCCAGACCAAGTTCCGCGACGAGGTTCGTCCGCGTTTCGGCCTCATGCGCGGACGCGAGTTCGTGATGAAGGACGCGTATTCGTTTCACGCCAATCGCGAATCGCTCGACGAGGTCTACGAAAAGATGCGCGTCGCGTACGGCGCGATCTTCAACCGCTGCGCTCTCGATCATGTCGCGGTCGACGCCGACACCGGCAACATCGGCGGCTCGGCATCGCACGAGTTCATGGTGCTCGCGCAGTCGGGCGAGGATGCGGTCGTGTCGTGCCCGAGCTGCAGCTACGGCGCGAACGTGGAGAAGGCGACGTCGAAATTTTTCCTCGACGAGCCCGATCCTGCTCCGATGACGGAACTCGCGCCGATTCACACTCCGGGGACGCAGTCGATCGACGACGTCGGCAAGTTCCTCGGCAAGCCGACTTCGCAGCTCGTGAAGACGCTCGTCTTCGATACGAACAAGGGCTGCGTGATGGTGCTCGTCCGCGGCGACCGCGAAGGCAACGAGATCAAGATCAAGAATTTCCTCGGCGCGGAGTTTCTGGAAATGATGCCGGACGCGCGTTTCGAGTCGTCCACCGGCGGCCCTGTCGGTTATTGCGGTCCGGTCGGGACGAAAGCGCCGCGTGTGCTCGCGGACATTTCGCTGAAAGGCATGCAGAACTGGGTCGTCGGCGCGAACAAGATCGACACGCATTACACCGGCGCGAATCCGGGCCGCGATTTCAAAGAGCCGGAGTACGGCGATTTCACGACCGTGTTCGCGGGCGACCCCTGTCCGCGCTGCTCCACTCCGCTCGAAATTCACCGCGGCATCGAAGTCGGCCACGTGTTCAAGCTCGGCACGAAGTACTCGGCGGCGATGAACTGCACGTTCCTCGACGAGAAGGGCGCGCGCGAGCCGATGATCATGGGCTGCTACGGCCTCGGCATCGGACGCACGGTCGCCGCCGCGGTCGAGCAGAGCCACGACGACGACGGCATCATCTGGCCGATGCCGATCGCGCCGTTCGAAGTCGTGGTCACGCAGATCGGCAAGGAAGACGCCGTGCGCGCCGCGGCCGACGACATCTATCGCCAACTGCGCGATGCCGGCATCGACGCGATCCTCGATGATCGCGATGAACGTCCCGGCGTGAAGTTCAAGGACGCCGATCTGATCGGATTCCCGCTGCGCATCGGCATCGGCGCGAAGAGCCTCGCCAACGGACAGATCGAATGGAGCTTCCGCAAGGATCGCGCGAAGCAGTTGGGCGCGGCGGAGGAAGTCGTCGCGCGCGTGATCCACGAAGTGCGTTCGGCGCGAATTTGATTTGAACCACAGAGGCACAGAGGTTTTCTCTGTGATCTCTGTGTCTCAGTGGTTTAAACGGTTCTCCTAGAACGCGTATCCGAGCGTGATGAAGTACGCGTACGGCCGCTCGTACACCGCGTTCCCTTTTTCGTCGAAGCGCAGGATCTGGCGGTGGAGTTTGTAGCCGAGGTCGAAGCGCACGGGGCCGACCGGCGATAGGTAGCGCAGGCCGGTGCCGACGCCGTATTTGAGATCGCCGAAGCGGATGCCGGTGTCGGCGAAGGTATTGCCGGCGTCGACGAAGAGTTGCGCACCGATTGGGCCCGCGATCGGGAAGCGATACTCGGCATTGAGGATGAAGAGGGAACGTCCGCCGAGCGGCGCGGTGGCGTGATTGCCGTTCGAATCGAGGATGTCGATCAGCGTCGGCCGGCACCCTTCATCGATCGATTGCTGCGTCGGACAGGCGGTGCCGAGGAGGTCGAGCGCGTAGGCGCGGTGCGATGTATCGCCGCCGGCGGTGAAGCGCTCAGACAGCGGCACGCCGCTCGTCGGAATGAGCTGGCCGGTTGCTGGATCGATCGTCGTGCCGATGCCGAGGTCCTGGATCAGACCGACGCGGCCCGACACCGCGAACGTGCTGCGATCGCTGACCGGCAGGTACCACGACGTCTGCGTGAACTCTTTGAGGAAGCGGGCGTTTGCGGCGATGAGCGGGAACGCGTACTCGACCGAGGCCGTCGTGAAGAAGCCGCGATGCGGGTTGATCGCGTCATCGCGTTTGTCCCAGAAGAACGTCGGCGTGAGGCTGGAGATAGCCACGTTTGTAGCGTTGCGATCGAGTCCCGGCAGCAGCACGTTCTGCGCGAGCGTGCAAAGGTCGCCGGGGTCGTGCTCATTCACCTTGCATCTGGCCACACGGTACTCGTAGCGCAGCGACCAGCGCGTTTGAAAGCGCGCCACGCGAGTCGCTTCGATGAAGCCGCCGCGTTGCACGATGTGCGTGTGTGGCCGGAAATCGTCGTTCTGGAACGCGGTGATCTGGATTGGCAGATCGAACCGTCCGATGAAGGGCTCGCGATACGTGAGGAACGCGTCCTTCCGGTTCGGCCGCGCGTAGATCAGCTCCAGGCCGAGGTAGCGGCCGGTGCCGAAGAGATTGCGGTGCGCGATCGATGCGGAGGCGAGCGGCGAGATGCGGTTGACGCCGATATTGGACGCGAGCGGAGCCGTGCCGCCGAGGGCGCCTCCGACGGTGAGGTCCTTCCCCTCGGCGATCGAGATGGTGATGTCGCGCGTGCCGACGCCGGTTTCCGCCTGCGCCGGCTGAACGTCGACGCGCTGGAAAATGCCGAGGCGGTACAAACGCTGCTGCGCTTCGAGAATCGACGTGTAGCTGAAGGGTTGTCCTTTTTCGAGCGCGGCCGTGCGCGCGACGACGTTCGTGGCCGTGTACGTGTTGCCGCGCACAATGACGTTGCCGACCGCGATCTTCGGGCCCTCGGCGATCGTGTAGACGACGCGCGCCGAGACCTTGTCGGTGCTGACTTCCTCGCGCACGTGAACCTGAACCTCGGCGTTGCCGCGATCGGAGTAGTACGTCTGCAGTGCGATGACGTCGTCGCGCTCGAGCGTCGGATTCAGCGCGTCGCCGACTTTCAGCGACGGCTTCGGCAGATCCTTGGTCGCGACCTGTTCGTTGCCTTCGATCGCGATCGACGCGACCATCGTCTCCGGTCCCTCGGTGATGGGGAAGTCAATCGTCATCGCGCCGGTGGCCGCGTTCGTGTTGACGACCGGAGTGGCAACGGTGGCGGTGAGGAAGCCGTGCAGACGGTAGTACGACTCGAGCGTGGTGCGGTCCGCGGCGATCTGCTCGCGCGTGACGCCCTGCGGACGGCGAAGGATCGTGGCGAGCAGTCCCTTGATACCGCCGCGCGGCGATGTGGCGACGACGCCTTGCAGCACTTTGTCGGAGACTTTGTCGTTGCCTGTGAACCTGACTGCCTCGAGATGGAACTGCTGGCCGGGATTGACGTGGAACGTCGACGTCCAGACGTTGCCCTGCAGCGACCCCTCGGTGTCGACCGTCGCGTTGTAGAAGCCGCGCTCCTGCAGGTTCGTGACGATGGCGGCTGCGGCGCGGTCGATGGCGTCTTCGCTGTACGGCTGGTTGCGGCGGAAGGGGAGAATGCCGCGCAGCGAATGACGGGAGGCGCCGGTCACTTCGACTTTCACCAGCGGTCCGGTGTTGACGGTGTAGCGCAGCGCAACGGTGTGCGTGGCAGCGTCGTACGTGTTGCTGACGTAGCGGACGGTGGCCTTGCGGTACTCCTGATGCAGAAGCCACTGCCGGATGCGCGTTTCGTCGAGCCGCGCTTCGTCGATGTCGAACGTCTTGCCGGGCCCGTGCTTCATCTGCGCGATGATTTGCTGCGGCGTGAACGGCGCGGTGTTGCCGTCGATCGTTACCGTGCTGACTGTCGCGTGCGGTCCGCGCGTGACGTGGAAGATGATCGCGGCGCGGCTCTGCGGGCGGACGAAGGACGTCTCGGGATCGACGGTGGCATCGAGATATCCGGAATGGCGAAGCATGTCCTGCACGGCCACGGCGCCGTGATCGACGGCGTTGAGCGAAAGGATGTCGCCGACGTGGAAGGTGAACGAGCGCATGGCGCGATCGCGGTCGGGACCGCTCAGCCCTTCGAAGTCGATCGATGAGATGCGGAAGTTCGTGTAGAGCGCGAAGACGACCGCGACGCCGTTGCCGGACGGTGTTGAATCGACGCGAATGTCGCGGAAGTTGCCGGTTGCGAAGAGGCTCTTCACCGACGCCTGCACGTTGCGAAGCGACAACGGCTCGCCGACTTTGACGGCGATGAGCTGATTGAACGACGAGGTATCGACGCCGGAGTCGGCGTTGAACCCGACGCCCGTGACGATCGCGCCGGTCGGCGGCGCAACCGTCGTGGTCGCGATCGTGATCGGCGGCGCAACCGTCGTGGTCGCGATCGTGATCGGCGGCGGCACCGGAACGGCTGCATTCGATTGATTGAACGTCACCAACTCCATCGGATTGCGGCCGCGCGTGCCCCAGGCCCAGTGTCCGTCGTAACGGCGGCGGAAGCGCGCCTCGACGTCGTACTCGTTCGAAAGCTGATCGCGCGTGAATTGCAGCACCCAATCGGGTGTGACCTGCCACTCCAGCGTCACGCGGCTGTGCGAGTCGTGCGTGTTGTAAATGACCAGGATGCGCAGCGTGTTCGAGATCCGTTTTTCGAACGACACTTTCGTGCCGGGATCGCCGCTCTTATCGAGGTCGCCCGTGTCGGTGGAGATGGCGAACGAGTCGACGAACGACAGCGCGCCGCCGGAATTGAGCAGGCGGCTCAACGACTGGAAAAGCAGCGAACGGCCGGCAGCGGTGGTGTTGAACGGCGTGCTCGTGTTCGTGTTCCGCGTCAGCGCGCCAAAGCCGAGGAGCGAGAAGAGCGTGATGTCGCTGGCCGGCGGATCGCTCGTGATTGACGGCGTCAAGCGATCGAGCGTGCCGGTCAGAGAAACCGTGACGTCGATCGGACCCGACTCGACTTCGGAAATCCCGCCGCTGACGCGCGCTTCCAGCGCGATGTCGAAGAACGGATCGATGCGGAACGGGTTCTGGAAATTGATCGAGCCGCGCACGATGCGGTAGTCGACGTCCTGGAAACGGATCTTGCCGCCTTCGTTGAGCGTCACGAGACCGAGGATGACCGGATTGGCCAGCGTGCCGCTGACCTCGAGGTCGGCGCTGCCGGCGAAATCGGCGATGTTGTTGCGAACCGCGAGCGTGTTTTCGCTGGTGAGATGCAGACGAAGCGCGACGTGATCCTGCCACGACGCGCTGACGGCCGGCGTGACGCTGCGTCGCGCCAGGACGGCGTTGAGCAGCGCCGAACCGATGTCGATGTCTTTGAAGTAGAGCGCGCGATTGACGTTGACGTCGCCGGTGAGAATGGAGCGATCCCAATCGCCGCTGAGCAGCAGCGAGAAGTTGCCCTCCATCGACAGTCCTTCGAAATAGCGGATGTTGACTTCGGTGCCCTGCAGCGTGACGCGCACGCTCTTCGGCGTCATGCCGTCCATGGCCACCGAGCCGCCGAGCACGATCTGGCCGCCGCCGAGCCGGGCGTGGACGGAGTCGATGTCGATGCGGTCGCCGCGAAAAACAATTGTGCCGGTGATGTTGTCGATGATCTGCGGGAAGCCGGGCGCGCGCACCGAGGCGTTCTGGAATTCAGCAGTGCCGGCGAAACGCGGCGCGTCGAGCGTGCCGGTCAGGCCGCCGGCGATGGCGATGTGTCCGTCCGCACGAAGGTCGGCCACGAAGAGCTGCAGCAGCGCGGCTTCGAGCGTGCCCTTCAGATCGATGTTGAGCCGCTTGGCGCCGGTTAGCTCCGCGTAGCCGCCGATCGTGAACGTGGTCGCGGCGTTTTCGACGGCGAGTTGGAAGTCGTCGAAGACGATGCGGCCGTCGCGCAGGCTGACATGCAGCGGTCGCGCAGGCGCAAAGGCGTGCTCGGAAACGCGCACGTTGAACTCGGGGAAGGTGGCGTCGATGCGCAGCGTCTCGATTGAAGTGAGCTTGCCGCCGAGTTGCAGGTTCGCGGTCAGGCTTCCGGAGGCCGGGAGCGTAGCGGTCTTGGGCGACATGGCCAGCGCTTTGGCGATGTCGGTGACTTTGATCTGCACGAGGCCGGAGAGCGTTCCGTCGGCGGCCACGCTGCCGTTTCCGTCGATCGTGAGAATGCCCGCCGCGGAGCCGCGCACGATGAGCTGGCCGTTGCGGATGGCGATGTAGATCGTTGGCGGCGGCGCGTTCGGCGGAAGATTCAAACCCTTCAGCGTGGCTTCGTTGAGCGTCGCTTCGAGCACGAGCTCCGGCTGCGTGAGCGTTCCCGCGCCGGTGGAGCTGAGCGTGATGTTGCCGCCGAGAAGACCGGCCAGCGACGAAAGGAGTTTCAACTTCGAGAGATCGATCGACGACGATTTGATCGTGTACGAAAACTTGTTCGTGCCGAAATCGACCTGCGCTTCGCCGGTGATCGTTCCGGCCGGAGCGACGACAGTGACGTTCGTGGCCTTCATCGCGCCCTGCGTGAACGTGATGTCGGCTTTCGCGCTCGTCACCGGCTCGCCGTAAATCGAGCCGTTCGCAATCGTGATGGCGCCGGCGCCTTCGAGCTTCGACTTCGGTCCGCTGATGTGGAGATGTCCGCTGACGTCGCCGCTCACCGGCACCGTGCCGAGGTCGAGGAAGGTGACGATGTCGGCGACCGGGAACGACTTCGTGTTCACATCGAGATCGAAGACCGTGTTGCCCTTGCCCGGCAGCCAGGCCACGGTTCCGTTGAGACGCAGATCGCCCTTGGCCTGGTGCACGAGCAGATTGGCGAACGTGACTTTGCCTTCGTCAGGCGTGCCGGTGACGACGAGCTTGCCGGTGCCGATGCCCTTGACGGCGAGCTTGAGATTTACGACCTGCATCGCCCGGCCGACGTCGTAGTTGAGCGCGTCGATGGCGAGATCGAACTGCGGCGACGGTCCGCGGTCGGGGAAAGTGATCGTGCCGGTCATGACCATCCGCCCGTTTCCGTCGCGGAACGTGGCCTTGTCGAACGTGAGCTGGCTCTTCGCGCCGTCGTAGCGAAGATCGATCTCCGCATCGCCGAGGAGAACGTTGTTGTACTTCGTGCCGCTGCTGACGATGCGCGCCACGACTTCCGGCGCTTTGATTTTGCCGCGGACGTTGCCGGTGATGTCGCCGCTGCCGCCGAGGCCGAGCAGCGTGTACGTGTTTTTGCCGGCCGAGTGCGCGAAGTTGTAGCCGATCCTGTCGAGCTCCGCGAAGTCGTTGCTGTGGATTTTGAGCAGCAGGTCGGTCCACGCATCTTCGATGCGGAACTTTCCGGTGAAGTCGATCGTGGAGGCGTCAGTGACGAGCTGCGCGTTGCGGAAGGTCACCGTGCCGTTGTCGAGCGCGAAATCGGTGGATCCTCCGAGAGGGATCGGATAGGCCGCGTGCGAAAACGCCGTGGCGTTTCTCACGAGCGCAGCCGTTCCCTGGCCCGCGCCGGCGAGCACGCGATCTTTTTCCCAGTGATAGGCGAGATGTCCCGTGGCGCCGCCGCGCAGGCCGGTCTCTTTGATGCCCCAATCGTTGAAGAGTTTTTCGAGCGAGACGCCGTTGTAGCGAAGGTCGACGTTCATCGGATACGGCTCGGCGTACGCCGGCAGCGTGTAGTGCGCGGCGATGTTTCCGCCGCCGTACGTCGCGCGCTGCACGTCGACGACGGCGCGGTCTCCAGTGATGTTCATCGTGCCGTGCACGTTGGTGAGGTCGTACGCGTCGGCGCTGATCTTCGGCGACAGCCATCCGCCGGCCAGCGTCATCGTGCCGCCTTTGCCTTTGAGCGTTCCGTCGAGATCGATGATCCCGTCGAGCACTTTATTGACCTTGAAAATCTCGCGGATGCGATTGAGTCCGATCTGCGAAGTGACGTGGAGGTCGTACGCGCCTTCGCTCAGCGGAGCCACTTTTCCATTCGCAAAGAGACGCAAATCATTGCCGCCTTCGAGTGCGACCGACTGCAGCGCGAGGTTGTCGGGCGTGAATCGAAATTGCGTGCGCAACGCGGTGCGGATCGGCAGGTAGTCCTGAATGTTCAGCGTGAACTGCGGGCTGCTCAGAATGCCTGCGTACAAATCCTCCGTGGTCGTGACGTTGATCGTCGAGGTGATGTCCGCCGCCGCCGCGCTGATGGTGTGCCGGCGATCGAGCAGCTCGAACGCACCGTGCTGCACGTAGAGGTTGCCGAGGTCGAGGTGGTAGATCTCGTAACGCGATTTCGGTCCGGAGTTCCAATGCGGGAAGTTGTGCGTGAGCTTCGCGCCGGCCGGATAGATCTCGAAGTTGAGCTGCGGCTCGACGATGTCGATGCGGCCGACGCGGATCTTGCGTCCCCAGAACGAATCGATGCCGCCGGTGAGGATGACCTGCTTCGCGGTGGCGAAATACGGATGCACGGCGCCCGGCGAGTTGGCGATGCGCAGTCCGTTGATGATGACGCGGCTCTGGCGTCCGCGATCGATCTGAACGGAGGCGATATCGACCTTCCGGCCGAGGCGCGACTCGAGCGTTTTCTGGATGCGCAGTTGCACCAGTCCGGCGAAACTCGACGAGCCGAGGTACCACCAGCCGCCGATGATGACCACCGCGAGCAGGACGAAGAAGCCGATGGTCGAACAGCCCATCCACTTGAGGCAGCCCCACATCGGGCCGCGCCTCTGCCTCTCCCGCGCGGAGCGGTGATGGTGCTCCTCGGCTGCCGGTTCGATCGTCATTACGTAGAGGCCGCCAACGTCCTGCTAAGTGCGGGCCAGAGGAATGATAGTCGGCGGCACGGCCGCGCAACGATTCGTTGACAGCGATCTCCGTCGGCGTAGCCGGCGTAAGAGCCGTAGCCCACGGCTTCGAGCCGTGGGTCCGATGGATCGCGCGAATTTGTGAGCGCGCCTTGGCGCGCGAAAGAGAGCTTTCTTTCGCCCGTTATAACGGGCTCCCGATGTTGCGCGGCGATTTGACCCCCATCTGAAGATGGGGGCTACGGTTCTGTACGAACGAGGACATCGAGGACACTAACCGAGGACATCGAGGACGGTTTCGAAGACTACCAAGGTAAACGCGGATTGTTGTTTTTGGTTCGCTTCGTTTCTTCAGCAGCAGGGGCTGTGGGAGCTGTGGGAAACGCCGGCTTCATCGGCGTTTTCCAAGTCCTGTGGGAAGGCGCGGCTTCATCGCGGCTTTCCATAGGACGGCAGCTTCCATAGCCCGGGTTCTGGTCATTCTGGAGCCTGATGCGCCGGTGAGTTGGATGTGAGTCTGTCAGGCAGCCTGTTTTGAACGCGTTGCGTGAGGCCATCGAGATAGCCGATGCGAACGTGGCCGAAGTAGATGGCCCAGACTGTCTGATCAATCGGCAGCAGGCCGATGTTCGCGCCGACCAGGACTTCGCTCGCGAACACGCGCGCACCCTTCCAATGAAAGAACCCATGCGTGGTGACCCGATGAACTTCCATGGTGGAGTCGTATTCGACTGTTTTCGGCCGCGAGGAGAAAGGCCGATACGGCTTGAGCGCCGTAGCCGGAGGCTTCTGTCCGAGGCTTTGATGTGGGCGCACGTGGTTGAACTCTCGGAGAAACATCTTGAAGCTTCTCTGCTGCGCACGCTGATCCCGTTGTGGATGCTCGCCGATCCAATCCTTGAGGGTTCGGTGCATCCGTTCGTGAATGCCATTCTGCTGGGGATGGCCTGGCTGGATGCGAATCGGAGTGATCCCCAACTCGATCCACCATCGCGATAGCTGCGTGAGTCCTCCGAGCGAGAATGCGCCGCAGAACGGCGTCCCGTTGTCGCTGATCATCTGACGCGGAATGCCAAACTCCCGGAACACCCGTTCAAAACCGATCTTTGCTCCGGCTATGGCCGTGCTTGCCATGGCGTCGACGGCGAATACATACCGGCTGAACGGGTCGGCGATCGTCAGCGGATAGCAAAACGCTCTGTTGCCCATCCGGAAGTGCCCTTTGTAGTCCGTGGTCATCGAATCACCGGCGCCCGCTACTTCGAACGGGCCTCGCTCGATCGAGCCGACGCAACCCCGCGATTGCCGCGGTCGGACCAGTCCATGCCGCGCCAGAATCTCGCCGGCCGTGCTCACCGCCATGATTGGATCGCCATGCCGTTCCTCGAGCATCGCCGTGAGCTTTGCCGGGCCGAACAAAGGGTGCTTTCGCTTCAACTTCACCAACTCGCTCACCCATCTGCCTGATTTGCGAGTAGGGCTGTGCTCCGGCTTTCGCGACATCTCTTCCAGCCCCGCCACGCCATACCGCCGGTATCGATTCACCCACTTGTACGCACACGAGCGCGTGACGCCGTGAACCTCGGCCGCCATCGTCACGCTCATCCCACCATTGATGTCCCACATCAAGGCTTCTTTCGCACTCATCGCATCCCTCCAAGGCATCCGACAACCTCCAGATGCATCATGCGTTGAGTCCTCGATGTCCTCGGTTAGCCGTCCTCGATGTCTCCGGTCAGTACCTTCTTACGCCGGCTT
>Ga0207677_10000169_pt1 | contig 51887 bp, 48 predicted proteins | sample KBSMisM42_FD_184311 | JGI IMG/M metagenome (GOLD analysis project Ga0207677, IMG submission 184311) | Miscanthus rhizosphere microbial communities from Kellogg Biological Station, Michigan, USA - KBS Miscanthus M4-2 (SPAdes) (version 2) | ecosystem: Host-associated > Plants > Roots >...
ATTCGATGCTGCATTTTGAAGCATTGATGCAGCTTTTCGCAGCATCGATGCTGCGTTTTGAAGCATTCATGCTGCTGTTTCGCACCATCAACGGTGCGTTTTGCAGCATTCATGGTGCTCTTTCGCACCATCAACGGTGCGTTTAGCAGCATTCATGGTGCTCTTTCGCACCATCAATGGTGCGTTTGAAGCATTCATGGCGCTGTTTCGCACCATCGACGGTGCGTTTTGCAGCATTCATGGTGCTCTTTCGCACCATCAACGGTGCGTTTTGCAGCATTCTATGGTGCTCTTTCGCACCATCAACGGTGCGTTTGCAGCATTCATGGTGCTGTTTCGCACCATCAACGGTGCGTTTTGCAGCATTCATGGTGCTCTTTCGCACCATCATCGGTGCGTTTTGCAGCATTCATGCTGCTGTTTCGCACCATCGATGCTGCTCTTTCGCACCATGAATCGTACGCATTGAAGCACCGATGCCTTGTTTTAAAACACAGTGTTCGGAAAACGGACGATCGGCCTGACTGGAGCGATTCATTCACAGGCTCTGAGCTGCCGGAGCGACGTAGCGCGAAGCGCGGAGTCGCGCAGGACGGCGAAGGATCTCAAGCTAACTCCGGCTGAAACCCGCCGGGATTCAACGCAGCTTGGGAAACCTGAGATCCTTCGACCGTCCACCGCCGATCTGCGCTTCGCGCCGCTCAGCTCCGGCCGCTCAGGATGACAGGTATAATCCGCCGCCCAATTCGCCTCAGAAGGACAAACAACACCCATGTCGAATCGCACGTTTACGATCATCAAGCCGGACTCGGTCCGCAAAGGGAACTTCGGAAAAATCGTCGGCCGGCTCGAGTCCGAGGGCTTTCGCATCCTCGGGCTGAAGAAGGTCAACCTCTCCACGAAACAGGCCGAGGCCTTTTACGGCGTTCATCGCGAACGGCCGTTCTTTCCGGACCTCGTCAAGTACATGACCTCCGGCACCGTCTACGTCGCCGCGCTGGAAAAAGAAGGCGCCGTGCTCGCGCTGCGCACGCTCATGGGCGCGACCGATCCGTCGAAAGCCGACGCCGGCACGATCCGCAAGGAGTTCGGTGAATCGATCGAGCAGAACGCCATCCACGGATCCGACTCCGACGACAACGCGAAGATCGAGATCGCGTTCTTTTTCGCCGAATCAGAGTTGATGTAGGCGGCGGTCGGGAGTGGCAACGGCCGCTCCCGACGCCCTGCCCGCGCCGCCACTGATCGAGATCGGCAGCGTGGCCGCGGCCGCGTCGTAGTCGACCGGCAGATAGAGCGAGAAACAGGAGCCTTCGCCGAACACCGACTGCACTTCGATCCGGCCGTGATGGAGCTCGACGAAGTTGCGCGTGAGCGACAGACCCAATCCCGTTCCGCCGCGCCGCGCCCGCCGCCCTTCCTCGGTCTGGTAGAACTCGTCGAAGATGCGCTGCACTTCATCGGGCGGGATACCGATGCCGCGATCGGTGACGTCGATGCGCACGCTATCGACCGCCAGCGGCGAGGTCGTGCGCGGCAGCGACGTTACGTTGATCGTCACCGGGCCGCCGTCGGGCGAAAACTTCACCGCGTTCGAAAGCAGGTTGAAGAGGATCTGCTTGAGGCGCCCTTCATCGAGCCGGACCATCGGCACGGAAGGTTCGATCGACGCGGTGATCCTGACGCGCGCTTCCGCGGCGAAGCCTTTCATCACGCGCTCGACGGCGGCGATGGTGTCGCGCAGGTCGAACTCGTCGGTGCGCAGCTCCATCTTGCCCGCTTCGATCTTCGACAGGTCGAGGATGTCGTTGATCAACTCCAGCAGATGGTTGCCGGCCACGTGGATGTTTTCGAGGAACTTGTACAGCCGCTGCGGAACGACGGCGCGCGTGTTCTCGAGCAGCACGCTCGAAAATCCGATGATCGAATTCAGCGGCGTGCGCAGCTCGTGCGACATGTTGGCCAGAAACTGATTCTTCGACCGGTCCGCGGCCAGCAACCGCAGGTTGGTCTCGCGCAGCTCGTTCGTCCGCTCCAGCACGCGCTGTTCGAGCGCGTACGTCAGGCCTTCGAGATCCTTGTAGAGATGCGCATTCTCGATCGCGACGGCGGCCTGATTCGCGATCGCGGTGAGCAGCAGCATGTCGTCGTTCGTGAACGCGTTTTTCTTAAAGCTTTCGACGGAGATGACGCCGATGAGACGGTCGCGGGCGATCATCGGAACGCCCAGCCACGACTCGGTCGGCTTCGTATCGACGACCGACTTCACGCCGATGCGTTTCTCGTCGGCGACGCTTCCGATGAGCAGCGGCTCGTGGTGCGTGGCTACCCACGAGTTCAGCCCCTTACCAAGCTGGATGCGTTCTTTGGGAAGGCGAATGTCGTCGCGGATGTCGAGCTCGAACGAAAGCTCGCTTGTCGATTCATCAAGCAGCGCGATCGTGAAGAGCGTGCAGTCAACCGACCGTTTGCATTCGTTATAGATCGCGTTCAGCAGTTCCTCGGTCGTGTATCGAAGCGAGATGGTCTTGCCGATATTCGTCAGCGACGCGATGCGCTGCAGTTGCTGCAGGCTCTTGCTGCGCGTCTTGGCCAGGTTGCGCGCCACGCCGATGGCGACGCTGCCGCTGAACGCCAGCGTGATCAGCGCGCTCCAGCCGAGGGCCGCGAAGGAAAGCGCGGTCATCACGGCGTAGGGAACGGTGAGCAGGTAGATGCCCAGATCGACGCCGTCGATGCGCATGATCTTGCGCAGCGAATAGCCGTACGACTGCGCCACGCGGAACATCAGCAGGATGTTCGTCACGCTCAGCACCACGCCGCAGAGCGCGATCTTCACCGCTGCGGACGCGGTGGCGTGCGCCAGCGGCAGTTCGCCGTTCAGGTGCTCGTACAACGTCGATGCCGCAACGACCGGGATTCCGTACGTTCCGAAGAGTCCGAAGGTCTTGACGTGATCGACGATGCGATCGGTCGATTCGATTTTCGCCGGTCCGATCTGCTTCAGCGCCAGCACGCGCGCGAATCCCGCCACGATCACCGCCAGCCACGACGACATGACCACGCCCAGGATCGGAATGATCACCGTGTAGGCGGTGAGAACGAGCGAGACGAAGATCAACTCCGTCAGCTCGAATTTCAACAGCGCCAGCGTGGTGGCGAAGGCGATCAGGATGAGGATGACGCCGGCCGCATTCGGCTGCAGTCGATGCAGGATGACCGCGGTCTGATCGAAACGCAGCCACGTCACCCACACCATCAGCAGCAGACCGGCGAAGCCCTGCGTGAGAAAGACGGTGAGCGTGCGCCGTCGTGCGGAGTCGGATCCGTTGGCCATGGACGTGGGAGTGAGCCGCTATCGTAACGTCAAAAACTTCTGCACGCCACGCCGCGATTTGACTGCGATCCGGGCTCGTGCAGAGAGCACGGCATCCGGCGCGCCGCTTGATCCATGCCTCGCCCCATGAACGACATCGAATTCATTCAGGAACGCGAAAACGAAACGGAACGAAGGTCGAACGTACTGAGCGGCTGGGAGACGGTGGTCTTTCAGGTGGAGGACGATCCGGGATCGGCTTCCTGCACCGCTTCGTTCGCGCCTTTGAATCCGATCTTCGAGTGAGTGCCGTCGCAGAACGGCTTGATCGTCGATCCGCCGCAACGGCAGAGCGCCGCTTTTTTCACTTCGACCGGATTGCCCTGCGCGTCGGTGAGGGTGAACTCCCCTTCGACAAGGTAGGGACCGTTGTCGCGGATCTTGATGTTGATGGCCATGGACTCTCCTAGAAGATCGGATTTCTTGCTTCGTGCTCGAGGTGCCAGTTGTACGTGTAGCCGGGGAAGACGATGGGGATGGTGTACGTCACCGTCACCGTGATTTCGGACGGCGTTCGGACGATCTTGATGTCGTCGTCGGTGACCGGCAGGTCGTCTTCTCTCGCCGTTTTGAGAATGGCGGCCCGGATGCGGTCGTCATTGTGCGTACCCGCCGACTTGGCCTCGTCCACCACGGTCTGCCGCAACTCCGCGGCCTTCACCTTCACCGGGATCATCTTCCATGCCACGAAGATGGCCAACCCGAGAAGGATGAGGCCGACCAGGCAGCCCAACTTACCCTCGCCGCGCTCACGACGACTCTTGCGCATAACGACCTCCGTCGGCGCTGAGTATACCTACTGGATGAGTCTGAAGAGACGGCGCGTGCTCGCGGGTGTCGGCTGTCGGGTGTCGGCTGTCGGGGAAGCAGCGGCGACGATGCCAGAGCTACCACGCCCATCGCTCGACCACAACACCATCCTGGCGCGGCCGACGACCGCTTCGCGCGGCAGCACGCCCCAGCTCCGGCTGTCGAGCGAGTCGGCGCGGTTGTCGCCGAGAACGAAGTAGCTGCCGGCGGGGATGATCTGCGGCGCGATCGCGCCGCTGGCCGCCTGCGCCGTGACATACGGCTCCGAAAGCGCGTGGCCGCAGACGATGACGCGTCCGGCGCGCGTTTCGACGAGGTCGCCGGGAGTACCGATGACGCGCTTGATCATCAATTCATCCGCGGCACGCGGCGAGCGGAAGACGATGACGTCGCCGCGCTTTGGCGTCTTTCCGAAGCGATACGGCGTCACCACGATGTGATCGCCCGGCACGAGCGTCGGCGCCATCGACGACGACGGAATCACGTACAGGCGCATCGCCGCACGAACGCCGAAGGCGAGCACGATGGCGATGGCCAGCGGCTCTGCGATTAGGCGCAGTGGAGACTTTTGCGTCACGGGCGTTTTAACCGGTTGCGTGAACGCACCATTTCGAACGTCAAAAGCGAATGTTGAATGTTCAATGTTGAATGTTCAATGTTGAATGAGACGCCAACCCAGGCGAGCCGTCCATTCAACATTCAACATTGAACATTCACCATTCAACATTCGTCTTTGACTTTCAAAACCCTCCCCGACTACTGTTCGCGTTCATGCCGATCGAGCAACGACAGCCGCAGGGCCTCGTCGACATCCTCGACAAAATCCTCGACAAGGGTCTCGTCGTCGCGGGCGACATCAAAGTCTCGCTTGCGAACGTCGAGCTCCTCACGATCCAGCTCCGGCTGGTCATCTGCTCGATCGACAAGGCCGAGGCCATCGGCATCAACTGGTGGCGCTCGGACCGCTTCTACTCCGCGGCGCCGAACGCGGGAACGGTGAGCGCCGAAGAGTACGACGCGTTGAAGGCGCGCATGAACGAGCTGGAAGCCAAGCTCGAAGGGCGCGCGCTTCCGCGGGCTACGCAAACAAAAACAGACGAGAGGAAAGGCAGGTAAGTCATGGCAGTTGAACGCGCACCAGGCGGCACAAGTCTTATCGACGTACTCGACCGAATCCTCGACAAAGGCATCGTCGTCGATGCATGGGTCAGGATCTCGCTCGTCGGCATCGACCTGATCACGGTTGAAGCGCGCGTCGTCATCGCTTCGATCGACACGTATCTGAAGTACGCCGAGGCGGTCGGTATCACCTCGACCGTCGCTCGTCCGGCCCTCGGGCCCGGCGAAGGCGGCACAGGCGGAACCGGCAGCAGCACGCCGGCCTCAAACGTCGGCCGCGCGTAAGTCGGCACGGTCGCCGTCGATGGCAAAAACGCCTGCCGCGCAGCAGCGCACGGCAGGCGTTTTATTTGGCGGCTAGTGGTGACGGTCGTACTGAATTCCGCGCTCGACCTCGGCGATCGCGTCATTCGTGTACTTCAGCGCGGCCTCGCGATGGCCGCCTTTGTCGCGATCGGCGTGCTGCAGTTCGGTGCGGGCAAGGCGCAGATGTTCGAGCGCCGCCTGCATGCGCGGCTGATCGGCGCTGGCGCGGCCGGCTACGAATCCCGAGGCGATGGCGGTGATGACGAGCAAGGCGATGACGAGACGATGAAGTTTCATTGAGTTCTCCTCCTATTCATCAATCGACGCACAATGCGCCGAAATCGCTTACGGGCTAGTGGATTAGTAGATTAGTGGATCAGTAGATCAGGACGTCTCTTGCCTACCCCTGATCTACTGATCACCGATCTACTGATCACTGTTTCAACCACTGATCGAACCAATCGCCCACCGTCTGGTACCAGAGCTTCGAATTCTGCGGCTTCAGGATCCAGTGGCCTTCGTCGGGAAAGTAGACCATCTTCGACGGGATGCCGCGGCGCTGCAGCGCGGTGAAAAGTTCCAGCCCCTGATTGATCGGAACGCGGAAATCGAGCTCGCCGTGCGTGACGAGCGTCGGCGTCTTGAAGTTCTTCACGAAGTTGTCGGGCGACCACTTCTGATACAGCTCCGGGTTGTCCCACGGATTTCCTTTGAATTCCCACTCCGGAAACCACAGCTCCTCGGTGACGCCGTACTCCGACTTCAGGTCGTAAACGCCGGCGTGCGAGACGAGCGCCTTGAAACGATCGGTGTGGCCGAGAATCCAGTCGACCATGTAGCCGCCGTAGGAGCCGCCGGCAGCGCCGATGCGCGTTCCGTCGACGTACGGCAGCGCGGCCAGCATGTCCACGCCGTTCATGACGTCGACGTACGCCTTGCCGCCCCAGTCGCCGGAGACTTCTTCGAGGAACTTCTGCCCGAAGCCGCTGGAGCCGCGCGGATTCGGCATCAGCACCACGTAGCCGCGCGCCGCGAACATCTCGGGGTTCCAGCGATACGACCACGCATCGCCCCACGCGCCCTGCGGGCCGCCGTGAATGAGCACGATGGCCGGATATTTTTTGGTCTGGTCGAATCCGGGCGGCGTCATGAGATGACCCTGCACGCGCGCACCCTCGGCGCCGGTCCAGAAAACGTCGTGCGTCACGCCCATGCGCAGGGTCGTGAGCAGCGCGTCGTTTTCGTGCGTCAGGCGATTGACGGCGTTCGTGCGCTTGTCGACGGCGTAGATGTCCGTCGGTCCGGTCAGGCTGGAGCGCGAGACGTAAAGCGTCTGACCATTCGGCGAGACAGCCACCGCGCTCGTCGAACCGTAGCCGTCGATCGGCAGGAACTTGCCGTCGAGCGAGACCTCGTACAGCACGTCGCGTCCCTGCCGCGGCGCGATGACGAACATCGACTTCGAATCGGGCGACCAATTGACCGACTCGACCCAGTCATTGAAATCGGCGCCGATGCGGTGTGACGTTCCGGCCACGCGATCGTAAAGCCACAACTCCCACAGATCGGATTCATAACCGGCGCGCGCCTGCGAGCGATACGCGATCCAGCGGCCGTCCGGCGAATAGTGCGGCGATGTATCCGCGCCCATGCGCGTGGTGATGCGCTTCGCGTCGCCGCCGGCAATCGGAACGAGGAACAGATCCGCATTCGTCGAGACCTCGGGATGCGGACCCGTGTCGCGCGCGAAGACGAGCTCTTTCCCGTCCGGCGAAACATCGAATTCATCACCGCCACCGACCGAGAACGGCGGCGCGTCGAAAGCGCCCGGCGTGAGATCGCGCGGAGCGCCGCCGTTCAGCGGGAGATAGACGATGTGGCTGCGCGTCGGCTCCTGCCACGCCTTCCAGTGGCGATACAGTAACCCGGTCAGCACGCGCGCTTTGGTCGGCGCGTTCCCCTCGGCCGTCGTCTTGTCCTTGATGCACGTCGGATCGACGCCGCAATCGGGATAGATGTCCGACACAACGACGAGGCCCGATCCATCCGGAATCCATTTCACCGTGCCTGCACCGCCGGCGAGATCACTCACCTTGCGCGACGTGCCCGCCGCGACGTCGTACAGGTAGACCTGATGCGCGCCGCCATCGCGGTTCGAAACGTAGGCGATCGTTTTGCCGTCCGGCGACCATGCCGGACCGTTGTCCTGATGCCTGGCGTCGCTGATCAGTTTCGGCGGTCCACCGGCGGACGGGATCAGGTAAACGCCGCTGAAACTCTTGTTCGCGGCGAGATCGGGCGTGGAGACGTCGTAGGCGATCCACTTTCCGTCGGGCGAGAGTTGCGGCCCGCCGATGCGGTGAATCGCGGCGAGATCCTCGAAGCGCATCACATGCTGCGCGAATGCCGCGGTGGAAAGGAAAAGCGTGATGACCAGCGCAAGTTTTCTCATCGTATGTACCCCAGTGACTTCAGGTTTTCGTAATACTCCTCGTTGACTTTGGCCGGCGACGCGGTGGCCGCGCGCGGACCATAGGTTGGGATGCGTGGAGTGTTTGCAAAGATGCTGCGGCCGGGCATCTCGTCGGTGGCCGGAAAGCCGAGCAGCGTGCAAAGTGTAGGCGCGACGTCGAAGGCAGAGCGCGGCCGCGGCTTCATCGGAAAATACGTCCCGATCACGCCATGGCCGGACTGCCCCTCGCCGGGCAGGCCGATCAGGACGACGCCGTTGCCGAGCTTCGAAAGCAGGCCGTCCAGATTGTCGAGCACGCGTACCGAGGCCGCGAGGCGCGTGGCCGGATCGAGCGTCAGGCGGTTCAGGATGATGTCCAGCGCCGGCAGGTACACGGTACCGATGCGGAGAGTCTGGTTGCGCTGCCGCTCCCAGATGAGTCGATCCGACGCGACCAGATCGACGCGTATTGCCTCGACCTCGGCATTCGCATGCGGCGTGCTGGCCGCGGCAAACACCGGCTTCTGGCTGATCTCTTCGAGCACGCCGCTCTGGACGTCGTCCGTCGTCCACCAGTTGATCGACAGCGACGGCAGCAGGCGCGCGCCGAAAATCTCCCAGACGTAATCGCGTTTGCGCACGGTCGGCGGCAGCGGTTCGCGCGCGGCCAGCTTCACGTCCTCGGCGAGATTGCGCAGGACGAAGTCGACAGGCGATACCGATTGCAGCAGATGACGGCCGTTGCGGAAGCGAACGCCGTCGACCGCGCGAACGCCGTGAATGCCGGTCGGCACACCGGTGCCGACCGAGGCCCAGCGTTCGGTGGCGGAGGAGCCGGGCATCGGTTCGATCGGCGCGAGACTGTCGAATCGGGCCGAGAACCGGTCGCGCGCGAGCTCGTAGGTGAGCCCGTCGACGGCGACGAGCGTGACGGTGTGAACCGTCCGTTTCGTGACGACCTGGATCGGCGGCTCGACGGTGCGATTATCCTGCGCAGCGAACGTGGGCAGGAACAGTAACGCGATCAGAATCGCCGCGGCGATCGTCATCGGCACGCCGCGCGGTTTCTGATGAATGGCCGGAATGCGCTGCAGTTCGTAGATCGAGAACGACAACAAAGCAGCGGAGATGGCGATCGTGGCGATGAGGAAGAACGCCGCCATCGCCGCGATGCCGGTCAGCAATTCCGGCCACGACGGCGCCGTCGCAAAGCGGTACCACCAGATCGCGATCGGCGCGGCCAGCAGCGTCGCGGCGGCGAACGAAATCGCCAGAAGCGCGCGCGGCGTGTCGATGACGATCGTCGGCCGCAACTTCAAAATCAACGCGATCGTAACGAGCAGAAGAAACGAAATCGCGAATCCTGTCACTCCATAGAGCAGAGACATGAGCAAGGTCTCGCCCGCGGAGAGTGGATGGTTGCGAAACAGCATGATGCCGGTGAGGGGGAGGATCGCGAAGGCGGCGATGAGGATGGCGGCCTTTCCGGCAACCGTGAACAGCTCGATCCAGAAGGCGCGGGAGGAGCGGCCGGCAGTAAATGGATCGTGCGCGAACCACCGCTCGATGGCGTGCGAGAGGTAACCTCTCTCCCGCAGATCGCGCCGCAAATCGTCGACGGACGGCACCGGCACGGCGCGGAATATAGCACCCGGCCCGGCGTTCTATCGCCCGATTCTTCAATGGATTCCGGCGCGGCCACGTCCCACAATCCGATCGATACCAACGCCCTTTCGACCGAGCCCGCGGCTCGCGCGCCGAAGCGCCACCCGTTCGCGAAATTCTTCTCCGGCGCCGCCATCACCATCGCCTTCGTCCTGCTCAAACTGAAGGCGCTGGTCTTTCTCGTCTTCGACTTCTTCCGCGGCTACGCCGTCAATCCGTTCGAAGGCTTCGGGCTGATGCAGTACTCCGTCGCCGGCGTCACCATGGGCCTGTCCATCTGGGCCATGGCCACGAAAGCGCCGCTGAAGTTCGTTCTCGGCTTCGTCGGCATCATCCTCATCCACGAGATCGGTCACGCGGTGGCCATCCGCGCCAAGGGGCTGCGCGCGGGCCTGATGGTCTTCATCCCCTTCGTCGGCGGCGCGGTAACGCTGAAGGATCAGCCGCGCTCGGCCTACGACGACGCCCAGATTGGATTGGCCGGCCCCGTCGCGGGAACCTTCGTCACGCTGGTCTTTCTGCAGATTTACAAGTGGACGAATCAGCCGCTCTATCTCACGATCGCCGAGGGCGGCTTCTTTGTGAACCTCTTCAACCTTCTGCCAATTGGGATGCTCGATGGCGGGCGCATCTCCGCCGCCGTAACGAAATGGATGTGGGTCTTCGGCGGCGGCATCCTGGTCTACAAGGTGGTCAAGCAGCCGAACCCGCTGATGCTGCTGCTCGTTCTGTTGGTTGCGTTCCAGGTCTACCTGTCGATCGTCCGAGAGAAGGACGACGAAGCGTTCTACGACGTGACCATCTCGCAGCGCGTTTTCATCGCCATCGCCTACTTCGCCCTGGTCATCTTCCTCGGGCACCAGACGTACACCAACTGGAACCGGCTGGTAGCGCTGGCGAAGTAGCGCTATCGGGCCGCGAATTTGACGACGATGGTGTTCTCGCCTGGGCGCACATCGATCTGAATGGGAGGCGTGACGTCGCGGCTGGTCTCGATGATCGCTTCGGCCTCGTCCGGCGTGCGGTACGGCCAGAATTCATATCGGCCGCTGGGGATGTTTGGCAGATAGGCTTCACTCGCCTCGTTCGTCGCGAACTGCAGCCCCTGAACGGCCGCCAATTCTTCAGAGATCACGAGCGGCATGATCTCGCCTTCATAACGCAGGAGCAGGGAAAACGGCGGCATCGGCTGGCCGTTGGTCGTCCGCGCACGAATGCGGAGAGAGGACCCGGCGCGTGGCAGATGCAGCGTCACCGGCTCGACATTGGTGGGGTTAAGCCGCATTACGGCGAAGGCGCCTTCATTCGGAATGGCGAACAGTGTGGCGGCCTCGCTAGTGGGGACCGGGAGCCTGACCGATCCGTTCTCGTCCGTCGTGGCGCGCGACCGGCGTCTCGCAGCGGTCACCGCGAACACGCTGACGTTCGCGGCGGGATGACCATCGGCATCGATGACCATCACCGAGGTCAGCTTGCCGGGATCGAGATGGACGTCCAGCGCGCGCTCGTTCGCCGCGGCATCGAGCTCGAAGGCGATCGGCGATGGTTCGAGATATCGCGGTGAAACGATCCGGACCGTCTGCCGTCCCCATCGCAAGCCCGTGAACTCGAACCGGCCTACTTCGTTGGTCGTGACGTTGAGATGCTGGGCGCTTCCGGCACTTTCGCTCTGCAGAGCGATGGAGGCGCCGCCGACCGCTGCCCCGCTTTTCGCGTCGCGCACGATTCCGGTGATGCGGCCGGCGGGAATCTCGATCGGGAAGCTGATCGGCGAGTCGCCCGTGAGATCAACCGTGCCGCTGTAAGCCGTCGTCATCGTTGCCGCGCGCGCGGCGTAGAGGTAGGTGCCGCGCTGCCACAACGGAACGCGGAAGCTACCGTCCGGCGCGACGTCGATCGTGGCATGCCAGCGGAACTCGTTGTGCCGCAGCGAAACGTTGCCCGGGCCGGCGCCGCTGCCACCCAGGATCACGCGGCCGGTCACGATGACCGGATCGATGACGATCGCCGCACGGCGTGTATCGCCACTCCCGATCACGAACTTCATCGCAAACTGTTCGGTGCTTTTCGGGCCACGAACGAGCACCTGGTAAACACCGGACTTCAGCGTGTCAAAGCGGACGAAGCGAGTCGACGGAGTGAGCACCCGGTGATCGACTTCGTTCCAGGCCTCGGCGTCGCGAACTAAAAGAACGACGTCCAGCGGCTGCGTGGTGCCCCTGATCGTTGCTTCGATCGCGCCATGTGCAGGCGGCGCCGGCGGCACAGGCTCGGCGCTCATGGTGGCAAGAAAAAAGAGGAAGACGAGCATGGAAGCGATTGAGACGCGGAGCCGATTGGATCAGCGTGTAGGAGGTTCGGTTGTGTCGGGCGCAACGAGTGGCGCGCTGACAGTTTTCGGTTCGTCGACTCGCTCCACGGCGGCGACGACGTATTCGGAGGCCAAAGCGGGCCCGGAAGCGACCGGCGCGCACTGGTCGCCCGAGAGGTGACAGCCTGTCTCGTCCACCACGCAGGTGGTGAACCCATCGACGTGGAAGGCTGCGGCGCAGTGAGAAGGCGCCAGCGGAGTGCAGCGGTTGCAGGCGAACGGCTGCGCCATGGCGGCCGAGGAGGTGATGAGAATGACGGCTGCGAAAAGCAGAAGGATGTTGCGTGTTTTCATGAAATCTCCTTGTAAAGACGGCTCCGCGTCTCGAAGCCATCCTGATGTTCAGAGTTAAGAAATGCAAGCATTACTTCCTGTATTCAACAGAAGAGCCTGCGACCGTTTGAATCCGCAGGAATGCCACCGGGGGGAATTGGTTTTGATACCCTTGCGCCCGCTCGTATGAACCTCTACCTTCTTCTTGCCATCGCCCTCGGCGCGATCACCGGAACGACCGAAGCCCCGGTCGCGCGGACGCGCATTGCGAACGTGGCGGCGGAGTGCGGGGTCATCACCAGCGAGCAGTCGATCGCCTCGCCGCGCAGCAGCCAGCATCATGCGCGCTCTGAGTCGACCGCTCCGCGCGTCATCGACGAAGCTCCCGCCCGCATCGAAGCTCCCCTCGCCGGCGCCGCCACGCCGCGCGCCCCTGCAACCAACCTCTGAGCCTCTCTTTCGGTTCGCGGTTTCGTTGTTGCTGGGAAGGAAATCATCATGATCGATAAAGTTCTCACCGCTATTTTTGGCTCGAAGCACGAGCGCGACGTGAAGAAGATGCTGCCCATCGTGGCGCAGATCAACGCGCTCGAGCCCGAGATCAGCAAGCTGTCCGACGACGGCCTCCGCGCGAAAACGGACGAGTTCCGTGCGCGCCTTCGTCCCGCCGTCGAAGCGCTCGACGCAGCGAAGAAAGAAGTCCCGCGCGACGAAGCGGTCGTCCGCGCTGCCAAGGAAGACCTGCAGGCTGCGCTCGACGAAATTCTCCCCGAGGCCTTTGCGGTCGCGCGCGAAGGCGGCAAGCGCGTCCTCAACATGCGTCACTTCGACGTCCAGCTCATGGGCGGCATCGTCCTGCATCGCGGCAAGATCGCCGAGATGAAGACCGGTGAAGGCAAAACGCTCGTGGCCACGCTGCCGGTTTACCTCAACGCGCTGACCGGACGCGGTGTGCATCTCGTCACCGTCAACGATTACCTCGCCCGCCGCGACGCCGAGTGGATGGGACGCCTCTACAAGTTCCTCGGCCTGACCGTCGGCATCATCCAGAACCATCACGGCGACCGCGAGCGGCAGGAAGCGTACGGTTGCGACGTCACGTACGGCACCAACAACGAGTACGGCTTCGACTACCTGCGCGACAACATGAAGTTCAACCTCGAGGACATGGTGCAGCGCGATCCCGTCTACGCCATCGTCGACGAGGTCGACTCCATCCTCATCGACGAAGCGCGCACCCCGCTCATCATCAGCGGTCCGTCGGAAGAGAGTCCCGGCAAGTACTACGCCGTCGATCGCATCATCCCGCGCCTCGTCAAAGACAAGGATTACCAGGTCGACGAGAAGCAGCACACGGCCGTGCTCACCGAGGAGGGCGTGCTGCACGCCGAGAAACTCCTCGGCGTCAACAATCTCTACGACCCCGACAACATGGACACGCTGCACGCGGTCCAGCAGGCGCTGCGCGCACACACGCTTTACAAGCTCGACGTCGAGTACGTCGTCAAAGACGGCGAAGTGCTCATCGTCGACGAGTTCACCGGACGCCTCATGCCCGGCCGCCGCTGGAGCGACGGTCTGCATCAGGCGGTCGAGGCAAAAGAAGGCGTGAAGATCGAGGCCGAGAATCAGACGCTGGCCACGATCACCTTCCAGAACCTTTTCCGGATGTACGACAAGCTGGCCGGCATGACCGGCACGGCCGACACCGAGGCCGCCGAGTTCGACAGCATTTACAAGCTCGAGGTCGTGGTCATCCCGCCCAACCGCCAGATGGTGCGCAAGGACTACGGCGACCTCGTCTACCGCACCGAGCGCGAGAAGTTCAACGCCATCGTCGACGAGATCAAGGTCCTCAATGAAAAAGGACAGCCGGCGCTGGTCGGCACGATCTCGATCGAGAAGTCGGAGGCGTTGTCATCAGCGTTGAAACGCAAGGGCGTCCCGCACGTCGTCCTCAATGCGAAGTACCACGAGAAGGAAGCGGAGATCGTTGCGCAGGCCGGACGCAAAGGCGCGGTGACCATCGCCACGAACATGGCCGGCCGCGGTACCGACATTCTCCTCGGCGGCAATCCCGAATTCACGACCGCGCAGAAGACGAAGGACGTCGCCGATCCCGCTGAACGCAAACGGATCGAGGAAGAGATCCAGGCGCAATGGAAGCTCGATCACGATGAAGTGATCCGCCTCGGCGGGCTGCACATCGTCGGCACCGAGCGCCACGAGTCGCGCCGTATCGACAATCAGCTTCGCGGCCGTTCCGGACGCCAGGGCGATCCCGGCGCGTCGCGCTTCTACCTCTCGCTCGAAGACGATCTGATGCGCATCTTCGGCGGCGATCGCCTCATGAACTGGATGGAACGCCTGGGCATGGAAGAAGGCGTCCCCATCGAGCACGGCATGGTCACGCGCTCGATCCGGCGCGCACAGGAACAGGTCGAAGGCCGCAATTTCGAGGCCCGCAAACACCTCCTCGAATACGACGATGTGATGAACAAGCAGCGCGAGTCGGTCTACACGCTGCGCCGCTCGATCCTCGAAGGTCGCGAAGGAAAGGAGTACATCCTCAACGCCGCCGACGAGATCGTCGACTACCTGATCGAGACCTACATCCCCGCCGACAACCGCGAGCAGCCGGACGAGGAGAAGCTCAACGCGGAGCTCTACGACTTCTTCGGCGTCGACCTGAAAACCGCCGGCGTCGATCTCGCCACGACGCCGCCCGCCGCGGTGAAAGACGCCGTGATCGAAGCCGTCAATCACCGTTACGAGCAAAAGGAATCGTCGATCGGCCCGGAGATGATGCGCCTGCACGAGAAGTACATCCTCCTGCAGGTCATCGATCAGCTCTGGAAGGACCACCTCCTCAACGTTGATCACCTCAAGGAAGGCATCGGCCTGCGCGGCTACGGCCAGCGCGATCCGCTCATCGAGTACAAGAAGGAGTCCTTCGAGATCTTCCAGGAAATGATGGAGCTGATCCAGGACCGCGTCGTGAAGTACCTCTGGAAAACGGAGGTGGTCGTCGAGCGCGAAGGGGAACGGCAGGACGACGTCCAGCGCGTGCAACGCGCGATGCCGCCCCCGAAACAGAAAGCCCCCCCGATGGTCTTCTCCGGCGCCGGCGGCACGACCGGTCCCGCGCAAATCCAGCGCAAAGAACCAAAAATCGGCCGCAACGACCCCTGCTGGTGCGGCAGCGGCAAGAAGTACAAGAAGTGCCACGGCACTGCGGCGTAAACTGACTGCGTTGTGTCCCACATCGCCATCGACTACGACAAAGAGAAACTCCGCGACTTCTGCCGCAAGTGGAAGATCACGGAGTTCTCCCTTTTCGGTAGTGTCGTGCGTGACGACTTCGGGCCGGAGAGCGATGTCGATGTCCTGGTGACGTTCGAAGAGGATGCGCCGTGGGGCTTGTTTTCCATGGTCCACATGGAGGACGAACTTGTCGAAATCTTTGGACGCCCTGTTGATCTGCTGACACGCCCTGCGGTCGAAGGAAGTTTGAATCCAATTCGGAAGCGCTCGATCCTTAGCTCGGCGGTGATGCTTGACGTCGCGTAGCGGGATAAACTGAAAACTCCATGGCTCACATCGCGATCGACTATGACAAGGAAAAGCTCCGCGACTTCTGTGAGAAGCGGAAGGTGATGGAGTTTGCTTTTTTTGGCAGCGTCGTACGCGACGATTTCGGGCCGGAGAGCGATGTGGACGTGATGGTTCGGTTTGCTGACGACGCCGGATGGTCGCTCTTCGACATCGTCCACATGGAAAACGAACTGGCTGAGATTTTCGGACGGCCTGTCGATTTGTGTGAGCGCGAAGCGGTCGAAAAAAGCAGGAACCCGTACCGCCGAGGATCAATTCTGTCGAGCGCGGTGCCGCTTGAGTTCTAAGGACCTCGCTCTTCTGGCTGACATGCTCGAAGCTGCGCGCATGGCGGTCTCCTACGTTCGCGACGTTACGGAAGAGCAGTTCGCCCTCGATACCGGCAAGCAGGATTCGGTGATCTACCGTATCGGCGTCATCGGCGAAGCTGCACGAAACGTATCGGAAGACACAAGGAAAACGCTTGAGCTTCGGTGGGCGGATATGACAGGCATGAGGAACCGTGTCTTTCACGGCTACAACGACGTTCGTATCGCGACCGTTTGGACGACCGTCACGGAAGATCTCCCGCAGTTGATCGCCACCTTGGAACGCTTCCTCGCACGCTGACGTATCATCCCGCGCCATGCTTCCTGAAAAAACGTTCGAGAACCGCGTCGGCATCATCACCGGCGGAGGGACAGGGATCGGATTCGGTATCGCCCGCGAACTGGCCAAACTCGGCGCGACCGTCGTCCTCGCCAGCCGCAGCGAAGAACACCTCGGGCCTGCCGTCGAGCAACTGCGCAGCGAAACCGGACGCGCCAACGCCGCCGATTTCTTCGTGCTCGACGTCCGTGAGCCGGAGCAGGTCGAGGCGATGGCGGCCAAGGTCCACGGCGAACACGGACGCATCGATTTTCTCGTCAACAACGCCGCCGGCAACTTCATCTCCCCCGCCGACCAGCTCAGCGTCAACGGCTGGAACGCCGTCATCAACATCGTCCTCAACGGAACGTTCTACTGCACCAGCGCCGTCGGCAAGCGGATGATCGCTGCCAAGAAAGGCGCGATCCTCAACATCATCGCCAACTACGCCTGGACCGGCGCCCCCGGCGTGGTCCACTCCGCCAGCGCCAAAGCGGGCGTCCTCGCGATGACGCAAACTCTGGCCGTCGAGTGGGCCCGCCACAAAATCCGCGTCAACGCCATCGCTCCAGGGCCGGTGCACACCGAGGGCGCATCCAAACGGCTCTTCCCGAACGAAATGATCGAGGAAGGCATCCGCAAAACCATCCCGCTGCGCCGCTTTGCCAACCTCGAAGAAGTCGCCAACGCCGCGTCGTATCTGTTATCCGACTACGCCTCCTACGTCACCGGCGAAGCCATGGTCATCGACGGCGGCCAATGGCTAAGCGGCGCGGATTACTGGACGCGCGTGCAGCAGATGGCGCCGAAGTGAATGTCATGAAAGGGTTGGAGAATAGGAGTGCTCATGTCCTTCAGCACCGAATGTCGCGGCGGCTCTTGGCGGCTGGTGGTTGGTGGCTTATCCGCAGCGGAAAGCTCCCGGCTGAACATCCGATAGTAGCTGCCAATCTGCGGTTCACTAACACGAACCGCGTTGCTTGGAGCGCGAGCGTATAATCCTGCGCGTTGCGGTTCGTGCGAGTGAACCGCAGAGTCGTTGGGCAGACAGGGAGTAGGGGGTTTTCGCTCTTAACATACCCTAATAAACGAGGCGTGTATGCCAGAACTTTACATTCAGGTCCTAGACAGGATCATTCGGGCAGAAGTCGAGAATGCAAGCGAGTTCGGGCGACTACGCCGCATCAGTTTTTCCGAACTGCCTGGGGGCCTCGCCACATGGCAAAACTCTCTTCGTTGGGATACGGGCTTTCGAACACCCCACCTTCTCTCCTACGAGCGCGACCTAGCTCACGGTAACGTATTACGTGAGGAACTGGACCGATTTCTAGCGCGGCAAACGATTGCTCGAGCGACGAGTAATTCGGTCGTCACGCTTGGTGACCATCAATTCGTAGACTCACAATTACTGTTCGTAACCCATGCCGGTAGCGACGATGCCTTTCACGATCTCCTTAGCAAGTGGAAAGCTGATGCTGAAGCGCAGCGGCTCCTCTTCGTCGAATCTCCTGAGGAATCAACAGCGCCTTCCGCAGATGTGAGCATTTCATATTCACCCGCGCGTTTGTCTCGCATAACAGCCAGTGAAGCATATCGAACGGCTACAGCAGCGGCATTGGTTCGTATTAGGTCAGCGTTGAAGCATCGGTCTTGGCTTTGCGATGCGATAGTTGGTTTGCCATTCGAGATTGCGGTCGCGTTTCCTGCAGTCGAAACTTACGCTGACCTTTTGGAGCGGTTCATTGATGCTCCTTACGCCGTGTCCGTCGATGTATCTCAGTTTGTGCCAGTAGACCACGCCTCCGAGCAGATCGAATTCGTTGCCGTGTTCGCTTCGGGCGACGCGAGGTCGATTCGGACCAACGTGGTCATTGTCAATAATCGAACAACTCTAGTCATCGAAAACCCGGTGTGCCTGCTTGACCCCGAGTTCCAAAGAGTTAATCGCGTGTCCGCTGGGCGCATTCTATTCGCGGCAATTGAGGTGGAATCGTGATCTCTGCGCGTCGCGATCCGGCACGATTTGGCGCTTCGTTACTTCTCGGCGCCACCGATACATTGCTGACTTCGGCGGCTATCACTGCACCGCTGTGCATCGCCATTCACGGCTTTACGCAAGATGGTAACAACATGGAGGATATCGCAGACATGGCAGTAGGTGAGGGCCTGATTGGCTGCGTGTTCAACTATCACTCGTATCTAGGGTTCGACGATGCTGCTCAACGACTGCTCCAAATGCTAAACCAGTATGAGGACGCTTTACGGCGTCAAGGATTTATCATTGTCGCGCATTCCATGGGAGGCCTCGTAGCAAGGTATGTGGCCGCGTATGCTCCACCGACGCTGCAAACACATCTACACGGAATTGCACTCCTTGGGACTCCAAATGCCGGCACGATTAAGAACGATTGGCTGGTAGATTTGTTGCTAAACACGGCGGAAGAACGTTCCGCGGTCGCGCCATGGTCACGCTCGACGCGATGTCGCGCGGCACGTCAACTAACCGGCAGCGATGATGAAGGTGCCATCGCAGATCTAAACGGCCGGTATCGTGCGGCACCTCCGCCAGTTCCTATTCTATCGATATCGGGCGGTCGCTCGGCGGTTGACGGCGTGCCGAAGCGAATTCTAAAACGACTTCCGCAGCCAAACGACGGATTAGTGGCTGAAGAAAGTGCCGATATCACCCGAGTGATCACCAGTGCGCCCACACTCTATAGACATATATCGAATTATCAGAACTGGAAGATGACGAACCACTCCGATCTACCTCATTCCCACGAAGTTATCAGTCAGGTGATGACGTGGATCAAAACGGATGCCCTTCTTTTCGCTCGAAATCAAATATCGATTGTCCCGAAGATCAGCTCGAGCGAGGCTTCGGGCGGCACCGCCTAATCAGTTCTGCGCCAGGGCCTTGGAACACGTCCTGGCCCAAAAAGCTTACGGATTTTGCAGATAGTCAACCGCCACGTGCGCCATCGCCCGCACACCCAATTCCAACCCGCTCTCCTCCACATAGAACAGCGGCGAGTGATTGGACGCGGCTTCCTCCGCGGTCTTGTCCTTTGGACGTGTGCCGAGCCAGAAGAAGAGGCCGGGGACTTTTTGCTGGAAGAAGGAGAAGTCCTCGGCGCCGAGGGTGGCGTTGACGACTTCCACGTTCGCGGGGCCGGCGATGCGGCGGAGGGTTGGGGCCATTCGTTCGGTCAGGGCGGGATCGTTGTAGGTGATCGGGTAGCCGGCGGTGATCGTTACCGTGGCCGTCGCGCCGCCGCTGCGGGCGATGTCCTCGGCGGTGCGTTTGATTCTTGCGTGGATGTCGTCGCGCATCTTGGCGTCGAGCGAGCGGATCGTGCCGATCATCTCCACCTCGTCGGGGATGATGTTGTTGCGGACGCCGCCGTGGATGGCGCCGACGGTGACGATCGACGGGGCCAGCGACGAATCGACCTGGCGGCTGGGGATGGTCTGCAGGCCGAGCACGATCTGCGAGGCCACGACGATGGGATCGACGCCGAGCCAGGGGTACGCGCCGTGAGTCTGCTTGCCGTGCACGACGATCTTGAACGAATCGACGGCGGCCATCATCGAGCCCGGGCGCCAGGCGATTTCGCCGACGGGGTAGCGCGAGGTCACGTGCAGGCCGAAGACAGCGTCGACTTTCGGATTTTCGAGCGCCCCCTCTTTCACCATCAGCATCGCGCCGCCTTCCTCTCCCTCCGGCGCGCCCTCCTCGGCAGGTTGAAAGAGGAACTTCACCGTGCCGGGCATCTCGTCGCGGATTCCAGCCAGGACTTCTGCGACGCCGAGGAGGATGGCCACGTGCGCGTCGTGTCCGCAGGCGTGCATGACGCCGACTTCGTGTCCGTTGAACGTCGTGCGCACGGTCGATTTGAAGGGGAGATCGACCTGCTCGACGACGGGTAGCGCGTCCATGTCGGCGCGAAGCGCGACCACGCGTCCCGGCTTGCCGCCTTTGAGGATGCCGATGACGCCGGTGTGCGCGATGGGAGTCTTCACCTCGATGCCCAGCTCGCGCAAACGGTCAGCGACGATCTTTGACGTGCGTGTCTCGCGATTGCCGAGCTCCGGATGTTCGTGAATGTCGCGGCGGCAGGCAATGACTTTCGACTCAACCTTCTTCGCAGCGGCGTCGATGCGTTGATCGAGCGTTGTGGCTGCGTCGAGCGTTGCGGACATGAGGACCTCCAGAGCGAGGATAGCGAGCAGGCGCATGCCGCATTGTAGATGCGGGGCTGCGTGCGGTCGCGTGCTGGTGGTTACCCGCCGCCAGGTAGTTGGTGTGTTACGACTCCTGCCCGAAGAGGGTGTGAACTCGGCGATTTTGTCTTCACCCGAAATGGTTTCGAGTGAACACGTTCTGGTTTCGAGTGTCACTCGTAATTTTTCGAGTGCACATCGTTGTGATTTCGCCTTCACCCGAAATGGCTTCGAGTGAACACGTTCTGGTTTCGAGTGTCACTCGTAGTTTTTCGAGTGCCATTCGTAAATTTACGTCTTGTTCCATTTTTCGATGATCAACAAGGGTTCGCCGTTTCCTCCCAGGCCAGGGCAAAGTACGGCAACTAACGCGACGCCCCCTACTGCGGAACGATCTCGCCGCGAAGCGCTTCCGCTTTGCGAATCAATTCGCCGAACCATTCCGCGAAATGCGTTTCACCGCGTTCCTCGGCCAGCGCTTTCGTCCCCGAGGCCATGGTGATGAATTGCTCGATGAAGCCGCGAAGCTCGTCGCTGACGCCCATCAACAGCAGCGTCGACGACTGCGCCTCGATCGTCTTGAACGCCTGGAGCGCCTGCGCGTACTCGTTCGAAAAGTACGCGAAGTTTTCGCGGGCCTCGTCGGAGCGCTGGTCGTCATCGGTCATGGCGGCGAAGTGTGCGGATTTTGGGCCATTTACGTTAGCGCTGCGCGAGCGCGTGCAGGTCTTCGATCGTGCGGACGACACCGCCGCGAACGACATAGCGAATCTTGCGGACGTTCGCGACGTCGGCGGCTGGATCGGCGCCGAGGATGACCAGATCCGCGTCCTTCCCCTTCTCCACCGTGCCGAACTCCGTCTCGCGGCGCATCGCGCGCGCGGCCACGGCGGTCGACGAGACGAGGATCTGCATCGGCGTCATGCCTGCCTTCTGCATCGACTCCATCTCGCTGTAAATCGCCGGGCCGTGCAGCGTGAGCGGATTGCCGGCGTCAGTGCCGGTAGCGATCGGGATTCCGGCGGCGACGAGCGCCTTCAGATTCTGTGCGGCGATCTGCTCCTGTTTTGCGGTGCGGTCGTCGCGGCGCGTCAGTTGTTCCGCGGTCAGCGTCGTCGCCGCCGAGGGCGTTTCGGCGATGCGGGAGAGCGTTGACTTATCGACGCAGCCGTTCGGATCGTCGATCGCGACTGGTGTGTGCTCGACTGCCGATCGGAACATGCGCACGTAACCGCGCGACACTGTCAGCGTCGGGATGAGGATCGTGCCATTGCGTTTTGCGAGGTCGAGGAACTCCTGGTCGAGCGGCTGATCGGAAACGCTGTGCACGAGCAGCGTCGCGCCGGCCCGCAACGCCGCCTTGGCCTCGGCAAGACCCGTCGCGTGAACGATGAGCGGCAGATTGTGTTTGCGCGCTTCGTCGCCGGCGGCAGCAACCGCGGCCGCGGACGCCTCGACCGGAAGATCGGGCGAACGGACGATGTACCAGACCTTCACCGCGTGCGCGCCCTGCGAAGCGAGGTAGCGGACGCCGTCGCGCGCCGAGCCGTCGTTGAGGAGGATGAACTGCCGCTCGGCGGGAAGGTTCAGCCAGTGATCGAGCGTGGAGAGCAGCGGACCGGCGGCGTCGACGTGCGGCGCGAGCGTGTTCGACTCAAATCGATCGTGCAGCCGCAACGTCCAGGCGTAGCCGCCGACGTCGTAAACGGCGGTGACGCCGGAGCAGACGTACGAACGTCCATACCGTTCCGGATCGGCCTTCAACTCGGCCTCGGTGCGGTCATACGGATGCGTGGCGCGCATGTCGAGCGAATCGGGACGGCCATCTGCCCATCCAGTCTGCGAGAAATGGACGTGGGCGTCGACGAGGCCGGGCATGATCCAGAGCCCGCGCGCATCGGTGACGTCGACGCCCTCGGGGACGGGACACTGCGCCACGGTTCCCGCGCAATCGATCTTGCCATCGCGCAGGATCACGTTTGCGTTCGCGACCGGAACACCGCCGCGTCCGTCGATCAGCGTCGCGCCGATGAGCGCGCGCGGCGGAGCGGGTGTGCCGGCCGGCGAATCGATCGCGCCGGTGACCGCGATCTTCCATCCGTCAGGAGTGCTGACGAACAACCGCTCGGAGATGCCCACATGCTCGTCGCTGCCGTAGCGGACCCTGTAGCGATAGGTTCCGTAGACGATGCCAGGCTGCAGCGGCGTGAGGTGGATGTCGTTCGCCTCGATGAGGTCTGGCCACTGCGCGCCGACACCTTTCGCGAATGAATCGAAGCCGGTGTCGAACCCTTCCGCGCCGCCGCGCACCAGCGCAGGCGAATGCAGGTAGTACGAGAGATACGACTCGCGATTGCGCTGGCGGATGGCGTTGATGTTCGCCTCGAACACCGCCCGCGCCGCGGTGACGTCATCTGCCGGCGCGGCCAACAGCGGTGCGGTGATCGATAGAAATAGCAGTATTGCCGCCTTCATTCGCATGGACGCATTGTAGAAGCCGCGGCGCCGGTATCTCGAAAACGAAACGTTCATGCGCCCTTCGAGTTGCCTGCTTCTGCTGTCGCCGTCGCTGCGCGTAGCGCTCGGCGTTTACGACGAAGAGTCGCGCGATTACGCGGTCGGCCTCGTCAATCTGCCGGCCGCGGCGAAGCAATCGTCTCTACAGGGTGAGGAGTTTTTTGGGCTGAAACAGTCACTTATAGAGAGCGCTTCGGAATTTCACTTGCGCGAACGATTGCACGCGAGCTTCCGAGGTAGGATTTCGAGGCGATGAGGGATGACAGGCTTCAAGTGCTCGCGCAGTTCCATCGGGAAGTGATCCTTCCGGACGTGCAAGGCATCGTCGACGCAGCGGTCGGTGCTTTGCGGAACGACATGTACTCGCACTTCGACGGCCTCTACGGTCGGTTTGATCGTCTGGAGTCGGAGTACTACGCGCTGAAGTCGTGGATGAGCCGTATCGACGAACGATTGACGCGGATTGAATCGGAGGTCGAGTCCCTGAATGGGCGAATGAGCCACGTCGAGATAGAGTTGCAAGCGGTGAAGTCGCATCTGAGAGCGCTCGAAATGCGCGTCACCGACATCGAGAACAAGATTGATCGCCTGGCGACGGAATCGGAGCTCGTCGAAATCCGGCAGCAGATCGTGATTCTGAATGATCGCATCGCGGCGCTCGAAACGAGGCACTAATCGATGAAACCGCGCGGCCCGAGTACCACTAATCAGGATCTCTTTCACACGCTCATGCAGTTTCATCGCGAGATTGCCGTGCCGGAAATGCAACTCATGCTCGACAAGCAGTCCGAAGTCATGAACGCGCGTTTCGATCGGGTTTACACGCTTTTCGACGGCATCTATTCGCGGTTCGATCGGCTTGAGTCTGAAATGACTGCACTGAAGGGAGGGCTCGTACGCCTTGAAGCTCGGCTGAGTGACGTCGAGGCGCGGCTAACAAACGTCGAGTCTCGCCTAACAAACGTCGAAGCTCGGCTGACCGACGTCGAATCCCGTCTGACAAGCGTCGAGTCCCGTCTAAGCGGCGTTGAGTCGGAGCTTCAGTTCGTCAAAGACGAGATCGGACGATTCGAACGGTGGCGCGACGCTGTCGAAGCACGCTTCGATGCTTCCGAACAAAACGCCGCGAGAGACGCAAAGATCGCAGAGATCAGCGAACAGATCGAGTCGATGAACGCCCGCATCGCCGCCTTGGAAACCCGCCACTAGCAACCGCGCAGCGGCCAACTTCAAGCCCAACTGCAGCGCCAAGCCGGAGGCAACTAGCGCCGCCGACCCTGCCGACTAGGACATCCAGTTGACGCCGGCTTCCTTGTTCCACTTCGTGGTCATCTTCTTCGACTTTGTCCAGAACTCGATCGAGCCGCGGCCGGTGATGTCGCCGACGCCGAACTTCGAATCGTTCCAGCCGCCGAAGCTGAACGGCTCGCGCGGCACCGGGACGCCGACGTTCACGCCGACCATGCCCGCGCTTGCGTTCTCCATCACGTAGCGCGCCACGCCGCCGCTCTCCGTGAACACGCTGGCCGCATTGCCATACGGTGATTTCTGCTGCACGCCGACCGCCTCGGCAACATCCTTCGCGCGGATGATCACCATCACCGGCCCGAACACTTCCTCCTGCGCGATGCGCATGTCGGGTGTCACGTTGTCGATGAGCGTCGGGCCGACGTAGTAGCCGTTTTCTTTCCCCTTCACCTTGTAGCCGCGTCCATCCACCAGGATTTTCGCGCCCATCTTTTCAGCCTCGGTGATGTACGCCTCGATGCGCTCCTTGGCCGCGGCCGAAATCACCGGACCGATGTGCGTGCCCGGCACCATCGACTTCATGATGTTCGCCATCCGCTCGATGATGTGATCGCTCTTGCCGACCGCCATCATCACCGATGCCGCCATACAGCGCTGGCCGGCGCAACCCGACATCGACGCCACGACGTTGGACGACGTCATGTCCGGATCGGCGTCGGGCATCACGATCAGGTGATTCTTCGCGCCGCCGAGGGCCAGGACGCGTTTGAAATTGGAGGTGCCGCGGCGATAGACGATCTTGGCCACCTTCGTCGAGCCGACGAAGCTGATGCCTTCGATGCCGGGATGGTCGCAGATCGCTTCGACCGTCTCCTGGCCGCCGTGAACGATGTTGAGAACGCCGTCCGGAAGTCCCGCCTCGCGCAGCAGCTCCGCGATGCGTCCCGACGACAGCGGCACCAGCTCGCTCGGCTTGAGGATCATGCAGTTGCCGAGGGCGATGGCGTTCGGGATCGTCCAGTTGGGGACCATGTTCGGGAAGTTGAAGGGCGTGATCGACGCCACGACGCCGACCGGGAAATGTTCGACGCGGCATTCCACGCCGCGCGACACTTCCAACACCTCGCCGGCCGTGATCTGCGGCAGCGAACAGGCGAACTCGCAAAGCTCGGCCGACTTCAACACCTCCGCGCGCGCTTCGCTGTCGATCTTTCCGTTCTCCTCGGTGACCAGCCGCGCCAGCTCATCGATGTTCTGCTCGAGCAGCGCCTTGTAGCGGTAGAACACCTGGACGCGCTCCTTGATCGGCGTCTGCGACCACGCCGGAAACGCCGCCTTCGCCGCCGCGACCGCGCGATCGACGTCCGCGCTCGCGGACAACGGCACGCGCGAGATCACGCTCCCCTCAGCAGGATTGAAGACGTCGAGATAACGATCCGCGTCGTGCTCGACGAACGTGCCTCCGATGTAGTTGCGAATATCCGGATAACGGGTGGTTTCGATTGCAGACATGAGTGCCTCCTGGTGTTGTGACAGCGAACTTTACTCAACCTAGGGTCAGGCCGCTGTATTCGCTTTAGTACGAACCGGTGACTGAGGCCTGGCCAACCGACGCCGCAGGCCGCGCCGTCGTTCGCTTCATCACGCAAGTCGCTTCGCCGTGGTCATGGAAGGGCATGAAGAGGAGGGCCAGGCCGCGCTCGTCGAACTCCGAGGAGACGGTGAGCGTGTCGTGCTCGGGCGAGAGGCGGAGGGTGAGCGTGCGGGTGCGGCTGGAGGCGCCGGCCAGGATCGCCGCTCCGATCTTCTGCGGCGACCACGATGCGGAGACGCTGTCCTCGGTCCAGCTCAGATCGTTTTCGAGAACGGCATCATGAACCTTGCCGCCGTCGCCGGTCGCATGCAGCTCGATGCGGCAGCCGGGCTGGGTGATCGTCAGCGCGTCGATCCTGTTGAGCACAACGCCTTCGCCGAAGACGAATGCCGTCGATCCCGTGCCCTGGCGAGTCGGTTGACCTAAGAGTTTGTAGGTGCCGGATAGGTCGATGCAGGTCGGCACCGACTGCCGCGACGCGCACGTGAGCGCGGCCGCAGCCAGCAGTGCCGTGATGATGCGCATTGACCGCATCATACGCCGCCGCACTTGACCGCCTGCCGCACCGACCCCATCATTCGCGGCACATGTCCGTAATGCGTCGTCTGTTCGCTACCAAGTCGCTCGACGAGCTCGTTGCCGGAACGCAGGAAGAAGGCCACCAGCTCAAGAAAGTCCTCGGGCCGTGGAATCTGGTCGCATTGGGCGTGGGCGCCATCATCGGCGCCGGCATCTTCGCCACGATCGGAACCGCTGCTGCCGGCGACGCGCATCGTCCCGGCGCAGGACCGGCGTTGATGGTCTCGTTCATTCTCACCGCCGTCGTCTGCGGATTCACGGCGCTCTGCTACGCCGAATTCGCGTCGATGGTGCCGGTGTCCGGCTCCGCCTACACGTATTCGTACGCGACGCTGGGAGAGCTCGTGGCCTGGATCATCGGCTGGGATCTGATGATCGAGTACGCCATCGGCAATGTCGCGGTGGCGATCTCATGGGCGAATTACATGAACACGCTGCTGGAAGGTTTCGGCATCGTGTTGCCGGGATGGCTGACCGTCGATTACGGCACGGCCATGTCCAAGATGCCGCAGGTCGTGGCCGCGGCGCCGCACATCTTCGGCATCCCGATCATCTTCAACATTCTTGCGGTCGGAATCGTCACGCTGATCACGATCGTGCTCGTGTGGGGCATCCGCGAGTCCGCCAGCTTCAACTTCTGGATGGTGGCCATCAAGCTGGTGGTGCTGGCCTTCTTCGTTTTCGTCAGCTTCAAGTACGTGAAGCCGGCGCACTGGCACCCCTTCGCGCCGAACGGCTTCTCGGGCATCGCCACCGGTGCCGCGATCGTCTTCTTCGCCTACATCGGCTTCGACGCGGTCTCGACGACGGCGGAAGAGGCGAAGAATCCGAAGCGCGACATGCCGATCGGGATCATCGGGTCGCTGATCATCTGCACGATCATCTACGCCGTCATCGCTGCCGTGTTCACGGGAATGATCCCGTACGGCGACCTCGTCAAAAAACTGTCCAGCGAACAGGCCGAGCCGCTGACGCTGGCCATGAAGTACGCCACGATGCCGAACTGGATGGTGGGCGTCGTCGCCTTCGGCTCGGTCGTCGCGCACACGGCCGTGCTGCTCGTCTTCCAGCTCGGGCAGCCGCGCATCTTCTTCGCCATGTCGCGCGACGGACTGCTGCCGCCGTTCTTCGCCCGCGTCCATCCGAAGTTCAAGACGCCGCATGTAGCCACGATCATCACCGGCATCTTCGTCGGCGTGGCGGCGCTCTTCTCGTCGCTCGACGCCATGGTCGATCTGACCAACATCGGAACGCTCTTCGCCTTCCTGCTGGTCTGCATCGGCATCATCATCCTGCGGGTCAAGGATCCGCACCGCGAACGCTCCTTCCGCGTTCCCGGCGGCACATGGTTCCTCCCCGTTCTCGGCGGACTCTCCTGCATCTTCCTGGCGAAGTACCTTCCGAAGGAGTCGTGGTACCGCTTCGGAATCTGGTTGCTCGTCGGGATGGTGGTCTACCTCTCCTACGGCTACCGCCACAGCCGCCTGAAGAATCGCGGCAGCGGCCAGGGGCCGCAGGGGGGCCTGTTCACACACGATTTCAACCCCGAGCAGCAGCTGCCAGAGAGGGATGTGGAGTAGGCCGGCATAGGACGCGTAGAATAGGCAGCCGATGAGCGTCACAGTTCAGGAGCGAGCGACAAACGAAGAGATCGCGCTGGACCGCGAGTTGGCGGCCACGTTTACCTCAGATGACGCTTCGAAGCGCTGGCTGAAGACTGCCAACCCCATTCTGAACGGAGACGCGCCGATCGACTGCCTGAAGCGGCGCGAATACGATCGCGTCCGAGCCGCCCTCGAAGCCTTCAACACCGGCGTATACATCTGACGCCGTGAAGGGCCTTCGAGACCCGGCAGACATCGTCGCATCGAGCGTTCCGCAGCCGTGGTCCGGCCGCGTGTGGCGTTGCCATCACCGCTCTCGCGCTGCTCTGAATGCCGACGGTTCGCTCGCCGGCATCGGCGGCCGATGCAATGCCGGCGTTGACAGCGACGTCAAGCCGTCGTTTCGCGCGCTCTACACATCGATCGAATCAGCTGCGGCGCTTCTGGAAGTCGTTCGGCATCTCGGGTATCGCTCGCCCGATCGCCGCGACGTCGTCGCGCTCGACGACATCGCCATGCGCGTGCTGACGCAGATCGACATCGAGTTGCAGCGTATCTTCGATTGGCGGAGCGAACCCCTTCTTCGCGAAAACCTCAGTCACGCGTCCTACCGCCAGGCGCAGCAAATAGCAGCCGCAGCATTCAACCGCGAGGCGGAGGGCATTCTGGTGCCCTCGGCAACCGGAATCGATGCGAATCTCGTCGTTTTCGTCGATAACCTCGACGACAGCAGCCGGATCGCGGTGACGCGCCAGATCGAGGATCTCCAGCCGATCATCGCTTCGGTCGCCCGAGGTGTGCGTTGAAAAGGTTTCTACTCCTCGGCGCCACGCTTGGCGGCCTAATCGTTTTCGCCATCGCGCCGTATTGCATCGGATGGTTCTCGGTTCCGACGGGCGGAATCGGCGCGGTGACCGTTGCGAAGTATCCGAAGGGATTCGACTACTTCGTCGTCATCGCCTTGACGGTGGCCAGCGCGATTGGAGCTTTGGCGCTAAGCGCGCGTCAACTTCCGACACCCGACACCCGACACCCGACACCCCGTCGTCGCACCACACTCATCACCACCGCCATCGTCTTCATCACGATGTTCGTCATCCACGATCATCCCTATGCCTTCATGGACATGTTTCACGAGGGCGAGCATCTGACTCCTGCGTCGGTAATGATCGACGGCGGACGGCCGTATCGGGACGTCTTTTTCCTCCACGGTTTCGCAGCGGATGGCGGCCTCGATGCGCTGGTCCTCGGCGCGAAACCGTCGCCGAAGAGGACGCGTCGCGTCGAGGCCGTGCTTAACGCTGCGGCGTTGGCCATGCTGGTTCCGATCGCCGCCGCGGTGACGACGACGTTCGGCGGCTTCATCGCCGCGGTGATCCTCGCCCTTTGCGCGGTCGGCGCGGGAGAAGTGCCGGTGTTTCCGTTCTTCCGCTGGCTGCCGCTGCTGATCGCGGTCTGGGCGCTGCTGGACGTAGAACCGCGGCGGCGATGGGCGCTGTATCTCGCCGCGATCGCCTCCTCGCTCGGACTGCTCTGGAGTCTCGACGTCGGCGTCTGCGCGGTGGCGGCGACCGCGATCGTCATCCTGATCTACACGCGCCGCGTGGCACTGATCGCCATTGCCGCAATCGCAACGCCGTTGATCGTTTTGCTGATCACCCGTGCCGATCTCCAGCACTTTTTCCGCGATTCCTTCGTCATCATTCCGCGGTCGATCGATGCCATCTGGTCGCTGCCGGCGAAGCCGCTTCCGTCGCTTTCGCTCGTACATCCAATCCAACTTTGGGATTGGTTGGCGTCCGAATCGGCGCGCTACTACCTGCCGCCGGTCTTCTTCGGATTCCTGCTCGCGCTGGCGATTCGGACGCGGGACCTGCGCATCGCAATCGTCGCCATCTTCTCGATCATCTTGTTCCGAACCGCTGCGGGACGGTGCAGTTGGAGCCATACGCGATTCGCGTTACCGCTCCTCGGCATCGCCGTCGTTGCCTTTCTCTTCGAGCCGATGCTGCGGCGTCCGCTGAACGCATGGCGCTCCATAGCGCTCGTTATCGCGGCCATCGTCGGCTTCCGCTACTTCGAGATCGCCGACAACGCCAAACTCGGCGCGAAACTGCTGGCGGGCTGGCCAGCGCGACAACGTCACGAAGGACTCGTTCCGTATCCGATGGCGCGCGGCCGCGGCATTTACACCTATGCCGAAAACGCCGCCGACCTTGCCGCGCTCGACGATCTTGCCCGACGCGCCGGTCCCGGACCGATCTTCGATCTCTCCGGCGAACGCGCGCTTTACTACTTTCTCGACCGCCGTCCTGCGACGCGCTGTCCCGACATCTCCATGCTCTCCAGTCCGGAACTGGGCGCCGAGGGGTTGCGCGAGTTGAACGCGCATCCGCCGGTATTCGTCGTGCTCGAAAGGACGAAAATTCTCGGCTCGCTCGACGGCATCGCCAACCGCGATCGCGTCCCGCCGATCGCCGCGTGGATCGACGCGCATTACCCGGTGCGGATACACGCCGGCCGATTCGTGGTCGCGTTCAGCCGATAGCGTTCACTGTCCGCTTCCGAACACCTCGGCTGAAATCGGACGAAAACAGAGACCGCATCCATCGCTAACTCTTTTGTTTTCAATGATCACGCGATGGCATCGCGCTCGCCTAAGTAGCGGTCCAGCATGGATCGCGAAATTGCACAATCGGTTCGGACGAAGCGCGTTGCACGGCGCGTGATCGTCGTTGTCGTCGCAGTCGCGGCGATCGTTTTCTGCGTCGCTGCCACGGTCAGTTGGTTGCGTCCCTCGGTGCGGCGGAGCGATCTGCAGATCGCGCGCGTCGAGCGGGGCGTCGTCGATGCCACCATCCAGGCCTCCGGGACTGTCGTGCCCGAGGTCGAGACGGTCATCTCCAGTCCGGTCGAGGCGCGGGCGTTGCGGATTCAGCATCGCGCGGGCGATCAGCTTCACGCCGGCGACGCCATCCTCACGCTCGACACCTCGGCCACGAAACTCGACCTCGACAAGTTGAACGATGGCGTCGCGCAGAAGGAGAGCGCGTTGGCGCAGGCGCGGCTGAAAGCGGAGGAGGAGATCGCTGCCTCGGCCGCGGCGCTGGAGCAGAAGCAGCTCGACTCCGACATCCTCAAGCTGCGAGCCGCGCAGAACACGAGGATGCATGCCGAGGGGTTGGTCTCGGCGCAGGACGAGCTCGTGGCGGTGACGGCGAAGAAAAAGAGCGACATCGAAATCGCGCAGCTTCGCGACGCGATGGGACGCACGCGCCGGACCGCGGACGCGCAAATCGCGGCGGCGCAGCTCGAGTTGCGAACGGCGCAGAAAGAGCGCGACCAATCGGAGCGGCAGCTCAACCTGGCCATGACGCGCAGCGATCAGGACGGCGTGTTGACCTGGGTGCTGCCGGAAGTCGGAGCGACCGTGCGCAAGGGCGACGTCCTGGCGCGCGTGGCGGACCTTTCCGCGTATCGCGTCGTGGCCACGATCTCCGACGTGCACGCATCGAAGCTCGCGCCGGGCATGCGCGCGCACGTGAAGCTCGACGACACGACCACGATCGACGGCACGATCTCCAGCATCGATCCGCGCATCGAGAACGGCATTGCCAAGTTTTACGTCACGCTCGATCAGCGCGCGCATCCGAAGCTTCGCAACAACCTTCGCGTCGACGTCCTCCCAGTCCTAGGCAGTCACGGCAACGTGCTGCGCGTGCGCCGCGGCGCGCTGGGACAGGGCGAGCGCGAGGAAGTCTTCGTCGTGCACGGCAACGTGCTGGTGCGCACGCTCGTGCGCTGGGGCCTCGCGGGCGACGAACTGATTCAACCGATCGACGGCCTTCGCGAAGGCGATGAAGTCGTCATTTCCAACATGAGCGAATACCAGGGTCTGAAGGAATTGAGACTGAAGTAACAAGGAGAAGCCATGATCACTCTGAACAACATCGACAAGGTTTACCGGACGGAGCGTGTCGAGACGCTCGCGCTGCAGAACATCAACCTCGACATCGCCGACGGCGAGTTCGTCTCGATCATGGGGCCTTCCGGCTGCGGGAAGTCGACGCTGCTGAACCTGATCGGCCTGCTCGACAAGCCGACCAGCGGCAAGCTGCTGCTCGACGGCATGCACATCAACGGCGCCGGCGACCGCTCGCTGGCGAAGATGCGCAACGAGAAGCTCGGATTCGTTTTCCAGAGCTTCCACCTCGTGCCCGATCTCACGGTGCTCGACAACGTCGAGATCCCGCTGCTGTATCGCAAGATCGCGGCGGGCGAGCGGAAGAAGCTGGCGCTCGCGGCGCTGGACCGCGTCGGACTTTCGTCGCGCGTCCATCACTTTCCGACGCAGCTCTCCGGCGGGCAGCAGCAGCGCGTGGCCATCGCGCGCGCGATCGTCGGAAAGCCGCGCATCGTCCTCGCCGACGAGCCCACCGGAAATCTCGACTCCGCCATGGGCGACGAGATCATGGGCATCCTCCAGGAGCTGAACGACAAAGACGGCACGACCGTGGTGATGGTCACGCACGACGACCGTTTTGCGCAGCAGACGGGCCGCACGATCCGTTTGTTCGACGGACGACAGGTGGCCTGACGCGCAAGCGTCACGCAAGAGGAAACGACCATGAACATCGCCAATCTCAAACTCGCATTGCGCGTGCTGGCGCGGCGCAAAGTCTTCACCGCCATCTCGCTCGTCGGCATCACGCTCACACTCGTCGTGCTGATGGTGGCGACCGCGATCCTCGACAACATCTTCGCGGCGGGCAAGCCGGAGTCGAATCTCGACCGCATGCTCTTCGTCACCGTCGTCGGGCGTTACAGCAAGGACATGAGCCAGACCAGCCAGCCCGGCTATGGCTTTTTACAAAAAACGATTCGCGATCTTCCGGGCGCGGAGCGCTACGCCTACTTCACCCAGTTGCAGACGGCAGTCATCTACTCCGGCACGCAGCGGATCGAGACGCAGATGAAGCGCGTCATGCCGTCGTACTGGCAGATCCTCGATTTTCACTTCATCGAAGGGGCGCCGTTCACGGCCGCCGATGATGCCGCCGACCGGCCTGTGGCCATCATCACCGACACTCTTCGCGACAAAGTCCTGGGTCCCGGCCCCGCGGTGGGACGCAGCATCAACCTCGGCGGGCAGAACTATCGGATCGCCGGCGTCGTCTCCCGCGTTCCCATCACGCGCATCTCCGCATACGCCGAGATCTGGGTGCCGATCGGCGCGGTCACCGCGGAGCTGCAGCGCGCGACGATCGGCGAATACAACGGAATCGTGCTCGCGCGCAGCCGCGACGATTTCCCGGCGCTGAAGCGCGAGTTCAACACGCGCGTCGCCAACTACACGACGGCGGACAACCGACCGGGCACGGAGACGCGCTCCGGCCTCGACACGGCCTTTGAGGCGCTCGCGCGTCCGATGCTCAACAACCCCGCGAACATGGACGCCGCACTCGTGCTGCGGACGATCTTCGTGAGCCTCGCGCTCATCTTCATGACCTTGCCGGCGCTGAACCTGGTCACGCTCAATCTCAGCCGGATTCTCGAACGGGCGCCGGAGATCGGCGTGCGCAAAGCGTTCGGCGCGCCGAAGCGCACGCTCATCGCGCAGTTCGTGACCGAGAATGTGATCCTCACGCTGATCGGCGGCGCGCTCGGATTCGTCTTCACGATCATCGCGCTGGCCGCCCTCAACCACACGTCGTTTATCCCCGAGGCGCAGTTCAACGTGAATGCGCGCGTGTTTGGGTACGGCATGCTCATCGCGATTTTCTTCGGCGTCTTCTCCGGCTTCTATCCCGCCTGGAAAATGGCGCGGCTCAACCCTGTCAACGCTCTGCGCGGAGGTGCGCTGTGATTCGTCACCTGCTCAAGCTCGTATGGCGCCGTAAGCGCGCCAACGCCCTGCTGATCGTCGAGATCTTCTTTTCGTTCCTCGTTTTCTTCGCGGTGGTGACCTTCGGGACCTCGGCGATCATGCGCTACAACAAGCCGCTGAATTTCGACTGGCACGATGTGCTCGTCCTGAACGTGTCGATTCCGTCCGAGCGCGGTCTGCCGCCGGGCGAACGCCATGGCGACAATACCGCCGACGTCGCAGCGCTCGATCGCCTGATGAAAGAGATCGCGGCCATGCCGCAGGTCGTGGCCATCGGCGGTTCGCATACTCCTCCGTATTCGCTCTCAACGATGGAAGGCGTATGGCACATCCACGGGAAGCGCGTGCGCATGACGATGGACGACGTCACCGACGGCTATCCGAAAGCGATGAACATCCCGCTTCTCCGCGGGCGCTGGTTCAAGCCGGAGGATGACGCGCTGGGCTACACGCCCGTGGTTGTCGACAGCGATCTCGCCCAGGCGCTCTTCGGCGACCAGGACCCGATCGGCCAGAAATTCGACGAAGAGGGAGAACACGAGCAGCGCGTGATCGGAGTCATGCCGCCGTTTCGCAAGAATGGCGAGTTCACCAGCGAACATATCAACATGGTGTTCCGCCGCCTGACACTGGCCGAGAAGAACGTCCGAGTGCCGTCGAGCCTGCTCATTCGGGTTCGGCCCGGTACGCCCGCGGCGTTCGAAGAAGCGATCAGCCGCCGCACGCACGAGATTTTTCCGAACTACGAGCAGCGCGTGCGGCGGATGGAGGCGATGCGCACGTTCGCCATGCGGATCTACCTGGCTCCCGTGGCCGTGGGAAGCGTGATCGCGGCGTTTCTGATCACGATGGTGGCGCTGGGACTCTCCGGAGTGCTGTGGCAGAACGTCACGCGCCGCACGCGCGAGATCGGCCTGCGCCGCGCCCTCGGCGCAACCGGCAACGAAGTCAATCGCCAGATCCTGGGCGAAGTGGCGCTGCTTGCCACCTTCGCGCTGATCATCGGCGTGATCATCGTCGCGCAACTGCCGCTGCTCGGTTTCTTCACCCTGGTCAGTCCGGTCTCGTTCACGATCGGCTTGATCGGCGCGCTTGCGACCATCTACGGCCTCACGCTACTGTGCGGGCTGTATCCGAGCTGGCTCGCCGGACGCGTCCAACCCGCACAGGCGCTGCATTACGAATGATTCTCATCGTCGACGACGACCCATCGATCACTGCTTCGCTGGCGTTATTGCTGAAGCAGTACGGTCATCGATCGGCGTCCGCGCATTCGGTTGACGAGGCGCTCGGGGCGATCCGCTCCGAGCGCCCTTCGCTCGTGATTCAGGACATGAATTTCTCGCGCCGCACGACGGGCGAGGAAGGGCTGGCGCTGCTGTCTGCGATTCGCGCCGAACAGCCGGACGTGCCGGTGATCCTGATGACGGCATGGGGCTCGATCGGGCTGGCGGTGGAAGGGATGAAACGCGGCGCGGCCGACTTCATCACCAAGCCGTGGTCGAACACGCTGCTCGTGCAATCGGTCGAAACGGCGCTGGAGCTCGCCGAAACGCGCGACGTTGCCGCCGAGGCGCCGAGCCGCGCGGAGCTGGACGCGAAGTTTGATTTCGGCAAGATCATCGGCAGCGATCCGAAGATGCTGCGCGTGCTCGAGCTGATCGGCCGCGTCGCGCCGACCGAGGCCTCGGTGCTGATCATGGGCGAAAGCGGCACGGGGAAGGAGCTGGTCGCGGAAGCGATCCACGCCAACAGCCGCCGCCGCGCACGTCCGTTCGTCAAAGTGAACCTCGGCGGGATCTCCTCGACGCTGTTCGAGAGCGAGATGTTCGGTCACGTCCGCGGCGCATTCACCGATGCACGCCAGGATCGCAAAGGCCGCTTCGAAGTCGCCGACGGCGGAACGATTTTTCTCGACGAGATTGGCGAAGTCGATCAATCGTCGCAGGTGAAGTTGCTGCGCGTCCTTCAGGATCGCACGTACGAAGTTCTCGGATCTTCCCGTTCACGAACGGTCGACGTTCGCGTGGTCTCCGCGACGAATCGCGCGCTGCACGAGCTGGTCGGACGCGGCGAGTTTCGCGAGGATCTGCTCTACCGCCTCAACCTGATCACGATCCAGCTTCCGCCGCTGCGCGAACGGCGCGCCGACATTCCTCGCCTCGCAGCGCATTTCCTGAACATGGCCGCGGAGATTTATCACCGCGACGTCGACGTCATCGCGCCGCGCGCCATGGATTGGCTGAAGACGCAGAACTGGCCGGGCAACATCCGCCAACTGCGGCAGACCATCGAGCGCGCCGTAGTGATGGGCGACGCGAACGAACTGACGCTCGACGATTTCATCGCCGTCCGCGACCTCGAATCGCGAGAGCGCCGCGACGCATCGCTCCCCGACGCAGGCACGATGACCCTCGACGAAATCGAGCGAGGCATGATCGTGAAATGCCTGCAGCACTACGACGGCAACCTCTCGCGCGTGGCCGAGGCGCTGGGACTGAGCAGAGCGGCGCTGTATCGGAGGCTGGAGAAGTATGGGATTTCAGAGTGATGACACTGTCATCCTGAGCCGCCGGAGTCACGTAGCGCGAAGCGCGGAGTGGCGAAGGACGGTCGAAGGATCCCCGGCTGCTAACCCGGGCGGGCGGCGGTTACCAGCCGGGGATTCCTCGCCGCGCTCTACCCCTGCCGGGGTGTCGCCGGCTCGGAATGACAGATGACCCTGCGCACCAAACTGCTGCTTTGGTTCATCGTCCTGCATCTCGTGTTTGCGGGATTGGCGGTGGTGGTGTTGATGGAGCATCAGAACTGGCTGTTCGCGGCCGAGGTGTCGTTCGTCATCTCCATCGTCATCAGTTATCGGATGGTCAACGCGCTGTTCCTGCCGATGACCTTGATCCGCACCGGCGCGGAGCTGATCAGCGAGCGCGATTTCACGTCGCGTTTCGTTCCGGTCGGTCAACCGGAGATGGACCGGCTCATCGAGATTTACAACGCCATGATCGACCGGCTGCGCGACGAACGGCTGGCGGCGGAAGAGCATCAGCAGTTGCTGCAGAAGATCGTCGAGGCGTCGCCGTCGGGGATCGTCATCTGCGATTTCAATGGAGCCATCCAGCAATCGAATCCCGCGGCGCAGCGATTGTTGAGCGAGCCTGCCGTGTTCGAGGCCTTGCCGTTGCTGATGCCGGGCGAGTCGAAGCTCGTCACCCTGGCCGGCGCGCGGAAGTTGAAGATCTGGAATGCCGAGTTTCGCGATCGCGGATTCGCGAAGACCTTCTACCTGCTCGAGGAGATGACCGAGGAGCTGCGGCTGACCGAGAAGACGGCGTACGAAAAGCTGATCCGGATGATGTCGCACGAGGTCAACAACTCCGTCGGCGCGGTGCGGTCGCTGCTGGAGTCGGTGCTTCGCTACGCGGAACAGATCGGGCCGGACGACCGCGGCGATTTCACGAGCGCGCTCACGATCGCAGCGGCGCGCATCGAGTCGCTGAACCGGTTCATGAGCGGCTTCGCGGACGTCGTACGCCTTCCCGCTCCGCATCCGCGCGACGTCATGCTCGCGAACGTCATCGACGACATCGCCACGCTGCTTCGTCCCGAGCTCGATCAACGCCACATCGCGCTTCGCATCGACGTCGCGCGCGATGCCGTCATTCGCGTCGATCAGAGCCAGTTCGAGCAGGTCATCATCAACGTGATCCGCAACGCCATGGAATCGATCGGCGAGGATGGTGAGATCACGGTCACGTTCAGCGATGGCGTACTCACCGTTGCTGACACCGGACGCGGAATCGATCCCGCTGCGCGCGACGAGCTGTTCACGCCCTTCTTCACCACCAAGCGCGAAGGCCGCGGACTAGGGTTGACCATCGTCTCCGAGATCCTGAACAACCACCGCCTCCCGTTCACGCTGCAGAACCGGGAGGGCGGCGGTGCGGAGTTCCGCGTGACGCTTACTTGATGTCGGCCATGCGGAACGTGCTGTCCGAGGTGCGGTTGTCGATCACGGAGCTGTAGAGGAACGCGCGCCCGCCGAAAACGTTGAAGCTGACCAGGATGTATCCACCAGGCGGCACCGACGACAGTCCGGTGAAGGTGGACACCGGAACCTGATCGAAGACGTTCGGGCCATAGGCCGGCAACGTGCGGGTTCCCTTCACGTTGCCCGCCGAGTCATACGTGGTGACCGTCAAGGTCGCGCCGCTGTCGAGCGTGCGCACGCCGACGTTCATCCGGAAATTCGTGAGGTCGGGAGGAATCAAGAGGATTCCTCGGCTGAAGAAATCGAGCGCGGCGTTGGGCGACACGGATTCTTCCGAAAATCCAGATGTCCCGGCCGCTCCGCCATCGCTGAAGACGCGAGCGGTGACGATCGGCGCGTCGCCGTTGTTCGTAAAGATGTCCAGCGAGCCGACGCCGCTGCTGCCCATCGACGCCACGACGTCCGGATACGAGATCGACTGGCCGGGCGACAACGAAAACGCCAGCGATGGATCGGTGATGCTGCCCGGCTGCAATTGCTTTCGAAAGACGAGATTGCCGGTGATCGTGTTCGTCGTGGCATTCAACATCTGCAGCGACGTGCGGAAAAACGCGGTGGCGCCGGGCGCGGCGCCGGCGGCGGGCAGGATGCGCACCAGGACAGGACTGGCTTCGTAGGCGATGGCCTCGATGGCGTAGCCGCTCGAATAGTTGCTATTGCCGCCGATCGTGCCGGTCGTTGTGCTCATGTCCGCCGTGGTGATGAGGTTGTAGCCGATGCTCAGGTCGCTGAACGACTGCGTCAGTACCGAGCCGCACGCCGTCACCGACTGCAGTTGCACGATGCCGATGAAGTCGCCCTGGACGACGTTGACAGGCGGCGACAAGGTGACTTCGTTGCGGCCTTTGACGGCATTGAATGGCCCGCGCGACGTCACGAGGGTAAATGCGGCCAGAGAACCGAAGTTCTGGCGAAGAAAAACGATCTTGAAGGCATTCGAACAGGCCGCGCTCCACCCTACGGTGGCCTTGTTGACCGTACCGGCCTTCGTCGCGCCGGCGTACAAATTCACATACGTCACCGGCCCGGCGTTCGTGATGGTGGCTGTCCCGCCGGCATCCACGATCTGCGTGCCGACGGTGAGCGGTTGTGCAGCGAGGGACGCGGCGAAGAGGATGAGGACGATCGCGAATGTAGAGCGCACGGACGTAGCTCCTTTCGTTTCGAAGGAAAACGGCAGTGAATTAGACCATCGCTTCGAGTGCTGCCGCGTCGTCACGCAATGACGGGGCCAACCATGTGTACGGTCCGGCAGCGGTCAGTCCCGCTTTCGTGAACAGCTTCCGGTACCACGCGGCGGGGCGGCGGATCATGCCGCTCAAGTCGCCGATGATGTCGTCATCGTCCGTCAGTACTTCGAGAAAGAGGACGCCGCCGGCCACGCGCACCAGCTCGGGAAGGCCGGCGCGGATGTCGCCATCAGGAATGTAGTGGAGCGCGTCGGAACAGACGACGAGATCGTACGGACCGCGAAGACGCATCTTGGCCAGCTCGGCGAACGATGCCCGGCGCAGATTCCGCGACTCTCCGAATCGCGAGACCGCGTACTCGCTCGGATCGATGCCGAGGTACTTCGCGCGGGGACGCAGCGCCTTGATGTGCGGCTGCCACGCGCCCTCGCCGCAGGCGACGTCGAGCACGGAAGAAAGACGACGGCGAAGAAAGTACTCGCACTCCGCAATCGCCAGCGACACCTTCCGCCGCACGTCCTCCTTCGTGCTGACGCGGCTTCGGCCGCGATACCAGTGATCGAAATACGCGCGGTCGTAACGTTTCTCCGTCATGGGCGCGATTATGAGACATCGCTCGCGACCGCAGCGCCATCAGTCGCCGGCTTGTCGAGGGTCGGGGCATGGCTTGTCGGACGTCAGTCCATGGATCGACGCAGGTCAGGCTTTGGCTCGACTTCGACAGGCTTCTCCTCGTCGATCTCAGGGCGCGCCTTGTCAGACGTCAGTCCATGGATCGAGGCACGTCAGGCCTTGGCTCGACTTCGACAGGCTTCTCCCTGTCGATCTCAGGGCGCGGCTTGTCGGACGTCAGTCCATAGATCGACGCAGGTCAGGCCTTGGCTCGAATCCGACAGGCTTCTCCTTGTCGATCCCAGGGCGTGCCTTGTCGGACGTCAGTCCATGGATCGACGCACGTCAGGTTACAGCTCGATGTGGTCAGGCTGTTGCCCCGACGTCGACGGGCTTTTTCTCGATGCGATGACAGTGGCGATTTGTTGCGATCCCAAATATATTTACCGCTCGTGCCATGAGCGACAGCCAGCGCATCCTTGATTCCATCCGACGCCTCGTGCGCGTGCTTCGCGTCAGCGACCGGCAGGCGCAGGCGGAGCTCGGGGTTTCCGGCGCGCAACTTTTCGTCCTCACCGAGCTCGCAAAAACGCCGTCGCTTTCGCTCAACGATCTCGCATCGCGAACGCTCACCGATCAAAGCTCCGTCTCCGTCGTCGTCACGCGGCTCGTCCAATCAGGACTCGTCACGCGCGACCGCGATACGCGCGACGCGCGACGGCTCGTCCTGAACCTCACTCGTTCCGGCCAGGCGTTGCTGCAGCATGCGCCCGCGGTGGCGCAGCAGCGGTTGATGGCGGTGTTCGATCGGCTCTCCGACGACGAGCGCAGGAAATTCGCAGATACGTTTGAAGCAATCGTCGAGGACGTCGGCGGCGATGACGGCCCCGCGCCGATGTTGTTTGAAGACGATCCCTCGGTGCGCGAGCGCCACCTCGAGGCGGTTCCGGAAAAGGATGCGGCAGCGAAGTGATCTGAGTGTGGAAGGGTCGGCGACCGCGGAAGGAATCCCGGTCGCACCCGACATGACCGAGCCGCGCGTTCCCATCGAGCGCGCATTCATCGACAAGCGCGTCGTCCTGCTGTGCTTCTGGTCGGTCATTCTCGCCATCGCCACCGGCTTCATCGCGCAAGGGCTGGTCGGTCTGATCGGCATCGTCACCAACGTCGCCTTCTACGGCCGCTTCTCCACCCGATTCGTCTCTCCTGCCGGCAATCACCTCGGCTGGCTCGTGCTGATCGTTCCGGCGATCGGCGGACTGATCGTCGGCGTCATGGCGCGGTACGGATCGAAAGCGATCCGCGGACATGGCATCCCCGAGGCGATGGAGCAAGTGCTGCTGAACGAGAGCCGGATTCCGGCGCGGATCACGTTCCTCAAGCCGGTCAGCGCCGCGATTTCGATCGGTACCGGCGGCCCCTTCGGCGCCGAGGGACCGATCATCGCCACGGGCGGCGCATTGGGATCGCTGATCGGGCAGATCCTGAAGACGACGGCCGACGAGCGGAAGATCCTGCTCGCCGCCGGCGCCGCGGCCGGAATGGCGGCCACCTTCGGCAGCCCGGTGTCTGCCGTGTTGCTCGCGGTCGAACTGTTGCTGTTCGAATTCCGTCCGCGATCGATCGTGCCCGTCGCGCTGGCAAGCGCCGCGGCGACGGCCATCCGCATGCTGTACGTCGGCACGGAGCCGATCTTCGCCATGGCGATGCTGGCGCGGCCGAGCGGCGAAGCGCTCGCGGCATACGCGATCATCGGAGCACTGGTTGGCTGGCTTGCGGTGTACGTCACGCGGGCCGTGTACTGGGTCGAGGATCTCTTCGAGAAACTGCCGATCCATTGGATGTGGTGGCCGGCGCTCGGCGGGCTCGCGGTCGGACTGGTCGGCTACTTCGCGCCGCACACGCTCGGCGTCGGCTACGACAACATCGAAGGGATGGTGGGGGGGCGCATCGTCGGGCAGGCCGTCCTTTTCCTCTGCATCATGAAGTTCATCTCGTGGTCGATCTCGCTCGGCAGCGGGACCTCGGGCGGCACGCTCGCACCGCTCTTCACGATCGGCGGCGGCGCCGGCGTGGCCCTCGGCGAGCTCGCTTCGATGCAGTTTCCGCACTTCGGCATCGACCCGCGCATCTGCGCGCTGGTCGGAATGGCGGCCATGTTCGCCGGCGCATCGCGCGCGTTGCTGGCCTCGGTCGTCTTCGCCTTCGAGACCACGCTGCAGCCGATGGGACTTCTGCCGCTGCTTTCGGGCTGCACGGCCGGCTTCCTCGTGTCGTCGCTGCTGATGCGCAACACGATCATGACGGAGAAGCTGGCGCGTCGCGGCGTGCGCGTGCCGATGGAGTACGGCGCCGATTACCTCGACCGCATCGTCGTCAGCGACGCCTGTTCGCGCGAGGTGGTGACGCTGCGCGAGGATCAGCGCATCAGCGAAGTGCACACGCTCGTACCGACGCATCAGGGCTTTCCGGTCGTCGACCGCAACGGCCGGCTCCTCGGCGTCGTCACGCGGCGCGATTTCATCGACCGCGAGCCGTTCACGCGCGTCGGCGATCTCATTCACCGCGCGCCCGCCGTCGTTTACGCCGACATGTCGCTGCGCGAGGCGGCCGATCACATGGTGCGCGAGGAAGTGGGGCGCTTGCCGGTAGTCGACCGCGCCGATCCGTCGCGCGTCGTCGGCATCCTCACGCGCAGCGATCTGCTCAGCGCGCACGCGCAACGCTTGGACGAAGCGCGGCGCTGACGTACTCTTCTGTTTCATGACGAGACAGGAGCTGTTAGCGCAAATCCCGCTGTTCGAGTCGCTCACCGACGACGACTTGAACGCGCTCACCATCCGCCTCGAGGAAAGCGAATTCGCGCCGGGCGACGTGATCTTCAACCAGGGCGATGAAGGGACATCGCTCTTCATCATCGAAGACGGGGCGGTCGACATCTGCTACGGCGAAGGCGCCGGAAACGTCACGCTGGCTACGCTCTTCAACGGCCAGTATTTCGGCGAGCTGTCGCTCTTCGACGGCGCGCCGCGCTCGGCCACGGCAACCGCCGCCAAGCCGACGCGCGTGATCCGGCTCGACCGCGAAGATCTCGTCGACTTCGTGCACAAGAATCCCGCCGCGGCGCTGCGCATCATCGAGGAGATGGGCGACCGCCTGCGTCAGACCAACGAGCTGATGTCGCGTCAGGTCTCGCGCAACGTCTTGCAGGAGCAGGAAGAGACGCTGACGTTCGGCCAGCGCATCGCCGACCGCGTGGCAGCCTTCGGCGGCTCCTGGCCGTTCATCATCATCTTCGCCGCGGTCATGACGGTGTGGATGTCGATCAACGTCTTGCGCATGGCCAACTTCGATCCCTATCCGTTCATCCTGCTCAATCTCTGCCTGTCGACCGTGGCCGCGATCCAGGCTCCGATCATCATGATGAGTCAGAACCGCCAGTCGACGAAGGACAAGCTCCTCGCCGAGAACGACTACCAGGTCAATCTGAAAGCGGAGATGGAGATCGCCGCGCTGCTGCGAGGGCAGTCGGAGCTGCTGGCGCGGCTGGCGGTGGTGGAGAGGACATTCGCCCGGCGCGGCGAATAATCCGAACTCGTCGAGGTAGGGATTTCCGTCTCTCCGGGCACTCCTTCGTTAGCACCCCCAACAAAGCGAAGGAGATGTCCGATGAGTTACCTCGATTTCCCGCGCATTTGCTTCATTGGAAAGTTTCAGGCCGACGTCTCCACGATTAACAACGATCCTGGCCACTATTCGCCGGAGGTAGTGAAAAATCCGTGGTGGAATCGGAACGGATCGAACCGCTTCCAATTCAAGGGCGCCACGGTCACCTCGGTCACGCTGGGCGCGGGCGTCTGCCACACGACGCATGCCGCCGACTCGCTCGTAAACGCGCCGGTGATCTCGACCAACAAGCCGTCGATGGGCAAGCTGGTCGATCTCGATTCCGAACAGCAGATGGTGTCGCAGGTTTGGGGCCTGCAGCTCTGCATCGGTGACCAGACGTCCGGCAACTACGTACTCGGCAATTTCCGGGCGGTGAATTTTCGCGACATCACCTTCGGGCGGGCTCCGCAGCCGGCAGATCCGATCAACGGCGCCTCCGCGACGTACCTTTCCGTGATCGACGTATTGGAATGGGGAAATACCCTTTCGCCGGCCATGTCGACGCTGCAGAAGAATTCCGGCAACCTGCTCTCCATCCGCTTCGTGGTCGATCTCTACGACGACAGGCAGGACCTGCCTACGCCGCCGGATTCGACGATCATCGCCCCGAATCCGAACTTCACCTGGGGCCGGGTAAGCGGAGCCATCGGACCGGCAAACCCCTCCGATCCGCGCAACTTCGTCGTCGGCCGCTTCCTTCGGGTTCCGCCCCCATCGTCGCAGAGCAACGCAGCCGCCGCGGCAGCATCCGTCAACCTCAGCGCAATCAAGTCAGGCGCGGTGATGGCTCTGCAGCAGACCGCGCAGCTCCCTCCAGCGACCTACAACTACGCGCCCGCCATCGTCGACGCGCCCAACGACCGCATCACCTTCGACTTCGGCAACAGTCTTTGCGTCACGCAGTCCGGCGAGGCGTATCCGGGAATGGGCACTCTCAAGGCGTCGATCAAAGGCAGTTCCGCGAACCTTCCCATTCCCGCCACGACCGATGACTACACGAAGCGCTCCTGGATCTACGACTTCCACGGCAACGGCATCGCCGCCGCCGCGGCGAAGTCGCCGCTGTCGCTGCTCGAAAACGGCAGGTCGGTCCTGGTCGAGAATCCCAACGGCACCTACGTCGACTTCACCGAATGGGTCTATCGGGCCAATCCCGAGGATGAGTCGTTTGACGTGACGGTGATGACGCTGCAATGGGGGAAAGGTATCAGCGCAACGGTGAGTCTGGAGGACGCCAGCGGCAACGGCCAGATCCAGACGCAAGCCAACCTGACGCTTCCCAACTCCAGCCCTCCCGATCCGCCGCCGTATTCGCCGACCAACATGCCCTTTTCCACCACGCCCGGCGGCGTCACCTACCCTCCCTCGGTAACCACGGGCGCCGACGGCACGATCACGTTTCAGGTCACCGTCGAAGATCCCCTCAATCCGCGCGACGGCCTGGAGGGTCAGGTCTATCGCATCGCTCCGATCTGGGACCTCGATACCAATCCCGATCCCTGGATCGCCGCGAACATCCTGCTCCACAGCACCTACCCGATTCCCGACACGCCCGTGTGGGAGACGGACGTGCTGCCGATCTTCGCCCAGTACATGAAGCTCTACCCGTTCATGAAGGCGCGCATGGATCTGACGGACGAAACCACGGTCAAAAACAACGCTTCAGTGATCACGAGTCTATTGACACTGCCAATCACGAATCCGAGCTTCATGCCCGTGACGCGCGATCTTTCGTCGTCGCGGCTGGCGACGATCCTGAAGTGGCTGCAGCAGAACGGCACATCGACTTCATCGTCGCCTCCGGCACATTGATTGCCGACGGCGCGTCACCGCCAGGTCATCTCGAACGAGCAGTGCGAATCGCCTAACGTCTGGCACTTGGTCTCGACGACCGACGGGTCCGTGCCGCCGTGGCGGAGGATCGACTCGAGGTAGAAACCGACCGCGCTCGCGCAGTAGATCGGGCTGTAGACCGGGTAATCGCTGCACGTCATCCGGCCGCCGTTCGGCGTCTTGTCGAAGCGGACGTTGCCGAACTTCTGAAACTGATTGTGGAAGAGCGCCTGGCTCTCCATGAACTTCACCAGTTCCGTGCTGTCGAGCGACTTGTACACGCGTCCGATGCCCAGTTCCGCCGAGGCGGCGCCGATGAGCGCGAGGACGTTCGGGTACTTCTGTTTCAGCGTTTCGTACGTCGTGCGATCGAGCTCGATGAGCGACGCGAACTCGCACCAGCTCGAGGCCAGCGGCGTCTTCGTGTAACTCGCGGTGCGCGGCGAGAGCTTGGCGAGGATCGCCGCGAAGCCGTCTTCGCCGGCCACTTCGTTGAGGAACTGCTTGCGGCCGCCGAACATCACGCCTTTGACTTTGGCGGCATCGGGATTCGGGCCGACCAGAACTTCTTTACCTTCCAGACGCGGCAACGGCGCCGCGGGACCTTTTCGTTGCGCAAGCAGAGACATGGCGCGGGATTCTATCGCCGATCCGGAAGTGCGTTCTTAGCGTTCGTGTCAGACTCGTAACGGCATGAGCCGGCTAGTTGGAGCATTCTGTCCCCTCAGTATCTGGGAGAAAATCATTCCGATGCGCTGCCTCGGCCGCGTTGCGTTCCTCTTTCTGCTCGCAACGAGCGCTGCATCTGCACAAGTCAAAGAGACCATCGACGTTCATCTCGTCGAAGTGCCGGTCACGGTCGTCGACCGCGCCGGCAATCCGGTGCGCGGGCTGACGCCGGCGAATTTCGAACTGCTCGATCAGGGGACGAAGCGGGTCATCGGAAATTTCGAAGCGATCGATTTCGAATCCGAGGCCATTCGGTCCGCGTCGCCGTTGAATCCGTCCGCGCGCCGCAATTTCATCCTGCTCTTCGACCTCTCCTTCTCCTCGCCCAGTGGACGCAACAAAGCGCAGGACGCAGCGCGCAACTTCATCTCGAAAGGGATGGGACGGCGCGACCTCGCCGCCGTCGCCACGGTCGACGTCGACCGAGGCTTCCGCATGGTCACCGCGCTGACGACGGACCGCAATCTCCTCGGCAGCGCCATCGCCAATCCGCGCACGTTCGTCTCGTCCGATCCGCTGCGCATCGCAGGCACCAACGTCATGGATGCGAACACGCCGGATGCCGCCATGCGCGCGGACGTCAATGCCGTCGACGACTTCGCTGCCGACATCGCCCGCGGCGAGAAGAAGCTGAACGATCAATACAACCGCACGCGCATCGAGCGGCAGTTTCGTCTGCTCTCGGACCTCGGCCGCACGTTGCGCGTGCTGCCCGGCCGCAAGCAGATCATCTTCTTCACCGAGGGATTCGATCCGAGGCTCGTGCGCGGGCGCGATGCGCGGGCGAATGCCGACGAGCAGGACGACGTGTCGCAAACGACGTCCGGCAACATCTGGCGCGTCGACCCCGACGCGCGTTTCGGCAGCTCCATGACCATGACCCTGCTCGACGAGATGTCGCGCACGCTGCGCGGCTCCGACGTCGTGTTGCACGCCGTCGACATCCAGGGCGTTCGCGTCCAGAACGACCAGAACGGATCGCTCATCAACTCCAACGACGCGCTGCACCTGCTGTCGCGTCCGACCGGCGGCGAAGTGTTCAAGAACTCGAACGACGTCAACGCCGATCTCGAGAAGATGCTGCGTGCGCAAAACGTCGTCTACGTCCTCGGCTTCCGCGCGCCGGCGTCGAACAACGGAAAGTTTCACGAGCTGACGGTGCGCGTGAACGGCGTGCCGGGAGCGCGCGTCTTTCACCGCGCCGGCTACTACGACTCCGGCGCCCAGAGCGCGCTCGAACGCTCGCTCTCGAATGCCGAGATCGTCCTCAACGACATCACCCAGAGCGACATCAAAGTGGCCGCGCTCGCCGCCGCGTTTCCGGCGAAGGACGGCAGCGCGCACGTGCCGGTGGTCATCGACATCGGCGCCGCGGGACTGCTGCAGGACGCCAAAGCGAAGGATCTCGTCGCCGAGGTTTATGTGTACGCGTTCGACGACCAGGGAGTGGTGCGCGATCGTACGTACCAGCGGCTCAACATCGACGCCGCGCGCATGGCCGGACATGAAGGGATCAAATACTTTCCGACGCTCACGCTTCCGCCGGGGAGATACGCGCTGAAAACGCTCGTGCGCGTCGCGGGCACCGAGCGCAAAGGGTTTGTGCGCACCGACGTCGACGTGCCGTCGACGAACGACGTGGCCGTGCTTCCGCCGATGTTCGTCGACGATCCCGCGAAATGGGTCGTCGTCCGCGGCAGCGCGCACGACGACGCGCCGTATCCGTTTCACATCAACGGCGAGCCGTTCATGCCCAGCGCCAGCGCCGGCGTGAGCAACGGCCACGCGCGCCGCGTGGCGCTATTCGTCTTCAACGTCGAGCCGGACGAACTGGCCTGGGACGCGTCCGCGATCGACAAGCTCGGTCCGCATCCCGGCGCGCCCGTCGTCGTTCAACGGCTGCAGGGCCAGGACGTAATGAAACTACTTCTCGATTACTCTCCCGCCGATCTGCTGGCGGGTCCGGCGTCGTTCGACGTCACCGTTCACAAGAAAGGCTCCAGCGACGCGCGAACGGCAAGCGTGCCGCTGGTTGTGCAATGAAGTCCGATCTGGAGACCTCATGAAACGCTACTTAGCAACAGCAGCCATCCTCCTCGCAACCTCCGCCTTCGCCCAGATGAAGGAGACCGTCAACGTCAACGTCATCGAAGTGCCGGTGAGCGTCGTCGACTCCAGCGGCAATCCGGTGCGCGGACTGACCGCTGCGAATTTCGAGGTCTACGACGGCGGGAAAAAGCAGACCATCACCTCGTTCGACAAGATCGACTTCGGATCGACAGAGAACGCGACGAGCGCGATCTCGCCGTTGAACCCGGCCGCGCGGCGTTCCTTCCTGCTGCTCTTCGACCTCGGCTATTCGCAGCCGAAGTCGCTCGCACGCGCGCAGGAAGCGGCGCGCAATTTTGTCAAAACAGCAGTCCAGCCGCGCGATCTCGTGGGTGTAGGCACGCTCGACAACGATCACGGATTCCGTCTGCAGACCGCCTTCACCACCGACCGCGAGCTCGTCGACTCGGTCATCGCCGACCCGAGCGGATTCCACGGCAACGATCCATTGCAGATCGCGAACAAAACCTTCGTCGCCGATCTCACCAACGGCGACAGCCTCAAGACTCCGCAGCAGGTGAGCGGCAACGCCACCGTCTCGATGTCCGAGCTGGCAGAGCGCCAGCAACAGCTCACGCGCAGCAACGAGCAGTACATGAAGGCGCGCGTCGAGAAGCAGGTCGACTACCTCGGCCAGCTCGCCAAGACGCTGCGCGCCGTGCCGGGCCGCAAGCAGGTCATCCTCCTGTCGGAAGGCTTCGACGCGAAATACCTGCAGGGCCGCGACGTCCGCGACATCGCAGGCGCAACCCGCGACACCAACTCTGTAACCTCAGGCCAGTACTGGAATGTCGACTCCGACGCGCGCTACGGCAGTTCGTCGGCCCTCTCCCAGCTCGACCGCATGGCCCAGGCTTTTCGCGCCTCGGACGTCGTGCTCCACGCCATCGATATCCAGGGCGTTCGCGTTCAGAACGACGAGTCGGGATCGAACTTCAACTCCAACGCCGGCCTCTTCACCATTTCGCGTCCCACCGGCGGCGAAGTTTTCCAGAACTCGAATGACCTCAAAAACAACTTCGCCCGCATGCTGCGCCAGCAGGAAGTGGTCTACGTTCTGGCCTTTCAGGGGCAGTGGGGCAACAGCGGCAAGTACCACGATCTGAAAGTGAAGCTCGTCAACGCCGGCGGCCGCCTCAACTACCGCAACGGCTACTACGAAAACGGCGGCGAGACCGCGGCCGAGCGCGTCCTCACCACCGCCGAAGTCATCGTCAACGACATCCCGCAGGACGACGTTCACGTGGCCGCATTCGCCGCGCCATTTCCGGGCGGCAACGGGAACGCGCAGGTGCCGATCATCCTCGACATCAACGGCGCCGACCTCCTGAAAGAAGCACACGGCAACATGGCCGCCGCGGAAGTCTTCGTCTATGCCTTCGACGACGAAGGCGTCGTGCGCGACCGCCTCTACCAGCGCCTGACCTTCGACATCCGAAAAGTCGGCGACCGCCTCAAGACCGGCGTCCGCTACTACGGCACGCTGATCCTGCCGCCCGGCAGCTACGCCATCAAGTCGCTCGTGCGCGCGGGTGAGGCGGACAAGAAGAGCGAGAACGAAAAGCGCGGCTACGCGCGGACGAACGTCATCGTTCCGAAGCCTGGCGCGATGGCCGTGCTGCCGCCCATTCCGATCGACGAGCAGCCGAAGTGGCTGCTGGTCAAGCCGCCCGACCGCGGCGGCGTGAGCGGATATCCGTTCGAATTGAACGGCCAGAACTTCATCCCCAGCACGACCGCGTCGAACAAAGTCGCGCTCATCGTCTACGGCGCCTCGGCCAACGAACTTACGTGGGAGACGACGCCGAAGACGAAGCTGCTCGGCACGATCCCGATCCCGAACGGAACGAAGCTCGTCCTCCAGCTCGACGATCCCGCGCAGGTCTCGACGCTGCAAGTCACCGTGCACAAAAAGGGCGTGGCCGATGCGCAAACGTCGAGCGTCGCGGTGCTGAGGCCGTAGCGAACGATGCGCCGAATCCTCGCCGTTGTCGCCGCGTCGCTGCTCGCGCTCTCCGCGCTCGCGCAAAGCGCGTCCACGATCAACGTGCACGTCGTCGAGCTGCCGGTGTCGGTGGTTGATTCCTCGGGCAATCCGGTACGCGGCCTCACCGCGGCGAACTTCGCGCTGTACGACGAGAAAAAGAAACAGCCCATCACGTCATTCGACTCGATCGATTTCGCCGCGGATGCTCCAGCCAGCGCGATCTCGCCGATGAATCCGGCCGCGCGCCGCTCCTTCGTTCTCCTCTTCAACCTCGGCTTCACCTCGCCGCGTTCGATGTCGCGCGCGCACGACGCCGCGCGTCGATTCGTGAACGAGAGCGTCGGCCCGCGCGATCTCGTCGCCGTCGCGACCGTCGATCCCGATCGCGGCTATCGCTTCATCACCGCCTTCACCACCGACCGGGAGCTCGTCACGTCCGCAATCGCGAACCCGGTCACGTTTCACGGCTCTGATCCGTTGCAAATCGCCAATCAGACCGTCATCTGGGAAGGACCGCGCAGCTACGAATCGCCGGGACAAGCGCCTGTGATCGAGAACGCCGGAAACGGCGCCACGGCCGATCAACATATGCGCGATTTGGCCGACTCGTCGAAAGGCCAGTACGAAGCCGCGGCCCGCCAGCGCATCGAGCGCGAGATCGACTCGATGGGCAACCTGGCGCGATCGCTGCGCATGGTGCCGGGCCGCAAACAGGTCGTGCTGCTCTCCGAGGGATTCGACGCGCATTTGCTTCAGGGTTTTGACGCGCGCGGCTCGAAAGAGCAGACCAAGCTCAACACGCAGATCGTGTCCGGCAATCAGGAAAAGATCGATACCGACAAGATCTACGGCAACAGCTCTTCGCTGACCCGCGTCGAACGCATGGCCGACAACTTCCGCGCCGCGGACGTCGTGCTCCACGCCATCGACGTGCAGGGCGTGCGCGTGCAGAACAACCTCGACGAGGGCGCGATCATCAACTCCAACGGCGGACTCTTTCTCGTTTCGCGTCCCACCGGCGGTGAAGTCTTCGCCAATTCGAACGATCTCCACGCCGACTTCGAGCGTCTCCTTCGCCAGCAGGAAGTGGTCTACGTCCTCGGCTTTCACACCTCCGACTACGCGCCGGGCACGTTCCACAACGTCAGCGTCAAGCTCGTCAACGCGCCGGCGGCATCGCGCGTCATCCAGCCCGCCGGCTACTACGAACGTGGCCGCGTCAACTCGGTCGAGCGCGCGCTCACCAACGCGCAGATCATCGTCAACGATCTGCCGCAAACCGATCTGCGCGTGAACGTTCTCGCCGCCGCCTTTCCACCGGCGGCCGGCAAACCGGCGCAGGTTCCCGTCATCATCGACATCAACGGCGCCGATCTGATGCGCGAAACCGGCACCATCATCGGCGGCGCGGACGTCTTCATCTACGCCTTCGACACCGCCGGC